>Ga0206843_10279_pt1 | contig 12471 bp, 6 predicted proteins | sample Alteio_BWOrgCont_21_FD_152869 | JGI IMG/M metagenome (GOLD analysis project Ga0206843, IMG submission 152869) | Enriched cells from forest soil in Barre Woods Harvard Forest LTER site, Petersham, Massachusetts, United States -... | ecosystem: Environmental > Terrestrial > Soil > Temperate forest >...
GAAGAAGGGTGAGAATTAATGTACTGGTTTGTTGCATTAATGCGATAAAGAGTGCCCGGGGTGATAACAGAGACTAGATAAATACAAACGAGAATAACCGTAAAATATATGAGCCTTTTGTTTTTAAGTCTTGTTGAAAACATAAGTGGCACTATTGCCATTAAAACAGAAGGCGCTATATGCTCTGCGCTGCCTCCAACAATAAACGCAGCTATTGTAAGCCATACATAATCGAGCTTTGAATTTGTTTCCTTTATAATAATCCATGCACTAAAAACAATAAAAGCAATAGGTGTAAAGTGTGTTATAAAAGCAGACATCCAACCAAAAATTTCAATTCGATTGGTGGTTAAAAAATATAAGGAAGTAAAAAGTAGAACTGAAAAACAAATAAGTGTAATTTTTTCTTTTACAGTAGTCAGGTTTAAATTAAAAATTTCTATAATTAATTTATAAACAGAAAGCACAAAAACACCTGTTACGAAAACACATAGACCCAAAATGCTATAGGGATACAAATCAGTATTAGCAGAATAACCAACGCTAAAAAACGAAACCAATGCCTCTGGTCTAAATAAATTAAAATAATAGTCGTTATAAATAATTTCTGAAAAAGATTGGTTACGAAACTTTAATGCCGTTATCATATCATCGGGTTCGCAACGAATAGAAAAAAAACAGGACAATAAAAAAACATACGCTTAAAAAAGCACATATATAAATTGCAATCCTATACCAATTATTTATACTCATTCGTTATAAGGGTGTTTTACAACTACTTTTGCTTTAATGTGGTAAAATTTACAAAACGCAACATTAAAACTATCCTCCGGATCGGAAGTTAATCTGGCTTGCGTTATTAAATCATGTGGCGGGAAACTATCTACTACGGCAACTTCGCCTTCTTTTTTTTGTTGCAGATAACTAATAATTTTATCGTGCTCGGTAGAAAATTTATAGAGAGCTGGTATATGTCTTACATCAAAGAACATCATCATGCTTAATATATAAACAGCCCCTGAATATGTAAAAATATCGTTTAATTTTTTATCAGAAATAAACTGAAGTACCAATATGCTTACGATAATAAAAACAGTTGCATCAAATACAAACCACATACGGTCTATTTTAAGGGTGTTGTAGCAAAACACGCAAAAAACAGATGTTACTATAATAACGGAAATTAAAGATGCTACAAAATACTTCCAGTGTATGTTTATTTTTAACTTAACCTGAAATGTTTTTACAAAAAGCATCCAAACAAAAAACAAAAAAGCAAATGCCATTAACTTATATGGTCTGAATAACAATTTAATGGTGTTTGCAATTTCAAGACTTCTTTCGGGGCTGTGAACTTTTACATATTGTTGAGTGTTACTGTAACGGAGCCACGCACCGGGAGTTATAACGGTAAATAAAAAAAACAAAGAGAGGAGCGCACTAAAAAAAGCAAGTTTCACAAAAAACTCTTTATGCTGTTGGAATACTTGGCGTTTATTTTCTTTACCGTAAAAAAACAAACAACAATAAGCAATAATTATTGCTATTACCGATGGGGCAACGTGTTCTGCGGCACCACCAATAAAGAACACGCAAATAGATAAATAAAAATAATCTGTTTTTTTATACTCTTTTACGAGGATATAAGCAGCTAAAGAAACAAAAACAATGGGCACTAAATGATTAATGGAGGCCGACATCCAACCAAATATTTCTAAACGAATTGTAGTTATAAAATAAAGACTCATTAACAATAATACAGAGAAACAAAATAGAATTGGTTTATTAATATTTGGCTTATCGAAAGTGAAAACTTCTTGTAATAATTTATAAATAAAACAAACAAAAAAACCGGCAATGGTAATAAACAATAGTAATATAGTTATTGGATAATAATTAGTGTTGCTTGTAATGCCAAGCCCTAGGTACGAAAGCAAGATGCTCATTGGGCGCAGGGTGTCAAGCCAATAAGTGTTTTTATATGTTTCTAAAAGGGAATGGGTTCTAAAATTAATTCCCGCCGCCCAGTCATCAGCTTCACAGCGAATAGAGGAAAATAATACAAAGAAAAACAGCGCACTTAAAACAGAAGTTAAAACAATAACAAAAGGGAGTATATTTTTATTCTTCAATCTATTTGCTGTTAAACGAATTCATGGTAAGTGGTAAACCCGCAAACACAAATGATTTTACGGCATCGGTAGAAATTTTAATTCTTTCAGCTAAAGTTTTGCGCTCTTCTTCATTCCATTTGCCAAGTACGTAGTCAACTTGTTTGCCTTTACTAAAAGCGTTGGCTATACCAAAGCGCAAACGCGCATAATTTTGTGTGTTTAATGTTGCCTGAATGTCTTTTAACCCGTTATGCCCCCCATCGCTGCCTTTTGGGTGTATGCGTATTTGTCCGAATGGGAAAGCAAGTTCATCAACCAAAACCAGTAAATTTTCTACGGGTATTTTTTCTGCTTGGAGCCAATAATTAATGGCTTTTCCGCTTAAATTCATAAACGTAGTAGGCTTTATTAAAATAATTTGTCGCCCTTTATATTTAAACTCAGCCACGCTGGCAAGCCTGTCGTTCCTAAACAAAGTGCCCGCATCATTTGCCAGTTCATCAGCTATTTTAAACCCAATGTTATGGCGTGTTTCGGCGTACTCGTCACCTATATTTCCTAATCCTGCTATTAAAAATTTGCTCATTTATGCAGCTAATTTACTCATTAGTGTTAATTTTTAAACGAATTTTATAAAACCAAGCCTCCAATTTCCATAATTTTTAGGAATTAAGAAATTACCACTAATCTATTTAAAAGATTAAATTTGCTCCGCTAAAATAATCTCAATGAAAACAGTTGAATTTCGTGAAGCCTTACGTGAAGCCATGAGCGAAGAAATGCGCCGTGACGACAAAATATTTTTAATGGGCGAAGAAGTTGCCGAATATAACGGTGCTTACAAAGTAAGTAAAGGCATGTTGGCCGAGTTTGGACCAAAACGCGTAATTGATACACCTATTGCTGAACTTGGCTTTGCGGGTATAGCCATTGGCGCATCTATGAACGGCTTACGACCTGTTGTTGAGTTTATGACTTTTAATTTTTCGTTAGTTGCCATTGACCAAATAATAAACTCTGCCGCTAAAATGTATAGCATGAGTGGTGGTCAGTATAGTTGTCCTATTGTTTTCCGCGGTCCAACTGCATCTGCCGGCCAACTTGGCGCACAACACTCTCAAGCATTTGAAAACTGGTATGCTAATTGCCCTGGTTTAAAAGTGGTTGTACCATCTAATCCGTATGATGCAAAAGGATTAATGAAATCGGCCATCCGCGATAACGACCCGGTTATTTTTATGGAAAGCGAGCAAATGTATGGCGATAAAGGAGAAATTCCGGAAGGAGAATATATTATACCAATTGGTGTTGCCGATGTAAAAAGAAGCGGTACCGATGTTACCATTGTTACATTTGGAAAAATCACCAAAGTAGCTTTAAAGGCTGCTGAAGAATTAGAAAAAGAAGGCATTAGTGCCGAAGTTGTTGATTTACGTACCGTTCGCCCTATTGATTATGATACCGTTATTGCTTCGGTTAAAAAAACAAACCGCTTAGTAATTGTAGAAGAAGCTTGGCCTTTAGCGAGTATATCTTCAGAGATTACGTACATGGTGCAAAAAAATGCATTCGATTATTTAGACGCCCCTATACGCCGTATTACAACTGCCGATGTACCATTGCCCTATGCACCCACTTTAATTGAAGAATCTTTACCCAATGTAGCTAAAACTATAAAAGTGGTTAAAGAAGTAATGTATAAAGCGTAAGCAAGCCAATTCGCTTAAGCTTTTTTATGGAGGTTTAAATTTCTATCTGTTTAACTAACCGATAGAAAATTAATTATCTTTACTTCATTGCTCATGCAGATAAACAAGTTACATACACTTCTAAAAACATTTTTTCTTTTTAGCTCTGTATTTTTAATTTATTCATGCGCTAATAATTCTCAAAAAACAACTCGGGAAGAGGCGAGACAAATTTCTGCTGATACCGCAATCTCATCGCACTTAGATACACTTATTACGGGCAAACCATTTCCTGTTGCAGGTAAGGTTGTAGAAGCCGGTAAACCGGTTATTGTAAAAGCCGGTAAGCCAGAGATAACCAACGGGTTTAATAACATACATGAAATTGGAAATTTTAAAACAATACGTAATGTAGAGGGGAAAATCCTTTCAGGAGTTACCTCTAAAAGAGTAAAAGCCTCCGTTAAAACGATACCCTGTATAAGTCCAAAAACGGTTGCAGCAAAAGCTCCGGGCATGAGGGAACAGAATCCGCTAGGGCTTAAGTTTTATGATATAGAACAAGGCCTCAGTTCGTCTTATATACGTTGCATGCTGCAGGATAGAAATGGAAATATTTGGTTTGGTACAGGCGGCGGCGGTGTGTGTAGGTATGATGGAAGTGATTTTACACATTATACCGAAAAACAAGGCTTGCCAAATAATTTTGTGGTAAGTATACTTGAAGACCATAACGGAAATATTTGGTTTGGCACTGATGGCGGCGGCGCGTGTAAGTATGACGGAATAGATTTGACTGTTTTCACAGAAAAAGAAGGTTTAATAAACAATGCTGTGTGGAGCATGTTAGAAGACAAGAAAGGAAACATTTGGTTTGGTACAGCTGGTGGGGGGGTGTGTTCGTACGATGGTGCCGAATTTACGTACTACAATAAAGATAATGGCTTAAACAGTAATTATATTTTTAGCATGGCTTTGGATAAAGAAAACAACATTTGGTTGGGTTCTTATGGTGATGGCGTTTTAAAATATGATGGAAAAAATTTCATTTCTTATACCGAAGAAAATGGCTTGGTTGGAAACACAGTGCAAACTATACTGGCAGATAATGTTGGGAATATTTGGTTTGGTACAGATGCTAACGGCGTAAGCAAACTTAAAGGCAACACATTTACCAATTATACCGAAGGCTCAGGACTTATGAGTAATGAGATTAATGCTATTCTGCAAGATAAAAATGGCAATATTTGGTTTGGCTGTAACAGTCAAGGGGTTTGTAAATACAACGGCATTAATTTTACTTGCTTTACCGAGTTTGAAGGTTTAAGCGGAAGCTCTATTTTTAGTTTACTACAAGACAATAATGGCAACATGTGGTTTGGCACCGATGGGCATGGTGTTACTAAATATGATAAGAGTTGTTTTACACATTTCACAAAAAAAGAAGGTTTAAGTAATAGTGCTGTTTACAAAACATTTGAAGACCATAACCACGATTTATGGTTTGGCACCAATGGTGGTGGTGTTTGTAAGTATGATGGAGAGAAATTTTACAATTACACTACCGACCAAGGACTTGTTAATAATAGGGTTTGGGGCATTGCCGAAGATAAGGACCATAATATGTGGTTTGGCACTAATGGAGGTGGGCTTTGCAAATTTGATGGAGAAAAATTTTATCAATATACCGATGAGCAGGGTTTAAGCGGAAATAAAATTTATAGTCTTGTAGTAGATCATAATTATAATTTATGGATTGCAACCAACGGTGGTGGCATTTGCAAATTTGATGGAACAACCTTTACACGCTTTGCACAAGAAGATGGATTGAGTAGTGATATTGTATATTCTATAATTGAAGATAAAAATTACAACCTTTGGTTTACTACCGATGATGGAGGTGTATGTAAATATGATGGAACAACCTTTACGCTATTAACCCAAAAAGAAGGGCTTTCAAGTAATACTGTATACTCAAGCATGCAAGATAATAAAGGAAACTTTTGGTTTGGTACCGATGGTGGCGGCGTGTGCAAATACAACGGAAAAACATTTACTTGTTACAACGAAGAAAAGGGTATAAGTAACGATAAAATATGGAGTGTTTTCCAGGACATGCAAGGCAATGTTTGGCTGGGAACTGAAAACGGTTTAACAAAACTGGACGCTGCATCTATAGATAAAGACGAAATAAGTACCCATGTTTATAAACTTAATGATGGTTTTTTAGGAAACGATGTGCTTCAAAATTCTTGTTACGAAGATAAAAAAGGGTTTATTTGGTGGGGCACCGGAAAAATGCTTACACGCTACGATCCCGCATTAGATGCGACAGACAAGCTTGCGCCTATTATGCACCTTAAAAATATAAAGGTGCATTTCCAGGATATAGATTGGGAAAAACTTTTAGACGAAAAGGAAAAAAACGAATCGGGGATAAAATTAAATGGGGTAACAAAGTGGTATAACCTGCCCGAGGAGCTTTCTTTACCATATAATCAAAATAGAGTTACCCTTGGTTATGTTGGTATAAACTATAAAAGCCAGGATAAAATTTTATATCAATATAAATTAGACGGCCTAGAAGATAAATGGGTTCCCTCAACCACAAAAACAGATGCAGTATACAGTAATTTATCTCCCGCAGATTATACCTTTAAGGTGCGTGCCGTTAATAAAGATGGTTATTGGAGTGAACCTATTTCATTTAGTTTTGTAATTCGCCCGCCTTGGTGGTTAACCTGGTGGTTTAGAATAATTGCAGTTTTATTTATTGTAATAAGCATTGTGGCTTTCTATAGATATAGAACAGCAGCCTTACGTAAAAAACAAAAAGAGTTAGAAGATTTAGTTACAGAACGTACAGCCGAAGTGGTTAGTCAAAAAGAATTATTAGAAGAAAAAAACAAAGAAGTATTGGATAGCATTAATTATTCTAGACGGATACAACGCAGTATACTTCCGCCGCCAGAAGAAATGCAAAAAGCACTCACTAACTATTTTGTATTATATAAACCTAAAGCCATTATTAGTGGAGATTTTTATTGGATGGCACAAGTACACACTAACACCGATAACGAAAATTTAGTAGTACTTGCTGTTATAGATTGTACCGGACATGGCGTTCCGGGTGCATTAATGAGCATTGTAGGCAACACCTTATTAAATCAAACCATAAAAAACAACGATATAAACACACCCGCGCAAGCCTTAGATTTTTTAAATCACGAACTACCTAAAAATTTAAAAGCCCAGCAAAAAGGCGAAATTATACGCGATGGCATGGATATGGTTATGTGTGCTATAAATTTTAGCAAACATCAATTATATTTTTCGGGGGCAAACAACAGTTTATATATCGTGCGTAAAGGAAACCTTATTGAATTGAAGGGAGATAAGCAAGCCATTAGCGGATCTACCGATGATGTAAAAAAACCATTTACCAATCATAGCTTTGAGCTAGAAAAAGATGATGTGTTGTATTTGCTAACCGACGGTTATGCCGACCAGTTTGGCGGACCAAAAGGCAAAAAATTTAAAAACAAACAATTAGAACAGTTGCTTTTATATGTAAGCGAATTACCACTTGCTGAACAAAAAGATATGATTAATAATAAGTTTGAAGAGTGGCGAGGCACGCAGGAGCAGGTGGATGATGTAACAATTATTGGTGTGAAAATTTAGAGATATTATCAAAAACAAAAAAGCTGTATGTTTTTATATACAGCTTTTTTGTTTTTAAGTGTTTGTGTTTTATTTCATAGGTGTGGCATCAAAACTTACTTGCCACTGAATATTAAATTTATCGACTAGCATACCAAAGTAAGAACCCCAAAATGTTTTAGCTATGGGCATGGTAACTTTTCCGCTTGCAGAAAGCCCGTGAAATAATTTATCAGCTTCCGCCTGACTTGCTGCACTAATCGAAATAGAAAAATTATTTCCTACAACAGTTGCATGACCAAAAGCTTCTGAGCTATCGCTTCCCATTAAAACTGTTTCCTTACTAATCGGCAATGAAACATGCATAATTTTTTCACTCTCAGATGCTGACATTGGTGGGTGACCCTCCATCGGAGGCATTTCTTTAAATCTCCCCATATAACCAAAGTGCCCACCAAATACAGATTTGTAAAACATAAATGCTTCTTCGCAATTACCATTAAAAGTTAAGTAAGGGTTAATTGTTGTTGCTTTTTTTTCTGCCTTTACAGGGGTTGGTTTTTTACTTGCCTTTTTTACAATTTTCTTTTTTGCGGCAGGTTTGTGCTTAGCTGTTTTTTTGCTTGCTTTTTTTACAACTTTTTTAGTCGTTTTTTTTGCCGCCTTCTTTGCTGCTTTTTTTGCCATGATTAACTTAATTTTTTATTTGCTTACTCTATTCGGTTTTCGGCTTACCCGTTATTATTATTTAAAGGTATAAAACTTTCTTTTTTACAAAGAAAAACCACCTAAAAAACCCAAAAATTAACATAAGAAAACAATTTCTTAAGATTACGATTACAAGAGCAATTTTGGCTATCTAAAAAGTTTATCGTATCAGCACTAAACTCTGCCTTTTTGCGTTATCTTTACTGGTACTTTATACATGAACCAAGCCGATAACATAATAATACAAAAATTAGACGAGTTTATACGCAAGTATTATAAAAATCAACTTATAAAAGGTTTATTGTATTCTGTGGGGCTGGTACTTATTTTTTATATTGGGTTAAGCACCTTAGAATATTTTGCTGAGTTTGGTACAACCATACGCACTATTTTATTTTACAGCTTTGTTTTTGTGAGCGGCTATGTAATTTCGAAATACATTATAGTGCCCGTTTTAAAACTAAACAGTTTTGGCAAAGTAATTAGCCATAAACAAGCGGCAACCATTATTGGTAGTCATTTTACCAATGTGCAGGATAAGTTACTTAATGTACTGCAACTACAATCGGTGCAAGATAATTATGCTTCGCTTGATTTGCTGAATGCAAGTATTAATCAAAAAATCACCGAACTAAAGCCTGTTCCGTTTACGGCGGCTATAGACATTAATGAAAACAGAAAATATTTAAAATATGTTGCCATTCCATTTTTACTATTATTCTCGATTTTAATTATCGCGCCAAAAATATTGAAGACAGGTACCAAACGATTAATCCATCACTCGTCGTATTTTGAAAAGGAAGCACCTTTTCAATTTGAGATAGAAAACAAAGATTTAAAGGCAGTACAGCAACAAGATTTCGTTGTCCATATAAAAATTACCGGTAGTCAAGCACCCGCCGAAGCCTTTGTGGTTATTAAAGGAAACGAGTTTAAATTAGAGAAACAAAAAACAGATGAGTTTACGTACACGTTTAAAAACGTGCAGCAAGATGTAGATTTTCAGCTTTCGGGCGGAGGGTTTACCTCTAAGCCCTATAAATTAACTGCTTTGCCAAAACCTGTTTTACTTGGCTTTGAGGCGCAATTAAAATATCCTGCCTATCTTAATCGTAAAGATGAGGTGGTTAGTAACACAGGCGATATGCTTGTCCCTCAGGGTACAAAAATAACCTGGACGTTTAACACAAAAAACAGCGATGGAATTTCTCTTCATTTTTCTGATTCACTTTTAGAACTAAAGCCTTCGGCAGAAAACAAGTTTTCGTTTACTAAGCGTTTTATGCAAAACGTAGCTTATAGTATAAACACCAATAACCGTTTTGTGCAGAAGGCTGATTCGGTTAACTATTCAATTAATGTTATTCCGGATGCTTATCCGGTTATTGAATTACATGAAAAAACAGACTCACTAAAAAAAGACCTAATTTATTTTTCGGGTAACATAAAAGATGATTATGGCTTTAATCATTTTCAGTTTAAGTATAAAATTTATAGTTCAGATACCAGTGGTGTTTCATCAGAAAAAGCACAGGAATATACAATGCCTTTGCAGGCGAGTCAGTTAACACAACCTTTTGTGCATTATATAGATATTTCTAAAATGGACTTAAAACCCGGCGATAAGGTTGAATATTATTTTGAAGTGTGGGATAATGATGGAGTTAATGGGTCTAAATCTGCTAAAACAAATATTGCAGTATTTAAAGCCCCTACACTTGATGAACTTGAAAAAGAAGCCGATAAAAACAACGACAATCTTAAAAAGGATTTGGAGCAGAGCTTGAAAAAAACCAAGGAGTTACAAAAAGACATTGCCGATTTAAATAAAAAAGTATTAGAGAAAAAGCAACTGGGTTATGATGAGAAGAAACAATTGGAAAAACTTTTAAAGAATCAAAAGGAGTTAGAAAAAAAGGTGGACCAGCTTAAGCAAGATAATATTAAAAATAATGAAGAACAGAATCAATACAAACCTCAAAACGAAAGCATTTTAGAAAAACAGAAGGAGCTTGAAAAACTTTTTGAAAACATGATGACGCCTGAAATGAAAAAGATGTTTGATGAGTTGCAAAAGCTGATGGATAAAATGGACAAAAATAAAGTGCAGGAAACATTAGAAAAATTGAAACTAAGTGATAAGGATATAGAAAAAGAATTGGACAGAACGCTGGAGCAATTTAAGCAAATGGAGGTTGAGCAAAAAATGGAAGATGTAACTAAAAAATTGGATGAGCTTGCCAAAAAACAAGATGAGCTAAGTAAGGAATTAGATAACAAAAAAGCTAACGACGATAAAAACAAAACTGCCGATAAAGAGAATAAAACCGCAGAGCAGAAAAAGCAAGACGAAAAAAATCAGGCGGCAGAAAATAAAAAAGAGGATGCCAATAAAACCGCCGACCAAAAACAAAAGGATCAAAAACAAAAGGATCAAAATAAACAAGGAGATAAAAATCAGCCTCAACAAAAACAAGATGAGTTGACAAGGCAGTTTGATGAAATAAAAAAAGACGTTCAGCAAATGCAGGAGCTTAACAAAAGCCTGGAAAACCAATTGCCTATGCCTGATACGAAGGCTCAGGAGCAAAAAGCCAGTCAGGAGCAGCAAAACGCATCGGAGCAATTGCAAAAAAACAATAAAAAGAACGCGTCTAAATCTCAGAAAGAAGCCGCGGAGCAAATGGAGCAAATGAGCGCTCAAATGCAACAAGCTTTAAATAAAATGCAACAAGAGCAAGAAGGAGAAGATGTTGAAGCGGTTCGTCAATTAATGGAAAATTTACTGCACGTATCGTTTGCACAAGAAGATTTAGATAAAGACATTAAAAAAACAAAAACCAACGATCCTCATTATACCAAACTGGCGCAAACTCAAAAGCAATTACAGGATGATAGCAAAATGATAGAAGACAGTTTATTTGCATTAAGCAAGCGCAATCCTACGGTTTCGGCAACTATAAATCGAGAAATAAACGCCGTGCAAATGAATATGGAAAAAGCCATATCTGCACTTGAAGAACGTAATAGTGGTGAAGCACAGGTGCGCGGACAAAATGCCATGACATCTATTAACAACCTTGCTTTAATGTTAAACGAGGCTCTTGAAAAAATGGAGGCTCAACTGAAAGCGCAAAGCAAACCTAAACCGGGCAGTGGGGGCTCTTGTAAAAAGCCGGGTAGTGGTAAAAAACCAAGCCCAAGTATGAGCAATATGCGCAAAATGCAGGAACAACTTAATAAGCAAATTGAGCAGATGAAAAAAATGCTTGAACAACAAGGCAAAGAAGCCGGCGGCAAAAAACCGGGTGAAAAACCCGGGCAGCAAAAAGGAGGAATGAACCCAAACCCATACGGAAATACTCCTGGTGAAAGCGAGAGTTTAGCCAAAATGGCTGCCGAACAGGAGGCTTTGCGTCGTGGTGTGCAAGAGGCTATGCAAAAAATGAAGAAAGAAGGAGGGCAACAACCCGGTGGAGATATGCTGAGTAAAATGGAGGAAACGGAGACAGATTTGGTAAACAAACGCATTACACAAGAGACGATTAAGCGTCAGCAAGAAATTATGACTAAAATGTTGGAAAGCGAAAAAGCTGAACGCCAGCAGGAGGAAGATGAGAAACGAAAAAGCAACGAGGCAAAAACACAAGATTATGCTAACCCAGCCGTGTTTTTAGAGTACCAAAAAATGAAGGAGAAAGAAACGGAATTACTAAAAACTATTCCGGCAGATTTAACCCCTTATTACCGCCAAAAAGTAAACCAGTATTTTAACGCGGTTGAAAAGTAGTCGGTAATATTTATTATGCCTGAACCCCTTGCAAATTGCTGTTAAATTCGATGAAGCACGCTCACGCTCAATAAAAGCAATTATTTAACCTCAAAAGGCGCAGAGACTAAAAAATAAATGAAACTTTTTAGTATCTTAGACGTATAAACTTCTGTTATACCCCAAAAATGACTACCCTATTGAAAAAGATACAAATAAATTCGCAAACAAACCCCGAAGGAGTTGTTGAGCGCGCCATAGTAGATGTTTGTGAAGAAATGCAGATTGGCGAAGAAAAATTCGGAAATATTTTATTGGCCGTTACCGAGGCCGTTGACAATGCTATTGAGCATGGCAATAAAAACAATCCCGATAAAAAAGTTGAACTATCCTACCAATCTTCTACCAAAGAAATAACCTTTGCTGTAACCGACCAGGGGCATGGAGGTTTTGATATTAATGATGTAACCGACCCAACAAAACCCGAAAACCCTGAAAACTCAGGTCGTGGGATATTAATTATGAAAAT
>Ga0206843_10281_pt1 | contig 12433 bp, 2 predicted proteins | sample Alteio_BWOrgCont_21_FD_152869 | JGI IMG/M metagenome (GOLD analysis project Ga0206843, IMG submission 152869) | Enriched cells from forest soil in Barre Woods Harvard Forest LTER site, Petersham, Massachusetts, United States -... | ecosystem: Environmental > Terrestrial > Soil > Temperate forest >...
ATGCAATCCGGCCAGGATCAAGGATTTCTGAAGCGACTGAAGGCGGCCAATTGTCGCCGGGCTGATCCCATAGCCTTCGGTTTCGGGCCGAGCTATGTTTACCGCTGGTTTACTACATCCTGTTGCTGGCATCTTTCCGCGATGGGAAGAGGAGGCTATGAACGACTGGCAGTGGGCGATACGCCGTCCCTGGTTCAAAAACTCGAGCCTGGTTGGGAAAAAGATTGGCTCGCGATGGCCGGGGAAGCGTCGTGCTGACTTCCGATGGAGCGAACTGCCGTGCAAACCGCGCTGGACCGCCGAACATACGTGAATCGGAATTTTGGTCGCGACGATCCGAGCGCTGATCGATTTCGTCAAACGGAACGACCGCATGCCGACGGACCGGGAATCTCGATCTGCCCGGAAAACACTTTATGACCCCAACCGAATCCATCCTTATTCTGACCCCATTTGCATATGGATAATCTGCGTACCGAGGAATTGGCGCCTCTCGATTCGGTCGGGGGGACCATGCTTTTAGTACGGGCCGATGTCTAGCGCGATGGCTTGATCTTCCCACCCTTCCCTTACGGACTCGGCGACTCGAAGATTCGCAATGACAGCATTTGGCTCGGTGAAGTCGAGACTGAGGGCTTGGGGAACATGGCTAACGACATGGGCGTATCGTGCTGGGGGTTGCCGCAAATGGAAATCCGGCACCATTAGAAGCCGCGTATATCGGCCAACATCTCGCAAGGAAACCTGGTTTTGGGCGGGCCCAGCGGCCATAGCCTGGGCGCGAGCACGGGGAAATCGATCAACATCAACCTGTTCGACACGAACGGATCGCTGGTGGTGGGTGAGAACTACAACATCAACGTGGTGTCGGCGGCCGGGTTCATGTTGAACAGCTCAACGGTGACGGCAAGCACAGCCATCGATTCCAGCGCCAGCGGGCTGGGCGTCGGGGCCCTGAACATTGCCAACGTGTCGGTGACGGGCAACGCCGTCTATGCCGCGAGCGTTACGGGCTGGTCGCTCGCCATCGATAATAGCGGCGGGTATCTGGAATTGTCGATCACCAGTGCCGTGCCGGAGCCGGAGCAAATCATGCTGATGTGCGCCGGGTGCTGCTGGCGGGCTGGGCGAGCTCCGTCAGCAGGCGCAATCCAGCGCAAAAACATTCCGGGCAGATGACGACCTGAATTCCGAATTTTTCTTGCAATCCGACTCGCCGAGATGATCCACTTCACAACAATAGCAATCAGATGATCCCATCTCCGGCCGGACGATGGATGCAATGGATCCTCACGGCCGATGACTCTCCGGGCAGGATGCGCAACCGCTAATCGCTTGCTCCGTTCGACTTGCAGTGTCCCCGACTGGAATCAAAAAAGGCTCGCCACGGCGGTCGAGGCCCGCGGCCGGATTACAAGGTTTTGCATCACTGCACCTTTTTTGCAACTTGGAGGCCATATGCGTCACAGATTCTGGGCCGATCTGATTGCGTTGCCGACCTTCATTCATCGATTTTCGATGCTGAGCGCTCTGGCACTCGGCGGCGCCGTCCTCCTCGCTTCGGGCAAGGCCGCTCATGCCCAAAACGGCGGGGATGTCTACTCCTGGGGATATAACGCCGATGGCCAGCTCGGCAACGGCACGACCACGAACAGTTCCACCGCGGTGCAGGTGACCGGGCTTACCGGCGTGACCGGTATCGCCGGGGGCGCCTATCAAAGTCTGGCGCTGACCTCGGCCGGCACGCTTTACGCCTGGGGCGACAACACCTATGGCGAGCTCGGCAACGGCACGACCGCGAACTCCTCGGTCCCTGTACTGGTGACCGGGCTATCCGGCGTTGCCGCCGTCTCCGGCGGTTATTATTTTAGCATGGCCCTGACCGCCTCCGGCACGGTTTACGCCTGGGGCGTCAACCAGTACGGCGAGCTCGGCAACGGCACGACCAGCAACAGCACAGTCCCGGTGCAAGTGGGCGGGCTAACCGGGATCAGTGCTATTTCCGCGGGCCAATATTCCTCCTTGGCGCTGACCGCGTCCGGCACTGTATTTGCCTGGGGTTACGGCGGCTTCGGCGCGCTGGGCAACGGCTCGACCGCCACGCGAAGCAGCCCGGTGCAAGTACCCGGCCTATCCGGCATTTCGGCGGTCTCCGCCGGCGGCTACCACAGCATGGCCCTGACGTCAGCGGGCGCGGTCTATACGTGGGGCGACAACCAATACGGCCAGCTCGGCAACGGCACCACCGCGAGCAGCCCAGTCCCCGGGCTGGTGCCGGGGTTGCCGAATGTTACGGCCATTGCCGCGGGCTTCGCGTTTAGCCTGGCCCTCACCGATTCCGGCATCGTCTACGCATGGGGCGACAATTCGTACGGCGAACTCGGCGACGGAACCGGGATCAGCAACGCCAACCCGGTCCAGGCGGCTGGGCTCTCCAATGTGGTCAGGATCTCGACGAGCGGCACGGCCGCCTCGGCCTTCGCCCTGGAAGCCAACGGCACTCTCTGGGCCTGGGGCTACAACGGCCAAGGCCAGCTCGGCGACGGGACGACAACCAACCAGCTCGCCCCAGAGCTGATCAACCCACCGCCCGGGCTTTACTTCAGCGCCGTCGCCGCCGGCGGGTTGCACGCCCTGTCGATCACGCAGCCGATCTCCAATGGCGGATCCGTCTTCGGCTGGGGCGCCAACTCCTTCGGCCAGCTCGGCAACGGCACGACCACAGCCAGCTTCACGGCCGTTCAGGCAACCGGCCTGTCGGGCGCGGTCGCGATCGCCGGGGGCGGCGGCCACAGCTTGGCCCTGACCTATGCGGGCGTCGTCTACGCCTGGGGAAACAACTCCAACGGCCAGCTCGGCAACGGCACGACCACGAACAGTTCCATCCCCGTTCAGGTAAGCGGGCTTTCCGGCGTCTCCGCGGTAGCCGCGGGCTTCGCGCACAGCCTGGCGTTGACGGCGGCTGGGACGGTCTACGCCTGGGGTTCCAACAGCAACGGCCAGCTCGGCAACGGCACGACAACGGACAGCTCCACCCCGGTTCAAGTGGTCGGCGCGGGCGGCGCCGGCACTCTGTCGGGTGTTACCGCGATCGCCGGCGGCGGCCTGTTTAGCATCGCCCTGACCTCGTCGGGCACGGTCTATGCCTGGGGTTCGAATAGTAACGGCCAGCTCGGCAACGGCGCCACCACGGACAGTCCCACGCCCGTGCAGGCGGCGGGAGTGTCGGGCGCCACCGCCATCGCCGCGGGATATCAACACAGCCTGGCCCTGGCGGCCGGCAAAGTCTACGCCTGGGGCGCCAACGCCAGCGGCCAGCTCGGCAACGGCTCGACCACGGACAGTGCTTCCCCCGTGCTGGTGTCAGGACTGTCCACTGCAACCGCCGTCGCCGGGGGCTTCGACTACAGTCTGGCCCTGACCGCGGCGGGCGCCGTCTACGCCTGGGGCGACAATACCGTCGGAGAACTCGGCAATGGCACGACCACCAGCAGTTCCACCCCTGTTCAGGTGAGCGGACTTTCCAACGTGGTTAAAATTGCCGCGTCCAGCGATGGGCTGTCGAACTACGCCCTGGAAGCCAATGGCACGCTCTGGGCCTGGGGCTCCAATGTCGACGGCCAGCTCGGTGATGGGACGGCAACCAACCGACTCGTCCCGGTGCAAATCAGCGCGCCAGCCGGTTATTATTTCAGTGGGGTCGCGGCGGGCGGGACTCACCTCCTGGTGTTCGTCCAACCGCAGCCCGTTCCAATCGGCGGGACTATCTTTTCCTGGGGTTCCAATAGCAGCGGCCAGCTCGGCAACGGCACGACCGTAAGCAGCACCACCGCCGTGCAGGCTACCGGATTGTCCGGCGTCATCGCTGCCGCCGGAGGCGGCTCTTTCAGCTTGGCACTGACTCAGGCGGGAACCGTTTTCGCCTGGGGTGACAATACCTTCGGCGAGCTGGGCGTCGGCACGAACACGAGCAGCTCGATCCCCGTGCAAGTCGGGGGACTGTCCGGCGTAGCCGCGGTCGCCGCGGGTTTTGGGCACAGCCTGGCCTTGACCGCGGCCGGGACGGTTTACGCCTGGGGTTATAACAGCAATGGGCAACTTGGCAACGGCGCCACCACCAACAGCACCACCCCGGCGCCCGTGAGCGGACTGCCCACCGTCACCGCCATCGCCGCCGGCGCATACCACAGCCTGGCCGTCTCGGCCGGGACGGTCTACGCCTGGGGCACTAACGCCAGCGGCCAGCTCGGCAACGGCACGACAACCGATAGCTCAGTGCCGGTGCTGATCAGCGGGCTGTCCGGCGTGACGGCTGTCGCAGGCGCTGGCGCTCATAGCCTGGCGCTGACTTCGAGCGGCGCCGTCTATGCCTGGGGCTATAACGCCGACGGCGAGCTCGGCAACGGCACGAATACGAACAGTTCCACGCCCGTCCTGGTGAACGGGCTGCCCGCCGTCACGGCCATCGCCGCGGGTCAATTGCACAGCCTGGCGCTGTCGGCCGGCACGGTCTACGCCTGGGGCTTTAACGCCGACGGCGAGCTCGGCAACGGCTCGAACACAAGCAGTTCCACGCCGGTGACAGTGACCGGACTGACCAATGTCGTCAGCATTGCAGCGTCCAACTTCGGCTACGCCAGTTATGCCCTGGAGGCCAACGGAACCCTGTGGGCCTGGGGGGCCAATGCCGCCGGCCAGCTCGGCAATGGCACGACTACCAGTTCCAACGTACCCGTGCAAATCAACATTCCAGCCGGTTTCTACATCAGTGGCCTGGCGGCCGGTGGATCGCACGCCCTGGCGATCACCGAGCCGCTTTCGAATGGCGGCTCCGTCTTCGCCTGGGGCGCCAACGGCTCCGGCCAGCTCGGCAACGGCACGACCACCAGCAGTTCCACGCCCGTCCTCGTGAGCGGCCTGGCCGGCGTGGCCGCGCTCGCGGGAGGCGGTCTCCACAGCTTGGCGGTCACGTATTCGGGAGCAGTCTACGCCTGGGGCAACAACACGTACGGCCAGCTCGGCAACGGCACGACCACGAACAGTTCCACGCCCGTGCAGGTGACCGGAGTGACCAACGCCATTGCGGTCGCCGCGGGCGCAAACCATAGCCTGGCCCTCACCGCCTCGGGGTCTGTGTACGGCTGGGGTTACAACGCCGACGGCGAGCTCGGCAACGGCACGACGGCGGCGGGGGCCACGGCCACCGCCGTGCAGGTAAGCGGCGTGGGGGGCGTTGGGACATTGTCCGGCATCTCCGCCATCGCCGCGGGCGGCTTTCACAGCGTGGCCCTTTCCGCCGGCGCGGTTTTTGCCTGGGGGAATAACACGAGTGGCCAGCTCGGCAACGGCACAACGACGAGCAGCTCGACCCCAGTCCAGGTGATTGGGCTGCCCAATGCCGTCGCGATCGCCGGGGGCGGCCAACACAGTTTGGCCCTGACCGATTCCGGAACGGTCTACGCCTGGGGCTATAACGCCGACGGTGAGCTCGGCAACGGCACAACCACGAACAGCTCGGTCCCCGTCCAGGTAACCGGCCTCTCCGGCGTCACCGCGATCGCCGCCGGGATCCAACACAGCCTGGCGCTGGCGGGCGGGCTCGTCTACGCCTGGGGCGCCAACGCCTCCGGCGAGCTCGGCAACGGCACGACCACAAGCAGCTCCACGCCCGTGCAGGTGATCGGCCTCGCCGACGTGGTCAAGATCGCGGCGTCGAGCGCTGGGGATTCGAGTTATGCCCTGGAAGCCAACGGGACGCTCTGGGCCTGGGGCGATAACGCCGCGGGCCAACTGGGCGATGGCACGACAACCAACCGGCTGGTCGCCGTGCCGATCAGCGCCCCGGCCGGGTTCAACTTTGGCGCCATCGCGGCCGGCGGCAACTTTTTGCTGGCGATGACTCAGCCGGCCGCGGCGACCCAGAATCACTGGACCGGCGCCAGCTCCGGCAACTGGATCGATGCGGGCGCCTGGAGCAACAGCGTCGTTCCCGTCAGCGGGCAAGTCGCGTTGTTCAATCAATCGAGCCCGAACACGACGGTCAGCCTGGGCGGCGCGGTGCAATCGATTGGGACCATCAAGTTCGACACCGCCGCCTGCGCGCCGTACACGTTCGGCAGCGCGGTCGGCAACGGCGACGCCTTTTTGTTTGACGCGAGCGGCGGCGTCATTGTCACCACCACTGTCATCGTGGCGCAGACGTTCAACGCCGCAATTGAAACTCAGGGCGCCTTGACCATTACCAATAATGGATCGGCCCGCTTGACCTTTAACGGCGCCCTGACGCTCGGCGGCGGCTCGGCCGGGCTGCTGACCTTCCTCGGCACTGGGATGACAACATATGCCGGCGCCATCTCGACCGGCCCCAACGGCTTGCTCGTTCAGGGCCCGGGCACCGTGATTCTCAGCGGGGCCAACTCGTACGCCGGCGGCACGTCGATCGCCAACGGCACGCTCAACATCAACAGCGACAGCGCCTTGGGGTCTCCCAACGGCACGGTCCACCTGAATGGAGGCACGCTGCAGTTCGCCTTGGGCGCCAGCATCGCGTTAAACAGCACGCGCAATATCGTGTTGGGCGGCGGGGCTTTCGACAGCAACTCCGGCAGCGATACCGTCAACGGGGTTATCTCCGGGCCGGACCCGGTGAACAGCAACCTCATCAAGAACGGGGCGGGCGTGCTGGCGCTGAACAACGCGAACACTTATGCCGGTTCCACCATCGTAAACGCCGGCGCCCTATTCGTTGCCAGCACCGGCAGCCTCGGCAGCGGACCGCTTGTCGTCGGCAACGCCAACACGGCGATCATTCCGACGCAAAACATATTGTACCTGTTCAACGCCGCGCAAACGGTCGGGCCGCTGTCGGGCGCGATCGCCCAGCCTCAGAGCGGCAACACGGCGAACATCTTCTTGAACTCGGGCACGACGTTGACGGTCAACCAGACGGCGTCTGGAACCTTCCAAGGCATTATTTACGGCGGCGGCAGCGTCGTACTGGGCAGCTCGAGCAACAACACCCTACAGTTGTCCGGCAACAGCACCTACACGGGCAGCACGACAATCAACGGCGGCACGATTCAGTCGACCGTAGTTAACGCTTTGCCCCCCAGTACGGCATTGTCGTTCGCCGTCACGGTCGGCTCGGGCACGGCGGCGACCCTCAACCTCAACAACAACAGTCAGGCGGTCGGCTCCCTGGCCGGCGGTAGCGCCACATCCGGCTTCATGCAAACGGGCACAAGCGCGGCTACTGTTTTGACCATCAACAACTCCACGGCGCCAACCACCTACGGCGGCGTCATTTCCGGCGCGGGCGGCCTGACCTTGGGCCTGAACAACACGCAGACGTTGCAATTGACCGGGGCCAATACCTACACCGGGCCGACGACAATCAACGGTGGAATTCTGCAATTGGGCGCCAACAATGCCCTGAGCGCCAATTACACGATTCCGACGACCGGGCCGATCGCGACGACCGTGACGCTGGCGAATACGGCCGGGGCGGGGTTCGATCTCAACAATTTCAACGTCACCATCGGCCTGCTGCAGGGCGGCGGCGTGCTGGGGGGCGACGTGACGTTGGGGCTGGGAACCGGCTCATTCGCCTCGGGCGGCACCCTGACCGTGGTCCTCTACCATACATCGACCTTCGCCGGCAACCTGGCGGGCAACGGCAATGTCACGATTGTGGGCGTCGCCGGCAGCCAGTTAATCTTGACTGGCGCCGTGAACGTCAACGGCAACTTCAATGTCGATCCCTACGTTGGTGGGAATCTATCCGCTGGTGGCAGCTACAATGTGGCGACAGGGACCGGCAACGGCATCGATTTGAGCAGCAGCCAGCAGATCGCAGCGCTTACCGGCGGCAATTTCGCCGGCAACAATCTGGCCTTTACCGGCAATGGCGTGATCGATAGCGCCGGGGTGAGCCCTACCCTCACGGTCGCCGTGACGAGCGGCGTCGCCAATCCGAACTTCACCTTCGCCGGAGGATTGTGGAACGACGTCGGCTTGACGCTCGACAGCAGCATCAACAACATATCGCAGACCATGACGCTGTCCGGTACCAGCGTCACGACCGGCAACATCAAGGTAGGCAACTTCAACAACCCTTCCAGCGCCGCGACCAGCACATTGATCGTCACCGGCGTGCTGGGCGATGACGGCACCTTTGGCGGCAAGGAGACCTTGACGGTCGGCAACGGCGGCGTTCTGGCGGGCACCGGCGTCATCAACGCCACAACGACTGTCAGCGGCGGCTCGATCCGCGGCGGCATCCCCAACGGCAACGTCGTCGCCACAACCAATTACGGCACGCTGACGTTCGTCGGCAACTTGAATCCGGCCAGCGTGACCTTATTGGGCGGCGCCACGATCGTGACCGAATTGAATCGCACGGGTAGTTCGCCGACCGGTAACGCGTTCTTCCTCACAGGCGGAGGCGTGATTGGCAACGCCAGCCTGATCAACATCTCGCAAGGGAACCTGGTTTTGGGCGGCCCCAGCGGCAACAGCCTGGGCGCGAGCACGGGGAAATCGATCAACATCAACCTGTTCGACACGAACGGATCGCTGGTGGTGGGTGAGAACTACACCATCAACCTGGTCTCGGCGGCCGGCTTCATGTTGAATAACTCGCCAGTGACGGCGAGCACGCACATCGATTCCAGCAGCAGCGGGCTCGGCGTCGGGGCGCTGAACATTGCCAACGTGTCGGTGACGGGCAACGCCGCTTATGCGGCGAGCGTGACGGGCTGGTCGCTCGCCGTCGATAATAGCGGCGGCTATCTGGAATTGTCGATCAGCAGTGCCGTGCCGGAACCGGAGCTTATTCTGCTGATGTGCGTCGGCGTACTGCTGGGCGGGTTCGCCGTTCGCAGACGCATGCGGCAGCACGTGTGGTTGGCGGCGTCAATTACTCAAAAATGTTGCTGAATAGATTTCAGGGCATGGTTCAAAACCGGGCGAATCTGGGTCACACGCCGCTTAGTCGCCTTTCGCTCCGCAAAAGGCGACTAAGCGGCGTGCGGCACTCATTTGAACCATGCCGATTTCAGGCTCGAATTTTTTTGGAATTGTGCTTACAGTTCGGGCTCGGATCTGATAAGCTCTACCCTTGAATTGGGGGTGGCGTCAGGTAAACTTCCGCATCCGATTTTGGATAGCGTCGATTCGCAACACCTCGCCTCGACAATTTAACTGTTTTTCTGCCGCCGCCTCAATTCTCGCTTCGTGTCCCCCTATGGCCGGCGCGCGCCACGACTCGAGTTTTGCGGCGTGTTTACCGAACGCTTGGTGATTACTCTCATTGTTCATTCCAGCCTAATCTTCAAGTAGCTTGCTTCAACGGAGACCCCCCAATGCGCACAGCAGCTCTTAACGCCGTCATCAAACATTCTGCAGCTTGGAATCGATTGTTGCCAGGGATCGTCTGTTCAGCTCTTTTGCTCGACATGAATCCGTCGGGCGCCCAAGACACCGGCGCAATCTCATCCGGGAACTGGAATGACAGCACGATCTGGACAGGCGGCAGCGTACCCGGCGCCGGCAACAACGTGTATGTCGGCAGCAACTATCCGTCGGGCGCCGCCTTGTCGGCAACAGTCGCCTTAACGCAGAATCAGCAAGCCAGTACCGTGTTCCTCGGCTATTCGAGCGGCTCGTCCGGCACGCTGAACTTGGGCAGCTCGATGCTGACGGTCGACAGTTTGTACATCGGCTATAACGGAACAGGCAGCGTCACGCGCACCACCGGTTCGATAAGTGCCAATAACCTTTTGGTCTATTCGGGAAGCAGTTTTAACTTCGGCAGCGGCGATACGAGCGGCTCGCTAACGATGTACGGCGGTTCGGCCGCGACGGCGGCAAACGGCAACATCACGTCTACCGTGAGCCTGAATTCTTCCAGCATTTTGACGCTGGGATCCAATTTATCGCTGTCCGCCAACATCGACGTCGAGAGCGGCTCAATTATCAACACGCAGAACTACAACATCAGCGCCGATACCGTGTACCTCGGCTACAATTCCAGTTCTTCCGGCACGCTGAACCTGGGCAGCTCGACGCTGACGGTGGGCAACATCTACATCGGCAATGCCGGGACCGGCGTGGTCACGCGCACGACCGGTTCGATAAGCGCAACAAACCTTACCATCTATTCGGGAAGCAGTTATACCTTCGGCAGCGGCGATACGAGCGGCTCGCTAACGATGTACGGAGGTTCGGCCACGACGGCGGCAACGGGCAACATCACGTCTTTCGTGAGCCTGAATTCTTCGAGCACCTTGACGCTGGGGGCCAATCTATCGCTGTCAAACTACTACAACAGCCTCGACGTCGAAACCGGTTCGATTGTCAACACCCAAAACTTTAACATCACCGCCAATAACGTTTACCTCGGCTATAACTATGCCTCTTCCGGCACGCTAAACCTGGGAAGCTCGACGCTGACGGTCGGCAATCTGTATCTCGGCTCCAACGGGACCGGCGTGGTCACACGCACCACCGGTTCGATAAGCGCAAGCTACCTTTACGTTTATTCGGGAAGCAGTTTTACCTTCGGCGCCGGCGATTCGATCGGCACGCTAACGATGAACGGCGGTTCGGCCATGACGGCGGCGACGGGCAACATCACGTCGTCCGTGAGTTTGTACGATTCGACGTTGACGCTGGGGGCCGATCTAACGCCGTCGAGCAGCATCGACGTCGAAAACGGCTCAACCGTCAACGCCCAGGGCCATAACCTCGCCTCCTATCAGGTTTTCCTCGGCTGGTATAGTCAAAACAACAACTGGAGCTTGACGACTCGCGGCAACCTGAGCGCGCCCTATCTGTACGTGTACGGCGAGGCCTTCAACTTAACCCCCAGCGACAGCGTGCAAAACTTCTACCTCAGCGGCGTGGGCGCGAGCACGACGCTGCCCAGCGGCGCCGCCGTGAGTCAGCTGACTCTCACCGGCAACGCCAGCGCCACGACCGGCGGGGTCGGCAACATCACCTATGCCGCGAGCCTGAATTATTCGACCTTGACGCTGGGCGCCGATCTATCGCTGTCGTACTTCCTCGACGTCGAGAATGGCTCGATCGTCAATGCCCAGGGCCACAACATCACCGCCTATTCGATGCAGCTTGGCTGGGGCAATCAAAACAGCTACTGGGGCCTGACGAATCGCGGCAATCTAAATGTGTCGAATCTCTACGTGTACGGCCAAACCTTGAACCTGACCGCCAACGACAACGTGCAAAACTTCAACCTGGGCGGCGTGGGCGCGAGCACGGCGCTGCCCAGCGGCGCCGCCGTGAGCTCGTTGTCTCTCACCGTCAACGCCAGCGCCACGACCAGCGCTGCCGGCAACATCACCAATTCCGCGAGCCTGAGCTATTCGACCTTGACGCTGGGCGCCGACCTGTCGCTGTCGGGCGATCTCGACGTCGAAACCAGCTCAATCCTCAACGCCCAGGGCCACAACATCACGGCCTATCAGATTTTCCTCGGCTGGTACGATCAAAACAACACCTGGAGCTTGACGAATCGCGGCAATCTGTCCGCGACGTATCTATACGCATACGGCGGGACATTGAACCTGGCCGCCGGCGACAGCGTGCAAATCTTGTCCAGCGTGGGCGGGAAAACGACGCTGGCGAGCGGCGCCGCCGTAAGTCAACTGAATCTCTCCGGCAACGCCAGCGCCACGACCAGCGCTGCCGGCAACATCACGTATTACGTGAGCCTGAGTACTTCGAGCACCTTGACGCTGGGGGCCGATCTAACGATGCCGATATCCAGCTACAGCGGTCTCGACGTCGAATCCGGCTCGATTGTCAACGGCCAGGGACATAACATCACGGCCTATCAGATTCTCCTCGGCTGGGACGGGGGCAACAGCAATTGGAGCCTGATCAATCGCGGCAATCTGAGCGCGACAAATCTGGATGCGTATGGCCAAGCCTTGAACCTGACCGCCGGCGACAACGTGCAAAACTTTAGCCTGAGCGGCGTAGGCGCAAGCACGGCGCTGCCCAGCGGCGCCGTGGTGGGTTCGCTGACGCTTTCCGCCAACGCCAGCGCCACGACTAGCGCCGTGGGCAACATCACATCGTCCGTGAACCTGAGTAACTCGAGCACCTTGACGCTGGGGGCCGATCTATCGCTGTCGGGCGCCCTGGACGTCGAAAGCGGTTCGATCCTCAACGCCCAGGGCCGCAACATCACAGCAAATCAGATTTATCTCGGCTGGTACTCGGGCAACAGCTACTGGGGCCTGACGAGTCGCGGCAATCTGAGCGCGACGTATCTGTACGAAGACGGGCAGACCTTGAACCTGAACGCAGGCGACGCCGTGCAAAACTTCTACCTGAGCGGCGTGGGCGCAAGCACAACGCTGGCGAACGGCGCCGCCGTGAGTTCGCTAAATCTCTACTCCAGCGCCAG
>Ga0206843_10282_pt1 | contig 12425 bp, 8 predicted proteins | sample Alteio_BWOrgCont_21_FD_152869 | JGI IMG/M metagenome (GOLD analysis project Ga0206843, IMG submission 152869) | Enriched cells from forest soil in Barre Woods Harvard Forest LTER site, Petersham, Massachusetts, United States -... | ecosystem: Environmental > Terrestrial > Soil > Temperate forest >...
CCTCAAAAAAATGCTTGCGATACTATTCAAAAGAGTGATTATTGGATCAATGAATTACCTAAGGATTTTGATTCAAAGCCTTTAGGAACGTTTGCAATCACTCCAGGAGATTTAGAAAATATTTTTAATATTTTTTATCTAGATATAATTTCTAATAATAAAAAAAGCATTCGTATTGATTTAATTGTTAAAGAAAATGGAGAGTTTGAAATTAACAATGCGTCATCATATGACGATATTAATAAATTATTATATTCACTAAATAATGAAAAAGTATTCATTGGAATCCCATTGAAACTATTAATAGATTTAAAAGATGTTTACAAACAAGATTCGATACAAAATATAATTAGCGATTTGCAAATTGTTAAAACATTGTGTGATAAACAGATTTTAGGCAATAAAGATAAATTAAATCTACCTTTTGTAATTCATCCCAGTATACTAAAACAAAACTGTCTTGTTTTATCATATTATAAAATGTTTGAAGGGTTATTTTATATCGATCATGTATGTTTAGAATATAAATTTAATGAAGGGTTAATTTATCTTGATAAGAAAAAAATTAATCATGAAGAAATTGAAAAAACAATTTTTACTGATCAAAATTTTTACTATCCTAGTTTAATTCAATTAGAAAACGAAAAATTAAATATAGAAGAAAAAAAAGAAGGCAAAATCTTAAAAATAGTTTATTCTAATTTAAAATTCACAAATTTACAAAAAATTAAAGATAATAAATATTATTGGATGAAAAAAAATTCGAGAGACATTACACGGTTATTAAAGGATAATTACACCGATGGTTCTTTTATTTTCTATGAAAAACGCAATTGCAAGCCAATGATTGCCTATCTTAAAGAAAATGAAGTTTGTCACCGAGAATTAAAATTTCCAATGGAGCCAATATATGATTTTGATAAAGCGGTTCCTTTTACAGAAACAAACTTAGCTCATTTAGTCGAATTAAAAGACAATCGCCTCTACTCTGCAAATGAGGTAAAAAAAAGTTTAAGAAAAGAACTAGAAGATGCCCAAAGATCTCAAAATGAACAAAAGGATAATCCCCTTTTCAATGCACAATCTATTAAAGAGGATAGTACTAAAATTCCGGATCTCCATGCAGATGGAAAAGAGATTTCAGGAATAGCGCTAGGAATAGCGTGCTCCAAAGGAAGAAGAGAATTAATGGAAGATAAGTATTTTGCTAAGGTCATTTCTTTTAAAGCTCAAAATAAATCTTATAACGCCTCATTATTTGGAGTTTTCGATGGGCATGGGAGCGATGCATGTGCCAAATATATTGCTACTCATATTGAAGAAACTTTTATTGCACGTCTGCAAGAACATAATAAAGATCAATTGAATGAAATTAACATCTTCAATGCTATAGCAATGGCTTTTGTAGATCTCTCCAAAAATTATACCGGAGAAAGCGATGGCTCAACAGCTACCACAGCTTTCCTTTTAGAAAATGATGTTTACATCGCAAATGTTGGAGATTCACGAACATTGATGGCAGTGAACGGGGAAGCTTTAGCCCTAAGTGTTGATGCAAAACCACAAGTGGAAAAATTTAAGGCTGAGATTGAACAGAGAGGAGGTGAAGTTGATTTTACAGCGGGAGCCTATCGTGTAGGTCATCGTGTAGCTATAGCTAGAGCAATTGGAGATAAACAAATCAAAGGCATTACAGCTAGACCTACAATCACAAAAATTACTTTAGAAAAAACCAAGCCCTATCAAATTCGGCATTTAGTTTTGGGCAGCGATGGCTTGTTTGATGTTTGTTCTTCAAAACAAGCTGCAAAGGAAGTTTATAAGTTATTCAAAGAAGGCAAAACGAGTCGTGACATTGCTGAGCTTCTAATGCATGCAGCATATAAAGCTGGAAGTAAAGATAACATCACAGTAATGATTCTATATATGCCTTAAGGAATCACTCTGCTGCACGCTTAGGTGTTTTCTTTTTTGGTTTTTGAGCATCTTGTGCGAGGCTTGCTTTTAATAATTCCATGATATCATGAACTTTTGTAGGTGGTGGTTCTTCCCCATGAGGCTGAATTTTTTTACCTTTAGCTTTTTTTTGAATGAGTTCCTTGATCTCATCGGCGTAGGTATCTTTATAAATTTCCGGTTTAAAATGTTTTGTTAAATGATCGATTAATTTAAGAGCAATTTCCATTTCTTTTGGAGCAGCTTTTTCACTTTTAGGGATTTGAAGATCTTTGAGATTCACAAGTTCATCTTGATAGCGAAGTTGATTGATGATGATTGCATTGTCATAAGGCTTTACTACAGCTAAATGCTCTCGATTATGAATGACATATTTTGCTATACCCACTTTTTTTGATTTTTGAAGTACGTCGCGGAGCAATGCGTATGTTTTATCTGCCCCTTTGTCAGGCTCAAGGAAATAAGGTTTCATGAAATAAATAGAGTCGATCTCTTCTTCCTTTGTGAATCCAATGATATCTATTGTTTTTGTTTTTTTAAGATTAGCTTTTTCAAAATCCTCTTCGTTAAAAACGACATATTGGCCGTTTCCCACTTCATAACCTTTGACAATATCTTTCCAGGGGATTTCTTTTTCTTCTAATTTGCAAATGCGCGCATAGCGGATTTCGGACATGTCTTGTTTATGTAATAAAGTAAATTTGAATTCACGATCATGGCTTGCGCTATACATTTTTACAGGAATATTGACCAATCCAAAGCTCAACGAACCTTTCCAAACACTATGCATATATATCCTTGTGAGGCAGCTTTGAGAAGTTTATTGAGTCATGAATTTAATGATGAGATTATTTCTTCAACGTAACGGATGAAGAAATATTGTACAAGCATAATGACACTTACGGGTGCAAAATCTGAGAGATTTACCCACTGCGTGGGTAAATCTCTCAGATTTAATTGCGCCCCAATTAAAAGTGTAGATTGATTTTAACCTCTTTATGTTTTTAAATGAAAATTTATAACAGGGATTATCAACAGCATGGATGGAATTCCTTCCTCTACTTATCGTTTGCAGTTTAATGCAAATTTTACTTTTAAACAAGCAACCGAGCTTGTTGCATATTTGCATCAGCTGGGTATAAGCCATTGTTATGCCTCACCAATTTTGAGAGCAAAGGCTGGCAGTATACATGGCTATGATATTGTGGATCATAGCTGTCTTAACCCAGAGATTGGAACATTGGAGGAATTTGAAACTTATATTAAAACTCTGCGTGAAAATAAAATGAGGTTAATTCTAGATATCATTCCCAATCACATGTGCATCAGCGATACAAGCAACATTTGGTGGTATGATGTTTTGGAAAATGGCCCGGCATCTCCCTATGCTGAATTTTTTGATATCGATTGGCATTCTTCTAGCCAAGAACTGGTTAATAAAGTCTTACTGCCTATCCTAGATCAACAATATGGGGATGCTTTAGAAAATCAAGTATTAAAGATTGTGTATCAAAATGGCTCATTTTTCTTAGAATTAAATCAAAATTATTTACCAACAGATCCCTCCAGTTGGATTTTGATTTTATCAATTCTCATTCTTGAAACAGAGAAAGTTCTTTCCAAAGAGGATCCTCATTTCATTGAATTGCAAAGTATCCATACCGCATTAGTTCATCTACCCGCCACCACTGTGCAAGAAAAAGAAAAACAAGAGGAAAGACAGCGTGAAAAGGAAGTCATAAAAAGACGTCTTGATTCTTTGATGAATTCAAACAGTGATATTTATAAACTTCTCATGGAACAACTGGCTCTCTTAAACGGAAAGGAGAATGATCCCCGGAGTTTTGATTGGTTAGAATCTTTTGTTAAAGTCCAACCCTATCGTTTATGCTTTTGGCGAGTGGCAAATGAGAAAATTAATTATAGGCGTTTTTTTGATATGATAGATCTGGCTGGTATTCGGACGGATGATGCAAGAGTTTTTGAAGCGGTGCACGCTCTGTTATTTACTTTTATTAAAAAACATTTTGTGGATGGAGTGCGCATAGATCATCTCGATGGATTATGGAATCCTACAAAATATCTCGAAGACCTTCATATGTTTTATATCCAAAAGGAAGACAGTAAAGGAACACCCGAAACTTTCTATGTGATTGCAGAAAAAATCTTGTTAGGAGATGAAAAGCTCCGACCCGAGTGGATACTTCATGGAACGGTAGGGTATGATTTTCTTAACCAATTAAATGGGTTATTTGTTTACCAGCCGCATAAAAAAGTGATTCTCGAAAATTACCGCAACTTTACTAATTTTGATAGCTCTGTTAGAGAACTTATCTATGCAAGCAAAAAACTCATTTTGGATGTCTCGTTATCCAGTGAATTGTACGTCCTATCCCGTCGGCTTGAAGGTATTGCTGAACAACATCGAAGCTCTAGGGATTTTTCTTCTGAAGGTCTTCGAGCTGCTTTAAGCGATATGATTGCCGAATTTTCGGTTTATCGGAGTTATATCACTTCGGATGCCGAAATTGGCACTGAAGATAAAAATTATATTTCTCTAGCTATCGGTAGAGCAAAACGAAGGAATCCATCTATTAATGAGACAATATTTACGTTTATTGAAAATGTATTACTTTTAAAACATCTACCGGAACTTACCGAAGAACACATCGCAAAGCGCAAAGATTTTATTATGCATTTTCAACAATTAACAGCTCCTGTCATGGGAAAAGGGTTGGAAGATACCGCTTTTTATCGATATTTCCCCCTTGCTTCCCTCAATGAAGTCGGAAGCGATCTGATCAATTTTGGCATCTCTTTAGAAACATTCCATAAAAAAAATTTAGAGAGATCGATTCAATGGCCTTACACAATGCTTTCCACTTCTACTCACGACACAAAACGCAGTGAAGATGTCAGGGCAAGAATCAATGTTTTGTCTGAGATTCCAGAGGAGTGGTCTCAAGCCCTTACTCGATGGTCTCAAGCTAACCAACAGCACAAGGTGTTGGAAAGCGATTCTCATTTTCCGGATACAAATGCAGAATGTCTCCTTTATCAAACTTTAGTGGGAACATGGTCGTTTTATCCCATGTCCGATGAAGAGCATGGTGAATATGTTGGCCGCATTCAAATATATATGGATAAAGCGAGCAAAGAAGCAAAAGTTCATACGAGTTGGATTAATCCAAATAAATCCTATGATCAAATTTTAAAACAATTCATTGAAGCTATTTTATCGAATAGTTCTGACAATTTATTTTTGACGGATTTTCAATTATTTCAAAAAAAAATAGCAGCCGCAGGAATGCTGAATTCTATAGCGCAGTTAATCATAAAATTCACTTCTCCCGGAGTACCGGATTTGTATCAAGGCAATGAACTTTGGGATTTCAGTCTCGTCGATCCCGATAACAGGCGGCCCATAGATTTCTTCAAAAGAAAAAAAGCATTGGATGAGATTGTCCAGAAAAAAATCGAATTTCCAGATTTTTTTGTTCAATCTTTAAAAAAACCCGATGAAGGAAAAATAAAAATGTTTTTCACATTCCAAACCTTAAAAGCTCGCAGGGATTTCCCTGATTTATTTTCAAAAGGATCCTATATCCAGTTACAAGTCATGGGAGATAAGCAGAATCACATCCTCTCTTTTGCACGTCAATTACATGAACAAATTGTGATAGTTATCACGGCTAGGTTTTTTACATTTCTATTGAATGATGACTTTTCATCTATTCCAACATGGGGTAATTTGTTTTTAGAAGTACCTTCAGAATTAAATGTACAAAATTTTTGCAATGTATATACGGATGAATGTTTTGAGGTAGAGCATCAAAATGAAAAAAAAATTATTAATTTAGGTAAAGTTCTTCAATCGATTCCTTTTGCTTTATTGGTTAATCAAAAAAATAAAGGAAATTAAAAGTGGTATCAGACTCTCCCTCATTTATTATTAAGGATTGTGTTTTAGCTGCGATTGCAACAGGCCAGAAGGCCGGTTCTTTATCAGAATTTAGGGATAAATTAGCCGCAATAGATCTAGAGTGCGTTTATTATCATTTTTGGGGCAGCCGCCTACGTCCTCAATTCATTCATCCTGATTATCAAAATGATTTTGCAAGCTGGGCTTTTCATGGACTTCATGATCAATGTCTCGCTGAAAAATTAGGTATTCTGGATCCAATTGAATATCCTAATCTCGAAGATTTGCGCAAAGAAGTTCTTAACGTTGTGGATGATCATTTAGAAACCATGCAAATGATTGTTTGGTCACAAAACAGGCAATTTTATTTTCTTACTTCAAAAATTATCATATTTGATACAAATCAAAAATTTGAGAGGCCTTCTGATTTCAAAGCACACATTTCTTTGATCTCCAACAATAGTATTTTTTATCATTTCATCGATGCCAAAAGGCGTGTTCCCGAAGGAAAAGATGATTTTAGTCAGTGGCTTGGAATGTTTGGCGATGAATATTCACAACTTATACAGGAGATACAATTAATTGATTTTTACTTTCTCTCCTTACCTCAAATCAAAGAGAAGTTAATTGAACTAATAAATACGTACATTAAGTAGGCAATTTACTATGAATGACTTACTAGAACAATATGAAGAATTGCTTGGATCTTCTGTGTTGGATCAATTGCAGCAGATTGCCACTGTGCTCAAAGGGATCAAAATTGTCCATATTAATTCTACAAAATTTGGAGGTGGAGTAGCAGAAATATTGAATAAAATGGTTCCTCTAACAAATGCGTTAGGGTTGAGCACTCATTGGGAAACAATAAAAGGGACACCTGAATTTTTTGAATGCACGAAAGTTATGCATAATACCATGCAACAGCGGCAAGGGATTCTAACAAATTCAATGATGAAAACATTTGAAGAGATTAATGCGGCCAATGCGGAAGAATTGCGTCCAATATTAAACGACGCTAATATCGTTTTCATTCACGACCCTCAACCAGCTGCGCTTATTGATCATTTTCCCGATCGGAAAGGCAAATGGATTTGGCGTTGCCATATCGATGCCTCTCATCCTTCCCGTACTGTGTGGAAATATTTGTCGAAATTTATCAATAAATATGATGCTAGCGTTTTCTCCCTTCCTGATTTTGTTCAATCTTTACCTCATCCAATCTACATCATTCTACCTAGCATCGATCCATTAAGTGAAAAAAATATTGATTTGTCTTCCCAAGAGATTTTGGATTTCATGACTCAATTTGGAATTGACCCGGAACGCAAAATGCTTTTGCAGGTTTCGCGGTTTGATTATTTCAAAGATCCTTTAGGCGTTATTGAGGCCTATCGTTTGGTAAAAAAATTCAAGCCTGAAGTTCAACTAGTATTAGCCGGAGGAGGGGCTACGGATGATCCTGAAAGTGAAATTGTGTTGAATGAAGTTAGAAAGGCTTCAAAAAATGATTCAGATATCCATATTTTATTTTTACCTTCTGATGCCCACCGGACTATCAATGCGTTGCAAAGGGCGTCGACGATTGTGATTCAGAAGTCACTTAAAGAGGGATTTGGTTTAACTGTAACTGAAGCATTATGGAAAAGTAAACCTGTTATTGGAGGAGATACAGGAGGGATCCGTTTGCAGGTCATAGATCATTATACTGGATTTCTTGTCCAATCCCCTGAAGGAGCTGCGTTAAGGATTCGTTATCTTTTGCAAGAAGTTTCTGAAATCGAGAAAATGGGTCAGATGGGAAAATTATATGTAAAAGAAAATTTTCTTATTACAAGGCATTTGCGCGAATACCTTACTCTTATTGCGACCTTACTCTTTCCAAGTGATAATCGCATAGAGCTTAATCATTTCCAATCGACCGCTCAATAAAATGTGGGACTAAAAAAATATGATTTACAATTTTTGGAGATATTCCGACAATGAAGTTGTGAATCAATTCTTTCAATATGGAGAATACTTCAATGCCTAAGATTCCGAAGCCGAAAATTGAAAAACCCAAACAAAAAACATTGGAAGAAAACGAGAAAAAGTCTGAAACTGATAAAACAGATCAAAAAAGGGAAAAAATTACTTTTCGAGATTTGTTTTTACTCCAACTCACAAATATATTAAGCGCTGAAAACCAACTTGTTGAAGTACTGCCAACCCTGGTAGAAAGTGCAACCACATTGGAATTAATAGAAGGATTTCAAAATCACTTAGAAGAAACCAAACATCAGGTTGACCGCTTAAATCAAATTTTCAAAATCCTCGATGAAAGACCTACGGACGAAATTTGTAAAGCAATGAAAGGTCTAATAGACGATGGAAATGAACTCTTAAAAGAAAACATGTTAAAATTAAATAAAGATTCGGCTCTTATTGCTATTTCTCTAAGAATCGAACATTATGAAATGGCTGTTTATAAGACGTTGATTGATTTTGCAAAACAATTGTCCCTCGATGAAGTCGTTACTCTTTTACAGGAATCCTACAAGGAAGAATCCCATGCAAATCTTATCCTTACTCAACTTGGGGAGGGAAGTTTATTTAAAGCAGGAATAAATAAACTTGCAAGGGATGACGTATAATATCAAACGACGATATCCGATTGGAGCAGAAATCATTTCCGGTCAAGGAGTTCATTTTCGAATTTGGGCTCCTGATCATTCAAAGGTAGCCTTAGTTTTGGAAAATGAAGAGGGGCACACAAAACCTCATCGTATGCATAAAGAGAAAAATGGATACTTTTCCATTTTAATTAAGCAGGCAGCTCACGGAACTCTTTATCGGTATATTCTAGGAAATTCAGATACAAAACTTGCTGATCCAGCTTCCCGCTTTCAACCCCAAGGTCCCCATGGGCCTTCTTGCGTGATAGATCCTTACTTTCCTTGGACTGACAAAAAATGGCCTGGCATAGCAATAGAAGGACAAATCATATATGAAATGCACATCGGGACCTTTACAATGGAAGGGACTTTTCACGCTGCCATGCATCAATTGGAGAATTTAGCCCAATTGGGAATCACAGTCTTGGAAATCATGCCTTTAAATGAATTCCCCGGGCACTTCGGATGGGGATATGATGGCGTCAATTTGTTTTCACCTACACACCTATATGGAACACCCGAAGACGTAAAATCTTTCATCGATAAAGCGCATAAATTAGGCCTCGCCGTTATTCTAGATGTCGTCTACAATCATTTGGGACCTGAAGGCAATCAAATGATTCATTTTGCAAAAGATTATTTAAGTGATAGATATGATACCGAATGGGGCCGTACCATTAATTTTGACTTATCCTCCTCTCGAGAATTCTTTACAACCAATGCGCGCTATTGGATTGAAGAGTACCATTTTGATGGGCTCAGGCTTGATGCTACGTGGTGGATGTTGAGTTCTACCCCTCTCCATATTCTAGCGGAACTTTCACAAGTCGTCAAAGTAGCAGGCAAACAAAAACGGACAATATTGATCGGCGAAAACGAAAAACAAGACACCAACTTTCTTCGACCTTATGATGGAAATGGGTATGGTTTGGATGCACTTTGGAATGATGATTTTCATCATAACGCCATTGTCAGGCTGTTAGGCAAAAGAGAGGCTTACTACATCGATTTTCTTGGAAGTCCTCAAGAATTTATTTCATCCATCAAATATGGCTTTCTGTATCAGGGTCAATATTGCAATTGGTATAAAAAACCAAGGGGCACTGCTCATTTTAATTTACCCCCTTCATCTATGGTGATTTTTTTAGAGAACCATGATCATGTTGCAAATTCAGGTCAAGGGAAACGGATTCATCAGGTCTCTGATCTCGGCAATTATAAAGCGTTGACATGTCTCTTACTGCTTAGTCCCAATACTCCTATGCTATTTCAAGGCCAAGAATTTGGCAGTACCCATCCTTTTTACTATTTTGCCGACCATAACGAACACCTTAATAAACTTGTATATAAAGGACGCAAAGAATTGTTAGCAAAATTTCCTCGTTTAGCGACAAAAGAAGCAGAAAAGTTGGTGCCTGATCCAGCGAATCCATGGACCTTTACTCAGTGTAAACTTGATTTTAAAGAACGTGAGAAGAATGTTCATATTTATAAATTGCATAAAGACCTCATTAAACTAAGAAAACGAGAACCCCACTTCGCACATACCCAAAGCCTTAAAATCGACGGTGCCGTCCTTGGAGATGACTCATTCCTCATAAGATACTTTGGTAAAGAAAACGGAGATCTCATGATCTTGATAAATTTCGGCCCCGACTATGATTTCAATCCGGCTCCAGAGCCCTTATTAGTGGCCGGTCAAGGTTTAGACTGGGAGGGGATCTGGTCGAGCGAATCACCTGAGTATGGAGGAGAAGGCACCCCACCTATTAATGATCCATTCTGGAAGATTCCCGGCCATTCAGCCCTAGTCTTAAAAACAAAAAAAGTAAACATTCCAAAAAAAGCTAAGAAGAAATCCTAAATTCAAATCCAAGAATATATTTTCATAGTGAGTCGCTTACAAAATATAACCGACTGAAATTGGAAGCCGCTGATGGCAAAAAATACCTTACGTATAACGCGAGTTTGGGATAAGAAATTGATATAACATATTCTATGCCAGTGCTTTATGCCGCCCTTTCAGGGCTCAATGTTTTCTTTGATTCTACCCAGGCCTGACGGCCTGGGCTATGATATATCGGCCTTTCAGGCCTTTCTGAGCCAGAAGGCAATGTTTTCTTTAATTCTACCCAGCCCTGAGGGCCTGGGCTATGATATAACGGCCTTTCAGGCCTTTCTGAGAGCCGAAGGCGCGGAATATGATAGCCCAGACCGTCAGGCCTGGGTAGAATCAAAGAAAACATTGAGCCCTGAAAGGGTGACATAAAGCACTGGCATAGAATATGTTATATCAATTTCTTATCCAAAACTCGCGTTTTCAAGTATCCGCCGGATATAAAGTGTTAAATGCAGCGGATACTTTTTCTGCTTGCTATTTATCCGCCGCAGATAGAATTGCAAACCGCGCGTGATAATACAAGCAATATTTATGGGCAACCTTAAATGATCTGTTTGAAAAAAATTAATTGATTTTAATCCCTATGAGATAAGGTTCACTTTTTTACGGGCATTTTCTGCACGAGATGCCCTAATCAGCCCAGGCCTGGGCTATGTGATATATCGGCCTTTCAGGCCTCTCTGAGCGCCGAAGGCGCGGAATATCATAGCCCAGGCCGTCAGGGCCTGGGTAGAATCAAAGAAAAACATTGAGCCCTGGAAGGGCAACATAAAGCACTGGCATAGAATATGTTATATCAATTTCTTATCTAAAACTCGCATTAGATAATTGTATTGCCTTCGCCATAAGTATATTTATTTTGAGTCCTTAACAAGCTTAAAAGCTGTTTCATAATCTTCATCGAATTCTTGCTTATATCCAAATTCCTGATCTTTTGCCTTAGTTGCATAGCTTACATGTCCGTGGTAGGAAGTAGCGACCATTATTTCAGGGTCATAAATGTCTTTTCCCTTACTATCTGATATAAAAAGAGTTATTATGATTCCTTTTTCAGTAAAAGGGTAAGTTTTGAGAAAGGGGCGTAAGCGTTCATTTGCATTGATTGTAGTAAGAAATTCTTCTACACAATCAATTAAGATTTTTCGAAGCTGCTCTTTGGTTAAAGGCCCTTTAATTTGAAAACCTAATCCGACTACATTAAAACAACCTGCCATCCCGGATGTAGCAGAGATCGCCTTCATTTTGTAACGTTTGGTTAATTTTGCCTCTACTTCGGCAATGATTTGATTTGCCATTACAACATAAGCAGCTGGAACGTATCGGTTATTCATAGAATTCTTCCCATAAATTGAACACACAAAAACAAATAAAAATAAAAAAATAGCAGATAAAGCAAAGTTTTTGTTCATTCTTGTTTCCCTTTAAGTTTGAATCTCATATTTTTATTACATCCCTTATGCCTCGGTGATTAAGGGAACCGATAGCAAGCGAATTTAGTTTAAACTCCAGTAGCATTCAGATATGTTGGACTTAAGAAAACATACTAAATAATTGTGTTGCCTTCGCCATCAGTATATTTATTTTGAGTCCTTAACAAGCTTAACAGCTGTTTCATAATCTTCAAAGAATTCTTGCTTATATTTAAATTCATTATCCTTATCATCGGTTGCATAACTAATCTCTCCAAGGTATGAAGAAGCTACAGCTATTTCAGGGTCATAAATTTTTTCTCCATTACTATCTGTTACAAAAAGGGTTATTATAATTCCTTCTGCTGTAAAAGGATAAGTCTTAAGAAAAGGGCGCAAGCGTTCATTTGCATTGATTGTAGTAAGAAATTCTTCTACACAATCAATTAAGATTTTACGAAGCTGCTCTCTTGTTAAAGGCCCTTTGATTTTAAAACCCAATCCTACTACATTAAAACAACCCGCCATCCCGGATGTAGCAGATTTCGCCTTCATTTCGTAACGTTTGGTTAATTTTGCCTCTACTT
>Ga0206843_10283_pt1 | contig 12406 bp, 10 predicted proteins | sample Alteio_BWOrgCont_21_FD_152869 | JGI IMG/M metagenome (GOLD analysis project Ga0206843, IMG submission 152869) | Enriched cells from forest soil in Barre Woods Harvard Forest LTER site, Petersham, Massachusetts, United States -... | ecosystem: Environmental > Terrestrial > Soil > Temperate forest >...
GTTAACAGACGTAAAATCGGCGATTGCCCGGGCAATCTTTTTTTTGGCTGAAAAGAGGCTTCCTTAAAGATATTTTTCACAATTCTGTCTTCAAGACTGTGAAAACTCATTACCCCGATTCTCCCTCCTTTTGAAAGCATCTGTATGGCTTTGGAAATCCCTTCTGCAATAGAATCCAGTTCTTTATTTACGCACATACGCAACGCTTGAAAAATTAATGTCGCTGGATGCCATTTTCCTTTAAGAGGTGTTTTGAGAGCAGAAGAGAGAATTTCTGCAAGCTGTGTGGTTGTTGCGATCTGTTTTTTACGGCGAGCATCGACAATCGCCTTTGCAGCTCTTTTCCATCTCGGTTCCTCACCTAAATCGCGAAATAAACTGCCAAGTTCTTGTTCTGGCCAAACATTGACAATCTCTTGCGCTGTGAGGTCAGCGGTAGGGTCCATGCGCATATCAAGAGGACCTTCTCTTGAGAAACTAAACCCTTTATAACCTTTATCTAATTGCATAGAGGACACTCCAAGGTCAAAAAAAAAACCATCCACTGAATCTATCTTCTTTTCCTGCAAATAGGTGTCGAGCTTTCTAAAGTCTGCGTGCACAAGCTCGATTTTATGCGACCATGGAGCTAAATTTTCTTTAGCAATTTCAAGAGCTTCTGGATCCTTATCGCATCCAATATACTTCTTAATTTCAGGATGTGCTTCGAGAATTGCTCTCGCATGGCCTCCTGCTCCAAGCGTCCCATCGAAAAAGACCCCTATTTTCAAATCTTGCAGACAGGACAAAACTTCATTCACCATGATCGGAATATGGGAAACCAGCACACCTATTCTCCTTCATGATCCATAGAAAATTCAGGCATCGGTGCAGGATTTGCACAAGGCCCTCGTCCTACAGCAAAAAATCCTGCGTTTCCCTGTTCATTCTTTCCCACTTGATCATCGCCCATTAAAGCGAAAGCTTCTTCCGTCATTTTCGCCAAATTCATCTCTGAATCCTGACCGTTCAATACGGCTTCAAGTTGAGACTCATAGCGCTCTTTTGGCCAAATCTCAATTTTGTTGAGAACACCAGCAATGATGACATCCGTCTTGATGCCGACTGCCTTCTTTAACGTTTGAGGGATAATGACACGGCCAATCTTATCGCAAGTTGTCTGGTGCAACGTGGAAAAGAATAAGGTGAAAAACTTTTGATACTTTCCCAGATGCTGCTTGGCTTGAAATTTAGCGACGATCTTTTGGATATCACTTTGCCGATAAATAGCAAGACACCCCCCAAGTCCAAGTGCAAGGCTAAATTCTAAAACTCCTTCTTCAACCAGTCCAAAACGCATCTGTTGAGGAAGAACACATCTTCCCTTTTCATCGAGCTTTGCAGAAATAGAACCACTGAAGAAGAACTTTCCCATAACTTGTGCAAGGCCTTGATTCCCACATTTTCCCACAATTTATCACCCAATTTACAAATCAGCAATCTTTTTTCTATTTTTTCTCTTTGACATGCCTCTAAAACAAAATATAAACCTCTAAAATTCAATGATCTCAAATAAAGAATAAAAAGTGGGAAATGGTGGGAATTCAGTAAGAGACTGTTGTTGAATGAAGGCTTTGTCGATTTTTTGGGTTCCCAAAAATCGACGAACCTTAATTCGACAACAGTCTCTAAGTTCTTGATAAATTTACAAAGACGTGGCAAACGAGAATAAAATATTTAATTTCAGGAGACAGCAATGCCCCCGCGCACGATTGACAACCTCGGTGTCGAAGTTTCTACACGTTACGCAGAAGATAAACGCACTTTAGATGAGGCATTGATTAAGGAAGCCCATGCGATCCCTGTACAGATAGAGATCGAAGTGACTACCCCTTTTTTTCCTAGTGAAATCGAATCCCTTTTGCATTTTCAACCGACCGGCTCGACTTGGGCCTCATTTTTTCCTCCAGCACACTATTTTGAACAAAGAAAACGTTTGTTTACTTACCAATTGATTCCTTCAATGGGATCAGAAGATAAGAAGGAATCCCAAGCTTTAAAGATTCTAGCCAAATTACGCTCCATGACTGAAGAGCGCATAAAAAAAGAAGAAAAAGATCAGCGCGGCCGATACGAAGAAGAACTTGCCTTAGAGGAGGAAAAAAAAGAAGAAAAAATTTTGATATCGCTTCTAGATACAATCGCACTTTTTGATAAGCTGATCATTGAAATTAATTCAAGAAGAAGCCAGTATCAAAGAGGTTAGTTTTAGGTATATTTAGATGAGTCAAGTCGATTGGCTTTCCATATTAGGCTGGAATAAAGATGAACTCGAGGATTTGCGCTTTGTCGGCTATTCCTATATTAAGCAAGGAAAGTATGATGTCGCCATCACTTTCTTCGAAGCTCTGACAATTTTATCTCCTGAATCCGTTTACGATCTGCAAACATTGGGCGCTCTTTATTTGCAAAAAGGGAACAATCTCATGGCTCTCAATTACATTGAAAAAGCGATCAAATTAGACCCTGCCCATCTTCCCACTCTTCTCAATCGAACCAAAGTGCTATTTGCTTTAGGCTACAAACGACAAGCCCTAAATCAAGCGCACTCACTCGAAAAATGCGCAGAAGAGCAGATTTCCAACCAGGCGCAAGCCCTGATCTTGGCGTACAGTTAATTTGGAGAGGGAATCAACTGTCGATAACTTGCCGTTATCCCTGACAAGAATTCAAAGCCTTTGCCAATCATGCACGAGTTTTTTTTTATTTTTCATCCCACCTTTTGATGCTCAATGATTTACCCATTATCCATGATAAAATAACACAAAAATTGCTTGCGCGCATTACGATGCGATGCTAACTTGACGGCGTTAAAAAGCCCCCAAAAAAGTTTGTGGAATCTTTGTTCATAACTCCTATTTTTTTAAGAAATTTATGCTAACAAAAACAGCAGAAGAAGCTTGGTCCCAATTTTTAGAGTTCATCGGAGAGCGTTGTTCCGCAACAGAATTTGAAAACTGGTTTGCGCCGATCCGCGTTCTTGAAAGCATGGGCGATGAGATCTGTTTAGAGGTTCCCAATATCTTTGTTCAGGAATACCTACTCGATAATTATAAAAAGGACCTGTGTTCTTTTCTTCCTCTTAAATCTTCTGGAGAACCTGCAATTAAATTTGTCCTCGTTGAAACAAAAAAGAAACCTACGCCTCCTCCTCCATGCCCATCCGAAAATGTATCTATTGCCCCTTCTCATGATGCTAGCACTCATTTTCCCGAAATCAAACTTAATCCTTTCTATACTTTTCAAAACTTTATCGAAGGACCTACCAATCAATTTGTTAAATCAGCAGCTATGGGAGTTGCAAGCCGACCCTCTAAATCTTACAACCCCCTTTTCATCCACGGCGGCGTCGGTCTTGGGAAAACCCATTTGTTGCATGCCATTGGACATCATGTTCGAGAGCATCACAAAAAATTACGCATTCATTGCATTACAACAGAAGGATTTATCAATGACCTTGTCGACAACTTGAGAAACAAATCGATCGATCGAATGAAAAGATTTTATCGTTCTTTGGATCTTCTCCTTGTTGACGATATTCAGTTTTTGCAAAACCGGTTGAACTTCGAAGAAGAGTTTTGCAATACTTTTGAGAGCCTCATCAATCAAAGCAAACAAATTGTCATCACAAGCGACAAACCTCCAGGACAACTCAAACTCTCTGATCGCATGATCGCACGGATGGAATGGGGTCTTGTTGCAAACATTGGCGTTCCCGATTTAGAAACAAGGGTCGCCATTCTACAACATAAGGCCGAACAAAAGGGATTTCGAATTCCCCAAAAAGTTGCCTTCTTTATCGCAGAGCACATCTTTAACAATGTGCGGCAGTTGGAAGGAGCCATCAATCGCCTGGGCGCTTATTGTCATCTGATGGGACTTGATATCACTGAAGAAACTGTCGCAAAAACTTTAAGCGAGCTCTTTCAATATTCCCCGCACAAAAAAATTTCTGTCGAAAACATTCTTAAAAATGTTGCGGCCATCTTTGAGGTCCGTGTCAGTGATTTAAAAAGCAAATCACGGATAAAAGAGATCGTCTTCCCACGTCAGGTTGCGATGTATTTGGCCAAAGAAATGATCAACGAGTCTTTGACGCGGCTTTCTTCAGCCTTTGGTAGCAAGACCCATTCTACCCTCCTCCATGCCTGGAACAAAATTGCTGGACGAGTAGAAAAAGATGAACTTCTCCGCCGTCAAATCGAAATGGCGCGCCGCAACCTGGAGGTCTAGTCCAGGCTAAGGAGGGAATTGCAAAACTCAGGTTCTGTCGATTTTCGGGTTCTTTTGAGCCGATTTTCCGTTTTTTTTCAGGGGGTAATATCAACATTGCGTATATTACCCCCTGAAAAAAAAGGGGAAATCGGCCAAAATAATCCCGAAAATCGACGACCCTTAAGTTTTGCAACTCCCTCTAAGACATTGGACTAATTTCGCTGCCTACTGATATAACAAGAATAGACCTCTTGCGTAACTAAGCTTCTGTCGATTTTGGGGTTCTTTTGAACCGATTTTCGATTCTTTTTGCGGGGGTTGTATCAACTTTCGTATACAACCCCCGCAAAAAGAATCGAAAATCGGCCAAAATAATCCCCAAAATCGACGAAGCCTTAGTTACGCAAGAGGTCTAATAAAGAGGGAATTGCAAAACTCGCTTTGGAGGCAAAATTTGATGATTTTTGTACAGGATCAAATTTTGCCTCCAAAGCGAGTTTTGCAATTCCCTCTAAAGACAAAATACCCCAAGGTTTTTATGTTCAAAAAATTCAGCAGGAACTTGCTCGAAAAAGAAGTCAACTCTTCTTCTCTTTACACGGATCTGTCTCATCGCCCTCTTCATCCGTTTTCCACCGACCTGATGAATGCTAGGGAACCGCACGCCTTTGAAGTTGCAGAAGAGCAGCAACGAGAAGATGATCCTGAAACGGTTATTGCCACAGGCGTTTGCATTAAAGGAACAATGTCCTTTCAAAAATTGATTCAAATCGATGGAAGTTTTGAAGGAGAACTTCTCTCTTCCGGCAAGCTCATCGTTGGACCCACTGGAACCGTGAAAGCTAATATTAACCTCGATGAAGCCTTTATCTCAGGCAAGGTCATTGGCCACATCACCGTCAAAACACGCCTAGTTCTTCGCGGTAGAGCTGAGATCCACGGCGATATTACAGCTCCATTGCTTAGTGTCGACGAAGGGGTGTCTATTGTCGGCATCTTGAACGTCGTTCAGGAATCTTCTTTAGAAACTCCAAACGATGACCCCTACTCTGAGTCGGATCATTGAATTTCAGCCGTAGCAAATGCAAGCGCGTCGATTTGAGCGGGAAAACATGTCTTAAGTTCTTTTCCTACAGAGCGAAATAGCCCATCATCAAATAAGAATGCGGTCATGAGCACCCTGCGATCACATAAAATCTCTGTTTTACTTTTGGAAAGCTGGATGCGATGATGGAACTGTCCTTGGGAAAGAAATCGTTCACGATCAAATGTTTTTTGCAAAATAGAATGCGTCGGCACGGAAAAAATTTTACCCACTTCTAAAGCAAGAGCTAAATGGGGATCAAACCCCAACCTTTGTTTCTCCCAAAACGAAGTGGGAAAGGGAATGAGCAATTCAGGTAAAGGCATTTTTAATGTCACCCATTGATAAGCCATTAAAGAAGCAGCTGCAGAAACACAATGAAGTTTTCCCGTATGGATTCCATTAAGGATCGCTTGAGCTGGACCAAATGCTTCACAGGCTGCTATTTGTCGATGAATCACAAAAGGCCGCTGCATACATCTTTCACACTTTCCTTTACAATCTGCAGCAAAGCATGTGCGACATCGATCTTGGATATCGATAAACGAAATCAGTTGTAAACAATTTGAGCAAAATAGGACCCCTCGAGAGTGAGGCTGTTGCTGACAAAACAAACAAATCGATGGATACAATAAATTTAAAATGGCATTTTTCACTCAAAATTCCAGATCTTAATCGTTGAAGAGATTGATACAAGCTTACCGCCCGAGACCATCAGCTTAGAGATTCTATGATGATAGTCTTCTATCGTTTGAATCTTTTTTCCCGTATTGAGATCCCACATCTGAGTCTCATTTGAACTAGAAATAAGCGTGTTGCCTAAGATCGCTATGTGATCGACACGACTTGAGTGTCCTTTTAGTGTCTGAAGTTCTTTTCCTGTATCGAGATCCCAGATCTTCACCGTCCTATCTTCTGAACTAGAAATGAGCTTGCCACCACAGATCTTCAGATCAAGGACAGTTCTGTTATGCCCCTTTAGTGTCCGAATCTCTTTACCCGTATGGAGATCCCAGATCTTAATCATCGAGTCCCCTAAGGCAGCAATGAGTTTATCATCCCTGATCTTCAGGCAGAAGATCTGCCCACCATATCCTTTTAGCGTCCGAATCTCTTTGCCCGTATGGAGATCCCAAATCTTAATGGTCTGATCTTCTGAACTAGAAATGAGCTGATCACCCCAGATTTTCAGGAAGATGACTTCCTCATCATGTCCTTCTAGCGTTCGAATCTCTTTTCCCGTGTGAAGATCCCAAATCCTAATCATCGGATCGTCCTCATCGTCCGCGCTAGAAATGAGCTGATCATTCCAGATCTTCAAACATCCGATCGGACCCCGATGTCCATTGAGCGTCTGAAGCTCTTGCCTCGTGCGGAGATCCCAGATCTTAATCGTCTTGTCTCTTGAGCCAGAAATGAGCTGGTCACCCCAGATCGTTAAACAATCGATCCAACCTTGATGCCTTCCAAGTACCTGTGGTTCTTGCCCCATGTTCGGATCCCAGATCCTAATCATTCCGCCTTTTCCGTCTTTCGCAGAAAAAATATATTTGTCATTCCAGATCTTTAAACACTGTATAGTTAATTCATCCCCATCGAAGATTTGAAGACGACAGTGCCCAACTCTAGCATTATGAGCGATCTTTGCGAGCTGTTTATTCTTTGCGAGCTGTTTATAAAGAATTAAGCTTTCGGAGCTTTCTGTCTTTGGTTTAAGCTTTGCATCAGCATAAGGAAAATGTTTGTGCAACAATGAATTCCATAATGGAGGATCTGAAAGAAGCAGGCTCCAATGCCTCTTGACTGAGCCAAAATGAATCACATCTTCAAGATCATCCAAAAAAAAACAGATCTTTCGTAAAATATCCAATGGAATGTGATCCGTCACAACAGAACAGTCTTGTAGAACGTAGGGCTCTTTAACAAAGGTAACATAGGATGGGTCCGCACTTACTCTTTTCATATTCATTATCCTTTTTTACTCGAAATTCCAGATCTTAATCGTTGAAGAGATTGATATAAGCTTGCCGCCCGAGACCATCACCTTAGAGATTATATGATGATAGTTTTCTATCGTTCGAATCTCTTTTCCCGTATCGAGATCCCACATCTGAATCTCATTGGAACTAGAAATAAGCGTGCTGCCTAAGATCGCTATGTGATCGACATGACTTGAGTGTCCTTGTAGTGTCTGAAGTTCTTTTCCTGTGTCGAAATCCCAGATCTTCACCGTCCCATCTTCTGAACTAGAAATGAGCTTGCCACCACAGACCTTCAGATCAAAGACAGTTTTGTTATGTCCTTTTAGTGTCCGAATCTCTTTACCCGTATGGAGATCCCAGATCTTAATCGTCGAGTCCCCTAAGGCAGCAATGAGTTTATCATCCCTGATCTTCAGGCAGAAGATCTGCCCACCATATCCTTTTAACGTCCGAATCTCTTTGCCCGTATGGAGATCCCAAATCTTAATGGTCTGATCTTCTGAGCTAGAAATGAGCTGATCACCCCAGATCTTCAGGCAGATGACTTCCTTATCATGTCCTTCTAGCGTTCGAATCTCTTTTCCCGTGTGAAGATCCCAAATCCTAATCATCGGATCGTCCTCATCGTCTGCGCTAGAAATGAGCTGATCATTCCAGATCTTCAAACATACGATTGGACCCCGATGTCCATTGAGCGTCTGAAGCTCTTGCCTCGTGCGGAGATCCCAGATCTTAATCGTCTTGTCTTCTGAGCCAGAAATGAGCTGATCACCCCAGATCGTTAAACAATTGATCCAATCTTGATGGCTTCCAAGTACCTGTAGTTCTTGCCCCATGTTCGGATCCCAGATCCTAATCATTCCGCCTTGCGCAGAAAAAATATATTTGTCATTCCAGATCTTTAAGCACTGTATAGTTGATTCATCCCCATTGAAGAATTGAAGATTATAGTGCCCAACTCTAGCATTATGAGTGATCTTTGCGAGCTGTTTATAAAGAATTAAGTTTTCGGGGCTTTCTGTCTTTGGTTTAAGTTTTGCATCAGCATAAGGAAAATGTTTGTGCAACAATGAATTCCATAATGGAGGATTTGAAAGAAGCGGGCTCCAATGCCGCTTGACTGAGCCAAAATGAATCACCTCTTTAGGATCATCCAAAAAAAAACAGATCTTTCGTAAAACATCCAATGGAATGTGATCAGTCACAACAGAACAGTCTGGTAGGGTCCGATCGGCGACATAGGTAACATAGGATGGGTCCGCACTTACTCTTTTCATATTCATTATCCTTTTTTACTCGAAATTCCAGATCTTAATCGTCGAAGAGCTTGAAATGAGCTTGCCGCCTGAGACCTTCATGCAAGGGGAAGGGATCAAATCATTATATCCTTCTAGCGTCCAAAGTTTTTCTCCCGTATTGGGATCCCAAATCCTAATCCTGTCTGAACTAGAAACAAGCATGCTGCCTAAGATCTCCGTGTGATCAATAAAATTTGTACACTCTTTTAGTGTGTGAAGCGCTTGTCCTGTGTGGAGATCCCAGATCTTAATCGTGAAGCCTGCTGAACTAGAAATGATCTTGTCACCCAAAATCTTCAGATCAAAGGCCCACTCTTCAAGTCCTTCTAGCGTCCAAATCTCTTTTCCTGTGTGGAGATCCCAGATCCTAATCGTCATGTCGGTTGAGCTAAAAATGATCTTATTATCCCAGATCTTTAAGCAGCAGATTGAAGCTTGATGCCCTAGCGTCCGAATCTCTTTTCCCGTGTGGAGATCCCAAATCTTGATCGTCTTATCGCTTGAGCCAGAAATGAGCTTGTCACCCCAGATCTTTAGATCCAAGACCCATCCCTCATGTCCTACTAGCGTCCGAATCTCTTTTCCCGTGTGGAGATCCCAGATTTTAATCATCCAATCTTGCGCGCAAGAAATGAGCTTATCTTCCCAAATCTTCAAACGTCTGATCTTACCTTGATGTCCAGTGAGCGTCTGAAGCTCTTTTCCCGTGCGGAGATCCCAAATCTTGATCGTTCGATCGTTCGATCCAGAAATGCAGTTGCCACCCCAGATCATTACACAGGTGACCCAGTCTTGATGCCCTTTGAGTATTTGTAATTCTTGCCCCGTGTTTAGATCCCAGATCTTAACTGTATTGTCTTCGAAACAAAAAATACATTTGTCATTCCAGGTCTTTAAGCACTCTATAGACTCTTCATACCCCTGGAAAGTTTGAAATTGATAGTTCCCATCTCTAACATTATGAGTGATCTTTGCAAGCTGTTTATAAAGAATTAAGTTTTCGGAGCTTTCCGTCTTTGGTTTAAGCTTTGCATCAGCATAAGGAAAATGTTTGTGCAACAATGAATTCCATAATGGAGGATCTGAAAGAAGCAGGCTCCAATGCCGCTTGACTGAGCCAAAATGAATCACATCTTTAGCATCATCCAAAAAAAAACAGATCTTTCGTAAAATATCCAATGGAATGTGATCAGTCATAACAGAACAGTCTTGTAGAGCGTAGGGCTCTTTAACAGAGGTAACACAGGATGAGTCCGCACTTACTCTTTTCATATTCATTATCCTTTTTCACTCGAAATTCCAGATCTTAATCATCGAAGAGCTTGAAATGAGCTTGCCGCCTGAGACCTTCATGTAAGGGAAAGGGGTCACTTCATTATATCTTTCTAGCGTCCCAATTTTTTTTCCCGTGTGGAGATCCCAAATCCTAATCTTGCGCGAACTAGAAACAAGCGTGCTGCCTAAGATCACCATGCGATCGATAAACTCTGCGCAATCTCTTAGTATGTGAAGCTCTTGTCCCGTGTGGAGATCCCAGATCTTAATCACCGAAGATTTTGAAATGAGCTTGTCACCCCAAATCTTCAGATCAAAGATCCACCCCTCATGTCCTTCTAGCATCCGAATCTCTTTTCCTGTGTGGAGATCCCAGATCTTAATCGTACCATCTTCTGAGCCAGAAATGAGCTTGTCACCCCAGGCCTTTAAGCAGCGGATTGAATTTTGATGCCCTTTTAGCGTCCGAATCTCTTTTCCCGTGTGGAGATCCCAAATCTTGATCGTCTTATCGCTTGAGCCAGAAATGAGCTTGTCACCCCAGATCTTTAGATCTAAGACCCACCCCTCATGTCCTTCTAGCGTCCGAATCTCTTTTCCTGTGTGGAGATCCCAGATCTTAATCATCCAATCTTGCGCGCAAGAAATGAGCTTATCTTCCCAGATCTTCAAACATCTAATCTCACCTTGATGTCCAGTTAGCGTCTGAAGCTCTTTTCCCGTGCGGAGATCCCAAATCTTGATCGTTAGATCGTTCGATCCAGAAATGCAGTTGTCACCCCAGATCGTTACACAGGTGACCCAATCTTGATGCCCTTTAAGTATTTGTAATTCTTGCCCCGTGTTTGGATCCCAGATCTTAACTGTATTGTCTTCAACACCAAAAATACATTTGCCATTCCAGATCTTTAAGCAGTCTATAGGCGCTCGATACCCCTGGAAAGTGTGAAATCGATAGTTCCTAACTCTGACATTATGAGTGATCTTTGCGAGCCGTTTATAAAGAATTAAGTTTTCGAGGCTTTCCGTCTTTGGTTTAAGCTTTGCATCAGCATAAGGAAAATGTTTGTGCAACAATGAATTCCATAATGGAGGATCTGAAAGAAGCAGGCTCCAATGCCGCTTGACTGAGCCAAAATGAATCACATCTTTAGCATCATCCAAAAAAAAACAGATCTTTCGTAAAATATCCAATGGAATGTGATCCGTCACAACAGAACAGTCTTGTAGAATGTGCGGATCTTTAGGGGTAATAGATGAGTCCGTACTTACTCTTTTCATATTAGACCTATTGCGTTATTCAAAAATTCGTCGATTTTCGATTTCAATTGCTGGAGTACTATAAGCTAGTTAATAGAATCCTTGCAATTGGAATCGAAAAAGGACTTATACCCAAATAAACTGAAAAATTGGCCGATAGGCGGGATTGAAAGCTGACGAATTTCAACGATCGCAAACGGCATAGTATTGCATTAATACTATGCCGTTTGCGATCGTTGAAATTCGTCAGCTTTCAATCCCGCCTATCGGCCAATTTTTCAGTTTATTTGGGTATATGCAACAACGCCCAACACATCCTATTGCAGTCCATAACGCGGTTTTTCTAATGTTCCTCGGATTGTCAGTGTAAAAGGTTCTGTGATTTTCAACATGACGTCTTGATGCATCTTGAGATCGATATGTATTTTTCCATCAAGATCGATATAAGAAAGCTCCTTGCCTGGAGCAAGATAAAATTCAGCACGCTCGCCTTCGCTAAAGGAATTTTTTAAAGATAGGAAATAAAACTTATCTCCGCGCCATTCGACTTCCAATTCTCCTTGCACAGGTGTTAATAAATGAGGGTCAAGGCCGATTTTTTTGATCATGTCCCATGGGACATCAAAAAGCGAAGATTCTTTTTTGAATTGATTGGCAAATGCCAGCTTTCCTGAAGCTTCTAAACTGGATAGATCTCCAAGCCTGCCGCGGACCTCTGAAAGGATGAGATTTTTGATTGTAAAAGGCTTGATCGCTTGCGGATCTGCGTCAATTTTATGCATAAGACTTGGCTGTAATTGACGCACAAAAATTTGTGGGATATATAAGTTCCATTTCTGATTTTTGCTCAGTTCACATTTTTTGATTCCCAACGTTCCTGCAGGATCATCGATTTTCAAATCCGTGATCACAATATGCTCTTGAGTTGCATCAAGAACTCCTTGCAGGCATCTGAATCGATATCCCAAGAATTCAAATTCTTCTCCTATCAAAGTCCCCTTTGCTTGAAAACCTCGTTTAGAATCTTGCCATAAGATGAGATCGCCTTGCCACCCATATCCTTTCCCCATTTTTAAGAAAACAATTCCTTCTTCGATCTCCTTGGGAAGCAGTGGAGAAAGAGAGTGACAGTCTATCTTGAGATTTCCACTTAAAAGAGTTGCAAATGGAATTTCACATGTTTTATTTTTAATGAAGTCGCAATGGACGCCATAACAACTTCCTTGAATGGTTTCCCAAAAAATATTCCCTTC
>Ga0206843_10284_pt1 | contig 12346 bp, 12 predicted proteins | sample Alteio_BWOrgCont_21_FD_152869 | JGI IMG/M metagenome (GOLD analysis project Ga0206843, IMG submission 152869) | Enriched cells from forest soil in Barre Woods Harvard Forest LTER site, Petersham, Massachusetts, United States -... | ecosystem: Environmental > Terrestrial > Soil > Temperate forest >...
CATTAAATTGCTCCTTAATACTTTGCGAGCTAGCGCGAGTGCCAATTTAAGTGATAGACATACATATTCAGTGTCCTATAAAAATAATCCGGAAATATCCTAATTTACTGATGCTTTTGTCGAGATCCTCGAAATTTGGCGCTAATTCTAAGCAGCCTGGCAACTGACTGAATATGTACGAGATAAACACCTAGTTTAAATGGCTTAAAATCCAGCTGTTAAAGTCGTGTGTTCTGTAGTCCATTACATTATGTCCTGCCCATTCAAAAGTTTTGAAAGTAGAATCTGGCATTTTTTTATGTAATTGTTTTGTATGCCAATGAATTGCTAAGGGATCAAAGCGCGCAGCGCTTATATGCACAGGACAATTCACTTCTGGAGAGTTCTCCAAAAGATCGCAAGTTGAGAAATAATTTGCTATTTCTTTCATAGTAAAAAAGGGCATCTCGATAAGTGTTTGCTCGCGCCAAGGCAAATATTGCTTTATAGGACTTTCCTTTAATGCTTGCATTGGACCATTTATAAACAACGTGAAAAAAAGCTGCACAGGTTTCACTAATTTGGCTGGCATACATGCTGCAAAGACAGCTTTTACCAGTTCGGGATGCTTTTCTGCTATTACTAAAGCAACTATTGCTCCTAAAGAATGTCCAACAAAATAAGCTGGAAATTTGACTTTACTATTTTGCAAGGTTTCAAGCACGTCTCGCCTGTGCACTTCTAAATCAGTTTTTTCATAAGGTTCATGACTTTGCCCATGTCCACGTAAATCCATGAGTGTGCAAGTGTGCCCTAGTCGACTAAAGAAAGCAACTTGATTTTTCCACATGCGCGCATTGGAGCCAGTGCCATGCAAAAAAACAATGTCACTTTTAATTTTATTTATCTTACCGATTGGCTCTCGCGTGCTGGGCAGCACTGTTTCATACCAGAGTTTCATAATGACATTATGTGCAATAAATTCTACTTTCAATACAAATAAACAGTATTTGTTTCAATTTTACTATTTAGCAGCTATTGTTGCATTGGCAGGAGCAATTATCTTTTGATTGACGCAGACCTGACTAATTAATATGCTAGCTATGTCGTATACAGCATCAGTGCTATCCAAATTCTGATAAGTAGGAAGTTTTTCTATAGGGCTGTCTGCCCGCGAATCTGAATTCTCGATTATTTTGAGAATATCTTCTGGTCGTCTGATTACTTTAGCTAAATGAGTTTTTTTACTAGCCTCAAGTAAAATCTTAATAGTGCCCGCCTCTTGTGGCATAGGCTCAGTAATAATATCTATTGCCATTGGCAATCGGCTGGCAATAGCTTCAAAAGTTGTTAAGCCACCAGCTTTGGTTACCATTAGATCTACAGCATTCATCAATTCAGACATATTGTCGTGAAATGGGAGTACGCGGGTAGGAACCTTACTAGTAACAGCTAGACTCGAAATCTTTTTATAAAGTTTAGTATGATTGCCACAAAGGAAAATAACTTGAATATTTTTCTTTGTTAATTGCAGCGCTCTATAAATTGCAGTCATATTGCCGCCTCCGGCCCACCCAGCATTTATACAAAGAGTAAAAATTCCAGGGTTCAACCCTAAATGTGCAAGAAACTTTTCTCTGTCACAAGTAGGTGGTTTTAGAAAGTTTGGATGAATGGGCATCCCTACTACTTCTAATTTGTATTCTGGTATACCCCAGGCTAGCAATTTGCTCTTAGCTGCTAGATTAGGCACGATAATTAAATCTGCTTCTGGACAAGCCCAACCCTCCCATAAATTTTCATTTGGGTCAGTTACGATCTCGATAAAGCGTGTGCCAGTCAGTCCAGAGTCTTTCAAACTGCGCGCCAAATAATGATTAGACATAGGGTGCAGCGAGACAACCACGTCTGGTCGCAAGTCCTGCAGAAATTTTACTGCATGCGACTTGACCAGCAAATAACCTAAATTAGATCTATAAGGTTTGAGTTGATGGATAACTTTGTAGTAGTACTTCATGCCAGCTTGATTATGTCGCAGCATAAAGTTGTACAACTCAACAAAAAAGCGATTAATGAAATGACTCTTTTCAACTATGTTTTCACTAACAACTTTCAATTGTTGTGTTGACGATTCTTTAAATGCAGGCTCAGCAATGATAGACTGAATTCCGGCTTCGACAGCGTCGACCGCACTGCGGTGTCCGCCTCCTGTGTCTGAAAAGAATAAGCATATGGTAGAAGTTGTCATAATTATCCATTGTTTTCCCTTGACTATTATATAGTCTCTTTTCTTGGTTACCAGTTAATGCGGCATGATGCAAAATATTTAAGCCCAGGTTTTAACCTTCTGCTATCTCTGGTGCTTTTATTTTTCTTTTCGAATATAGGGGGTCAGACCTATGCTTGGACTGCTCACTCTGAAGGTAAAATCCAGCAAGTATCAGAAAATCAATGTCCTTTTCCCACCGTGCCAACCGGGAAATTCTATAAACATAAACCTTCAAAACCAGCAATTTATCAGTTTGACGAAATACCTCTTGGCAATCGTTCTCCTTTGCTGATTGTTCATGGATTGAGGGCGGAATATTATCCATTCTTTCGCTGGGCAAAATTAGTCAAACATCTCAATTCAAATAAAGAATTTGCTGGTAAATTCAAAATTTATTTGGCGCGCTATAACAGCTTAGACCTGCTTGACAAAACAGTTCCCCAGATGCAGGAAGAAATTGCTCAGCTTTATGAATCGGCCGGCAAAAAGCAAATATATGTTTTGGCTTTAAGCATTGGTGGCAATTTGGTTTACGAATCTATGCTCAAGCCTGAAACAGACAGTCAAATAAAATTGCTTATGGCCATGGGTTCGCCTTTCCATGGTTCACCTTTATTTTGTTCTGATTGGCTGCAATATGGTATCTATAAAAACCTTTCTTTCCCCTGGACGCGCATAGATCATAGTATTGCTTATAGACTTTATTTTCGTCGCAATTCAGCCTTGTTAAAAGATTTCCGTTGGGATAATTGTGATGGAGCAATACCAAATATTGGTCATTTTGCCTCAAAATTGCCGTTTGGACCAAAAGGCAATTTAACTCCTGCGGCATCCGTAAATGATCGCATGGTGGCAATAAACAAAAGAAATTTTGACAAGAATAAACTCATTACTTATAGCGGCTATCTTCTCAATCCATATCAGTTACCAGAAGCGGCCAGGTTTATTGAAAGCACATTTTTATTCCCATACAGTCTAGTTACTACTGGCTTACCGGCATATTTAGCCCGTGAGCATGCTGTTCTAAACATGCTTAACAGAGTAATCGGCACTGTTGTTACTACCGAGTGGACAACAAAAAGAGCAAAAACCAGTTTTGTCTATGCTCTCAATGATGGTATTACGCCAGTTATCAGTTCTATGTTTATAGCCGATAGAAACTGCACCCAAGAAGGATTAGCACGTGAAGCCGATCTCATGAAGCTAAAACCCTTAGTAGATGTGCATACAGCAAGAATATTTCGCAATATAGACCATTTAACTTACATTAGTGGTCGAAGACCCGGGGTGCTACCCTTTGCAATGCGTGATGAATTAAATGCTGATGCCGGCAGTAGGGAGATATTCGATTGGATATTATTTGATCTTGATTGCGTAGTGGCAGATGATCATGTGGCACAAAGCAGCGACACATAATTAAGACATCTTAATCATATATGCATCAGTCTTAACTTTTGTTTTGATCAACCTCGCTTATACTAAATACATAAATAATTTAGCTTTCTTCCTTATACAACTATTGACCTGGAAGAGGCGTAATGCCTCAATTTCGGAGGTATTTTATGCGCGTTGAATTGGTTTACCATCCTAAATGCAGTCTCTATAAATCAATACGTAAAGTATTGGAAGATGTGATTGCCGAAGAACGCTTACCTATCCCAGTAGAAATGGTTGAAGATAAAGTGCATTCTAATGCACCTTACATCCGTCTTGATGGACATCTCATTATGAAGATCAGGAACGATCACACTTTTGATAACTTAAGAGATTTTCTTCACAAGAAGTGGATCGATATTACCCATCCAAAAAAGAATAATCAAAAGCCTTAGTTCTTATTTATACTTCAGACAATATACAATGTGCCTGACTGAGCAAAATAAATTGCCAGTTTCGCTTCTATTTTAGTTAATTGACTAAAATCTTTGCCATATCGCTCTAACTGCGAGCGATGCCTTAATACCTGTTGCTCAACTTCATTTGCCGCAAAGCGATCTGTCTTGTAATCAATTAAATACCATTCGCCGCCTTTTGCTTCTAAGAGCAAATCCGGGCGTTTTGCAACTAATTGATCACTGCCCATATTCATGTAATAAGACCACTCATGACAAATACTTTTTGCGCTTGAAAAAATGTCTTTCAATTCACTTTTTGCATATACAGCAAGAAGTTGTTTTCCTTCTTGAATTAGAGCTTGCTTGAAAGTGGGGTGTACAGCTTCATCTGCAAATTGTTCAAGCAAAGCCGCTAGCTCATTTTCTTTCAGCTCCACTTTGTCTTGCGGTAAATATTCCATTATGCGGTGAAAGAACTTGCCTATTAGAACCGCATTTGGTACTACGTTACTTGAATTTGGTGTAATTCTATAAGTTAGCGACACTTCCGGTAGTGCCGTAGCTTGTCCTCCTGAATTTATTGTCAGTGGTTCAAGCAATTGTTCTATTTTATTCCTTTGCCCCTCGTTTAGTTCTGCTTCCTCTTTTTTTGTGCCGTCCCTAGCCCTTTTTGAGACAGCCAACAAATCGTTTAATTCCGGAGCACTTATGCTAAAGGTTTTCCCATCTAATTTTGCCAGCAAAGGCTCTAGCCAGCTGGCCGCAGATTTTCTGCTCGGTCCAACCGCACCTGTAAATAAAGCCAAATGATCGCGAGCACGAGTGGTGGCGACATAAAGTAAGCGCTTTTTCTCTGCTAAATCCATATCATCATCAAGCGTTTTGCCTAATTGATAAGGCAAAGGCACACCTTCATCTGTTTCTTCTGCGGTGCGGGAGGTATTTAGAACAATGCCGTATTGGTCATGAAAAAGCAATTTTGCTTTCTTGTAATTAAAAGGCTGCGACAAACATGGTAAGGCAACCGCGGGAAATTCCAGTCCTTTAGCTGCATGTATTGTCATCAATTTGACCGATTGTTTATTGTCCACCGCAGCATTAGTCTCAGTAATTGATAATTGCCTGGATAATGCTAATCTCCCTGCAAATACAGCCGCACTGAATTCGTCCTTCGCCAGCATATAAAATTTCCATATATTCTTATAGCGTTGCTTACCGTCAGGCAAAGTTAAAGCGACAATATCATAATTGGTATCACGAATAATACGATAGACCAATTCGCTTAAACTCAAAACAGGCAAATCAGCCAATAAACGTTTAATCAAAATTACTGCCTGAGAAATCGGTTGGTAGCCTATGTCTTTATTTGCAGATTGCTTGCCTGCATAATCTTGCATAGCTTGCCAAAGCGATATTGAATTAGTTGCTGCCAGATTGTGAATGATCTCATCAGACAAACCAAACATAGGCGAGCGTAAAACAGCTAATAATGCATGGTTATCACTATAATTGCTCAGGAATAAAAGCATATTTTCTAAGTCATAAATTTCTTGACGCTCTAAGAATGTGCGACCACCGGATGTAACATAAGGTATATTTAGCTCGCTTAAACACGATTCAAATATTTGCAAATCGCCATTACGCGCTGTCAGTACAGCAAAGTCGCCAAAATCGATTTCTCTAGTTTCACCGTCCTTAGACGCAATTTTTGCTTTACCCTTTACTTTGTCGAGAATCCAATTTGCTACTGCCCTACCCTCAATTTGGTCATTGGATAGCCTTGTGCTAACTTCCCCTGCTTTTGTCTCATCTTCCCCGCCCTCGTTCTCGCCCTTGTACTTGCCCTCCTCCTTGCCCTTGCCCTCGTCCCTATCCTCGTTCCTGTTCTTCTCCTCATCCTCATCTTCACCCATAACCACTGGTAATTGAATTACTTCCACCTGGGGCTTATGCTCATTTTCCGATACATGGACAGATTCTCTTTGTGCTATTAGCGCACTGTATTTCGCTCGATAATTAACATGAGCTTTTTGAGCAGGCAATAAATTAGAAAAAATGCTATTCACGAAATTGACAATGGTGGTCTGACTGCGAAATGAATGTTTGAAAACTATTGATTCGATTTCTTTGCGCTGCCAGCTATTAAAGGTCGAAACATCCGCTCCTTGAAATTTGTAAATAGACTGTTTATCGTCACCAATTAAAAATAACCTGGTATTGGCTCCTGCTAATAGAATAATTATTTCGGCTTGGGCAGCATTAGTGTCTTGAAATTCGTCGACTAAAATATGTGCCAATGTACTGTTATAATACTGACGCACTAAAGAATTTGGCGATTGCAGTACTGTTTTAGTTTTGGCAATTAAGTCATCAAAGTCTAATTTGGACCCCTCTAACTTTTTAGCAGTATAAATATTTTGTGCTCGCCTAGATAAAGAAAGTAATGACCGCCACAATTGCCAGTATTCTTCATTGTCTCCATTGGCGACTGCAAAAGATAAAGGCAGTCCATAGCCTTTCTTTTTGCTTTGACCATAATCTTTACATTTTTCAATTAGCATTTTTATAGCGGCACGCATTTCTTTAGCAGCATCTGTATTACCGCCAATGCGCACTGCACCCATATTTGCTAGATCTAAAAGAATTTTCCAAGCCTCCTTGATATTTTGTTGCTGTGGAGGTGCATCTGCATCTTCTGTAAAACATTCAATAAAATATTGAATGCGCTCAAAATATTGTGCTGCCTGCTGTCGCACACTTTCCAGTTTATTGCCTGCCTCGGCAAATGGGCTCGATTTTATAAAATTGCCTGATTCAAGCCAATCTTCGTCAATTGCTAAATCAGCTAATAATTGTTTTTGTGTCCGCGTCAGTAGCTTTTCTATTTCTTCGATTAATTCTGCCGTACTTAAATTTTCAAAGCCTCGAGCTATTTGATCAAAGCGCAAATGATTATTTAAAGCTACTTTCAAAAAGCCCTCAATTGTCTCTAAGGGAAAATGCTCTAAAATACTTTTATCAGCATTATCTGCTGCGATCGCTTGTCTGAAAGTCTCGTTAATAGCCTCTTGCATGATTTCTGCTTTTTCAATTTCATCAAACAATTCGATTTGCGGATCAAGACCAATTTCTATAGTGAAAGATCTTAAAATAGACTGACATAATGAATGAATAGTATTTATATTTGCTGAATCCATGTCAGCTAAGCATTGATGCCAGCGCATTCGCTCTTGTGTGTCACTGTATCTTGCTTGCTCGTATAATTCTTTGAGCCGTGCTTTAATGCGTGTGCGCATTTCTTTTGCTGCTTTGTGTGTGTAAGTGACAGCCAGCAAATTATGTACACTAAGGTCCGGTTGTTTTTGCAAAATTTCGACAAAACGCCGTACCAGTACTAAAGTTTTTCCAGAGCCCGCACCAGCAACGACAAGCATGCTTTTATCAATGCTTTCAATCGCTTGTTTTTGATTTTCTGTTAGACCAATTTTCATGCAAAGCTTTTCTTATTCAATTGGCTGATTTCTACTGATGCTTTATGAACTTATGCTAATTTTTAAATTCTCTTCAAACTAAATTGCGCAAGCGTTTATAGATTTCATCATCATTGCGTTTGCCTATTAAACTGACGGCTACGGCAGCTTTATCGAATCTATATACAATACGAAATTCGCCTATATCTGTGCGGCGTAATTCACCAAAGCCCTTAAGTAACTGGCTATCAGGTGGTGCCGGATCGCTTAATAAGCTCAAAATTGTTCCTAGTACTTGCTTAAACTGTTTTGCCTGCAAGTCGTTGAGAAAGCCCACAACGTTTTTGCTAAGTGCCAGCTTTCTCACGATTAAACCTTTTAACTAACGTTGCTACTTCTTTGTCTGATGCCCAACCCGACTTTTCAGCCTCTTTGGCTTTTTGTCCCCAATGAGCATCTTCAAGAGCGCTCAAGCGTTCATATTCGTCAAAAGAAAGCATGACGACAAAAGGTCTACCAGATTTTTCGACAATAATTGGTTCAAGGGCAGCGTGATCCAAGTACATACCCAGGCGATTTTTTACTTCAGTCGCAGTGACTTTTTCCATAATAAGGGCTCCATTAGCTAATGTAGCTATTATAGCTAAAAAGTCGAAATTGTCAAAGTGTCTTTTAATGATTGGTCGGTATTGGTGATTCTGTGGGCGGTAGGCCCCACCTTTGTTAATTGCAGACCGGCAAAGTTTCGCCAAACAAAATATACCAATTTCTTTCAGCTGCCTGCCGCAAAGATATTTCGTTCATGAAAGCGGCTGTTGTCGATAACAATCGTTTTGTCAGTTCGCTTTTATCTATTTGTGGCTTGATTATCCGCAAGTCATCCAAGTCTTTAGTTCTGGCGCTGAAAAGCTTGCCTAAGAAAATATCGTATACATCGACAACATAGACTGCCATTGAGCCAAATTTACCAAACTGATGCATTCGCTTTTCCCAGCCCTGAGGAAGATAATGCGATGGAAAATGGGTCAATAATAGGCCATAACGTTTCTGCAACTCTTGCAATAATTCGTGTTGAGATTGCACAATTATCGGCAATTCATTCACTACATCGAGATCTGTTGTAGCGCGGGATAAATAACCAGCAAGTATAAGCGCAATAGCACCGCCAATTTCAAGAGTTGCTGAACCACCTATACGACTGCCCAACTCGCGCAAAAATTCCTTTACTGTCTCTGGTTTTGTTGAGTCCATTAATTGTTCCTTTAACGAGGGAAAACCCGGCTCTCCAAGATCCTCGTTTCTAATTGCTTCGATTTTTGTAGCAAGAGTGCTGCCATCCAACCATTCTTTAAGACGTTCGGGCCCCCAATAATGTTCCAGAGCCTGCGCACCATCCCGAATTAATAAACGCGTGCGAAAATCCGGATTTTCTGCTTGCAATTCTTGCTCAATTGCTTGTGACAAAGCACCGGGATCGATTTCCGGCTTTCCCCAAATTAAATTCCATAGCTCGGACATAACTTAATTTCCTGAATAACTCTTATCATACTGCCTATTCTAAGCTACTGTTACGAGTTAATTGTCAATGAGAATGCAAAAATTTAACTCAAAAAGCTCTCGGACAGCGATGATGAAACTGATTAGCAGATGTGACTAGAATATGCTCAAAACTGCTCAGCAAATGTGTATAACTATAAATGGTGGCAAACACTGGACGCTTATTGTAGCGGACAGGCACTTTGAGAAGTGTACGCTGGCCATTGAGCGATCAGCGCTATCTGTAAAATCTTGCTGAAAGTGGACAGTAATTGAGACTCCCGACCCTTACCACTTATCTTAAATCCTAGTGTCTATAAGACTTTCGATAAAATTTGTTTTGCGCCAAAAAATTTTTTACGGCTTGTAATCGCTTGGCTCATTCCGGCAAGCTAAAAGTATCTTTCCGCCGCACATCTTCTCAGGTATATCTTATTCAAAAGTCTCCCAGCCAACTCAATTATCCTCAACCAATAGCTTAATTAATAGCGCCACCGACGGTGCTATTTAACTTTACTCTCATACTTCCTTGACCAATTCTTCCCCAGATCCGACCAATGCTTTCCCCGAAAGGCAGGGCAATCATGACTTGGATGGAACAAGATCTCAAAAACACGCGAGAGGACCTCTGGCATGTTGAGTTCAAGTTATTTAAGGCAATTGCTGAGGGAGCGAACCCGAACGCCATTAAATTCTTGGAGCGCATGACAGCGGTTTGGCGTGTTCAGTTACTCAACAAAAGCCGACACTGGAATGCTTCCTTCACTGGCATACTTCCTTTGCCAGCGGCCTTCCCCTGGTGGAATGCTTCAGTTGCTAAACCGTCTCCTTTGGCAGAAGGCTCTCCTTGGTGGAATGCTGCCGAGACTCCTCGTTCGCCGCAACGCCCTGCTTGGTGGGACGATTCATCTGATTGAATATTCCCCCTCACGACACAACGACAAGCCCAAGTCGATAATTAGCCACACCACGACTTACACCGGTTGAGCCACCGGGCTGTGCTGCAGGCACTTGTCCCAAGGATGGGACGACGGCATGGCAAAAAGCTTACGCCTTAAACAGACAAGTTCCATCTTTTCAACTCAGGAATACAAAGTTATGAAGTGCGAACACAACACAATAATCTGCTACCGCATCCTCGGTACCCTGCCGGCGCCCTGGGAAGATTTTTATAGTCTTTCAAAAAGGCACCCAGGCATTAGTCTTTACACCAAAGGCTACGGTCAGGAGATTGGAGCTTTCGATCCTGCCTGGCATGATGCCTCAGTTCTGCAATCGGAAGTCACCGCATGCGGTGCCCGGCACGCCATTGCTGACCTGTTGGGCGTAGATGCCTATCGCATAGTGATTCTCCAGTCCGACATTTGCGAAGCTTGCTAACCAACAAGGAGTGAAAGATGATCCCTAGACTGGTCGCGCATGTTCTGCGCTACGGCATTCGTTTCGATAGCCCACTTAACCGCCGGCTCTGGGGGCTGCACTGTTCCATTAATGGACATTACCGCCCTTCGGTGCCGGCGTTGCGAAAGTACAAAGCCTTCCAGATTCTGTGCTGGCTGACTTTGTTCTCAACAGTGTCTGTTGTGGCTACCCTTTGTGTCCAAAATGTGGCTACTCCGACGCGACTCGTCGCTGCCACTTTAGTGGTGGCAATGTGGTGTACCTGCCAATGGGCAGTTGACTCCCATTGGGATCGCCCTTGAACACACAGTGATATCGTCAGTGGTGCCAAAGCAATATCTTCACCGGTTGAGCCACCGGGCTGTGCAGGCGGTTGTCCCAAGATGGGATGACGGCATGGCAAAAAGCTCGCGCCTTAGACAGACAAGCTTTACCTTGTATTTTGCCCGAACATCCAGGAGATGAACCATGTTTAGCCTAATGCTCTGCGCAACCGCTCGCCACTTCGCCCACGCTTTGCAGTTTTTGCTTCCAATCGCCGGCGGCGTGTCCTGTCCCCACCTACTGCCGCTCTGGACAGTTGTCCGTGCATTTGCTCTTGAGCAACTCCAGCAGCGCTTCAACCGGTTTGCCAACTACTTGAGCGATAGCCAGCGGACAGCTATCCAGAACGCGCTAAACGCTATTGCCGCCGGCAAGCTTGATGCATGCAAGCAAGCAGCTGTCTTTCTGGCGCGCCATATCGATGCACTTGAGGATGAGATTTATGATTTGCACGGTGAGTACCTGAGCAGAGACAGCCAGATGAGCATTGATGAACTAGCGAAAGAACAGCGCCTAAACGGTATTCAACAGGGATTGGTGCGCTCTGCACACGCTATAGCAGCTGGCATTGTCAGATTGGCCAAGCTGGAGGACAAAGTGAAGAGCGCTGCGGCCAAGTATGAGGCACTACGCAAAGCCCACGAAGGGATGCACGTGATAGAGTTTGCAAACACAGAAGCATATAAGGAGTCCAATCGCGCAGGTATAGAGATTTCAAATAAATACGAAAACGAGTATGCGCGCGTGGTAGGTCGCTTTCTCAACGGTTTGGCGATGGCAATCGCCATTGAGGAAGTGCAGCCGGACCCCGAAGATTACGAGGAGCTGAATGTTATAAAAGAAGCTTTCATAGTTCTGCATGAATTGCAAATTCAGTTGCTTGCTGCTGTTGCAAATTATGCAGACAATAACCGACCGCGTTCCTGAAAGCAAGCACGTAACATCTTCACCGGTTGAGCCACCGGGCTGTGCAGGCGGTTGTCCCAAGATGGGATGACGGCATGGCAAAAAGCTCGCGCCTGTTTGTTGGTGTGAGTGGTTCGCTTCGTGGTCGCCGCTTCCTCTAAAAAAGACATGAGGTTGAGCGGCAATAAGGACATTTATCATGACTGCCCCTGCCCCCGTTCGCCTCGTTCCCCCAACCAAAGCTGTGGTCAAGGCTTTGGTCCGCCGCCTCAACGATTTTGTCAATGAGCTTCGTCCGGAAGTTCTAGGCGAATTGCCTGTAGTTCTGGCAAATTGCCTGCCGCCGGAGCTGTCTGCCGTTAGCACGCTTCTGTCCGATGCGGCGACATTCTCGGACAAAGCAGATTACTGGGACAAGGTCTTGGTTTCATTGTGGCATCCGACGACACATGAGGCTCCTGCCGGTTATTCTGCCGGTCAAGAGAATACCGAAGCGGACTCCCTGGCGCCCTTTCGGCTGGGTGCCAAGCAAGCAGAGGTGCTTGCCCGCAAAAAGTGCAAAGAGTATTTTGAACGAAAGAAGTACTTAATGGCTGAAGCTGAGATGAAAGAGGATGCCGCCGAAATTG
>Ga0206843_10285_pt1 | contig 12329 bp, 9 predicted proteins | sample Alteio_BWOrgCont_21_FD_152869 | JGI IMG/M metagenome (GOLD analysis project Ga0206843, IMG submission 152869) | Enriched cells from forest soil in Barre Woods Harvard Forest LTER site, Petersham, Massachusetts, United States -... | ecosystem: Environmental > Terrestrial > Soil > Temperate forest >...
CCGGAAAAGGAAATATGATATATCTGAAATAAGGAAGTGACAAATGATAGATATCCGAGAAATTCTATCTTTATCGGAGGGAAAAACCATAGAATTTAAAAGAGACCTTTCTTCTATGAAACCCATTCTGAAAACACTCGTTGCTTTTGCTAATACCGCAGGAGGAACATTATTAATTGGAAGAGATGATAACGGTGTTATCATTGGAGTGGATGATGTTTTCAACACTGAAGAAAAACTTGCCAGTGCAATAGCTGATAGCATTAATCCACCTTTAATGCCTGAGATTGAAATAACATCCTTAGAAGGAAAAGCTTTAATTATTATTCGTGTAGCCCATTGGAGAGGGCCATTTTATTTAAAAAATCAAGGGCCTGAAGAGGGGGTCTATGTTAGACTGGGCTCCACGAACCGAGTTGCAGGACCAGAGCTCATTGCTGAATTAAAGCGTTCTATTTCTAATACTTCATTCGACCAGTTACCTTGCCCAGATATTGATATAAGCGGTCTAGATAAACGTCGCATTAAACAGGCCTTTTCAAGCGTAGGTCGAAAAGTCGATCAAAATAAGCTGGAAACTTTAGGTATTCTGGTGCCCTATTCAGGTAAACTTGTCTGTTCCAATGGGGGTTTAATTCTCTTTGGTCAAGATCAATTACGCGAAAGATATTTTCCGAATGCTAAGGTTCGATGTGCTAGGTTTCAGGGCGCAGACAAAGTTGATTTCATTGATCAATACGATAGTGAAGGAACAATTGTAGAAGCCATGAGGGATATACCAAATTTTATTAGGAGAAATACTCGACTGGCAGCACAAATTGATCAAATCCAAAGGAAAGATATTCCTGAATACTCGCTTATAGCTATTCGTGAAGTACTAACCAATGCATTAGTCCATGCTGATTATTCAATCAGGGGAATGAATCCCAGGGTCGCCATTTTTTCAGACCGACTAGAAATAGAGAATCCTGGAATGTTGCCTTTTGGATATACATTGGAGGAATTCATTGCAGGTGTAAGCCATATCCGAAATAAAGTGATTGCTCGTGTATTTCGTGAACTCCATCTAATGGAGGAATGGGGAACAGGTTATAGACGAATTTCTGAAGCTTGTCATTCTGGTGGTTATCCTAACCCTATTTGGAAAGAAATCGGAACAGCAATTCGTGTCATCTTCCGTCCACACCTAGCAACTCAAGAGAAAATTGAATCATTCACCCATCCAGAAATAAAAGAATTGACTCTACGACAACAAAAAATTATCCATTTTATGGGTAAGAAAGAGCCATTAAGTGCCAAAAAAATTTATGATAAATTAAGGGAAAGAATTTCAGAAAGAGCTTTTAGGAACGATCTTTTGGAATTAAAAGATCGAGGACAGCTTAAAATGATGGGAAAAGGTCCAAACACATTATGGGTTCTTGTCGAATAAAGGCTGTTGCATGGCTGCTTTCACTCTTTATCTCAGTACGAGACCAGCTCATAGACAGCGAGAAGCGAGGTTAGAAAATAAACCGTACTTTTTTTTGAAATGAAGGATGCGATTAAAGGCAGCATCGATTGTTTCGAGGGAAATGCGTCCTTGCCGAACCGCTTTCACAATGGCTTCGTGAATGCGCAAATTGCGTTCAATGTTTAGTTCAAAGCCTTGTTGGATTGAATTAATTTGCTTTCCTCCTAAAATTAAAATATCGCATCCTGCTTGAATTGCTAAGATTGCGGCTTCTTCAATGCTGGTAATATTATTCAACAAACCTTGCATGACTAAAGAATCTGAAAATATCAATCCTTGAAAATTTACCTTTTGACGCAGGTAGCCGTCGATTAAAATTTTTGAAAGAGTCGCACAATGGACAGTGTCAAAAGCGGGTACCATGATGTGAGCTGTCATAAAAGCATCGGCATGAGGGCTCAATTGGATAAAGGGCTTTAAATCGACATTCTCAAGCTCTTCGACTGTTTTCTTCACCCAAGGAAGGTCTTTATGAGGGTCTATAGCCGCATCGCCATAGCCGGGATAATGCTTGGGGACTGCCAAAATTCCCGCTTGGCGGTATCCTTCCAAGGTTGGCTTTGCAAAGGCGATGACTACTTCGGCAGAATCGCCAAAGGCCCTAGCAGTGATATAGGATGTTTCAGGATGAGAACTGATATCGATGACCGGAGCGAAATTAACATTGACTCCAACGGCTTGCAATTCCCTTCCTATCGCCTGAGCCCATGATTGAGCCAATTCCGGCCGATGGCTTTTTGCAAAGTCGCGGTTGCCAGGAAAAGAAGTAAAACCTTCTTTCAACCTAACGACTGGTCCATATTCTTGATCGACACAAATCCATAACGGAATTTTTCCCTTTGTTTTGGCTGTTTCTTGCAAATCAAAACTGAGCTTTTGCACCTGAAGAGGTGAGTCTAAAACATTTGCCCAGTTATAGTAGATGAAGCCGCCCACGTGGGCCTCGCCAATCAATCGGCGAGCCTCTTCATTGACAGTGCTTCCATTGAAATGGACAATCAGCATCTGGCCCACTTTCTCTTCCAAAGAAAACTCTTCAGCCATGCAACAAAGGCTAGGAATGAACACGAGGATAAAAGAAATCAAAAGAATAAATATATTAAACATTCTTCAATGCATGGGTGATAAGGGACTGTACAATTTTCTTGTACAGTCCCTAAGTTCAGCAAGATGGATCATTTCAGCTAGTCACAATTTGGGACATTCTATCAGTTCTATCGGATAATGGGCAAGATCTCTCCATTCTTTCAATCCGCCTAAATACACCAGAACATTCTTATATCCCAAATGTACAAGCTTATCTGCTAATCTATCAGCAAGAGGACATTTTGCGGTATAGCAGTAAACCACGATCAAAAGATCAGCGTGAGGGATGATCTTTTCCAGTTCTTCAGGGGAATATTCGTAGGATGCAAGTTGCGCTCCAGGAATCTTGTTTCCATCATGCCATTTATCCCCTCTGGCATCGAGTAACATAAAAGGAACATCAGCTTCAATCAATGCTTTTAAAGCTCTTGCATCGAGATGTCCATAAGCGGCTTCCGGTATTTCCTCTTCAGCCTCAATAGAGGTTGCATTTTCATAAACAGCATAGATCTGTGAAGAAGTCCACAGGCAAGCAATAATTAACAGAAATTGCATTATTTTATTCATAAAAATCCTTTGGTTTGTGTTTTTGGGGTTATCTCTAAATGATATGCTCATTTAATTTACTACACGTGTAGTATTTAATTATAAAAAACCTCTTCAGCATATGCAAAACCGCATGCTAATCATTGCTAATGATAGGATTGCGATTGAGAAATTAGTCGTGAAACAAGATTGCATTGTGTTGCATTCTTCATCTAATATCTTTTGAAATCTTTTTAAAAGAGGACTTGATTTTGTAAAAAAACCACAAAGAGCATATTTGTCCTTAAAATCATCTTCAGAGGACTTGATATGTTTGGCAACTTTATAAATTGAAGTCATCAAAGCTTCTTTGTCCATATGATAGCTTTCTAGGCAAGCATCGCTGGCTTGTTCTTGTTCTTCTTCGATTTTCCTAAGCAGCCATGCCGTTGGTATCCACCAGAACAGAGATCGGATGATTTCGCAAGTCAATCTGATCCATGGATCCTGCCACTTGATGTGTTCAAGTTCATGTGCTATGACCGCTTCGAATTCTTTCTGGGAAAAGGTATCGGTTATTTTCTTTGGAAGAAAAATAATCGAATGTGTAGCAGCGAATGGGATATTCGTCTCAGCGGATTGGAAAATATGGACTCCGGTACGCGTGAGCTTAGCAAAGAGTTTTGCATTTGAAATTTGCCGCAAGCAAAGTTCAGAAGAACGACTTAAACGTTCGATATATTTAATGGAACGATAGATGAGATAAACCTTACGGATGACCAATATGCATGAAATTGTCAAAATGCAAATGAAAAAGATAGTTAGCCAATAATTCGGCAGGTTAACAAATATCGCGTTGGATACTGTGGGAAAATTGTTTGAATCCATGTTCAAAGGGAAATAGTCAGGCAAGAGGTAGATGAGAAACTTTTTAATGAATCCTTCGCAGCCAAAAAGATAAAAATGCCAAAGTCCATTCCAGGATATCAATTGATATATAAAGAGATCCAAAGGTAATTTTAAAATAGGAATGCATCTACTGAGAGCGCGCATACGTGGATTTTTAATCCTGAGAAAAAAAAGCCCTCCTTCAATCATGAGTACGGAAAATACGAAAATCAAAAAGCTATTCAAAAAGTTCTTGATGAGTAACTCAAAGAGGGTTGTATTATCCATTTTTATGCTTCTTTAATTTTGCATTTTGAATAAGTTTTTCCATTTCTAGAAGTTCTTCGTCAGTGATGTCGTCAGCTTTGTCGATGAGAAAACTGACCATTTCAATCGTTTTAATCCCGAACATTTTTTGTTTAAGTTGGTTAAGGAGCGATGGTTTTTTATTTTCAGCGATCCAATATTCATAATGAGCCCCAGCCCGTTCACGACCCAATGAACCTTTTTCTACTAAACGATGCATGACAGTCATGACAGTGTTATATTTGTCATCGTTTTTAAGAAAAGACTGCACTTCTTTAACGCTCATTCTTTTTCCTGAACGCAAGATGTGAAGAATTGCATCTTCTAATTCACCAAAGGCTCGTTTTGTCACAGGTTAGTTCCTTCCAAATTGTAATAAAGTAAAACAATACTACATTTGTAGTTTTACTTGCAAGCCTTTTTTTGGGGCTCTGCCCCAAACCCCGCCAAAGGGTTTTTACCCTTTGGAATCCCATTTCCTAATTGTTAGGATGAGTTTTGAGTCATTAAGATTCACGTGTCCTTGTTATTTCCATGCAATGGGTAAAACCCATTGCATGGATGCAATTTCATTCCTCGCTTCGCGAGGAATGAAAAGAGGCAATTTTCCATACTGCGGGATTCCAAAGGGTAAAAAACCCTTTGGCGGGGTTTGGGGCAGAGCCCCAATAAAATGCGTAAGTTGAGTTACCTTAAGGCCTGGGTCTAAACATTCTTCAATGCATGGGTGATGAGTTCTGCAAGATGGATGCTTTCAGGCAAGTCCGTCATAGATTTTTTAATAGCCTTCTGCGCTGTCATTTGATTGTAACCCAGATTGACCAATGCATTCATTGCATCATTGATTTTCTGAGAGAAAGGGTCAGATATGGAATGAATAGCTAAACCGCAAGTATCTAAATTTGCTAAATGGGTTAGCTTATCGCGCATTTCAATGATAAGGCGCTCGGCAATTTTTTTGCCAACTCCGGGAACTTTACAAAGCATAGACGTATTTTTTTCCACGATGGCTCGATACAGTTCATGCAGTGATATGTGACCGACAAGGCTAATAGCGAGTTTTGGGCCAATGCCTGTTACTCCTAAAAGAGATTCAAAACATTCGCGTTCATTTGGGTTTGAAAATCCGTAAAGTGTTTGTGAAAGTTCCCTCACAATGAATGAGGTATGCAGCTTGAGTTCGGTATCAAGAGGTGGAAGGGCTGTATATAAACTGGCAGGAATCAAAATTCGATAGCCAATTCCTCCAGCCTCTATGACGACACTGGCCGGCGCTACATTGGTCAGCATCCCCTTAATATAAGCAAACATTTTAACCCGCCTGCGTAATGGTGTAATGAGTATAAGATACTCGCTAGAAACTTAAATTTCAACACCAAGGCTTTGCGAGAACCTTTGCGAGTGGGCATGACATAGGGCTAAAGCCAAGGCATCCGCTGCATCTTCAGGCTCAGGCAAACTTTCTAAATTTAATAACTTTTGCACCATCCCCTGGACTTGAATTTTGCTTGCATGACCATTCCCTGACACAGCGCGCTTTGCACGGGTAGGGGAATATTCCACGACCGCAATCCCTCTGCGCTTTGCGGCTACAATGACAACTCCGCGGGCCATTCCAAGTTTGATTGCACTTTGGACGTTTTTATGGACAAACTGTGTTTCGATCGCTAAAACTCTCGGCTTATGGATATCTAAGAGATGTTCAAGGCTATTATAAATTATCAAATATCGATCAGTGATTTTCAGATGAGCAGGGGGTCGTATGCAGCCGAAATCCAATACACTGCAGGAGGAAGATTCAACGATAATGATGCCGTAACCGGTCACGTTTGTGCCGGGATCAACGCCGATAATAATTTCAGGATTGTCTGGCATTATCTATCTAGCAGATCTTGTTTCGGTCTTGGAGGGGCTTTGGGCATATCAAATAGATTTTGATAAGGTTTTTTTACTTCGTTCGATTTTTCTGGAGGCCTTGAAATATTTGTTTCCTGAGTTGAAACAGGTTTGTAAGGTTCTTTTGCAACAAAGGCAGGGGGTTGAATAAATCCGGATGTTTCTCCGATAAAGGTTCCAAGATTAGAGAGCAACCCTTGCAGTTGTTTATATTTATCTTCCAATTTTTCAAGTTCCTTTACGCGTGCATCTGCTCCTTGCCATTTTTCATATACCGCAAAATATTTTTCTTCCCATTTACTTTGCTGTAATTCTGTTGCTTTGGTCGTTTCATGGAGTTGATCTTCTAAGCGCTTTTGCTGATGAATTTGTAAATCTAAAGTTGTTTGAAGTTCAGCGATTCTGATATTGTCTTGCGCAATGTTTTTTTGCAGTTCTGCAATGATGTTATTTTGGATCGTTTGTTTATCTTCTAAGATTGTCATTTCCTTCACTTTCTTTGCCAAATGCTGTTGAGCTTTCCTCATTTCTACTTCATTCTCTTCAAAATGGCTTTGCTGCAAGGCTAGGTTACCTTTCAACTGATCAATTTCATCCTCTTTGATATCCATTTGATCCTTAAGATCAATGATTTCTTTAGCTTTATCATGAGCTTCTAACCTGGCTTTTTCCAGTCGTTCCGCATGCAAATGTTTTTCTTCCATCAATTTTTGCTGGAATTCTTCATTCTTAATCCTGAATTCGTTAATTGCATTGTTAGATACGCCCAAGTTATTAAAAGAAGTTTCAAGCTGGTTTTTTAAGAGGCTTTCCTGCTCTCTATATTTTTCAATCTGATGTTGAGACTGATGAAGCTTTGCTATAGTTGCCACTTTTTCTTTGACAGTTTCATGATAGCTGGTTTCTATCTCTTTGGCTTCCCTTAATGCCCTGATTAAAGTCTGTTTAATCAGTCCGATTTCCTTTTCAAAGGTTTCAAGGCATTTTATCTTGTCCTTAAGAACAATCTCCATCCTAAATTTTTCTTCTTTGATGGTATCTCGCTCTGAAGTTATTAATTCCAATGACTTTTTTTTGTCCTCTAATTCATCCGCTGTAGATTGGATTTGTTGATGAAGGGATTCAAACTGAATTTGCAGGCGGTTAATTTCTTCTTGCGCCTCTTTTCTTTCATGTTCTTCATTTTGAAATAACTCAGCATGTCTTAAATTATCAGCGCTAGATTGCTTCAACTGTTCATTTAATTGCTTAACTGTTTCTTGGGTATTTTGATATTCTTCGCGCAATTGTTTTAACTCGAGTTGAGCTTCTTGAGACCTCTCCCTTAAAAATTGAATTACTCGTTCCAATTGTCCTGTATGCTGACGATTTTCCTTCAACTCTTCATCGACCTTCGTTTTTTCTTCTTGAAGGATCTTGCGTTCTGAGCTTTCTTGTTCTAAAGCATTTTCAAGCTCTGCTTTTAACTCTGAAGTTCGTTTCAAGCTGATTTCAATTTGCTGAAGTTCTCCGATGCGCATTTCTCTTTCTTTGACCAAATGTACGAGTTTTTCAATCTTTTGCTTTTCTCTTCTATTTTGTGCTTGAGATTCTTCAAGCTGAAGATGCACCTCTTCCATCTGACTTTCTGCAGCAGCCAATCCAAGTTTTAAAGAGTCAGCCTGGAGCAATTCTGCTTCAAGATCGACAATTTTGGTATTGAGTTTTTGAGATGCGTCTTCGTCATTTTGAATTTTTTCCAAGGATTGCTGATAAGCTTTTCTTATCTGTAATAGCTCATGTTCAAGATTTTGAATTTTCAAGCTAAACTCATATCTTGCCCCGTCCTCTTCTTTGATCCTTTTTAAAGATTGCTGATAAGCTTTTTTCACTTCGAAAAGCTCGGGTTCTAGTGCATGCACTTTTTGACGAAGATCATGTTGAACCGCTTCATTTTCTTGAAAATGTCCTTCATATTTTCGGTGGATTTCATTGAGCTGCCCTAATTCATTTTGAACGGCAAATAAATTGTGTGTTAATGTTTCAATTTGTTTGTGAAGCAATTGATTTTCTTCGCCGGAGGTTTTGACAGATTCATTAGTATTAAACATTTCATCGGAATTTTTCCGAAGTTGTTCTTCCTGTTCGCGGAGTTGTTCTTCCAGTTCTTTTGATTTAAATTGTGCTATTCTTAACTGCTCTTCCAGCTCATTTTGGAAACGAACATGTATTTTGGCTTCATTTTTTAATTGTTCAGTTTCCTTTTCTGCTTCTTTAAACTGCTTTTCAAATGTACGGTGGAGTTCATTGAGCTGCCCTGATTCATTTTGGACGGCAAATAAATTGTGTTTTAATGTTTCAATTTGCTTGTAAAGCGATTGATTTTCTTCGCCGGAGGCTTTGACGGTTTCACTAGTGTTAAACAAGTCATTGGAATTTTTCTGAAGCTGTTCTTCCAGTTCTTTAGATTTACATTGGGCTATTCTTAATTGACCTTCTAGCTCACTTTGGAAGTTAACATGTCTATGGGCTTCATTTTTTAATTGTTCAATTTCCTCTTCCGCTTCTTTAAACTGTTTCTCAAATTCAGAAATGCGGCCTTGAGCTGCCAATGTCATATCTTTGTAGGATTCGGCAGCAGATAATTGATAAACCAAATCTACATTTTTCTGCTCTAAAACTTCTAATTTGGAGTTGTTTTTTTTAATAACGGTCTGAAGCTCTAAAAATTCTTTTTCTTTTTTATCCGCTTCTAATTTAGCAGAATCCAATGCTTTCTGAAGCCGCCAATTATTCTCTGATAAATTAGCAATTTCAGCTTTGGGATCATTCTCTGTGTATTTTTGAACCAAAGCATGCAATTCCCTGCATTGCTGTCGTTCTGTTGTAAGGTCTCTTTGTAGCTGTTCAATGTCTTTAAAGTGCTTTTGGGCTTCACTTTGATATTGCGCAATTGTTGCCTGGTTTCCTTGCACAGTTTGATTCAAACTCACAAATTCCTGTTCAGAAGCTTTGGCAGCGGCTTGTTCTTTCGCTGATTGCGTCAGATTTTTTTTCAATTGTTCATTATCGGATTTAACTAATTGAATTTGTTCTTGACCGCTCAGATAATATTCCTTCAGAGTAGCCATTTGCTGCGTCAATGAGCGAATTTCCTCTTCCTTGCTTTCCAGGCGAGAGACTTCTTGGATGGCTTCATTGAATTGTGTTTCTCTTGCTTTCATCTCAGAAAGCGTTTTTTCATATTTTGCCTTGAAGGCAGCTAATAATTTCTTTAGTTGATGAGTCTCTAAGTCTTTTTCAGTCTTAGACATCACAGCAATGGATTTTTCCTTGGTCTTATCCAGTTCTTTCTTAAGCCAAGCGGATTCCAAGGATAGCTTTTGTAGAGATTCGCTGAGTTCCTTAGATTTCTTTTTCTCAAGAAATAATTCTTGAAAGAACTGATTAATTTCTTCGTCAGTATAATTTGACTTTGCCAAAATAGAACTCTCCAATTACGTTGTAATTTTATCTTGCTTCCGTGAAATTTTCCGCCACATAACATTTAGTGCGAAAAAACCCACGTGCAGGAAAATTAACACATAACGTAAAATAAGCATTTTGTAAATTAGAGAAAAGAGGAAAGAGTAAGATTTAAGATTAAAGGCAGTGAAAATGCAAACCACTTCTAACCATTGGCCTCAAAAAAAGCCCAATAATATTTTAATCCGCATGCCAAATTGGCTGGGTGATTTGGTAATGGCCACGCCAGTTTTGAATGATATACGCCAGCATTGGCCCGAGGCAACCATCACAGCCATGTGCCAATCCAATGTCGCCTCTCTCTTGACAAATGATCCGAATGTTAATGAAATCTATAGCTACCGACGCCCTAATCAATGGGTTCATCGGACTCAACATCTTGAAATCATTGACTATCTGAGACATGGAGAATATGACTTAGGGCTTTTGTTGACTAATTCATTTTCTTCGGCATGGTGGTTTTGGCGTGGAAATGTGCGCAATCGCATAGGCTATGCTGCCAATTTACGCAAATTTTTGCTGAATAAAGCTCTCCATGTTCCTCAAGCCATTGAATTACAACACCTTGTGAAAACATACAAAATGCTGCTCGAACCCATGGGCATTCCCATCAGCGATACCCAGCCAACGCTTTACGTATCGCAAGAAGAACAGCAATCAGCTAAAGAGCTTTTGAAGACTCTGGGAATCAATACTGATAAACAAGTCTTGATAGGAATTAATCCCGGGGCTGCCTATGGTTCTGCAAAATGCTGGCTTCCGGAAAGATTCAAAGCTGTCACACATCGTCTTTTGCAGCATCCTGACTATACGGTGATCTATTTCGGCGATCAAGCCGGCGCTCCATTGGTCCATGAGATATGCCGTGAAATGCCGGATAGGGTGGTCAATCTGGCAGGTAAAACTAATTTGCGTGAATTATTGTCATTAATCCAGGCATGTACTGTCTTCCTTACAAATGACAGCGGCCCTATGCACATAGCGGCAGCATTAAAAACACCATTGGTGGCATTGTTCGGATCAACAAGCGACATTAAAACAGGTCCTAGCTATGGAATAAGCAAAGTCATCCATAAGCACGTAGAGTGTTCCCCTTGTTATAAACGCGTTTGCCCCATAGATTTCCGTTGCATGAAACGTATTGAAGCAGACGAAGTCTATGAGGAACTTCAAAATTTTATCGTAAAGCAAAAAAAATTACAGGATATTTAGGATGTAAAAGTTTTGTTTTGATTTCTTCTCTTATCTATTATAAATATACTACTTAGGCAATTGGATAAGGAATCAAATATGAATTTTTTGACCATTAAACAATATTTTACTCTAGCCGCTCTTCGCTGGGGTGAATTAAAACCCCTTCAAAAAATTGCTTTTGCATCGGTATTATTGCTGATTCCTATCACAATTATGCTCATTTTTTTAACTACAGCTTCTACAAATTATGTGGTTCTCTACTCAGCAGAACAAATGCGAAGTGCGGACATTGGCAAAGTTAAGACCTATCTCGATTCATTGAAAGTCTCTTATAAGGTCAACGAAAACAATCTCCTTCTTGTCCCGAAAGGGGAAGAGCAGCAAATTCGATTGGAATTAGCTCTCTATGGACTCCCCAAAATGACAACAGACAAAGGATATGAACTTTTTGACAGCACGACTTGGATCAAAGGGGAGAAAGAACTGCAAATTTTGGAATTGAGGGCTTTGAAGGGACAGCTGGAGCAAGATCTTTCGAATTTTGAAAATATCCGCAAAGCTAGTGTCATCATAGATATCCCCCCTGCTCGTCCTTTTGGAGGTGCCGTCTATAAAACAAAAGCATCCGTCATTTTGGATCTAGTTCCAGGAGCCCGTCTTAGTCAGCAAGAACTGCGTGCAATAACCTACCATATTTCGGGAGCGGTCCGAGGCCTATCCCCCTCTATGATCGCTATTTCGGATACAACAGGCAGGCTATACCAAGGGCTGGATTATGATGGGTTGCAGGATTCCATCCGCAACTCTGAAATTGCTGCTGAAGATTATATCAAGGCGAAAATTGACGGGATGTTATCAACAGTCCTGGGATTTGATAATTTTTATACCACCGTACAAGTGTCGATGAATCGCGATAGAATCACAGAGGAGCGTCAAGTTTATTCAGGTTCAGTCGAAGGCATTTCTTTAGGTCAACCCGTCGTCAGTTCAATCTCGAAATCGAATGAACAACAAGCAAAAATACTAGAGAATACCCTAAAACCAAGCGCATCAAACCCCCAATCTTCTACAGAATTATCTGGCATGGCACAAAATGAACAGCTCGCCGTTCCAATGGATCATATTAAAATTACTTCGATTCCGGGTAAAGTTCGCAGCATTTCCATTGCTGTCTTAATTGATGAACGCATTCTTAAGCCGGAAGTCTTTAGCTATCATGGGCAATTTATAAGTTCGGGACATCAGAAAGAAGAACTTCAACGCGATATTGAAAATCAACTGAACACAATATTAAAAGGATATAAAGTCGAATACCATCAAGCTGTAGACTTTATCTCATTTGAGCGTATGCCTAAACCCACTGTGAACATAGAACCCACTGTCGTGGAGACGGAAACTAATGCACATATGTTGTTAA
>Ga0206843_10286_pt1 | contig 12325 bp, 11 predicted proteins | sample Alteio_BWOrgCont_21_FD_152869 | JGI IMG/M metagenome (GOLD analysis project Ga0206843, IMG submission 152869) | Enriched cells from forest soil in Barre Woods Harvard Forest LTER site, Petersham, Massachusetts, United States -... | ecosystem: Environmental > Terrestrial > Soil > Temperate forest >...
TGTTTATTTTTTTTTGCGCGCGGCCATGCGTATGCTTGTGTGGCATGGCCTATCTGGCGATTTCACGAGCACACGGACGAACGAATGATCCGATGGCGCGCCGACTGCGAGTCTCTTGTACTTCCGATTTTACCTCTCCACGCTTGTTCGCTTGCACGTAGTGTTCAGGGCGGGTCTTCTTTTCCGAGGGAGGGGGAGGGCACGACGCGACCCGTCGGCGCCGCATGCCCTGTGGGGTACAGCTTTGGGTTGGTTTTTGACTGGCAGCGCAGTCAGAGATTCGCGCAGACTCGCGCAGACCGGGGGTGGCGTGCCCCCGTTCCCGACCCTTATCATGAGACTTTACTCCATCTCTCCCGTGTTCCCGACCCTTATCTTGAGACTTTACCGTATCTCTCTTTCTCTCCTCTGCTCTCTCCTCTCTCTCGATCTCTGGCCTCTCTCTCTTCATCAAAAACCTGCCGCAAGCCAACTCTCAATCGCAAAAAATGAAGAAAAAGGAGGGCCAGAACAGACTCGAAACCGTCTCCACCAATTGAGCTACCGGCCCCTCGTACGTCAATCCTTCTTGTGTCGCTAGCCGAAGGAGTAATCACTGTCGACCTCATCCCAGATGTAGGTGTGTTCGAAAGGTTGCCCTTCAGCCATGGCCTCGTAGATGAGCGAAACGATCTCCTCGCTGTTGGGATGAGTGTGCAGTTGTGGCGGGCCAACCCACTCGTTGTCCGCGTTGCGCACGACGTATGGCACAAGAGCGGCCCTCATTGGAGGGGGCCAGTGCCCTCTTCTTTTCAGTTCGTCCCATCGTTCTTTATTGCCCTGCGCTTGCTTTGTCATCGGAAAACAATGCACCATCATAGCGAGTCGAAATAGAAAACCTGGCCATCCTGCATCGTACGTTGTCGAGGTCGACGCCTGTACCACCGCGAGAGGAACGTGCTTGCTTGCCATATCCTCATCCCCGAGGTATCCCGGAATAAGCCGCATCATACTCAGAAGGGCATCTCGTTCGGGGGTTCGCGCAAACATGGGATTCGCCATACGGCAGCCGGTGCCCGTTGTTTTTAGAACAACCTTTTTAGAACAACCGGCCCCTTTCCGGCTCTAGGAATGCAGTTTCAAGCGCCCCTGCTCCGTCGACCCCAACAGTCCCCGTGTTTGTGTCTTTGCAGGATCGTCACGAAGAAAAGTGTGCGCGATCCGGAGTCTGCTCCCACTGCAGTCGAACAAACACGCAAAAAAGCGCAAAAGGAAAAATACACGGAAAAGTTCACGGAAAAATACACGGAAAAATACACGGAAAAATACAGGGAAAATTACACAGAAAATAATACAAGAAATACAAGACAAATACAAGAAGAGAAATACAAGAGAAATACAAGGGAAATACAAGAGAAATACAAGAGAAATAGGACAAAGTGCAATCTTGCCCCGCTCTTATGACAAAATACGGCACAACAAAAAAAAACGAGCTAAAGCTCGAGCGGATCAATATCCAAGTACGAATGGTACTCTGGAGGGCTGCTGTCGGTAGTACTCGGGCAACGCTTCGGCTTCTCTGTCGAAGCAGCTTCGTCGCATCCAACAGCGGCGCCGACGCCGGCGCCGCTGCCGCCGCACTCGTGCTCAAAGACATACTCGAGCGATGCAGGGAGCATTCGCGCAAGCGCGTAGTTCAAGGCAGTGAAGAGTGCAATAACGACATAGAGGAACGTATGACGAACAAACTCGAGCGCATCGTGCTGCAAACCGAGCGACCACGACCATACGAGGCCCGCGAGAAACGGTCCAACGGCGCGTCCCAATGCACAGAAGCTGGCGGCAATGCCATTGACCGTGCCCGACCGTGAGGCGCTCTGCGAATTGTTGACGCACAGGCAAATGGACATGTAAATGGCGCTCGTGATGACGCCACGCAGAACCATGCTGAGCACGATTGCGATCCAGCTCCAGGCCGAATCGGGCGCCAGACGCGTGACCCAGTTGAGCAACGGAAAGAGGAGAAAGAAGGGCATGGTGCAGAGAACGCTCGCGCGATACACCATCAAGTTGCCGACTCGCAGAGCGACAGGGTGATAGCAAGTGACTTGAAACGCGACAATCGTCGTGCCCACAACGGCGAGCAGCAGGCCAATCTCCTGCACGGAAAGTCCCAAACCGCCAAACGAAATGGCGGTTTGACAAAACAGCGCGAACGTCTCGTCAAACATGACCCAAATCATGCAAGTGAGCCCGTAACAGCTCGTGGACAGGAGCACGTTCCGCTCGCAGAGTAGACCCGAACACACAAGAGGCACGGACGTCACGCTACTGTCGCAACAGCAACAGCAGCGGCAAGCGTTATTGCTTGTTGCCGCTGCAGGCCCGCGACGTTGCTGCAGTTCGGTGGATTCGTTTGCAACGGTGCTTGGTGTCCGAGTCGAAAACGTCGTTGAAGCCGCGGTCGCGCCGTCGCGCTTCGTCGTCCCTTCGTTTTTGAAAAGGAAGCCACTTTCGCAGGCGTCTTGGTTGCTTCCCCGTCCCTTCAACCCGATGCTGCTCGACTCGCCCGAGTCGCCCGAGTCGCGCGACTCGCCGGCGCTGCTCATCGCCGGCTCCGGCAGGAAACGGAAGCCCAGCACCAGCGCAACAGATCCAAGCCCGGCCGTAGCGAAACAGGGCAGAAGATAGTTGTAGCATGAAGACGAGCCAGACGAGCCAGACGAGCAATCGGAGCCAAACAGCTGCCCCGTCTGTGACAATAGCCCACCGATCATGGGAGCCACCACTCCGCCAATGCCCCACGCGAGCGTCAAGACTGAAAAGCCAGCCACCTTGGTCGCGGGCGTCGTCGCCTCGGCCACATAGCTCTTTGTCACTGCTAGGTTGCCATTCAGCAGGCCGCTCAGACAGCGCGCAGCCACCGCCTCCCCAAACGAGCGCGCACATCCAAACCAAATAATCGACCCGATAGTGCCCGCCAATCCGACCAGAATGCTGGGTCGACGTCCGAAGCGGTCGCTCGCGAGACCCCAGAGCAAGGAGCTGCCGCATTGCACAGCAAAGTAGGACGAGGCCAAAATGCCCACATACAGACCAATCTCTTGCTCCGCCACGCCAAAATCGCGCACCATGTAGGGGGCAAATGCCCACATTACGTTTTCGACAAAGCATTCGTTCAGTGTGATCATCCACACGGTGAAGAATTGCGAGCGCGGCAACCGAGCAGGCGCTTGTGCGCCGCCTGGGGCTTCTTCTTGCTCGCCCTCCTCGCTCACTGCCACGTCGTGGAAGGTGCCCGAGGAAGACGACATTTAGGCGTGCCGGCGTTCTTCTTTGTGATCCTGGAGCTTGCTTCCCAAAAGGAAAGGTTGCTTTGGGAGAGAGCTGGGCGTCAATGGAAGACATGAAAACAAAAAAAAAAAAAAAAAGATCGGCCATCAGTTTCAGTCCTCTTCTGATTCGGATTGGCGATGTCGCCGTTCGCTTGCCTTCAGCTCCGATCTCGACCAAGCGTTGCGAGTGAATTCTTGGCGCGCGCACTTGCCTTGTTTGTGTCGTTTCAGCTTGCGCGTTCTCTTCCTCGATCTCGTTACGATGACGACGACAGGCGAAGCTTCCTCAACATTTTCCCGGAATGCCTGCTGAGCCTTTTGTTCCCACGTCGCTCCGCTTCGAGCGAATACATATATCACCAAGGGTTCCATCCTTATGTGCACTTTGCCCACTTGGCCATGTCCTCCGCGGGTCAAACCGGCATACGAGGGCGTGTTGGACGGGCGCTCCAGAAGGATCGCGATCGCGATCGCGAATCGACGCCCTTCGAACCCGAATTCGAAGAGTGGCGGATGCTCTCCGAGCAGCGCGAAGAGATGACAATGGTGCTGCACGGTCGGCTCTTTGGAGGGCGCGGCAACGACCATCACAAGCGCGTCCTCCCCCTGCAGGTTTGCGACCAAATAGAGGGCGTCCATTTTTGCTGGGAGCTTTTGCGCGTCGTCGTGCTCCACATAAACGCCTTGCATGGCCGCAGAGCAGAGAGCACCCCGCTCCTGTTGTTGCGACTCCTGACGTGCCTGCACGACGTGAGGAAGCTGATCGATTTGATGTGGTGCGTTGCCCCAGTCGAGGTAGAGGAGCTTTCTCGCGAGGTGGGTCGTGCTCTCTTGATGATGAGAGCGGAAATGGCCAGATGCCGAAGTCGCTTCCTGTCGTTGCCCCTCGACCGACAGGGACGCCGCGTTCGCGTATTTGAGGACGTGGATGTGCATGGACTCTTGAGTCAGTCCGATGTTCCCCCTGAAATGCTTTTCGCGGTCCTGCCAAGGGTGCTGGCTCGTCTGGTGCTCGACTACGATTGGCCTATTCGTCCTGGTGCCGACGAGGTTGTCGTAGGTCGCATGTTCAAAATGTGCCGACCTACACTGGCTTCAGTCGACGCGTAGTCTGCTCTTGCCAGTGTGTGTGCACCCACGCAGCAGCGGCGAAAAACCATTTCTGGTTTTTGGTTTTCCCTTTTCTCGACCCTCCTAAAGCGCTCCACCAAACGCTCCGCATAACTTGTGCCACGCCCGCCCTGCCAGCAGGGCACATGACGCGGCTGCGGAGAAAGCGCTCACGCGGCCAAGAGGCGCCACTTTTCGGTAGCAAAGTCTCGAGATAAGGGGCGGGAACACGGCAACACCCCAGCAGTTGGTGTCAAAAAACCAAGCTGTATGTAGACCCTCCGGGTCATGACCCTTATTCAAGACTCCACTGTCGCTAGTTATTTGGAGGCGATTTCTTTTTTTTTTCGATTTCCGACCACGAACAGCCCCATGATGTGCGCCCATGGAGCTCCATAGCCCAAATAATAAGGACCTTCATTGGAAATGCGTGTGTGTGTGTTCCGCACGCGTGCTTTGGCAAGAGAAAGGGACTCAAGGACTCGGAGCGGAAAGTCGCCGAATTTATTAAAGGAGGTCAGCTGCAAGCTGGGCTGCTACGGGGCGCTTCGCATCGCATGTCGTGTCACAAGAAGACGACAAGCGGGCAGCGCGCAAAAAACAAAAAAAAACAGAAAAAGAGCGCTTCAACACCAAGACTCGCGTTCGGTGCTCCGTGTCTTGTTTTCGTCGTTATAAATCAGGCTCGAGATACCATTGCCATCCGCCTCAAACATGACGCTTGCTCCAAAGGCCTGGTTGTTCGCCTCGTCCTGTCGCGGATCGAACCACTGGCTGCTTCGCTCGCTTCACTTGATGAACGCGAATGCAACCGGGGGCCCCTCGCCTTCCGGCACGTTCGTCTCTAGGCTCCTTGCGGCGATCCCGTGTGCTTCCACCGCTGCCGTCGATTTCACCACATTCGGATCGGCTTCTTCTCCTCTTCCCTTGTTTGCTGTGGCCTCGGAATCGAGCGCCCCGGACGCCTCGGACACAGCCGATTTCTTTTTTCCTTGAATCGGCCGCCTGGACGACCGAACGGGCATACGTTGCCAGCTTCCGGTAGTGCTCGATTTTCACGTGGTCGCGCTTCCCTTCCATTTTTTCCAAGTCTGTCGCATCGCCGCTCGGGTGTGCCGCTATTCGACGCCCGAGTTCTTCAGCATCCAGCCGCATGGATTCGGTCAAGTCCGCCCCATTCACGTGGAAGCCGCGTTCGGCTGAACTCCAGCAAGTCCCTACCCGCACGACGTCTTGGCATCGCGAATTAGTTGCCGTCCGGACCGCGAACTCGCTTTCCCTCGTCATCGAGAACGGGACGGTACGTGGTAATGCTCTGCTTCTCGAGGTCGTGCTCGAACAGGTCATTCGGATCGAGAACCTTGGAATCGTTGATGAATTTCAGCGTCGGATCTGTGGTGAAGAATAGATCCGACGCAGGCTGACCAGCAAATCCACCATCCTCTGCAGTTGCAGCTTGCGGGTGTGACGTCGAGGAAACGAAAGCCGAGGGCCATACTTGGCTTCCAAGGGTGTTGGAAAAACATGGACATCGTCTTCCTCGAACCTGTGTTTTTCGTCTCAGTCACCAAGAGAGAAAGCAGAAGAAGCCGTCCGCTTCAAGTTGAGAGTAGCGCACAAAGCCGCACAACCATGGCTTCTGCACCAGGACCTTGTTATATTTCCCCCTCCCCACATCCGCGTCCAGAAGCCGTATCGTTCTCGTGCTTGCAAAGTTGAATCATCCAAGAGGGTGAGGTGCGAGTGGGCCTCTGGCCTCTGCTTCCCGCTTGTCCACTTATCTTCCTCATCCATGACTCTACTCCCAGTCATCTCTGGCTAGTCGGTTGAGGAGCGCGGGCGACGTCAGCATGAGGTTGCGATGATGACAAACGAGGATTTCACAGCGTTTGATGCTTTCAAACATCCATTGCTGATCGCCGACGAGCGCGCGTGCGCACGCGTGGAGACAGCCGTCGCGGCCTCGTCCGGAAGAGTAGACATCGCCTTCGTTGAGCTTCCCAGCGAGGATCAGGATGGCGGAGCCCATGTGCAAGAGCACACTCGCACAAAAATGCGTCGAGCTTCTGCTGGCGTCGGCGCCCTCGGCGTCACCTATGAGCAGCGCGTCTCGAAGCCAGTTGTCGAAGCGCGTCTGCTCAGAGGCGAGAACGTGCCAAAACCACGCGTAGCGCACAAAGCGTCGCAGCATGTCGGTCGCAATCAGAGCCGTGTTGGGATGCCATTGCAAAAGCTCGGCGCCATGCGCGATCCATTCCTCCATTAGGGTCGTGACTTCGGCACACTCGCCCCGAGGGCACACGTCGTGCTCTTCTGGCTCCGCGGCCTCGTCGGTCTCTGGCTCCTCGCTCTTCTTCTTCTTGTCTTTTGCCGCGTCTTTTCCACCGTCGCCTTCTCGGTCCCTTCCCCACCGCACGCCCGCCTGCTCGTTACTTGTCCTCGAACCCGTGTCCTCCGCGCCCGGCTGGCGATTTGCTAGATTTTGATTGTCCCCGTCGTCGCTACTACTGGGCGACGACAAACCGTACTTGCGAAAAATGGGGTGGCGCAACGCCTGTGCGGGAGTGAGGCGTCGACTCGCGTCGAGACACAGGCTTCTGTCCACGAGTTCCAATAGCATGCGGCCATCGTCGGCTCCAAACAGCTCCATTCCCTCCATATACGAATGTGGCTCGCGGTACACAAGCCACCTCATGATGCGTCCCAGCCCCAACCACTGGGCGTCCTCCCTGTCCTCTGTCCCAAGCCGCTCGCCTGCACGTCCACGTCCATGTCCGCTCGTCGCCGGACGCTGTTGTGGTCGCTCGTGGTCTTGGTCTTGGTCTTGTTCTTGGTCTTGGTCTTGTTCTTGTTCGGGCCGACACAGCTTTCGACCGGCACCATCGGCCTGCCTCTCGTTCTTGGAATCGTTCCGACGCTGATCGTAGCTCTTGTCGGGAATCTGATCGTGGCTCGGCTCGTGGTTGCGACTTCGCTTCTGGTTCCGGTTCTGGTCCGGTTGGCGCGACATGTCGGCTGCGAGTGGCCTGTTGTCGTCGTTTTGGTGGTTGTTGTCGTTTTGGTGGTTGTTGTCGTTTTGGTTGTAGTAGTCGTGGTAGTAGTAGCTGCTGTTGTTGCTGTTGTTCTCGTGGTGCTGCTGGTGCTGGCGCTGATGCTGGTGCTGGTGATGCACCGACACAGGCAGGCACAGTGCGAGATTCGCGAGAATCTGCGTGAAATTTGGACGTTTGCGTGCATCCGGAGGCGGGCCCACTTTTGCGTTTGAGCTTGTGTGGCTTGCGCCAGCTGTGGCGGCAGCGGCTGCGCGAACGCGTTCCTTCTCGGCCGCCTGTGCCTGCTGCACCTTGATCTCCTCGATGCACGCTTCCACGAGACAGAGCCAGTCGGGGTCCTGCGGCGGTCCGCCAAAGCACGCCACCTGGTCTGCCAGCAGCTGGAAGGGATCGACGGTCTCGCGCGACGGCGTCATGCCAAACACGGCGCTTAGAAGCATGATGCCGAATGACCACATGTCCACCTCACATCCATAGTCCTCCTTTCCGAGTATGACCTCGGGCGCGCGGTACGTGATGGTCTGAATTAGCGGTCGGCGGCGCTGTCCCACGAGCGCGCGCTGCGACAAACCAAAGTCGGCGATTTTGACGCACCACTGGGAGCCGGCAACGGCAGCGCCGGAACCGGGATCACGTTGCGCGCTCTTGTACGAATTGGCTGAGTTGGCCGATTTGGCCGGCTGCTGTTGGGCCGCTGTCGGGTTGGTGCGAGCGGCAGTGTTGCCGGAGCGCGGTGCGCCCTTTTTCTCTTTCCCCGACGCCTCCATCCCCAATGCCGCTGCGGAGGCCGACATCTGGCGCAGACGCAGCCGTTGGCGTCGTTGCCTCTCTGCTTCCTGGCGCTGGTCCTCGCTGAGATCGTCCACTTCCGAGGCGGAGCTCGGCTGCCTGGGCCTGGCCTTCTCGCGCTGCTGCGTGCCATCCACCCCATTCACCGTCCTGTCTGTGGGATACGTGTTCTTGCTACAACTAGTGTTGTGGTTGCTGGCCCTGGCGGTGTCGCCGTTCTTGCCCTCAAGGGCAGTGTTGTTGGCGTTTGTCGGGATGCGGCACAGCAACACGTTCTGGAACTTGAGATCGCCGTGAATGATGTGGTGCTCCGCAAGATAGGCGAGGCCGGAGAGCAGGTGATGAATCATGGTGACAAAGTCGCGCTTCACGCTGCGCGCCAAGGGTCTTCGGGTGGTCGCTGATGCTGCTGCTGCTGCTGCTGCTGCCGCTGTTGCCGGCGCTGTATCGTCTTGACCGGGTGGCGGTGAGTGCGTAATGTTTTGCTTCACCCAATGCGACATGCAAGTGTCGGCCTTGGTGAGCACGAGCGCGACTTGAAGCACTGGAGCGCTCTTGGCGCCGGGGGGCACAGGTAGCTTGTGACCCTTGACCCATTTGTGCTTCACAACGGTGGCTTCGTGTGCCGCCACAATGTGCGGATGTCTGCAGTGCATGAGAATGTCGGCTTCGATCAGCGTCGCGACCGACACGCCATCCGCATCCACAATCGCTTGCATCTTTACCGCTTCGTGGGAGCGCGTCGCATACACCGCGCCGTACTGGCCCCTGCCAATCATTTGCTTCAAGCAATAGCGCGGAATGGGGCCAGGTGGTGTGCGAGTGGACGCTGGCCGGGGTCTTTCGCTTCTGCTGTCGCTGATCCTACTCCTGTCCCTGTTCCTCCCCTCCTGTGTCTTTTCCTCTTGCTCCTCGCCGCGTCCCTGGGCCCTGCGTAATGTCCCGCGCCAGAGAGGCACCGAGCCTTTCATCGGTCTACAATGTCCCGCACGTTGGCTCGCTCTTTTTTTTTTTTTAATCAATTCGATGCCACTGTTGCCGGCTCCCTTTGCTTGTTATTGCGCGGTAAAAAGCCACCCTTTCCTTTCTCTTTGCGGATTTCGCCTCGGGCCGCGCGACTTGGTCTTGGGCAAGCGACTCCTAACGCCCGGGGCGATTTTTCTTCTCCTTCTCTTTTTTTTTTCTTCTTTTCTCGTTCTCTGTGTCGCCCAGCGCCGCGATTGATTCGATGCCGTCGCTTTTTTCCCCTGTCCCTTCTCCCTGATCCCCCGAACTCTTCCGAAAGAGGAACGGGAAATAACGCGCTGTACAGTCAACGGTGGGCACGCACGCCGACGGACGGACGCGCGCGAAGAAGAAAAAAACCCATCAGCCTGGCGCGCTCATTCTGAATGATGCGTCAGATCAGAATGGAGGTGTGATGCCGGCCGCGGTGCGTCTTTGCTCAAAAAACCAGCGCATGTGAGGCATCTTTCGCGTTTTTTTTTTTTTAGTGGTTCTGCCGTAGTCTGCGGCTCGAGAAAAAAAGTCGGTTGGGGAGAAGCGAGGGCGGCAACAACAAAAACAGAAAGGTGCCTGTTCAGGCAGAGGAAAAAGAGAGAGAAAAAACCGAGAAGGGAATACGGCGAAGAGAAGTTCAGAAAGAGGGAAAGCATGCACTTTGACGGCAGTGCTAGTGGCAGCAGCAGCGATGGTGGCGTGGGAGGGGGCGCTGCCGGTGCCCATGATCCTCTGTCGCCGTCACCACCTCCGTGCCGTCCGAAGAAGGAACAAGAGTACAGGCACACACCACCGGCGGACCTGCAGTACTTTGCGAAGCGCGGAAGCTCGTTGGCGTGTTCCACGCGGCAGGCCCAGGGGCCCGCGGGGTCGCTCCCACCGACTGCTTTGCGAGCGTGCCCAAACAATGGGGGAGTGTCGCAGACGCCGCTCCCGACGCAACGGCAACACGACGCACGAGCCACTCCTGCTCGCGTTTTGTCGTCGGATACGCATCCGGCGGCGATGATGCCCACGGGCGCATGCGCGAGGACTGCCCGGACTGCCAGGACTGCTAGCGTCGCCGTCGTGCACCCTATCACGATTTCTCCATACGCCAACTCGATTGCCCGACAAGAAGGCCGCGCGCGACGTTCAACGTCATCACTCGTCACGACATGCATTGCCCTAGTCGTGCTAGTGCTCCTCTTTGCCTGGATGCTGGTGCGCTACTGCCAGAGCGAGGCCAAGCGAAAGCGCCTCGCCGCAGAGGTGCTTGCTACGCGACAGTTGCAGGCGCGTCAAGAGGCGGAGCAGGCGAGACTGCGTGCACTTCTCGCCGTACAAGAGCAACACCAACAACAACAGCAACTGCAGTTACAGCAGGCACGCGAAATGCGCGAAGCGGAGGAGACAAGACAACAGGAGGAGCAACTCCAGCGGCAAGAAGAGGAACGCCAACGAGCCGAGACAGCGGCGGTCGTCGCCGAGCAACAGGGAGGCAGCGCGCAGCAAGGACGACAACAATTGCCACAACAGCAGCAACAGCAACAAGGCGGAGGCGGTGGCGTCGCCTCATCTTCAACTTCGCTCCCAAGTCGCTTGGCGGCCAGCGGCGGAAAACGCAAGTTCGTCCCCGCTCTGGCGAAGCGCTTTGTGGACAAAGTCGAACAAGGGGGACGACAGAAGGCGTACTCAACCTATAAACTTGGCAATGCGCCTCTGCCCCTCAGCAGCGCGAAATTGCAGCGTTCCGCAACAGTCACTGCCACCACGTCCGCTGCTGATTGAAGGCACAGGGCCTCACAGTGCTAGACGAGCGCGCGCGGGACTGAAGTCGCCGGAAGCGGGAGACCAGTGACTGCTGAAAAAAGCGTGAGACGCGCGATCGAGCGAGAGCTGCAAGCGAGAAGAGAAGACAGAGCTAGAAGGCCCAGGCAGGCTCGGACGAGGACAACGAGAGCGGCGAAGAAGCTGGTCGAATCGAGCTGCAGCTGACGGTTGGACGTTCCTCAATCCGGACTTCTTCCCTGCGCCGGCACGCCAGGAAAAACAGCACTACATTTTTTTCTTCTCTTTCCTTGCTGCTGCAAATAGTGGGTCACTTTACGTGAGTATTGTGCTTCCCGTCTCCGTTACAGTAAACCTCCGCCAATAAGAATCGAGCGCCGCCAATTGTCAGAAAAAGAAGTCGGACATGGACAAGGGACTGGACAATAAGAAAGCCGGTTCACCTGTGTTGTTGTTTGTTCGTTTGTTCTTCCGTTTTTATTTTCCTGTGAGCAGATTGATTCCTGAAAACGAGCGCTAAGTGCTCGGATGTCGCTCTCCTGGATTGAAGAAGAAAAAAACAAAAGAAAAACATCAGCAAATAACCGAGAAATATGGGCGCCAGCGCAAGTCGACCGCAGGCTTTTGAAGCACGCCCGTGTCAACCCCAGCCCTGTCAACCGCAACCCTCTCCCGCCTGCGAATGTCCTGTCTGCGCGCCGGTTGTTCCGCCTGTTCCCTCACCCTCACCCGAATGTGTTCCCGAGGTGATCGACGTGCTTGCTCCGGTCATCAACGCGACAATTGAAGCAATGACGGACAAGCCCTTGGGTAAATCCGGTAGCTGTTCCTTGGGAACGCTGCGAAATATTCAGCTCTGTGACTTGGTCCAATTTGATTTTCCAACCAAGGTGTCGTGCGACTTCCGAATGACGCTGCATGGGATAAGCGGCGCGGAAAAGATGCGTGTCACGCATTTTGACTATCAGATCTTGAAGGGCCGAAGCACTTTTGAGGTGGATCTGGAGATCACACTTGGCAGTTTGGTGGCCGACATTTCCATGGTCCCCATCGATTCCAATTGCGGATTGTCCGGAATGCTCACTGCACGCGCCGTGACGTGCGTCCACCAGAGTGCGCGTTTAGGATCGGACCTTTCTCCCGCCCGTTTGCGCATTCGCTTGGGTGTGCCTCTTCAGTGCCAGGCCGCATCGGATATCGAAATCCTCTTTCTGACGGTTGCGCTCGGAAGCTTTGATTTTTCGTGCTTCACCCTCATTGCGTGGATGCCCGAGTCTCTAAAGGTGTACA
>Ga0206843_10287_pt1 | contig 12283 bp, 7 predicted proteins | sample Alteio_BWOrgCont_21_FD_152869 | JGI IMG/M metagenome (GOLD analysis project Ga0206843, IMG submission 152869) | Enriched cells from forest soil in Barre Woods Harvard Forest LTER site, Petersham, Massachusetts, United States -... | ecosystem: Environmental > Terrestrial > Soil > Temperate forest >...
TGCTGCTATATCTGTTAAACCTATTGCGTCTGTAAATGAGGTGATAGCCTTTATTACATCGTGTATCACGGCACCAATAGACGAAAACACTTTACCTATTACACCACCCATTTCTTTTAGTTCACTAAACTTTGCTATTATAATGGCAATGGCTGCGCCTATTAAGAAGATAGGATTAGTTAAAAGCGTTTTACCTAATGATATAAGAGAACTACCCAGTTTACCAAATCCTTCGGTTAAACCAGAAGGGTTTAACTTTTGTAATGAGCCTGCGAAAAGCGTAACTGATTTAGTTAAACCTTCAAAGTTCATTGTCAATAAATTTTCCTTGATAAGGTGTAATGATCCGGCTGTCTGTTGTAATGGTGTACCTGCTAACGCTTTTGTTGAAGCAGTCATTTCACGAATTTTTAAAGTTGCCTCACCCGCTGCCTGTTTAATTTCATTAAATGCTGCAGGTGAGTCTGTACCTACCTGCTCCGCCAATGCGTTTAACTCACGTATTGACGACCTTAATTCTTTAATACTATTGGCTGCCTCGGCTGTTTCGAGGGCAATGGTTATTCGTTGTTCTACATTTTGGTCATCCATTAATTAGTTGATAGGTTTATATAACTATATATAAAATGATATAGTTAATTCAATGCTGTTTTAGGTCGCTTGCTTCTGCGGTGCGGGTGCTACTATGTAGGAATAACTTTGTGTAGCCTGTATATTGTTACCAATTATCGTAACGTTTGTAAATCCGTCTGGGACAGCATTATTTGACCCATAGATTTGACAGTTTGATACACTTGCTCCAATAACGTTGTTTGAGCCATTTACAGACACAAAATTTGCGTTTAAAAGTATCGTGTTACTGTTACCATTGATTGTACAATTATTAGTGCCATACGCAATAGAATTGCTTTTTCCAGTAATCAAATGATAACTACCAGAAATAGTGTTATCAGAGCCATTTACTGTTACATTTTGAGGTGATAAGTAAATATTATTATCACCTACGTTTATTACGCTATTTGCGGAGTGAGCCGATATATTATGTCCCGCTACTATTATAGCACCGTTATTTTGATAACCACCAGTAATATGAATGTTGTTACCTAATGCTAATGAAAAGGGACTATTGATATTTGATTTACCTATTGAAAAGGTATTGTTTATTAATGGTGGTCTATTGTGTGTAAATCTTGCTCCATTGTTTTTTAAAACTATTCTATTCATTAAGTCACATTACTTTTTAGTAGCGTCACAGTACAGACGCTATTTTGACCGGGGATATAATCCTCAATACTGTTCACCTTGTAATAACCATCTACACCGTCTAAACTTAAAAACACAAGTTTGTAGAAATAGAAGTTATTAATATCCTGTGGTGTTAGGTACATTGATACCGTTACTATTTTGCTATCCATATCCGTTAACTCTGTTAGCAGTGTAGCCCAGTATGTATTAACCAGATTAGCCGGAAAACTTGTTGTATCAGTAGCAAAGAATTCACCTAATGTTTGCCCCCAGTTAGTTGTATAACTTGGGTTATAAGGGTCATCGTATGGTCCAGCGTATGGGTATGAGTGAGTAAACCCGTCAATTAAATATATCTTATCCCTGTTCTGGTTCTCAATGTAATTTTTGAAAAGTATCCTGTAATTATATTCAGGTGTACCGTTAGCAGGTTCATTAGTTGTAGGTTTCTGATTTGTACCAGAAGTTATTACGGGTATTATGAATCCACCGAAAGTAGCAAGACTATCTCCACCGCCGTCACCGAAGAAAGAGGATAACTGCACTAATGGTGTAGGGCTAAAAATGCTTTGTATTTGCTTTTGGTCGGTTAAGAAATCATTATCTATACTGAATAACATTTGCCCGTAAACCTCATTTGTATTTTGTGTGTACAGGTTATTGTAAAAATCTTTGTCGTCCTTATAAGTAAACAAGGTTGTTTTATTCTGTGTTTCTGCTAATACCTGTACTTGAATAGGTGTAGTTAAATCAACCTTATTTGTCCAGTCTAATGACTGTGTGGCTAACTGGTAATAATCATCTCTGGGCTCAATTATTAAAGTATTTGGATTATCCTTTAATGGGTCTATGTAAAGATTATGTAGGTTCACTATGTCTAAAACAAAGTCACGTTGTTTTATATTTTTTGGTACAACGTCATTAAAGTTTACTGTCATTCCTTCTATATAATCACTGCTCACGTCATTAAAAAATGTCGTTAATGGTTTATTTAATGAAGGTGGGTTTTGATAGTTACCATATGGTGACGGTGCTTCCCCTGAAAAATTAGTATAGGTTAATAGAAATGCTGCCGAAGGTGGCATATAAGCGTTTGTAGATATTTGGTCACCATAGTATTTACCACCGAATGATATTACACACCTTACTTTTTCACCCGGAAATAAAGGTGTATTTCCTTTAGGTTCTACAACACCATAAGACGCACCCATAGCAGGGTCACCATAAAAAGGATCCAGTGGGTTACCGTCTAAGTAAATAGACTGCATCTGTAACGACTGATACCAGTCGCCATTTTGTGGTACGTTAACAGTGGTGTTATAAAATGATAAATCTCCGGAAGTCCACACGCCATTTGACGTTGAATTAAAACCATCGTTAAAATAGAATGACTTACAATTACCGCTAACATTTTTGAAATGCGAATGGCTTGAAGCGTCAAGTGCAGTATCTGGTGTGCCTGCTGAGATTGCGTATTGCCCCGTAAAATCAGTACAGTATTTACCTAAGTATCTACTATCACCAGTAGGAACAATTAATGTCCCATTAGAGTCAAAAACATTTGATTTACCATTATGGTCACAAATCCAAAATCTATCGTTTGACTCTGCTATGGTAAATACCTTTCCTGAGTTTTGAAAACCTAAATCAGGTGGTATTAAACTACCAGTGCCTAATATCCAACTCGGACTCGTTGTGCCTGTCATTGGGTCTATCTCTCTATAAAAGTTAGCCCACATAAAATACTTCAATGCTGGCGGTGTTACACCTGTACCAACGAAGCCAGGAGTAAAATAATGCTGCTGTGTATAATTACCATTATTAGAATAAAGGGTTACTATGTCAGTTTTAAAAACAAAACGTTGTTTGTAAATACTGGCAGTAGTATTCTGATAGAATGGATAAGCCAATGAATCTAAATCGTAAATCGGTTGACCGTTTACAACAGGGTTAAACATTGGCGCTGCTGTGTTACCGAAAGGAACATTTATAAAATCTTCAATGTAGGTAGAACTTGATAAACCGCTATTTCTCGCACCATCAAATTGAAACGGGCTTAACATAAAACCATCGTACCAACAGTTAGCAGGCGTACCACCAACTATATTTAACACACCACTGGTAGGTGGAAATAATGAGGGCCACACATAAGTTTGTAAAGACTGTGTACAATATTGACCGAGGGTAGAAGTAGTTAAACCTACGTGAAATATTTTATCTTGGTTGAAGTCTGCTCCAGTTTGAAACACTTGGCTATTGTATGGTATAACTAAATTACCAAATCGTGGGTCTGGGTTAACTACTGATCCTTTATTTGAACTACCTAAAAATTTACTCACATAGTAATAAGAATTTGTAGCAAATATTTTGTCCCATATAGTTTTTACAAAAATGGCGGGCTTGAAATCTGTTAGTCCTACTTTATTGGTGTCATTATTATTTAAGTCGTCTAAAGTCCAACCATTACCGTAATCAATCAAGGGAAAGTATCTACCTATTTTATAGGCATCTGGGTCGTTGTTCCACGTCTTTTTAATATTCGCTATTGAGTAAGTGAAATTTAATTCTGAAAAATCAATATCGGTTATGTAAGAATCACCCATACTATTCCAGAAGTTTACGTTATCCGCATAAATCACACACTGTATAACCTTGTTGTTAGCAACAGCGTCCCACGTATAATTTGTTACCTGTATGTACCCATCCAGTATAGGTATTGAGTCTTCTAAAACAAAACACTTTATTTTCTTATTGGGGTTAAAAGGAAACTGACCACCGTTATTATAATTAAAATCTAAATCGGCACTCAAATCTGTTACAAAACCAAAGGTTAATCTATTGTTTGCGGTATCAGGAATATTAATTGTTTTCGTGTACGGGCCGTTAGTATCTCCAATATCGTTTATATCCGCTATCTCATAATTAATGCTTAATGCTTCGTCACCGTTTAGGTCAACCGTAAAATTTATTCCATTCTGTTGTACTAATATTTCTACCATTATTGATTTTGAATTTGTGTACCAAACGCATACTTACAATTTATGGTTAGGTTAAAAAGTTTGTCCCTTAGAGTGGTCTTGAAAGAATAACTACTATCTGTTATTATCAGTGGTATGTTTACGCCTTTCAATACTGTACCATCTATCTGTGTATATGTATCATAAAAGATATACACCTCTGGTGACGTTGTTAACTGCGCTAAGTAGGCATAAGCGTCCTCTGTTATCCAGTCCGTGTTAAAAGTAAACTCCTCATAAACACTGGTACTTAGAACAGCATTACCACGCAATTTAGAAGTGCTGTAGCCAGTCTTTGACTTGTCAATAGTGTAATCATACTGTAAGGGTCTTATATACTCTGTACGGGCTACCTGTGTCGTTTGTTTAGCGTCTTTATTAAAGTTCCAGTAACACCACGTACCCTGACGGTTTAAAAATTTAATACGGTGATTATTATAAAGGTTTATTGGGTTGTAACCTACATACCATATTTCCGCTATGTTGTGTGTTACTGCTCCTACGCCTGTCTGCATTATAAACTGGTATTTATAACCGTCTATAACTGGTAGCGTTCCTGCTTGGTCAAATAATTGTACCGTAAAACATTTGTTTGTGTATTTAGCACCGCCGCCAACACCTGCTAATATTTCTTGTAAACTTGTGTTAGTTGTTGTTGATACAGTCCCGCCAATACCGTAAACATTACATTGTAAATTCATTGAGCCAGTTAAGCCAGTTTGTAAATCTGCCAAAAATCTTGTTCGCTCCCCTTGTCCAGGCATTATAGGAATACAATGATTTTTGTCTTTACCGTAGTCATTTAAGAATGAGAATGTACCAATGTTTTTAAAGGCATATACTTTACCTAAGTCAATAGTATTTTCATTCCATTGTCTTACACCATTGTAGGCGTATTGGTCGCCCGTTTGCCCTATTGAATGTTGAACTAATGAAAAGGCTCCGCTAATAATACCACCAGAAGAAGTGACTAAATCAGTATCGGGTATCTGGTCTGTTTGTATATAGGTTGAGAACCCATCGTCGAAAATTCCAATTATAGAAGCAGTACCCGCCCAGTATTGGTATAGTCCACTATCTGGGGAAACAGTTACAACGTCACCTACCTGACAGAAATAGTTAACTGTATCTGGGCAAAAATATAATGAGTTTGAAGCAGTAGCGACACCGATTAATTGCTGAAACCTAATATCTGGATCATACTCAATACCGTAGTTTAAACGGTATCTTACTATTCCTTCTGGCTCTGGTGCTACGTATGGAAAGAAACCAGACCACGTTAAACTAACACATTCATTTATTGACTGCGCCGGACCTGAGTCATACGCTGCTGGGTTACCACTATCATACGGGAATGTTACAAATGATTTGAGAATATTTTGTGTGTTAAGTACAAAATATAAGTCACCGTATTGGTCCGTTCTTATGGGTACTTTAAACCTTCCCGCATCTGCTATTAGGAATGGGCCACCTATCGCAAAGTTTTGCGTGTAAATTTCAACATTCGTAAAGACTTTACAGGTGTTCTGTACAGCGGTTGTATTTGTAAAATCAGGTGTGAATGTCCACCAGTTCGGACCATACACGGCTGAAAATTCATTTGGTGCGCTACTTATAGTTAAACCGGGTGTTGTTAATACTGACATTAATTATCTTTTAAATTTTTTATAGCCGTTCTTATTAGTTGCTTTACGTCTAATACTCCTTCGTCTATTATTGGTTGAAGGTTCTGTTTATTAGCAAAAAAAGTTGCCTTGGCTTTCTTCATTATATTGCTTGGTCTTATGCCTTTCATTTGTATGCTTTTAGCAATAGCCCAGCCCATTTGATTAGTGGTTAACGCTCTTTTACCAGAGGTAAATTTTATACCTTTTGCCGCTACCCATTTTTGTATCGCTGATACATTTGGTAATGTTCCCGGCTTACGTCCACGATCCACAGCATTGAAATAATCGTTAGCCAATATTTCCAGCGTCACCTCATTTGCTGTTTCTATTATTCTATAATCAAGGCTATTAATTAATTCGCCTGTTACGTTCTTATTGTTTAGATACAGTTGCTTTATTATTTCTTCAATAAATGCGTCACCATAATCTAAAACCGCTTGTTTAAAATTGTCGCTTGCCATATTATACTGTTAAGTTTGGACCCGATAACAACCAATAATCTTGGTAGGGGTTCATAATTGTGGCAACTCCGTATTGCCCTGAATTTCTAAATTTATTACCGTCACTTTTTAATGTTACACCACTGGCAGTACCGAAAGAAACTGTACCAGTTCCTAACTGTGCTACTGTTATAAACGTTCCTACTGGAAAAGCAACCGTAGCAAATGCGGGTATGGTTAATGTTGTAATTGTTGATGACGACATTATTATTAAGTCGTTGGCGTCACCAATAACTAATGTGTGTGCTGTTGTATAAGTATCAACCTGAGCAATAAACGTACCTGTTGCTCCCTGTACACCTTGTGTGCCTTGAAATCCTTGTACGCCCTGTGTTCCTTGCGGACCTTGTACACCAGTAGTACCGTTATTACCCTGAAACCCTTGTGGTCCTTGTACACCAGTAGTACCGTTGTTACCTTGAAAGCCTTGTGGTCCAGTAGGTCCTTGAAAGCCCTGTGTTCCTTGGTTACCTTGTGTACCCTGAAAGCCTTGCGGTCCTGTAGGTCCTTGAAAGCCCTGTGTTCCTTGGTTACCTTGTGTACCCTGAAAGCCTTGGCTACCAGTTGCGCCCTTTGAGCCAGTAACACCCTGTACGCCTTGAAATCCCTGTACACCTTGAAAACCTTGTGTTCCTTGAAAGCCCTGTACACCCTGAAACCCTTGCGGACCTTGTACACCAGTTGTACCAATATCACCCTGAAACCCCTGTGCGCCTGTTGCTCCTTTAACTCCCTGTGGGCCTTGTGTTCCTTGTGCGCCGTTACTTCCCTGTAAACCAGTTGTACCAGTATTACCCTGTGTTCCTTGTGGTCCTTGTACGCCTGTTGCTACGTCACTAAGTAAAGCAATGGTTCCGCTCTGTGTTTGTAGTATCTGCGTATAGTTTCCTAATCCTGTTGCTGCTGTTAGATATGTATTGCCTACTGGTGAATTCCATTGTAAAATGCTATACCCAGTGAATGGGTTTGTTGACATAATTAAATGGCTATCACCAGCGTTATCACCTGTACCAATACCAGTAGTCGATACAAAGGCTACTTCACCTAAACCATTACTAACTACCATATCATTAGTAGTTATGTAACCAGCGTCCGTTACACTTTGTAATGTGCCTCCACTGCTACCGCCGTTTTCACTTACCAGAAATGAAACAAAGACAGTTTGCCCGCTTGGTAAATCCATATTTGAACCACCCAAATAAGTAGGCTTGAAAACCCAACCACTTGCGGCAACATCTGTAATATTGTTTAGTGGAACAGTGTATAAATTATATTGGCTTGGGTCGCTGTTATCGCTAATCTGTAAGAATACATTTGAAGCAGAACCACCACCACCTAAATATTGATATAGATAGATATAGAAATTGGCTGTGTCATTACCGTATGCATCAACCCTATCTAAAAAGAAAATGGTTGAAGAAGTTAAACCATTACCATTTATAGTTAAAGCAGTTGAAGAAAATGTATGACCTCGTGTAACAATATTATATAAGAAACCAAACCCACCAGAACTACCACCAGTGTTAGTTATATCAGATAGTAACGCTATGGTGCCAGATTTGTCTTGTAACTGTTGCGTGTTACTATTACTGTAAGTACCAGTTATTGTTACATTACCTCCGTTTGCTAAATCAAAGAATGCTAACTCATTTGAAGTAAGTAAGGCTTCGCTACCATTTGTAACGTTACCTACACCATCAAAACCTAAATACGAATAAGAGGTTAAATCCTCATTGTATGTTGTAATACTACCTTCATCGTGTAGTTCAATATTGGCACTGGCAGTATTACCAAAGTCTAATACTTGTTGTAAATTTTCTTTACCTGCTCCACTGTTATTAATTACCCAATGTGTTGTACCATCGTTGTTAATAGCAAGTATGTAACCACTTGTTACACCTGCGGGAAAGGTTAATTGGTTTTCAATATTGATTTGATAGACTGAATATGTTTGCAAGTCATTGTGATAATATTTTATTAGGTTATAGTCAAAAATCCTGGACTACCTATATTGCCGGGATTGTTCTGGTTATTGTACTCTGTTGTAATCCAGTCTGGGCTTAATGTTGTTGCGTTTACTCTTACTTCGTCTAACACACCATCAAATGAATTGATAGTATTGTACCAACCCATATATTGATTAAAGCCAGTTTCATCTGCTGTAACACTTGGTACGGTATAATCAATGGTTAACGTTTGTTGAACACCGTTTACGTAAATCTTTAACCTATCTGCGTTTGTTGTTCCCGTACCATCGTATGTACTTACTACGTGCGCTTTGTTAGTAATAAAGTCTGTTGAAGATATAGTTACATAACCTTCACCATCACTACCATTATCTACCTGCGTATATAAGACACCACCAGTTTGAAAAACAAGAAAGTCATTATAATACGCACCCGGAGTCATTTTAGTTAGGAAGCAATCAAAATTGCTAAATGAGGTTACCTGTACCCACATACTTGTACTTAAACTTTTCACACTATTAAAGGCTGCCATATCGGTTGGAAATGATACATTACTTGTACCACCTGTAAACTTTGCTGCGTTACCAATTTTACCCGTAGTAGTTGAAACACTGGTAGGAACACCGTTAATACCATTTGAAGTTGAGTCGTTAATTGCGCCTGTTGCCGCATCGCTTAAATGCCAAACAGCCTGATAATTACTACTCCACGCTGAACCTATTGAACCACCTTGGAATGTTGTCACTGTTGCGTCTCCATACTTCATATAAAATACTGTATCGGTTGTATGTGATACAGTGGGTATTTTAACCCAGAATATGCACTTACCACTTGTACTATCATAACTTTCAGTTTCCCAATTTAATAGTGTTGTATAACCACTGTCAGAATAAAATCTAATATCGTAGCCATTAGCATTTTGAACACTACCACCGTTTGTAGTAGTCTTTAATGAATTATCACTAAGAGATACTAAGACGGTAAAATTTGTGCTATCACTGCTACCACATTGCGTATGGTCAATAGTAATAGTTTTACTTACTGTTGTGGTTGTTGTAAAACGGTATGATATAATTCCTAAGTCAAACATTTTATTAAGCCAGATTACCGATAAGTAACCATTGATTTGTATTTATATTGGTCAATGACACTGCCACATATTGACCATTGATTTTGTACCTACCCCCATTACTGTTAACTACAACCGGAGAAGAAAAAGTAAACTGTACTGGCTGCGCTCCATAACTAACGAAATTCCATTCTGTGCCTATTGGTATATCACCCGCACTATATGAAGGAACAGTTACTAAACAACCACCGCTAAAAGTCATTAATATTTTCTTGTTGCTATCGTCCAGTATAACGGAGTATGTATGTACACCAGTAAATTGAACAGTAGGCATTAACGCAATAGTTCCGTCCCTTGGTTGAATATATTGTGTGTTTGTAACTGTTGATTGAGTAGGGAATTGTATATCTACTTCACCTGCCAATGAGTTAACACCATAGATAACATTTTGTGAACCGTCTGCGGACGTATAAAAGCCCGCTTGTGTTGTGCCATCGTCTGCTATCGTTAGAATGTTATTATTACCCATTTCAATAGACGGCAAACCAGAAATGTTATTTAGTAGTTGAATGAATTGTGACGAAGTATTACCTATGTTTAATACTTGGTCTAAATTCTGTGAACTACCTGAACCAGTACCGCCACTTCCTGCGGGTCCTTGAAAGCCTTGGAAACCTTGCGTACCCTGAAAGCCTTGTGGGCCTGTTGCGCCTCTTGCTCCTGTAACGCCTTGTGGTCCTGTAGGTCCTTGTAAACCAGTTGTACCAGTATTACCCTGTGTGCCTTGAAATCCTTGTGGTCCAGTCGAACCAGTACCACCCTGTAAACCAGTTGTACCAGTGTTACCCTGTGTTCCTTGCGGACCTTGTAATCCAATAGTACCGTTAGCACCTTGTAAACCCTGTGGACCTGTCGGACCAGTAGCACCTGTGTTACCAGTATTACCCTGTGTGCCTTGCGGCCCTTGTAATCCAGTCGTACCGTTATTTCCTTGAAATCCCTGTGGACCTGTTGCGCCTGCTATACCAGTATTACCCTGTGTGCCTTGTGGTCCTTGCGCCCCTGAGCCAGTGCCACCACCTGCGGGTCCTTGTACACCTTGTACGCCCTGTGGCCCTGTTGCTCCTAATAAACCGTTAGCACCATTATTACCTTGTGTTCCTTGCGGACCCTGTAACCCTGTATTACCAGTGTTGCCCTGTGTTCCTTGTGGACCCTGTGAACCTGTTGCGCCGATTAAACCATTAGTACCATTATTGCCCTGCGTTCCCTGTGGTCCTTGTAATCCTGTGTTACCAGTATTACCCTGTGTTCCTTGCGGTCCTTGTAATCCAATAGTACCGTTAGCACCTTGAAAACCTTGCGGACCCTGTGAACCGTTTGTACCTGCTGCTCCCTGTGGCCCTTGTGGTCCTGTTGCTCCTGATCCAGAAGCACCAGTAATATCACTTAGTAATGCTATTGTGCCAGATTTGGCTTGAAATAATGGTACAAATACACCTGCTGTTGCTGATGCTATACCTACACTTAATGTAAAGCCAATAGCAGTAGAATACCACGTTACATTACTTGAACCAATATTTAACCCTGCGCCGTTACCGACTAAATTTATATTGTTAGAAGAAGTATTACCTGTGTTTAATACTTGGTTTAAATTAGGAACAGCGCCAGAGCCACCACCAGATATTAAACCAAATGAGCCGGACACTAATTCATCTGCCTCCCAATAAACTGTATCAAAAACAGTAACACCGGAATTGCTATGAACTCTAAAACCATTAGCAGTTTTATTATCAATAGTCCAGTTTCTTGGGGTATCACTTTCTATACTTACACAATAATCATTTACAAACGATGCTGTACCAAATGAAATATCATAGAATAGTGTAGGTGACCCAGACATTAAAAGCCCACTGAATGAGCCTGATATTCTTTCAATAGTAGCACCAGAGTATGAACCAGTACCGCCACTACCTGCCGGCCCTTGAAATCCTTGTGGCCCGCTTGGTCCCTGTGGACCTTGTGTACCGATTAATCTATATTCATTTGTCTGGTTCTCAAATACTGTTATGTAATCAGTAATAGGTATGACAGGTGAATTAGTAGGGTCTATTCTTATAGGCTCCATAATGGAGAAATCAATCTTAAACCCTTGTAAATTCCCGTCTAAGATTAAATAGCCTGGAGTAGTTATGATACGTGATTTAACAATAGTCAAACCCATATCGTCCCAATAAGGGTGTAAGGCTAATTCACTAATAAACTGCCTGTATATGTACTGTGTGTTTGATAACAGTTCTAAATAGTTATCCTCACCACTCATTACCTTATCAGCAAACAATATTTCAAAGTGGTAACTTTCACACTTACCGTTTTCAACGTATTGTGTATCTAATAGGTTAACCCACATAAAGGGGTATAGTAATTCTCTACTCGCTTCTATTTGATCCGGTGTACCAAAACCAAAATCGTTTAACATTTTCTCCCTTATCTGGAAGTCGTTAAACATTGCTACTATTTTACTTAGTGATAAGGTATTCTGCAATTCATTTTCTTATATTTTATCGGCGCAATGCTTGCGCTTGTAATTCTGCCTGCCTGTTTTCATATTCTATCTTCTTATCTCTGGCTTTCCAATAACCCAAAACGTTTAATATTTCTATGTAGGGTCTTTGTTCAATGGCTGCGTATGTAGTTATATCACCATCTGCTAACCTGTCTAATAAAGACAACCATTTATATTGTGGGTCAATCTCATAACTGGTATTCGGTACACTGTTATTTGCATTTCCAGTCTGTACAAATATTTCACTACAAT
>Ga0206843_10288_pt1 | contig 12180 bp, 12 predicted proteins | sample Alteio_BWOrgCont_21_FD_152869 | JGI IMG/M metagenome (GOLD analysis project Ga0206843, IMG submission 152869) | Enriched cells from forest soil in Barre Woods Harvard Forest LTER site, Petersham, Massachusetts, United States -... | ecosystem: Environmental > Terrestrial > Soil > Temperate forest >...
GCCGCCTTTTGCCTTCAGGAGTTGGCGGACGGCCGCTACCAGAGCCAGGCACCGGTTATCACTTATTGAGCCACGCATCTTGATCTTGGAGAGGAACGATATTCTTAACATTACGCGGGCACGCTTCAATTCCAAGTTCGTGGGGTCCGGGATTTCCTCCGGCGTCGAAGGCATACCGTGGTGCTTGACCTCAACCGGGACGAGGCAGAGCCGCAACGTTCGGTCATCGCCCCGTGAGACGGAGAGGGCCAACAAGGAGGCCATCGCCGGCCCCAAAATGTAGTTGACTGGCTAGTCACTCTTTATTATACTGAGGGCATGGCTAGACCGAAGAGCGAAGACAAAAGGAACGCGATCATGGCGGCGGCAACCCGCGTGATCGTTACTCATGGGCTGAGTGCATCGACGGCGATGATCGCTCAAGAGGCCGGCGTTGCCAACGGTTCGCTGTTCACCTACTTCGAGACCAAGGCGGACCTGTTGAACCAACTCTATCTGGAACTGAAAACCGGGATGGCGTCTGCGGCCCTGGAGGGACTTCCCGCAACGGCGGCGCTTCGGAAGCAGGTGTTTCACATCTGGTCACTGTGGATGAACTGGGCAGTGGCCAATCCGGAAAATCGTCGCGCGTTGGCACAGCTCAGCGTTTCCGACGAAATTACTCCCGTGACCCGTGCCGCAGGGCACAAGACGATGGTCCGCATTGCCGAGTTGCTGGAACGGGCACGCGCGAATGGCCCCATGCGTGATGCCCCGATGGGGTTTGTCTTCGCCATCCTGAATTCGTTGGCGGAGACAACGATGGATTACATGGTCCAGGACCCAACCAACGCGGACAAACACTGCAAAGTCGGTTTCGAGGCCATGTGGCGCGTCCTGAATTGATCTTTTTGGCAATATAATGACTGACTAGACAGACAATTTAGAGGAGGAGAAATGTCCAAGCCTGATTCAGCCGCCGCATCGAGTGGTAAAGCCTACATCGTTACCGGACCGACCTCCGGCATCGGTCGCGCCACGGCACTCGAACTGGCCAAGCACGGCACGGTCGTTCTGGTCGGCCGCGACCGCAAGAAGCTTGACGAGGTACAGAAGACCATCGAGCAGAAAGGGCAGAACGCGGTATCGGTCGTGTGCGACTTGTCGGATATTTTCAGCGTGCGGCGTGCGGCCGCGGAGATCATCGCGCTGCATCTACCGATTGTCGGGCTGCTCAACAACGCGGGCATCATGCAGATGCGTCCGACGAAAAACGCGCAGAGCTGGGACATGACGTTCGCAACGAACCACCTCGGCCCCCTCGCGCTGACGGAAGCCCTTACGCCTCACCTGCCGGACGGAGCAAACGTATTGTTCGTTGTTTCCGCCATGGAAGACCCCGAACGCCGGCCGGTGAAAGTGATGGGAATGCGCGGCGGCCGCTACATCTCTGCGGAGGCGAGTATTCGGGGCGAGTGGAAACCCGACGGTTCCAAAATGCCGGGTGTGGATTCCTACGCTACATCCAAGCAGTGCGGCCTCGCCACCGCGATGGCGTTTGCGCGCGAAACCCCGAGGCTCCACTTCAATGCCGTGGAACCGGGGATCACTCCCGGAACCGGCCTCGGGCGCGAGTCGAATATTTTCCTCGGTCTCTTGTTCAAGCACGTCATCACGAGGATGCCTCCTTTCGCCAAGTACCGGAGTACTCCGGAGCACGCGGCACGAGTCATCACGAACATCCTGACGGATGAGTCGGTAAAAACCGGAGTCTACCACGACGAAAAGGGGCAGCCGATGCTCGGCTCCGAACTCGTGCGCGACCCGAAGTTCCAGGATCGCGTTGTCGCTGAAACCCGCGCTTTGCTGACGAAGGTTATCGAACAACGAGGGGGGAATTGACGTGAAAAGTATACTCGTTACCGGAGACCCACATATGACCGCGGACACGCCTCGCGTCCGATGGCCGGTTCGACTCTGGCCCGGGTTACTGATCCTCGCCGGCATCGTCATCGCCTGGACGGTGCCGCAGTGGCTTGCGCCGCGGACGATGATTCACTTCATCGCCTTGTTGGCTGCACCCGTCCTCGGCGCGGTCGCCGCAGTCATCTGGTGGACGTTCGCGGCGCGCGTCCGCGGGCTCCTCCGCTGGGCCATTCCGGCACTTGTGTTTTTGCCGCTTGCGGCGCTGACGGTCACGCTTCACAAAGGTAACGAATTTCTCGTTACCATCTACGGCTTGACGGCGGCGCTCGTAGTGTGGCTCGGTTGGCTCGCCCTGAGCATGCCGTTCTCCGTCATCATCCGGCGGAACGGTTTGATCGCCGGCCTCATTGGGCTGTGGGTCGTCGTGGGGATGCTGAAAATGGACGGCGTCGATGCGGACTTCATCCCGCGCCTGAGTTGGCAGTGGCAGTTGTCGGATGAGGAGCAATTCCTCGCCGAGAAGCCGACCGCCGCTCCGGCCCCGGTTGCGGACGCGAAGCTGGTGGAGGCCGGCCCCGGCGACTGGCCCGGGTTCCGCGGGGCGAAGCGCGACGGGGTGGTGACCGGCGTCAAGCTCGACCCGGACTGGGCGAAGCACGCCCCGGAACTGGTGTGGAAGAAACGTGTCGGGCCGGGATGGGGGTCGTTCGCAGTGGCGGGCGGGAAGCTGTTCACGCAGGAGCAGCGCGGGCCGGACGAGGCTGTCGTGTGCTACGATGCGGCGACTGGTGACGAAGTGTGGGAGTTTAAGACGCCGGCCCGGTTCAAGGAGGCGATCTCCGGTGCCGGTCCGCGTGCCACGCCAAACATCCACGGTAAAAAGTTGTACGTCCAAGGGGCGACCGGGAAGGTTCACCGCCTTGATGCTGCGACCGGCAAGCTCGACTGGACGGCCGATGTGATTGCTGCCGGCGGAACGCTGCCGCAGTGGGGCTTCGCCGCGTCCCCTTTCGTGACCGATGGCATGGTGATCGTGTATGCCGGCGGCGGGAACGGCAAGGGCACCGCCGGGTTCAAAGCCGATACAGGCGAACTCGCCTGGATGGCGGGAAACGCCAAGCACGCCTATGCTTCCGTTCACCCGGCCGACTTTGGCGGCGTGCCGCAGGTGCTGGTCGTGTCCGACTTCGGCCTCGAATCCTTCCGCCCGGCCGACGGAACCAAGTTGTGGGAACACGCCTGGGCCACCGAGCAGCGCTCGACGCAGCCGACGATTCTCTCGGAATCGGACGTGATGATCGGCACCGGCGTGGGCGGCAATCAGGGCGTGCGACGGTTGCGGGTGACGAAAAGGGGTGACGCATGGAATGTCGAGACGGTCTGGAGTACGCGCGCGTCGAAGCCGTACTTCAACGACGGTGTGGCCGTCGGCGGGCACTTCTACGGTTTCGATGGCAGTCGCTTTTGCTGCGTCGATCTGTCAAACGGCCGGCAAATGTGGAAGGAAACCGCTTACGGTCACGGGCAGGTGCTCGCGCTGGCGGACCAGGGGCTGTTACTGGTACAGGCGGAGAGCGGCGAAGTCGCGTTAGTCGAGGCGAAACCGGACGACTTCAGCGAGGTGGCGAAAGTGCCTGCTCTCACAGAAAAGACATGGAACCACCCGGTAGTGGCACATGGTTTCCTATATGTCCGCAACGGACAGGAGGCTGCGTGCTACCGCCTGCCGACGCAGTAAGAATATACCATCATAACAACACAGCAAGGAGAATGGAGAATATATGAAAGTTGCAATCATCACCGGAGGAAACCGCGGCATCGGCAAGAGCGCCGCACTGAATCTAGCCAGCCGTGGAGTGGGCGTCATCCTGACCTACAACAGCCATTCTGAAGAAGCCGCTGTTCTGGTTTCGGAAATCGAGAAACTCGGCGGCAAAGCCGTGGCACTCAAGCTCGACGTTGGCAAGATCGGGACATTCGACGAATTTGCGGCTCAAGTCTCTCAAACACTGGCCTCGACATGGCAGCGAACCACCTTCGATTATCTCGTGAACAATGCCGGAATCGCCCAGCGAACGCGGATAGAAAAAACCACCGAGCAACAATTCGATCAGTTGGTCGATGTGCATTTCAAGGGAGTGTTCTTTCTCACGCAGAAGCTGTTGCCGCTGATGGCGGACTGCGGACACGTCATCTTCGTTTCCTCGGGCCTGACTCGGTTCAGCACCCCGGTGGGCGTTGCGGTTTACGCCGCGCTGAAGGGAGCCGTGGAAGTGTTGACGAGATATGTCGCGGTGGAGTATTCCTCGCGGAAGATCCGCGCGAACTGCGTGGCACCGGGTGCGCTTGATACCGAATTCGGCGGCGGCAGGACCGACGAGCAAAGGAAGATGATCGGGGAACACTCGCTGTCGGGTCGGATTGGTCTTGCGGACGACATCGGGCCGCTGATCGCGGTGCTTCTTTCGGAAGATTGCCGATGGGTCAATGGGCAGAGAATCGAGGCAACCGGGGGTGCGGCCGCCTAATTTCTCCGACAAGATGCGCGTGTCGGGAATCGCCGGCCGCTCGCACCGTTCGGAAGGTAACCTACTCGCTGTTCGATGGCCTCGTGCAATCCCTGGGCCGCGTCCGAGGGAAGGCTGGCCGGGAAGAGGGTATCGGGGACGCGATCCTGGTCGGGATCGGTGCCGATGCGTGAGTCAAACCTTGAGGCGGCGTGGCCGGAGCCGCGTCACGCACTTTTGAGACCTAGCCGACTGGCCTTGACCTGCGGCGGTGGTGGATACGTCGTTGCCGGGTGTGCGGGTGGTACGGGAACTTGACCGCCTGTGCGAGCTTCGTGGCCGTCCCCAGATGATCGTGTCCGATAACGGTACGGAGTTTACCAGTCGGGCCATCCTCACTTGGGCAGAAACACGGCTGCACAGGCATTTCATCTTGGCAAAGATAGATCTTCTGCACATTGCGACAGAAGCTCCACGAGATTAGCGGCTCTGGCCCGGCCAACTGCCTTGAGCATAATCTCTTCTAGCTCGCCGACAACTCGATGCGCTTGAGCGAGCTTTTTCTTACCAGCGGGCGTCAACTCGCTCCGGAGTATGCGCCCATGGCATGGATCGGCTTCTCGGGAAAGAAGCCCGTCGCGGTGTAGGTTTGCGAGAATTCCCGTCATCGTCTGAGGAGTCACAAAAGCCGCTCTAGCTAGGCCCGCGTTCGAGATGCCCGCCTCCTGTTCAATTACACACATTACGGCATATTGTGCCGTTGTGAGACCGAGAGGCCTTAGAACTTCATCCATCCGCACGCGCAGCGCATGTTGCGCACGCTTCAGCGCGTAGCCGAGTCGCTTTGCAACAGGTTCAGGAACAATTTCACTTGACATATCAGGCTCCTTATATTAGGCTCCTTATATAACAGTAACCGTGCCACCGGTCAAGAGAGTGAAAAACACGGCGTTTTTCGACGGATGGCCAGCGAAACAGGGTCCAAAACAGCTGCTTTTCGGCTTGCTGCATGAGAAAACCCCGGAAAAACCGTTGTTTTGAGTGGGAACGGTTACATATAACACAAGGAGACCACCATGGGTAAACTAATCGGACCTGACTTCATATCGCTCCAAGTCCGGGACCTTGAAGCTTCTAAACTCTTTTACACAAAACACTTGTGCCTTTCACTCGCAGATCGCAGCCCGCCTGGCGCTGTTTTATTTGACACTACGCCAATTCCATTTGCGATCCGTACCCCGATGATTGACCTATCTGCGTCCGAGCGACTAGGTTGGGGCGTATCAATCTGGCTTGCGTGCGACGACGCAGACTCATTCCATGAACGACTAAAGAATGCTGGAGTCAATATACTCTCGCCGCTTCAAGATGGGCCCTTCGGACGCTTTTTCACGTTCCAAGATCTAGACGGATATGCAATTACACTTCACACCAAAACGGCTTATATCGCAAAGGCGTAAAGGCTATGGACAAGGATCAAATACCGACGCGCCGGTGGATTGCCGTCGATTTCGATTCAAGCCGCGTGGGCGAGGGGCGCGGTAATAAAGCCAACTCGTGCCCGCCCATTCGATAACAAAGACACACAGATAATTAAGTTCTGGGACGAATGGCGCTTACTTTATCCTTAACTGCTACGCGCCATTCGAGTTGGCGTTGGAATGCGTCCATAAACTCAATTGTGATGGACCGGCGCAGGCTTGTCGTTCTTCTTGCTCGGCTTCCGCTTACGCACGTGGCCGGCGTTGCGTTCCGCAACCTCATCAAGATAATCGGCCCACCATTGCATCATTTTCCGGCGTTCAGGTAGGTGTTGTGCGTGGTTATAGGCAGCGCGTACCCTATCGTGTTCTGTATGCGCAAGCTGGCGTTCAATCACGTCAGCCATAAAACCATGTTCATTGAGAATCGTGCTCGCCGTGCTACGAAAGCCGTGACCGGTTGTGCGCGAGTGGTAACCCATCCGATAAAGCGCGTAGAGGATCGTGTTTTCGCTCATGCAGCCGGACGGCTTTTGCTGATTCGGAAATACACATTTCCACTGTCCTGTAAGCGACTGCAACATTGGCGAATCCAACATCGAAGATAGTGCGGCTCACTGCAAAAAAGCCGGGGCTTTTTTGCTGACCCATTCCTTGAGGGCCTCATGCGACTCGAACTCGGCCATCTCAATGCTGTCGATGGTCGGCCCGGTATCTCCCACTTGCCGAATTTCTTCTGGCGTCATTTCGCGGAGCCACAGCACCCGGTGCCGTTGCAGGCCGCCACGGGTGAGATTGATCGCACCTTCGTTGAGAGGCTTATCCAGGTTACTGCCTTTGATGAGCACGAGGTACACCAGGTCCCCGGAGAATTTCAGCAGTAGCCCCTCAGAAGGGTTGTACTGCCACGTTCCCATCCAACTATAAGGGAAATAATAGCTGTTGCCACTGCGGAAACGCAACTCCACGGAAGTGGCGTGGTCGCGGATACCGCGCAAATAGCCAAACGCCGCGCACGAAGCTTCGCCGCCATCGACCTCACCGTCTTTATTCGTCAAAGGCGGGGCGGCCCGGTCCGTATGAAGGATTCCCTTCAATCGCTCTTGATATGTCGGTTTATCATCGCTCATGGTCCATCTCCCGTTGCGCCGCGTCTTTTGCGGCACCAGGCTGGGTCAAATGGTTGTGTAAGGCAACGGCAGCCAACTCCTGCGCGGTCGTCTGGTAGTTCCTGAAACGACCCCGCAAGGTCGGCTTCTTCGGCTTGCCTTGCGAAAGCTCCGTCGCGGACATCGGATCGTCCGGTCTGCTGACTGCCTTCAGCATCGCGATACGGTCGTCTGTGAAAACCTGGGCTTGTTCCCTGCCGCGTGTCACGGCAACATAAGCCGTCCGCTGGTAGGTCGCCGGGAACGATTCGCTCGAAACGCCGATGAAGACCTTGTCAACGGTCACGCCTTGGCTGGCATGACTTGTAATCGCCACCCCGTAGGTCAAGTGGCCGAAATCCCGGTCGATAACCCGGCCGTGATCGACGATGATGTCGCCTCGCTTGTTGAATCCCCGGACGGTCAGGAGGGACCCGTTGCTTAGCGTCTTGCCGTCCTTGGTCTTGCCGCCCGCCGTGACACGCACGCGGTCTCCGACCGCCAGGGCAAACTGTGCAGGCCGGTACAACTCGAACCGATTCGCAAGCTCCACCGGCGGCTTGACTGCATCGCCCACGATCAGCCGCGATCCTTTCTTGTAGCCCGGCGCGTTCTGGTGGAACTGGAGCAGGTCGCCCGGCTCATATTCTGTGGCGTCCGCTTTCTGTGCGTCCGTCAGATGAGCCGGAACCCATGCGTTGACGATGTGTTCCTCGCCAAGCTTGCCTTGCGCTTTCAGTCCGGCACGTACCGCAGCCGTGATCCGGTTTGCTTCGGCATGGGTCATCGACACCACTAGCGCCGACTTGGCTTGCCCGTCTTTCTTCTTCTCAGCTACCGCCGCCAGATAGGCGTCGGCCAACTCCTTGTAGCGGTCGTCATCGGGCACCTGCTTGATCCAGCCGAGCTTGTCCAGCTCCTCGAAGCCTTCCTCGGTTCGTCCCTCGCTCAGCGCCTTCGCCGCCTTCTTGTAATCACCTTTCTGGCGAAGTATCTCCGTCACCTCCGCCACTTTCACGCCTGCGTTCTCTTCCAATAGCTTGAGCGGCTCGCCGGCGGTGACGCTGCGGTTTTGTTTTCGGTCGCCAACAAGCAGCACCCGCGCGCCGACCGCTTCCGCCACGTCGAACACGCGGAGCATATCCCTTGTGCCGAGCTGGCTGGCCTCATCGACGAGCACGACGCCGCCTCTGGCCGATTCCTGCATCTCCTGGTCCTTCAGGAACCTTGCCACCGTATCGGCCGTGGCGAAGCCAGCTTCCTGCCGCAGCACTTCCCGGCTGGCCTTGACGGACTGAGCCAGTGCAACCACCGGCCGACCGGCTTCGCCCAGCGCCTCGCCGATTTCCTGTTCGAGCGTGGTCTTCCCCGTTCCGGCAACACCACGGATAATCATCACGCGGTCACGGGAACCGAGGACATGGCGGACCGCCGCCTTCTGCCCGTCATTGAACCATTCCCGCGAGCATGGCCGCTCCGGGTCACCAAACGGACGGCAACGCCCACGCCCCTGCCGGGCGAAGTCAATCAGCCGCGATTCCAGGACCAGCATTTCTTTCGTTGTTGCCATCTTGCGTCCGGCGACATCGCTACGGATCAGCGGACGCTCGATCACTTCGCGAGTCACGTCTTCGACCGTGACCGCGCCGATCCCGCGTTTCAGGGCTTCGGTAACAAGCTTGCGTTCCGGCACCACGGCCTCACGGACGAAACTATGCTCGATGGCATGATCGACCGCAAGTCGCTCACTACGCTGCGGCCTGGCCGCAACCTGCTCGCGACCATGAACCGCCGCCAAAGCAGTGCGCTCCCGGTCGGTCAGACGTGCGTTCCATTGCTTGCGTAGCGATTCCCAGCTAAGGGTTGAATCTTTCTTTTCGCGGGTCTCGGCCCCGAGTTCGTCCTTACGCTTGGGGTCGGTGATGCCTTTCTCCGCAGCAACCTTCTCGATTACCGCTGTGCGCCGCGAGAAGCGTCCCAGCACATCCTTCGGGATGCCAGCAATCTCGAAATCGTCGCGCTTCCGCTCGACCCCGAAGCCGAGGTCCTGAAGCCTGTTCGCCAGCCGCACGCGGAACGCCGCCTGGAAGTACGGAGAATCACGCTTGATTTCTGCAAACTGGCCGGCTTTCCAGCGATGTTCCTCCTCGTCCCAGGTCGTATTGAACACAAAGACATGAGCATGCAATTGCGGGTCGGGAAGGCCATCAACGGGCCGGGAAGTGGTGTGAATGAATTCCGCCCAGGCCATGTTGCCGGTGACACGATCTTCATCCTTGCCGCCCATGCGAACGCGCGTTTTCATCTCCGCTTCGATCTCGCGCATCGTCTCATCGACTGTTGCCCGGAACGCATCAAGAATGTCCTGGTCGCCGCTCATGGCATACAGCAGCGATACACTCTTGGGGACGCTGAAGGTGAAATCGTAACCCACCCTCCGCTCGGTGCGCGTCCGCACCGTCAGCGGTTTTCCGGTCTGTGGGTCGAGGTTGTCGCACAACCGTTCAAAGGAGAATTTGTCTACCATCCCTTCCAGCCCAAGGCGGGCTGCGCCCTTGCCGCCCCAGGAGCCAACTATTTCTTGGCCTTCGCTGTAGTAGTCCGCCGTACCGTAGTAACGTTTGGCGGAGGAGGCACTGTTCTGTTGCGTAATGCGTATCATGCCTCAATTCTATGCTACCACTCTTTCGTTAATACTTCGTTAACGATGCCTCGCAAACCCGCACTCACTCTCGGTTTCCGCGATTTACGATTCTCTCAATGTCACCGCTGCGCGACCGAATCGCCACTCCGAACCTATGACCGTTTTCTTCGTCCTCCGCTTTTTTTTGGAAAATCCATTCTGCCCCCTTGACTGACACCTGGGCGGCCGTTGTCGTCAGGCAGCGGACGTGCTCGGGGCCTTCGTGCGTAGGAGTGGGAATGGGCCTGTCAGCCATCCTTGCCGTATTTTTATAGGTCCTGGGTGCAGAGATTTCCGCACGGCAATAGTCGCCCGAAACTGGCTCTCAGTGTGATTCTCCGAGACATTTGCGCGTCAGTTATGCTAATATTAGAGGTTGGGAGAGTGAGAGGCTTTGATATGTTTGACATTCCAGAAACGGGGTTCTTACGCTTGCCGCAGGTGCTGAGCGTCATACCCATCGGCAAAACCTGTTGGTGGGAAGGAGTGAAAGCGGGCCGTTTTCCGAAGCCCGTAAAGTTGTCTGCGCGATGCACGGCTTGGCGAGCTGAGGACATTCACGAGTTAATCAAGACCCTGTCTGAGCCAGCACAGACCAGTTAGCTCCCGGCCTTGCCATTTCTTCTAGTCACATGTACAGTGTACAGTCTGAGAGGACGCTTAATACCATTACTTTGTGCTAGGGGTACAAAATCGGGGTATCTGGTCTTAGTAGCAACGCAAATCAGTAAGTATTACAACAACTTATTTGACAAATGTGATGATCGCCCAGATCACCATTCATTTGGACACCTTCGTCCGCTACCATCCGCTCCTTCAAGGCTCATAGCCACTCTCCTGCGATTGATCCGCCGTTCGCGGTCGAACAAACTCGTTGACATTCGGGCCATTTTAGGGGTACATATTCGCCCATGTATCCCAGTTGCAACTAAAATGTACCCCAGATGCCCAAGTGCCTTTCTGAAATTGCCATCCGCAACGCCAGGCCAAAGACAAAGCCTTACAAAATCGCCGACGGCGAAGGCTTGTTTCTCTTAATCATGCCATCCGGTAGCAAATACTGGCGACTGCGATACTTCTTCGCTGGTAAGGAAAAGCTCCTGGCATTGGGAGTCTATCCTGAAGTCTCCCTTGCCGACGCCCGCGACAGGCGCACTCAAGCACGCACAAATCTCGCCGCTGGAAATGATCCCGGCGAGGTAAAGAAGGAAGCGAAGCGGGTGGCGACGGTTGAAAACGCGAATACCTTCGAGCTTATCGCCCGCGAGTGGTATGAAAAACGCAAACACGAGTGGGCGCCAGGTTCCGTCCGTTGCAAGCTCCACTACCTTGAGAAGCAACTTCTCCCGCCGCTGGGTCAAAGAGCAATAACCGCTATCACCGCGCCCCAACTTCTCGATATGCTTCGCGTAATAGAGAGCAGAGGTACTCTCGATACTGCGCGGCGTGTAATGCAGATGTGCGGGCAAATCTTCAGGTACGCAATCGCAACCGGACGGGCCGAGCGAAATCCCGTGCCTGATCTACGGGGCGCGTTAATGACGCCCGTCGTCAAACATCAAGCATCCCTCAAGGCAAGCGACTTGCCAGAATACTTACGGAACCTGGAGGCGTATGACGGCGGCTTGCAAACGAAGCTAGCACTTCGCTTCTTGCTCCTCACTTTCGTCCGCACGAACGAGTTGCGAGGGGCGGAATGGACGGAGATTGATTGGGACAAAGCCGAGTGGCGAATCCCGGCTGAACGAATGAAGATGAAGGAACTGCATATTGTCCCATTATCGAGGCAGGCCGTTACCACACTTCGGGAATTAGAAAAGCTGACCGGCAGCAGGCAATATGTATTCCCGAACCAGCACAATCCCGCAACGTTTATGAGCGAGAACACGATGCTCTATGCCCTGTATCGTATGGGCTATCATTCGCGAGCCACAGGGCATGGCTTTCGCAGCACTGCCAGCACTATTCTGAATGAGCACGAGTTTCGACCGGATGTAATTGAGCGTCAACTTGCCCACAGCGAACGGAATCGCGTCCGGGCTGCTTACAATTATGCTCAATACCTGCCGGAACGCCGGAAAATGATGCAATGGTGGGCCGATTATCTTGATGAGGTGGCGGAAAAGAAGTAGCCGTCGCCTTCAAGACTTCCCACCCTGATACCTCTTTTCTTGTGCCTGGCTTCATCCTGTCCCGCAGGTGAGGAAGCCGGCTTCATTTCTCTTTCCACGCCGTCCCACCTGCGGATTTGTGTGATGATCCTGCTTTCCAGCAATCCCTTTCTCTCCAGATCGACTGGCCCACTCCGCCTGAGCCCATGTGTGCTACCGGTTAGCGCTTCCGCTCCCTTCTCTCCATAAGCCAGCCCCCCGTGGCCTTCATTCACGGCACTTTGACCCCGCCGCCGGGCCGTCAAGCTGCCAAGGCCGCTTTCCGTGAGCGGAATCCTTCGGCCT
>Ga0206843_10209_pt1 | contig 12099 bp, 12 predicted proteins | sample Alteio_BWOrgCont_21_FD_152869 | JGI IMG/M metagenome (GOLD analysis project Ga0206843, IMG submission 152869) | Enriched cells from forest soil in Barre Woods Harvard Forest LTER site, Petersham, Massachusetts, United States -... | ecosystem: Environmental > Terrestrial > Soil > Temperate forest >...
TCGCTAGCTTCGCAGAAGAAAGAGGAGACTAAAAAACCTGCCCCTCCAGAAACTAAAGAGGTATTCACAGATACTTCATCCAAACAAGAAAGTCCTCCTTCTAATCAGCAATTAGGTGAACAAAATTCTAATTATGTTAATCCAAACAACAGCCAGGTACAAATACCTGCTCAAAATTTTTACCCCAATATTCACCCAGGCATGACAGGGGGGTTTCCTGCCTTACCACCACCAAACGTTCAAGCACCATCGCCATACGTCTATTATTATCCTGGCTATCCCTACCCTATACCTATGCCATATCCTCCAGGTATGCCTATGCAGCAACCAATGGCTAATTCAGTACCTCTGCAACAAGGAATGCCTGTCGTTGATCCTAATACATCATCGTCTCGCCTGCCAGCACCGGATGCAGAGTTATTACGCAAAAAAACGAACTATATGATTGGACAGTTTCTGGTTGACTCTGGTTTGATAAAAGAACCAACTTTAAGAACAGCTCTTAAATTACAAGAAATGATTGTAGGTAATGTAATAAGTGCAGAACAAGCCTATGAAGCCATCAATAAAATTCATAATAAAGGCGGCAATTTAGATATGGCTCAGTTAATTAAAGACTCTCCTACTTCGGGTAATACTGCAAACACGCCGAAACAAAATTATCCTTTACTGGGAGACTTATTAGTAAAAGCACAAATTATAAGTCATTCTTTATTAGAAGCAGTGCTCAAAATGCAAGAAATAGTTCGAGCGGGCGCAATCAGTAAAGATGAAGCCTGTCAAGCCATAATTAAAGAATTAGCGAGAATGGCTCCTAAAAAACAGACTAGTGCAAAAGTAGAATTAGAAAAAGAATTAAGAGTAATGGAGCTTTTAGTGAGATGTTCTCTTATCTCAGTACATGACAAGGAAACAGCTTTTGCTGTGCAAAAAAAACATGGTGGTCAACCCGGTCAAATCTTGGTTTCTGCTGGCAAACTTCACTTAAAAACTTATCTGGCCGCAATAGAAGGCGAGACAATGCTACGCCAAAACAAAATAAAATTAGAACAAGTAATTATTGCTCTAAATTATTGTGCACGTACTCGCATGAATTTAAGCGACGCGATCAAAGAATTAGGTTTTCTTACTGACCGATGAAATCTTCGCCAAGTGACAGTGCGAAAAATAAACTTGTATTGCTTGGTGTCGGTCAAGTAGCTTCGCATGTAGCTTATTTGGCCGATGGCTATGATTTAATCGGTACTACACGCAACAAAAACAAAGTCCAATCTTTACATACAGACGGTATCACATCATTTCTTATAGAGAATAAACTTACTTTCCAACAGCAAAATGAGCTAGCTAAGATTCTAACTAACGCTTGTGTGCTTGTTTCTTTTCCACCTAATGAATATAGCGATAAAATTTTTTCTTCACTATGCTCACAAAGCAAGAGGATTATTTACATTTCATCAACTTCTGTCTATGGTGATTATCATGGCATAGTAGATGAAACAACCAAAGCTGACTGGCAAAATACACGCAGTAAGTTGCGTCTAGAAGCAGAGAAACATTGGCTCGACAAAGGAGCAATTGTTCTTAGAGCACCTGGACTTTATGGTCCTAAGTCAGGACTTCATCTTCGTTTAAGCAATGACTCTTATCGTTTGCCGTCAAAAAATGACAATTATATTTCACGCATTCATTTGCAAGACCTAGCTAGAATCATATTAGCTGCTTTTGCCAAACCATTACCTGCAAATTCAACTTATTTAGTCGGAGATTTAAAACCAGCAACTCAACTAGAAGTTGTACAGTGGCTATGTAATAACATGAACCGTCCATTGCCCGAGCAAGCGGAACCAAACAATATACCAATAAGTTTAACTGCCAATCGCCGTGTCAATTCAAAAAAAATCCTTGATGAACTAAACATAGAATTGCAATTTCCTACGTACAAAGAAGGATATACTGATTGTCTCAAAAAGGCAGCACTGCTCAATTCTTCCGATCACGGGTAATCAAACCAATTATCAATAAAATCACAGCTGCTATGCCAGCAGAAAACCAATTACTAATACTCAAAACTTTTGGTAAGAAATGAGCCATCAATAGTAGTGATACCGTAGGCAATACCCAAAAACAAAAAAGACGCATAGGAATAAGGAATAGCAATGCCAATCCAAATGTAGATAGAGTCCATATAGTTGATAAGAAAGCAGCTACTACTTCTACCAAAGCGAGCAATATTGAAAAAAATATTCCCAGCCCGCAAGCTATAAGGAAATCACCATGAAATTGCATCCCCCTAAGCTCAGGCAATACATACATTATGGCTAAGGCACTGAGCAAAATTCTGATGATGAATTTTATCATTTTCTCCATGTGCCCTAGCTTCATAATGTCTCAGGGCGTGTAAAATTACCAACGGCGGTGGCAATGGCGGTGATGATGACAGTGTCGTCCCCAACCTCCATAATTAGATCCACCAAATAATGGATAAGCTTCCGCAGCTGTGCTGCTGAGAAACCCTAAAAGTACCAATAAGACTATTGCTTTCTTAGCGTTCATTTTAAAACCCTCCGCTAACCTTGTATTCTTTTATATAACACTCAGATGTGGGGGAATTGTGTATTCAAGCCGTTCTTTTTAACTCAATATTTAGGTTCACTGCCAGCTTTCCATTTTATATTGCAACCAGCACTAGTCTTTTGATTTTCGTTCACTGACTGATTATTTAAAACAGCTTCGATAGCTGCTCGCAAATCTTTACCATTAACCGGCTGATTATTACCTGGTCTACTATCATCAAGCTGACCCCGATAAACTAAATTATGCTTTCCATCAAAAAGGAAAAAATCTGGCGTGCAAGCTGCTTGATAACCTTTTGCTACGTTTTGGTTCTCATCATATAAAAACGGAAAAGTAAATTTAAGTGACTGAGCCATACGCTTTAAATTATGCGGTGCGTCATCTGGATAATTTTCGGCATCATTGGAACTAATAGCAACGATATCTAACTTATCCAAATAATCACGCCCCAATTTAGTCAATTCATTTTGTACATGTTTCACATAAGGACAATGTTGACAAATAAACATCACCAAGAGTCCCTTCGAATTTTTAAACTCATCCAGACTAATTGTTTTGCCAGTAACTACATCTGGCAAAGAAAAAATCGGAGCTTGCGTACCCAAAGGCAACATTGTAGAAGTAGTTAAAGCCATTTTTTATAAGCCCTCCGCTCGCTTCATTCTTCGTTCTCTCCCTATGAGCAATGGTGCCGCTCCGGCGTATGAGCAATGGTACCGCTCCGGCGTATACCATACGCCTCCGAGTCCATTGTGCCTCCGAGGCCATTACCTCACCGCCGCCCTTTGCTCCGCCAAAACTATTATTTACTAGCATTTGCCTTCACTCCCTGTCCTTTAGCGTACATGGAGCTTCCAGCAACAACGCGTTCTCTTCCAGGCAAAGCAGCGTCAACAAGCATGGTTTCTTCAGGTTTACAGTCTTCACTACCGGTATAGAAACCCCAGTGCGTAATTCCTATACGCTTTTTCTTTTGACCAATATCAGGCAAAAAGTGGTCGGGAAAGGCTATGACGAGCAAAACTGCTAAACCGATAATAATGCTAATAATAATACTCATATGGTTAAAACCGAGTATGGTAGGGACTTACCTGGATAAGTATAAAAAGGATAGAATATCCCATCACTACTGTCCATGGGCAATACACCATATTCCGATTAAAAAAGGGAAACACGAAATTGCATTTCCCTTCTTAATATTATGAGTCTTAAGAGAGTTATTAGCTCTTCATAACTTGAATAAGATCAGTATATAAACCAGCAAGCTGGGCAGCTACTGGACCTGTATGGGCATCTTCTTGCGAATACTTGGCAAACTCTTCTGCTTTACTCTCAAAAAGATTGAGTAGTCGCTTTTGAAATTCTTGAATATGCTCGTTCATTTGATTATTTCTTTCTAGAAGTGAAGGCAAGGCAGAGGCTGCCTAGCTTTGGGGGAATATTAAATTTTAAAAGAGAAGTTGATTAATTCTGTCTCAAAATGTTGGCAAGTTCAACTAGCAAAAGCCAAAAAGATATAAAAAATGGAAGATTTAATCTAGAAAAAAGGCAAAACGACTAATCATTTGGACCACCGAGCAGAAAAAGACTCTCTAACAAATTCTGCTATCAATTCATTGATTATTTAAAATAAGCTTCGAGCGCGACTTTCCATTTGTTGCCAAGAGAAAAATTCTTGCAAAAGTATATACAAGATTCAAACACTAAAGCCAAAGTAACAGGGCTTGCAACTTAAGGATTAAGCCCGTTTCTAAGCGGGTATTTATTGGTTAAAGGCGTATGCGGAGTGCATTTTCACGGAGCAAACTAGATGGCCGAAGTTGGCCTGACACAATTACAGATGATGCTTGTCCGACAAGGGGGCTTTGGCACCCTGCCGCTAAGCATATTGCCGCCTACCAGCTTCCTCTCATTCATAAGAACGGTCGAGCAGGTTTGTCTTGATGAAAAGCTGTCGCCGATCATAGTTTATTGGGCAAAACATAATGCCTCTCTTTTATTACCCGAAGGATCGCGCCTAAAACAATTAGTGACTGAATGCCAATGTGTTTCGGTATTTTCTGACGGCAATCAGGAAGCCCCAGATGAATGGTGCATTTTCATTGAAAGTAATAAATTGAGCTTGGTTCTGCATGGTCAAGCCACGCCTGAGCCGGTCGATGGAAACAGATACCAATGTGCTGGCTCCATGGACACAGAATTGGTCAAACAATCTTTCAACCAACTCTTGCCTAAATTTCAGCTAGATGACCCAAGTGAAAGTAACCGCTTAGAGGAAGCAAGGACAGGAATTACCTACGGTGATAGTTCTGTTGCCCTTACGCAACGCCTTAGATCTAAGTGGCCAATTATCAAAGCACCGACAATGCAAAGCGTTTTCATTCCGCCACAAATCTTGCAAGCAAAGCAACTTGTAGCACCCAAACTAACAGCTAACCAAACAAAAGTTCAGCATATATCCACTATCAGCCAAACTAATCAAATTATTTCAGCAAAACAAAAGACATTAAGTCCGTCAACTCAGGATTTTAGTCCGTTAAGGTCTGCTGCCGAGCATACCAAAGTAGTTACTGGCGAAGTAGCGCATTCAATAAAAAATCAAACCGCAACAGATGAAATTACTATCCAAAAACCAATAATCCATCAGTTACCTCAACAGGCAATTACAGCTCCATCGATTATTACAGAAATAATTGGTCGCTTACGACACTCTCACAATTTGAATGCAATATTACAATTTGCTATCGAAAAATTGACACAGGCCATAAAGGCAGATAGAGGATTAATCTGGCAGGTAGTTGGTGACCAGTTAATGGTCACGCACGAATATGCAGCCAATGGACACTTGGAATTTATAAGCAACCGATTGCGGCAAGATGAGTCGAATGCGCTTGTACTTGAGTTTGTAAATCACTTCCCTGATGAATCAGCAGCAGGAGTGATTAGTATTAATGACACTGTCTCAGATGTCAATTTGCACAAAATATCACCTACCCTTTCTTCCTTAATCGAATTGGGTGGGGTTAAAGCAAGACTTATGGTCCAACTTCGTTCACGCGGAGTTTTCTTCGGTTTCCTCGAATTACAACAAGCAAACGCCACACGCAGCTGGAGCAATGACGAAGCCATTATGATTCAAGCTGTTGCAGAAATGCTTTCTGTTGTTGTTCAACAGTCTTATGACCAAACAAAAATCGAAGTTGACGCTAAAGAAATGAAGCTCATCAATGACATTGCCAGCCTTTTCCGGGCATCGCGAGGACAGAGCAATGAGCAGTCTTTAGTAAAATCAGTGCTTTTAGTCGCAGAACATATGAATTTCGTTCACGCTCAATTATATTTGTATAATGCGGAATCAAATGAACTAATTCCTCAGATCAGTAATGGAGAGAATCTCAATGTTCCTCTTTCGGATAATGACAACCCCTTCGTTTCTGTTTTCAAATCAGGTCCGGGGAAAGTTATCAATATGGAGGAATCTCGTAAGTCCGATCCTTATTTTAAGCACGACACAGCTTTAATCCTTCCTTTAATTTCAGAAGGCGAGCGCCTAGGTGTTATAGGTTTGTGGCAAAGACAGAGTAAACAAACGCAGTTCAAAGCCCAAGACCGCGAATTAGGATTGACTATTGCTGGTCACCTTTCAAATGTTATTCGAGCTGAAACAGCTGTAATGCAAATTAAAGCTGACCAAGCTCGCGCCGATTTGATAAATCGAGTTTCTAGCGAAATTCGTCAATCTTTAAAAGAAGTAGACCAAATTATGGCCACTTTAGTTACTTCGCTTAAGGAGCATTTTGGTTTAAGTCGCTGTCTGGTTTCACTTTATGATCACGCAACTAACCAGTTCACGAAATTTAAATCAAATCCGACTTTAAATTTGCCAAATCAAGACAATGCATTGGAAAAATTAAGCCCTGAGTATCTTGAGTTACAACTTTTTATTTCTCATTTAGAAGCACTAAAAAAAGGCAATACTGTCTTTCTTGAGCAACACAATTTAGATCACCTTATTAGAGATCAAAACTTAGAAGGCATAAAAGGAGCGACTTTGGTCCCGCTTTTTTACGGTGGTGAATTCAAGGCTGCTCTTTGTTTATTGCATCACACACAAATCCATTCTTTGCCCAAAAATGACATGCACATGGTAGACGACTTAGCAAACCGAGTGGCAGCTGTAATTGCCCATGCCGAATTATTCAGTCAGGTGGAACGTCAAGCCATAACCGATCCTATGACCGGTCTATTCAATCGTCGCTATTTTCAAGATCAATTAACAAAAGAAATTGACCGTTATCAGCGTTTCGGCCACCCATTCTCATTTATCATTGCTGATTTAGATTTCCTCAAGAAAATAAATGACAATTATGGTCATAGCAGTGGGGATGCGGCCATTAAGCACATTGCCAACGTCATGAAATATAGTGTTCGGGATGTAGATACAGTTGGACGTTTCGGTGGAGAAGAATTCGTTGTTCTGCTACCTGAAACAGAATTGCGCCAAGCACGCTTAGTAGCCGATAGAATTTGCTTTGCTATTGCCGAAAATCCTGTAAAAGATATAGGAACAATAACTGCCTCGCTGGGATTGGCTACTTTCCCCAATGACGCTATGGACAGCAATAAATTATTTGAATTGGCAGACCGTGCTCTCTTTTTAGCTAAAGACAGAGGACGAAATCAGGTATGTTCAGTTTCGGAAGACTTAATTCCCAGCCTTAGCGCAGAAGAATTGCCATTAATTCCCACCACACCTATTCATCAACAATCCAAACAAAACATTCCTGCACAAACAATATCAACAATGATGACTCTTTCCGGTTCGATATCGCTGCCCGGTTCAATGCCAATGCCTGACCCCGATCCAAATCCCACTCAAAATAATGGCGCCTTAGATTTAAGCTTAATTGCTCAACGTGGTTTATTAGGATTATTATCCTTAATTATTAAGACCATTGAAGAATTGGACACCTATGAACCAGTACGGACGCAAAGGGTTTACAATTACACCCGCCAATTAGCTCGTAACCTAGAATTACCAGAAGATCGCACTGAAGTAATTGCCTTAGCTGCAGTTTATAGCAATTTAGGTAAATTAATGCTGCCCAAAGAAATATTGAGCAAAAAGGGTCCATTAACTCCTCAGGAAATGGAAATAGTTAAAAGTTATCCTTCTGCTGGTGCTCGTCTTCTAGAAACAGCTAAACTTATTTCTCATTTAGCACCAATAATCGGGTCTTATCAAGAGAATTGGGACGGTACAGGTTACCCTCACGGAATAAGGGGAAAAGACATTCCGCTTGAATCAAGAATAATTTCTTTAGTCGATGATTTTGTTGCTATGACTAGCAATCGTCCCTATAGACCAGCAATAAAACAAGAGGATGCAATAAAATTAATTCAAGAAAAGTCGGGCAAAGATTATGATCCAGAATTAGTAAAAATATTCCTTGCCCTAATCAATAAACCAATTAGTGTGGCCCAGGTCTAATTTTATACATGCCACCATATACAGTAGCATGTATAATTATCAGTTAATTTCATAAGTCTAGAACATTAATATTCTCGATTTCAATAAGCAAAGGCCATCTATGGATGAGCTTGGGCTCAATTTATCATTATTAGTTTCCGCTCAGAGCTTAATTTATATACTCAAGATTCTCAGATTAGAATCAAAACATTTTTGGCAATTTAAGATTAAAGTACTTGCCATGATCAACAATTTTGTTATAATTGAAATTAAGAACTGCCAGGGGATGCAAAGCTAAATTTAAGCGGGATATTCACTACCCGATATAGTTATATTGCTTCAGCAAAAGTATTTCAGCAGTTTTGGTGATCATTGTAAGTAGGTTTCAAGTACAGGAGCAAGCCCCTCTGGGCCCGGTGAGTGAACCGGCAGGGGGGCTTGAGCTTTGGTATCGCAGGCGATACCAAAGCTCAAGCCATATTAGCGAAAGAAAATCGGACGCATTAAACTGAAATCGTTCGAGAATTTCTATAAACTAAAAATTTATCCTGTATTATTGAATGCTTCATACCTATAATTACTATTCAGCCAAAATTATTTCAAAGCCCATTTGCTGCCGAATTTTGAGTTGGTGTTGTTTGTTTATATTGGCAGAAAGAAATTTTATTAATAGAGACCCCTCTGTTTAAAAAAATGGAGATGCCAAAATTCAGCAATTGTCATGAAGTTATATTACATCAGGGTTTCCAGACTTTTTGATCCTGCCAAAGCTTTGCTGCTTAAGCCTTTAGAAAAAGTTCAAAACCTGCGTTTTTCGCTTAACATGAATGGACATACCTACCGATCGACATAGAGTGCCGGTCACACTGTTTTTCTCAACCAGCTGCAATATGGCTACAGGTATGTGAATGCTTAGCGAATATAGCTAAAGTAAACATACAAAAAATGCTTACTATAACAAAGGCTTTCTTAAACACAAGATTCTATTTCCTGTAGCCAATAAATAGATTAAGTACTACCACCAATCATAACAGCGCTTGGTCGACCGTCAACGTCACAAGAATCAAATTGGTAGTGAATTTTGATCTTCTGTATTGATCCATCTGATAAGCTCTCCAGAGAACCCAGCTTTTGTACGGCGCACAAAGCAGCTTGATCCCTGGATGCCTCACCCGACGACTTAAACAGAAAAACATGTTCTAAAGAACCATTCGCTTTTATCTCGAAGCTAACTACTGTTTTTTAGACAAAGCACTTTTGGCAGGATGCCAGTTGAGCATAATTTTTCGTTGTAACTTCAGCATATACGGACCAAAATCAACATCACTCGAAACTGAACTATCTTTTTTAACATCTGTTTTTGCCAGGGTGCCAGAATCAGAGAATGAAAAAATAAGCAAAATAGCTAAGATCGCAAAAGCTTTTTTAAACACATATATCTCCTAACAAAATTTGAACACACTAAAATAAATTCTTGATCAAAAGCGCTTAAATTTCCCGTGTTCGATAACATTATGTTCAAAGATAAATTTAACACCAACATCCTTATGAAGGCCATTTGGTAAAGGAGCAAATGGAGCAGCCTTTTGAACCGCGGCTAGCACAGCCTGATCAACATTTGCTAAACCGGATGATTTTTGAAGAATCGGTTTAGCAATCTCACCATTAGGTGTAATTTTAGAAATAACCACCACTCGTTCAGATCCTTGACCGTTTGGTGGAACCCACTTGCCTTTTACTTTACGCTGTACATTGCCTGTATAAGGACCAATGTCAATGTCAGCTGTGATTTTTTCTTCAGTGTTGGGAGTAATCTCAACCCAAACGTTATCTTGGGCTTTCTGAACAGTTTTTGCATACGCATCATTATTAATGCTAACAATGCCAGTAAGAAAAACCACCATACAAATAATGTTTGCACCAATAGATAAAGGTCCTATCCGCCTCAGTTTAAACATAGATAATTCTCCCTGTCAATCCTTCTACTAACCAAACGAATTATCAAAAGGCTTCAAAAGCTTTTAAATAAATTTCCTTTACCAGTAAAAACACTATAGTCAAACGTAAATTGTATATCTATATTTTCAGGCGCACCTTGCGGCAAAGAACGAAATGGTGCTGCATTCTGTACTGCTCTTAGAGCGGCTTCATCAGCTGAAGCAAAACCGCATGATTTAAGAATTCGCAAGTCGGTTAGTTCTCCACCTTTATGAATTTTAAAAACTACTTCTATCCTTTTAGATTCTGTATCTTTGGGAGGAAACCAACTACGCTTAATACGGCGTTGCAGATCACCCATATAAGCTGCAAAATCAACCGGTAATGTTGGTACTGAAATAGGTCCGGTATTCTTTGCTGTTTCGATGGTGTTTCCTACTGTATTGTCCACTTTAGTTCCACCAGGCTCACCAAAAGTCGGAAGCACAGGACGAACCACAGGTCCTCTGATTCCCGGTATCCCTGCCATAGTATTTGCTCTACTAGGTCCAATCGGGGCGCTGGTATTAGAACTCCGTACAGATGGTTCACCGCTGGAAGTACTGGACGGAACAGGTACAAATTTATCACCAGAAATAACACTAGTCGGCCCTGGCACGCCGGCAATTAGATTCTTACTATTCGTCGCCACATTACTATTCAAACCGGGCGGCACAAAACTATTGACCAATTTACTTCTATCAGCACCAATAGGTTTTGGTAAATCAATTTGGCTACTCGACACTTTCGGCATGGCTGGTGGTGCTGTAGAAATATGCCTATCGACATTATGCGGCACCGGCAAAGCAGGACTTATCATTGCTCTTTGCTGCGGCGGACTGGGTAATGTTGTAGTGCTGTGAGTCAAATGTGGTTTAAATTGCGGCAAAGCAGAATTATTGTTTGACGACTCTCGTAATACTTTTGGCGCATTCTTCACCCCTTTAGCACTGGATGCCGTCAGTACAGGCAAGGCTTATGGGTGCCAGAAGCCTCAGACTTCGTAGTAGACCTGTACTTCGATACAATCACTCTTTTAGTGGGCGATTGATTTTGCACAAATTCAATATTTGTAATTTGGATCGGTGCAGGAGCGTGTTTAAAGAAGAAAACGGCCAGAACAAATAGAAGTGAAATCGAAACAATATGCAATAAATAAGAACCACTTGTTGCCTCATTCATCTCTAGAACACAATCAGCATAAATAAGTTTGCGCTGTAGCAAAGTAGCTTGATGCTGAGCGTCACGCATCGCATAAATAACAAAAGATATGTACAGCGCAAAAACTATAAAAGATAATGCTGACCCTAAGCGCAATTCATACAAAGCCGAAACCAAGTAAGAGTCAGGTTTCATATGAACTGACTGTCCAAAACTAGAAAGCCCATCCATAATGCTCTGATTTAAACCAATGATCAAAAATACAAAAAGATAGCTTATGGCAATAGCTATGAATAAAAGTCCCTTGCGCGCTTGCCCATTGTATAGCTGTCCCAATCCAGGAAACAACGATAGTAAAGGTGACAAACTGGAATTGCGAGTTCTCTGAAAGTCCGCATTTTCAATAAATATATTGGACATAAGCAATCCTCTATGTTGAAAAACTAACTATACATAAGATGATGCCAGAACCAGCCTGAGGGTGGAATTATAACACGGCTACAAAGAATTGATAAATTAAACTTTGATAGACAGCCAAAACCTTTTAGTTGATCTCTTCGTTTATAGGGACCCACTGTCTTTAGACCGATTTTTCTCGATAGCTAGTACACACCAAAGCTTGAGGCCGTTCTTTCTTATGGCAATCCTGGTCGTTATTAAAACGACAATCACCACACAGGTATGCTTCTCTACCGCGCCTGAACTTTAATGTCACTATCGAAATAGCAACCACCATAAGCAACACAATCGCAAAAACTGACCATTGAATATCTAACAAAATCGATTCACCTAAAAAACTTCCACTTACCAATTAGAATGCCTTATTCCAAAGTTCATAGTCTGAGCAAAATCCAAATTACTAGCTAACTAAACGGTCGAGGATTTGGGATTGTGTTGCTTATGGTGGTTGCTATTTC
>Ga0206843_10290_pt1 | contig 12063 bp, 11 predicted proteins | sample Alteio_BWOrgCont_21_FD_152869 | JGI IMG/M metagenome (GOLD analysis project Ga0206843, IMG submission 152869) | Enriched cells from forest soil in Barre Woods Harvard Forest LTER site, Petersham, Massachusetts, United States -... | ecosystem: Environmental > Terrestrial > Soil > Temperate forest >...
CTCTTGTTTTTCTTACACCTCTACGAGGGTGCCGCTGAATATGATTAGTTGGATTAGGCAGAATTCACTTATCAATGAAAATGAGCACTTAAGTGAGTGGACCAGGGGAATTTCACCCCCGGTCTCTCCCAAAACCGTACGTGAGCCTCTCAACTCATACGGCTCCCATTATCCAGCCGTTGGCGCAAACCCAAATTTCCAGTGGGCAAATAGCCCTGGCTGCCGAATTGCTATCCTTGTCGCGGTAGGAATGCCGTTTTCCGGCACCCCCCGCACAGATCCGTGCATGCGGCGTTACCGCACACGGCTCTTACCTTAGGTAGTGACACCATTTCCCTCCGGTGAATATGAATGGTAAATACGCGCTTTCGGTAGCCATCGGCTTATGATTTCTTTCATCTGTTCCCAGGTGACATATCCTTTCTGGCTGCGCTGTATTAATACATGCCGCCATGTCCAGCCCACCCGGTGACGCAATTCATTTATTGCCCGGAAATTTCCAGTCACCCCGTAATATCGGTAGTGTCCCGTCAATACCGTTGCTAACCATTTGCCTACCTCTTGAATGGGTGCATGCATGCGTTTTCTCAATTCGGTTTTCACCTCTTTTACCTTCTCATGCAGCTTCTTTCTCTTCGTCTGCCTCTTGACCGTAAACTTTCCAATCCTGGTCTCACTACATATATGTGTGAAACCAAGGAACGTAAATGTTTCCGGCTTCCCTAGTCCTCGCCTTCTCCTTCGTTCTGCAGCATATCGCCCGAACTCAATCAGCCGCGTTTTCTCCGGGTGCAGCTCTAATCCAAACTTTTGGAGTCTCTCCTTCAAGTCTTTCAAGAACCGCTTAGCATCTGATTCGTATTGGAATCCAGTTATGGTGTCATCGGCATATCGTACGGTGATTACTTCACCCACCGCCTGCTTCTTTCTCCACTGCTGTATCCAAAGGTCATACACGTAATGAAGATACACATTGGCTAGCAACGGCGATGCGCTGCCACCTTGTGGTGCACCTTCTTCACTATATACAACCTTTCCATTCTCCAGCACGCCTGCGTTCAGCCATTTCTGGATGAGCCGCACTACGCGCTTGTCCGCTATTCGATGCTCAATGAATTTAATCAGCCATTTATGATTGATAGAATCGTAGAAATCACTTATGTCTGCATCAAGCACCCAGCCCACTTTCCTGGTTACTATTCCGTTCTGAAGCGCCGCCAGTGCTTTATGCTGGTCTCGCCCAAGTCGGAATCCGTATGAGAACCCTAAGAAATCCGCTTCGTAAATCGCATTCAATACCTGGGTTGTTGCTCTTTGGACAACTTTGTCTTCCAGAGTCGTTATTCCTAATGGTCTTTGTTTACCGTTAGGTTTCGGTATATACGCTCTCTTCACCGGCTTTGCTCGGTATCCTCCCTGCTTTAGCTTTAGGGATAAGTCCTGTAGGTTATCCTCCAGATTTTCCCTATAGCTTTGCCATGTTTCCTCATCGACACCTGGTGCTGCTTCTCTCTTTATCTTGAGATAGGCTGCTTCCAATGCGTCAATGTTATACACATGGTGCATTAAGGCAGTGAACTTTTCCTTCTTATCCTCCTTTGCTCTTTGATGTATGAGTTGCAGCTTGTTTTGCACACTTATCCAGCCCTGTGTCTGGTGCGTGTTTCGTTGCCTCTCATTCCCCTCGGTCAACCCACTTCCCTCCATCTGCTCCGTTAGCGGCAATTTCTTGCCCCTTTTGTTCGCAAACTTCTCAGGTACTATTGAATTGTCCGACTCCCTAGAGTCTTCTCTCATCAGCTTCCTCCTAATTGGATTCCCGATGCCGACCTTGTTTCTACCCTTTAAGGTCCAACTCCAGGGTCTCCCGCTTCCCGTGCATGGAGTTTCTGTGCATGATTGGGGTCTCAGACCACGCAGAGTTCACTTGCAACTCGCTATTGTTTATCGTTGCCACTGATATTGCCTTCTGCTGGCTGGGACCGCATCGGCACTCTGTAGTCAGAACTATTTTCGGGGCTCAATACCCACCCTGCACATACCACTATCAACGCTTCACGTTCAGCCTTGCGGCTGCTCATGCATGACTTGTGGTCATTGTGGCCTGCTAAGCCTTCAATGTAGAGCTCTTTCATCTCCTACTCTATGCCGGTTTTACGGCGCACCCCAGCCAGTTCTTGGCTCGTAATGGACTGCTTTTCATTCTTTTGTATTTACGCCTTGCCCAACGTATTAAATATTCGTTGACCTGCCTCAGCGTTGGAAAAAATTCCGTCCTGCCGTAGCGTCCGTAATAATTTATCCACCCTTGCACTTCTGGATTTATCCTCCGTGCTAGCTCGCTAAGCGATGTGTCACTGCGCAGATGCATTTTCCAACTTCGTATCGTCTGCCTTATCTCTTTGCCCGCTTTGTCGCTTATTGCCGGACTGAAGCTCACAAATCTTCCTCCCCCTTCTTTCTTTGTTTGTCGGGGTCGAAATGTATACCCTAGAAAATCAAATCGCTCGTGCTTGTATTTGCCCGTACGTCTTGTATCTTTGCAGTATACTATTCGTGTTTTCTCTTCGTTCAGCTCTAATTTGTACTCTGCCAGCCTTTCGATGATTGCATATTTTAGATATTTGGCTTGCCTTTCTGTTCTGCAATGTGCTATCGCATCATCTGCATATCTTTCAAATGGCACATATGGAAATTGGCTTTCCATCCAGCTATCGAACGCGTAATGCAGAAAGATGTTACTTACCAAAGGTGAGACCACTGAGCCCTGCGGGCTTCCTTTATCTCTGGCTACAAGTGTTCCGTCTTCCATTTGTATCGGTGCTTTTAACCACCTTTCTATGTAAAGTAGTATCCACTTGCTGTCCGTGTGTTTCTTTACCATTTCTAATACGAGATTATGATCAAGGTTATCGAAAAATGCACTTATATCAATCTCTAATATCCATGCATTTTCCCAGCATCTTTTCCTTGCCATATCTAGCGCCCCATGCGCTGATTTATTGGGTCTGTATCCATATGAATCTCGGTGAAATATTGGTTCCACTTTTGGCTCTAAATACAGTTTCACAACCGTCTGCGCTACTCGGTCTGCCACTGTTGGCACTCCAAGTCTTCTGACGCCTTTCCCGTCTTTCTTTGGTATCTCCACGCTGCGTACTGCCGGCGGAAAGTAGGTTCCTGATGACATTCGATTCCAGATTTTGTAGAGATTATCTTCTAATTTCTTTTCAAATTCTTCTATCGTCTGTCCGTCTACTCCTGCCGCCCCTTTGTTTGCCTTCACTCGCTTGTAGGCTTCTTTGACTACCTCTTGTGATATGTCAAATTGCTTTGTTTTACTCAACGGCTCCTCCTTACTTAGTTGACCTTCTTGTAAAACTGGATAACGCAACCCCTTTGCTCCTTCTGCTTTCACAGCTCTCTTCGCTACTATGGATTGCTCTGCACCTGTGTTCTGCCTCAGTACTTTTACTCTTGCGGTTCCTGCCGCTTGAGCTTTCCATCTACAATCCGCTGCCTGCCTTCTTCGGCGCTTGCTTTGTTCTTACTCGATTGATTGTTTTCCGCATCCACAGGTTTCTCCTGTTCCGTACAAAAGCCCGATTCAAGCTCATGCCACCTTAATGCCGGACACCATATGGGCAATAAACAGGTTCTCCCCATATTTATCCCAAACACCTACGCATTGCTTGGTTTTGATGTCGTCTCTATGCGCATTTCGACACTTCTTCAGTGGTTCATTTGCATTCATCTTCTTGAATCTCACATGACGCCTTTAATGGCGCCTTTTCCGTAGCGCTCACAACCCTGGCTTTTGACCAACGCTGCTTACGGTTGTTTGAAGCCTTCTCCTGTAAAACGGCTTCGGAGGACCTTCCTCCATCTTCTGTACAGCATCGATTAATTTGGTCTTGATTTCTTTCGTTTTCTTAAACCTCCTTAATCGTTCAGGACACTCGCGCAGCTGCGCTAGATCTAAAGAGCTAATTAATTTATGAACCCTGTTTTAGAGAATACACAAATTAGTACTAAAGCCCCTAGAAAGACCCCCATACACTTCTTGATTTCGCCGACGGCGTAATGCTAGTTTGAATTAAGTTCCAAATCACCAATAACCGGAAACGCTGTCCAGACAAGAAGCAAACCTAGCAAGGCATTTAAAATCGCGCTTTCCAAGCACGAAAACCTTTGCTGGCTGTCGTTCCGGTTATTATGTCGCGCGTGTTGCACGGCATATAAGTGAGTAATTGGGCGAGTGGCAATTTGTTCAAGGAGAGACCGTGAAACTCACTGGGTACCCGTTCATTGTCGCCGGCATTAGCTGGGTCTTCCTCTCAGCGCTGACCTGGCTGGTCTTTATGAAGTTTCAAGAGCGCTTTACGACGACCAAAGCACAATTCTTTCTGCGCGCGCTTTGCAGTGCCAGCTGTGCCGGCGCACTCATTTACGCGGCCGATGGCGTAGTTTTTGTGGTTCGGATTATCTATCAATATTTGACCGAACCGGAAGGTTCGGATTTCGATCTCTGGCAAGCAATGGTTCCAGTCGTGAGTCTTTTGCTAGGGCTGGTGGGATGCCTGGCAACGGCTTTCGCCACGTATCTCATGAGCGACAAATCCGTCAAGGAGGCCGCCAAACCAGGGGGGCGACCGCTGAGTGGAGCCGAGCAATTCTTGCTCTGGGGCACTGCGATCTCAAACAGCGTGTGCGCTGCTGCGCTATTTGCTCTGTCATGGTTGCCAGCGGCCCGCTTGTCGGGTCGACTGATTATGTATGTGGGATTCATACCAATTGTGACATGGGCTCTGTTTGCCCTGTCTATACCGATGCATGGAGTAGCTGATTTGCTGGTTAAGTACTTGGACACATTGGTCCTGCAACTGCTTCAGCTCAGGGCGAAGACGAAGTCCAAGCGTTGATTGATTCCGCCAGAGCCAAGCTTCGGGGTTGAACCGGCGGGACATGAGCGCATGGACCCGCCGGTTTGACCGCTTTCGTTCACCTCACCCTTCTATGATCGGGGATTCTCATGTTAAGGCTTGTTCTCTCACTGGTGCCGCTTGTCGGCACCATCCTCGCTTTCGGTCTTGCTTTCCGATTATTTCTGGAGGGCAAGCAAGACAGGCAAAAGTTCGGCAGTACTCCAGAGCAGTACCGACTCTGGCAGCTAAATAACCTCGGTTTTGCTGGATTCCTGGTATTGGGCATGGAGACACTCCTCTCAATACTATGGGGCGAATTGACGCGGCAACAGCCTAGCGAGGTCTGGCAGATAATTCTGCCGGTGATCGGTCTTGGTGTTGCTGCAGTGAGCGCCTTCATGGTGTTTACGATTACCAACATCCTGGGACAGGACGCCTGCAAAAAGGATGGGGTGCCATTAAACCCTCGCTTGTTGCAGGTTGAGATCGTGGGCAACGCATTTGCAGTTCCCGTGCTGGGCATGTCCGCCTGGTTGGCGGATTACCGAGTGCTTTCCACCGGACTACTGCTGCTCGGACTGCTGGTACCTGTTTTCACGGTCCTGCTTTTCGTGATGGGAGGTATCTGGGACATTTGCCTCACCTTGCGCAAGCTTTGGCAGCGAAAGCAGCCGTTCAGGAAGCGCTTTCGACAGCCCCCCGATTAAGTCGTCGACTCTCGTCAACCCCTGGGGAATTAAGGTCCAGGCCGCGCGCGGAGAGACCAGGGTGCTCCCCGGATCCGGGCACGGGGAAATTTACGTCAGTCTTGACTTAGACGGCAATGGGCAGTTAGGCGTCATGGACATTGATGTCGCTTATCTGCTCTCTTTTGGGGTCAATGAAAGGGGACCGTTTTTCCAGTGCCTCTCAGAGAAAAAGCCCCTCTTCCGGGGCAAGCCGATTAACCCATCGCCCGACCATCGGCATTATCTCGATGCCGAGTGGGAATTGCCCGTCCTGTTTGCTTTTCCTAAGGTGCCCGGCGTGCATTGTGTGCTTGGGCGCTCTATGGAACAGCGCGGGAACAAAATGGAATTTAATTGGGATATTACCTTTTTTCGCTGCAGGCGATAACGAATGAGGGGTAATGGCAGAAAGCCCAGAAACAGTCTTGGTCTGAAGGAGCCGAGCCGTTTCTGGGTTTTTCGTCTTTTTTGCCCCGCCTAAGGCAATCTTTGTGCTTCTGGTACTATTTCGTCGTACCAACTACCGTAATATTCAGGATATTCTTCGCCAGTAGTAGAAGTTACCGTTTTTTGTAATGCCTTTTTAATGGCTCTTTTGCCGCCCCGCTTATAGCGGCGCAACCATTCAAGTTCTATTGGATCGACAGGTACTCCGGCTTCCATCAATTCTTTTACTATTCGTATTTCATGCACGATTGCTTCTGCTTCTTCGCTCAAGCAACGATCGACAAATTCTTTACGCCCTGTTTTTCCCGGCACTGGATCATAAGTTGGCTTAACTAAAGCATGTACAAATTCATGAGCAATACTAATTAGCTTATAATTACGCGGGCAATAGCGTCCAATATAAATAGTGCGTTTCTTTCTATCGTAATAAGCACGGCAAGGCCCGTCTACTAATCGAATGCGAACACCCTGGGCTTTAATTCGCTCCAAATCATCAATTAGCGTAGGCGATTTATAAGCCGCCTCAACTAATCGTTTACCGAATTGACGTTTTAGGTTGCGCATAACCTAGTCAACCTCAAAGAGAAATACAGGGGATGATGTGCTGAGCATTATGTGAAGTTATGTTAATTCTAACATACTTTTCTTGGCAACAGAAGGGGCTGAAAAGCCTCACCAGTACAAAGATTTTCCAAGGCGCTTTGTTCTCAAGGCTTGCTTAGTTGTATTAACTTTTTCTTACTAACCGCCCTGGTCGCTCTTTTGCCCTTCGCATAAAATATTTATTTTTATATCTTTTGTAAATAAGGTCCTAAAGTAATCTGAGTAGAGCATTTAATGTGGGGTGGTTTTGTCTTACGCGCACTTAAAAAGTTTAGACATGCTTTCAACTAGGCTTGATTCTTTTACTGAACTAGCGGCCCCTTACAAAAAGCATTTCACCGCCAGTGCTGTGGTGATCGAGCAATCACACATATTGCTCGTCCATCATAAACGCATAGGAGCGTGGTTACCGCCCGGAGGACATGTTGAAGAAAATGAGTTGCCCCATCAAACAGCTATTAGAGAAACAAAAGAAGAAACCGGGCTAAGCATTTCTATTCTAAGCGCGCCTGTCCCAGAAACTGCCGGTGCTAATGCGTTCTTTTTGCCTGAACCACTTTGTATTCACGCTGTGAAAGCCACAGAAGCAAAGGGGGTTTTTTACCATATCGACTTAGCTTATTTGTGCAAATTAAGTCAAGCTCTCGAGCACAAAGATAATTCCTTGCCAGACTTGGAATTCAGCGATGAACTACACAATGCTTCGTGGGTAGAATTGAGTAAGCTTGAAAAAATACCTTTGGCTATTAATGTAATCGAATTGGTTGCCGTGGCAAAATCTAAATTAAAGTTAGCAGATTAAGTTTGCTATTCTAGCGTTAGAAAAGAAGCATTTATCGCAGATCCAAAATAGAAAGGAATAGGTTTTAATTGACAGCCGCGTTAGTGCAAAAGCTAAGTGAAATAAAGGACCTTAGGGGACTTGTAGAAACTGCTGTCAATGAATTAGGGCAATCTTTGAATGCTAATTGTACTCAGATTTTGCTTGCCAATCCGCTTGATCCTAATAGTGCTGTAATTTGCGAGACTTATTCACCCCCTGGCTCGCCAATTGCTTACAATCGCGGCAAGCCAGACAAATATTCTAGACTAAATCTCCCTCTAGACATAAATGGTCGTGGTTTTGGCACATTATCTTTGAGTCGGGCGACGCCATGGTTACCTGAGGAAGTTGATTCTACTAGGCTTTTAGCTGGTAAAGTAGGCGAGCTGATTCGCCAAGCTCAGCTCAATGACATTGCTCAACGCGAAACTTTTAGAGAAACTTTTTTGGTCGAAATCAATAACCTGATGAGCTATTCTCTTGGTGTTGGCGATGCCCTTTTTATGGTGGTCAATATCTTAGGCAAAGCCTTACGTTGCAGTCGTTGTATTTTTGTGTGCACAGATGATAAAAGCGCTGGCTGGAAATGTTATGAATACTGGCAACAAGATAAAGTCAAAAGCTGTCAGGAGTGCCGCTGGCCTACGAACGACTCTTCGTTAATTGCTCAAACACTTTCTTCTGATGCCCCGCTTAGATTTTATGAGGGGCAAGCAAATTCTTATCTAACCCCAGCACAAGCAGAATTACAGTTTTCGAACACTAGATCTTTACTATCTTTGCCCTTGCTGAACGACAATAACGTATATGGCTGTGTGATTATTCAACAATGTGACTATCGCAGACACTGGACTATAAGTGAAATCGACACAGTGCAAAATGTCGCAGATAGAGTGGCAGAGGCACTGGCTAAATTGCCAGAAGAAAAGCGAATCCATAAACCGATTATGCAGCTACATCAGCGCATCGTAGCAGCAGCAAAGACTTCTGATAGTGCAGCTACTGCTTCTTTGGCCCAATCTCTGAAGGGAGCTTTTGGCCAGCAAAGTATTCCTAGCGCTGCTAGAGAGACCTTGCACCAATTACCAGCCCAAGCCCTGTCTAAGACACCTATATCAATGAAGCCCGGTAGTGAAGCTATTGGCCACGAAGCACCAGAGAAACAAGGCTCTAAGAGTACAGCGCAGCAACAAAAGAGAAAGCCGGGCCGAAAGGACGAGGTTTTATCAGTGGAAGCATTCTCTGCTGCACCAAGTATAGTACCGGTGCAAAGGAAAAGTAAAACAAAAGGTCAATCACAAGCTACAGAGGCAAGAACCGGTACCTCAGAAAAAAGTACTGAGGATCCCTGGGGCGATCTTAATTCCATACCTACACCTTCAACTGGGCCTGTAATGTCTGGACTGCAAGGTTCTATGTTGCCTAAGGTTAAAGCACAAGCACAGAGTACTACCAGTCCGCTGCGAGCTTCTCTGCATAAACAAAAAAACGCTTCAACCAGTTTGGCTGATTTGCCCGCGCAAAGACAAATAGAAGAAAAGTTTGATCTGCCCTCACAAGAAGCACTGGCAGAAATCGAAGCAGAAACAGACTTACAGGCTAGAGAAAAAGTGGAAAAAGTTTTGTCCACAAAGACGGAAGGAAAAACAAGCAGCGAATATATTTTTTCGATACCCAATATCGACATGCGCACGCTCGGCAGAATAAATGGCTGGGTGGAAGCAATTGAACAAAAAGATAGGTATCTTACACCTCACGCGATCCAGGTAGCAGAATATGCCTGCGATATAGCCAAAGCTATTAATTTACCGGCTGAACAAATAGAGGAGATACGATTAGCAGCATTGGTGCATGATGTGGGCAAATTAGGCATTTCTGGTGATATTTTGCAAAAGGCGGATGAAGACTTAGATGACGCTGAGCTTTTAACCACTATGCGGCATCCAATAGACGGAGCTGAATTGTTAGAATCGTCTACTGATTTAAGTCATTTAGCCCCAATTGTGCTTGCTCACCATGAAGAATTTGACGGCAATGGATATCCAGGTGGACTAAAAGGAGAAGAAATTCCCCTAGCGGCCAGAATAATATACATAGCGAACAGCTATCACGGAATGATCACTAATACTAAATCAGGCAAGGGCATAACTCTTGCGGAAGCACAAGAACAAATGAGAAAAGATGCCGGTAAACAATATGACCCAGCCTTGGTAGAAGCATTCGTTGGCTCTCTAAATGCATAGCGGTTTCGAAAGTCTGTGGTCCTATATCAAAGCATCTCTGTCTATGTCATTTTATATGGGCTGGGAAATCTTCTGGGCACTTGTGCTCGGCTTTGCATTTTCCGCTATTGTGCAAGCAGTTGTAACCAAGTCGGACATGAGTAAATGGCTAGCAGACAATAGCTTCAAGTCACTTTTCATCGCTACTTTAGGCGGCGCTGCGTCTTCGTCTTGCTCTTATGCAGCTTGCGCTATTGCTCGCGCTTTGGTTAAACAAGGTGCTGATTTTAATGCTGCTATGGCTTTTCAATTCGCTTCTACTAATCTGGTTATTGAATTGGGCATACTGCTGGCCATACTTTTGGGCTGGCAATTTACATTAGCCCAATTTATCGGTGGTATCGTGATGATTGTCGTTATGTCTTTGATTTTTCGTTTCTTTTTGCCCAAAGAATTTATTGCCGAGGCAAAAGCACAAGCAGGAATTGACCAAGCAGGAAAAATGGAAGGACATGCTTCTATGGATATGTCTATAAATAGCAAAGAGCCTTTATTGAAGCGCATATTTTCGCCACAAGGTAGAACTGCCATCAGTCATTATTTCTTTATGGACTGGGCCTCTTTATGGCCAGATATTGTGGTGGGCATATTTATAGCGGGCATGCTGTCCGTTGTCGTTCCAGATTCATTATGGGCAATTCTTTTTGTTAAAGATAACTATCAAATGGCTCAATGGGTTGGTCCTCTTGTCGGACCTTTAATTGCCGTGCTTTCATTTGTTTGCTCAATCGGTAATGTGCCTATGGCGGCTGTGCTTTGGCAGCAAGGCATGAGTTTTGGTGGTGTGCTTTCTTTTTTGTTTGCTGATTTACTTGTTTTGCCTTTACTTGATATTTATCGTAAGTATTACGGACTTAAAATGGCAGGATTCTTAGCCATTAGTTTTTATATTTCTATGGTTGTAGCGGCTTACTTTTGTCAGTGGCTCTTTCTAAAAATGGGCATTTATCCGGTACACAGCTCAGAAATGGTAGTCACCCATGGTGTAGTGTTTTATTACACAAGTGTCCTAAATATAATTGCTATTGTTTTTGCAGGTTTGCTCTTTAGACGCTTCTATAAAACTGGCGGTATGTCCATGCTCTCCGACATGAATAAAAATACCAAAGGCGAAAGAAAGGCTGGCTGTCATTAGCTACCGCCAGTAGCGGTGATTCATAAAAGAAATAAAAAAAGAAAATGTGCCGGAAACGCTGCCTACAGGTTTTACCGGCACATGCCCTCTTGCGAGAGGCAAATTCTATTTGATGAGACCAAGCTCGCGGAGCTCGTGCAGTCTTTGCCGCATATATAACTCAAAGGCCCTCAAATCGCGTTTGCTGGTAGTGCTCCCGAAAGCGCGACTGGCGGTCATAAATCCGTTCTTCTGGTCAGTGTTGTCTATGCCTATGACAGGGGGGTGTTCGGACTTTACTATCCGGCGAACGACGTTGAATCCGTGAATCTTGAAGCCAACCTTGCCATTGATGAGAAGAAGAGCGTAATTTCGCCATTGGCCGGTGATCAATCTTAAGCAAGGTTTATCAGAGCGAAAATCCGCCGTTTTGCCGGTGAATCCTTCCGCGTCGAACTCCTCGACTTGGCGAACCCAAGTCGGTTCGGGTCCGATTTTTTGTATAATCCGGCAAACGGCAGGTCCGTCCGGACTCATGTCCAGAACCAGGATACCGAGGTTTTTGCCATTGGAAGTGCTGCTCATCGATGATTGGCCTTTCGTTGTAATGGGCTGCAGGACGGCAAGACGGCATTTCGTAATCGACTAAGAACGCGGATAACGTTCGTTTGACCAAAGCCCAGCCTGTGGGCTATGTTGAAAGTCCACCGCTATGCCTTGGTTTATAGGAGATTGCCTCCTATCTTTGACCATCCCGGTTGACATTTATTCCCACTGGAATTATTGCTGTTGTGTCCACCTCCGCTATTCCACTTGCGAGAGTGGTAATGGTAGTCGCGTAGTCCTCTGGTGAACTCACAACACGCGGGGCAGTGTGAGATGTGGACGACATACGCCGCAAAGCGGACAGGATCCATCTCCACGATGGATCGATTGTCGAGGTAGCTGTGAATTCCATTGCACGGCATGTTGTTAAGCATGTGTCTGCTCCTGTGTAAACTGTGTGCGAAGGACCTCCTGACAAAAAAAGAAAACTGTATCTCATCCTTTCACTTTGCAACAAAGGCAGTCAATGCGTGTTTGGCGGAGTTTCAACCACAAAGCAGTGAAAGTGCAGGAGCTTAACAAGCATTTATTCGAT
>Ga0206843_10291_pt1 | contig 12022 bp, 10 predicted proteins | sample Alteio_BWOrgCont_21_FD_152869 | JGI IMG/M metagenome (GOLD analysis project Ga0206843, IMG submission 152869) | Enriched cells from forest soil in Barre Woods Harvard Forest LTER site, Petersham, Massachusetts, United States -... | ecosystem: Environmental > Terrestrial > Soil > Temperate forest >...
ATACGAACTTCTACTATCCCAAAAAGAAGATCCCGGCAATTGATGTTGTAACCTTTTTTTTAGAATAACTTAGACTAAATGAAATAAATGGAGGACTGAATATGAGTTTTGATTTGCTTGTAAGTGCTGACCCAATGGAGAAGAAGGATCGAAATCTAATACCAATGCCATACACACAGAGTACCGCTCAAAAATTAGCTTCCAGAATGGTGAAGGTGGACCCAAGTATCGAAAAGACTATGAAAGTTTTTTCCGAGAATGCAGTTTTTATTTTTCCTCCCGATCGATTAAAGCGTGAAGAGTTTATCGAAAAATTTCGAACAGGGAATCAACAAAATGTTACTAAGATTGGGCAATGGACTAACACCTTTGAAGCAAAAAGTGCTGACAGCACAGATATTATTTGGGACGTAAATGGCTATCAATTTCGACTTGGTAATGGAATGATGGAGAATGGTCCTGGATGGTATCACATGAAGCAGAAGATTCTATTGAAATTTACCCAAGAGAACGGGAAAACAAAAATCTCAGAGTGGTATAGCATGGAATATACAAAAACCAAGTTGGAGACTTGAAGATTTTCATCACTCGAAAGCGCTAATTTTATTCAGTTCCTTTGAGCAATTTGTAAACCGTTGAGTGTGTCTATATCTATTTACCGAGCGATATTTACGTAACGCTTCCGGAAGAGGGATTACGGAGTCTTCTAGTAATCTCGGTCATTTGATGCACAACAAGACGCAAATTCACCTCTTGCAATTGCTGCTTCAAATTCTCTGATGAAGTCGACTTACTATCTTCTGCAAGTAAACAAAGATCTAAAACCCTGGTCGCGTAATCGTCTATCACTTGGCTAGCGGCACTCTTGATCTTTTTTTCGAGTTTACTCTGCGGGTTTTGCTGAAACGACAACCCTTCTTGGGCCGCTACTCCGAACATATGATTTTGAATGACTTCTTTAGCCTTTTGCCATTCGCTCGCTCCGTACAGAGCTTTAAAAGTATTTGTCACACGGAAAGCAAGCCAACCTAATAATTCACAGAAGGTAGAAGGCAAGGAATATCTGGAGATGCAATTCCTCACAATCTCCTGGTCAGTTCGGGTCAAGTCCAGTACTGCTAGACAATCTTCCGCTCCCTGACATAAGCGACGAGAAGAACACTCATTGGATGAAACAAGAATAGACATACATCGACCTTAATTAACTGGATGCGATTTTATATTAAAGACCATTTAATCACAATTAAAATAAAAACTTTTCTCAACTATGACCCAATTTAGTAAATTTGGTACCTGAAGTGAGCCTTTTCCATTTTTTGGTGACTTGCGTTTTACATGCTCAAATGTAAAAATGTCCTCAAGGTTAAGACAGATTCATATGATTATGGAAAAACAGTTCACAGCAACGGTTTACATTATTGAAGAGGGCAAGGTCCTTTTGCTCTTTCATCCCAAACTAAAAAAGTGGCTTCCCCCTGGAGGGCATCTTGAACTTAATGAACTTCCCCCCGAATGCGCCAAACGGGAAGTTCTTGAAGAGACGGGCCTGATCATAGAATTGATCAAGGATGAACATCTTTGGGTCGATCGCTGGAATGCGACCAGTATTGAGCGGCCTTGGTTCTGTCTTCTAGAAAATATTCCTGAGTATGGATCCCAGCCAGCCCATCAACATCTCGATTTCATTTATGTCGGGCAGCCTATAGGTGGCCGTATTACGGAAGATCATGAAAAACAACATGCCATTTCTTGGTTTACCCTTGAAGAAGCGCTCTCTCTCAAACCCGATGAAGAGATCTTTGTCGAAACCCAACAGACCATTCAAAAGATTTTATCTGCCCATTGCGTGAATGACTTAAAAAGATCCTCAGCTTTTAATTGATGGATGCATGCTCCTGTGGCACAAGTGCGCAAAATAGGACAGTGCGCAGTAAATGTCCTGCCGTAAGGACAGCTGCCTTGAACAGACAGATGTCTCTCTTCAATGGGTTTATAGGAAGATGCCAGGGATGGACCAAACACGCTAAAAGAGGGTGTCTGCGTTGTTCCGCACAGATGAAGCGCAGCAGAATCTACGGCAATGACCCCATCGACTTGCCACATGAGGGCCTGCCACAGCGGCAAACTTAAATTCCCAATCGCTTTGCTGCGATCCTCAAACAATGCTGCAAGCTCTTCAGCGATTCTCTTCTCTTCATCATCGCCAAAAATAAAAAGAAAGGAAAATGGATATGCTTTTGCAATCTTTTTTAGGAGATCTATTAAGGTGGAAAGTTCTAAGCGTTTGTTAGCCCACTTCGAACCAAAGCAGATCATGAGCTGGGGGGTCTGAGAGCGAAGAGATTCCAAGCACTGCTGTTCGACTGGAGTTGTTTGCAGCTTGACCCCTTTGGTTTTAAATTCCTGGAAGTCATGAAAATAGTGCTGAACAAGATGCAGATATTTTAAACGAATAGGGAGATTTGGCGGGACGTTTACACGTCGATGAGTGGCAAGCATGTTGATCTTTTCACGGACAGACTTCCAACCAAATCCTAATTTGACTTTGGCTTTTGCACTTGCTGTAACGACTGCAGATTTAGCATTACCTTGCAAATCGATGGCCAAATCATATTTTTTGGACCGTAAATGTTTCAAAAAATCAGTAAATTCAGCCCTGGTCTTTTTTGAAAAAGGAGCTTTGCGCCACGATTGAGCTCGGATCTCCAGAACGCTCCCCACCAAGGGATGAGCTTTTAATAAAGGGGCAATGTTCTGTTCAACGACCCAATCGATGCAACTTCCTGGAAATTTTTGTCGCAAATATTCCAGAACGGGAAAAGTCTGAATCACATCGCCAATTGCCGAAGTTTTAATGATGAGGATGGAATCGGGTTTCATAACAAAAATATAGCCAAAACAATTAAAAACTGCTAAGTTTCAAATTAAAAATTAATAACGACGGGAGATCCCCTCTATGGTAAAGCTAACGGCTTCACAAAGTCAACCGAAAGCGATGTATCTTTTAGCATTAACAGAAATGTGCCAGCGATTTTCTTTTTGGGGAATCGGGAATTTGTTAGTGCTCTATCTCGTTCAATATCACAAATTTACTGATAGTATGGCCGACAATCTCTTCGGGATTTTTACAGGTGTGGCGTTCGTGCTGCCCGTCATTGGGGGGTACGTTGCCGATCGGCTTAATTATCGGCTTCCCGTTTTATGGGGAATGATTTTTACGGCGATCGGATGTTTTTTAATCTCTTTAGGAAATGTCACCGCGCTTTATATTGCTCTAGCTCTCGTCGCAGTGGGCGCAGCGGTCTTTACACCTAGCATCTATGCACTGCTCGGAAGTTTATACCATCACAATCACAGCCTGCGCGATTCTGGCTTTACGATTTACTATGCTTCTGTCAATCTTGGTGTTTTTCTCGCGATGATTGTTTTAGGACTGATCGGAACCCAAAATTGGAGTATTGCGTTTGTCGTTGCAGGAGTTGTCCAAGTCATCGGCTTGTTGCCATTCCGTTCAGCCCTCAAGAATGTGGACGCCAGCAAAATAGCCCCAATGCATTTCAAAATGCCAGAAGGAAAAAAAGCAAAATTGCACCCTCATGAAAAAAGTCGTATTTGGGTCATCTTAATCCTCTCTTTCTTCTCCATTTTATTCTGGATTGCCTACAACCAAGGCGGATCTTCAATGAACTTATTTGCTTTAAACTACACAGACCGGCATGTGATGGGATTTGAAATGCCGCCTTCTTGGCTGCTGTCATCGGAAAGCCTTTATTTGGTTATCCTTGCCCTGCCGCTTGCCAAACTCTACACATCTCTTGCCAAACGGAAACGGGACCCTAGTCCTCCCATGAAATCGGCGCTGAGTCTATTTGCAATGGGAATTTGCTTTTTGGTGATGACAATCGGCGCTTCACAGATTACATCAGGCGCTCTTAAAGCAGCGATTAGCCCTTCCTATCTTTTCATCGCGTACGCGTTTATGGCTTTGGGAGAGATGCTGATTGCCCCCATCGGACTTTCTCTACTGACCCATCTTTCCCCACGTCGCTTTACAGCGATGTTAGTGGGAATTTGGTATTTATGCGTTGGGATTGCGTTCTATTTTGGCGGTGCGCTCGCCCCTTTGATGTCAAAATTGAAAAACATGAACGCATTCTTCGGAATGTTTGTCATTGTCTCATTCCTTTTTGGACTGTTGCTTTTTTTACTTGTCAAAAAGCTCAACAAGATGCGCCATCTCGATACGCTTTAAGACCTTGCATAATAAGAGGTCCAAAGCTTGTTTGAAATCGGCAGGAAGAGGAGCGGTGATTTTTAGTTGTTTTCCTAAGTGTGAAAAGACAACGCTGTAGGCATGTAAAAGATTACGATGCGGCTTGTAGGCGCAAAGGAATTTCTTGCCATATTGGACATCGCCAAGAACCGGATGGCCGATTTGGCTCAAATGCACACGTAATTGATGCGTACGCCCTGTCAATGGCTCACAACAAACAACAGATGCCATTTTTCCTCGGCTTAAGCAGTTCCAAAAAGTGATGGCCCGAACCCCTTTATTTTTTTCAACAGATCCATAAATCGTCTGTCCTTGAAATTGGGCCTTTTTGCCGAGAAAATTATCGATTTTCCCTTCGTCCTTATTGACGATTCCATCGACAATGGCCAGATAAAGCTTGCGCACGCCTCTAGTTTTAAAAAGGGCAATCATGTTCTCTTCTGCCTGCCTATTTTTTGCTAAAATGAGCACACCAGAAGTTTCTTTGTCTAACCGATGGACAAGCAACAGATTTCTTTTTGGATCCGGCAAACAGGCTTTAATGAAGCGATTTTCAGAAACTAACCCAGCGGGTTTATTGACAATCAAAAGATCGTTGTCTTCAAAAAGAATAGGAATCTTGGCGTCTAAAACATTGTTTTTCTTTTCAAATGCCTGTTTGTCTAATGTGATGAGATCGTTTTCCTTTACAACATATGAAGAAAATGTCTCAATGCGCTGATTGACTGTGCACAACTTACCATCAATTGCTCGCTTAATTGTTTTGACAGAAGGAGCGTCAGGACATTTCTTTTTTAAGAATTGAAGTAAGCGCAGGCCAGCTTCTTTTCTAAAAACATGCCATTTACCCATCCAAATGCTCTAAGAAATCAATGAGCAAACGGATACCAACGCCGGTTGCTGCTGTCGGATGATAAGGTTTCAGTTCAGAAAGAAAAGCTGTGCCAGCAATATCTAAATGAGCCCAAGGAATCGTTTTTTTGACAAATTGTTGAATGAACATGGCAGCAGAAGCTGAACTTGCTTTGCGTGGCCCAGAATTTTTAAGATCGGCGATTGGAGATTTTAAATACTCCTTGTATTCAGGATAGAGGGGCATTCTCCAGAGACGCTCATGAGTACGCTCTCCTGCTTTTTCTAAGCGTTTGGCCAAGGTTTCATTATTGGAAAATAAACCCGTCGCTTCCTCCCCAAGAGCGATAATGATCCCTCCTGTCAGGGTTGCAACATCGATCATTTGACTCGGCTTGTAATTTTCTTGAAGATAGGAAATGGCATCAGCCAAGACCAATCTTCCTTCTGCATCCGTATTGCTAATCTCGATAGTTTTTCCTGAATGACTGCGATAGACATCCCCTGGCTTATAGCTTGCCGGCCCAATCGCATTTTCGGTAACCGCAAGGACACTAATGAGGTTGGTTTTGAGCTTGAGTTCTGCAGCTGCTTGAATGATCCCTATAGCAACAGCAGCGCCAGCCATGTCGCATTTCATTGTCTCAAGACCAGTTCCAGCAACTTTGATGTTCAATCCCCCTGTATCAAACGTGATCCCTTTTCCGATGATTGCAGTTTTTTCTTTGGAATGAGCATTTCCAGTGTATTCGAGAATAATCAGAGCAGGTTCGCGAATCGCAGCGCGTCCCACAGCCAAAATCAATCCCATTTTCTCCTTTTCTAATCCTTTTTTATCGAGGAAGGTCGTCTTGACTTGACCATATTTTTTTTCGAACTCTTTTGCGATTTTTTTAAAAAGATCGACATGCACATCGTCAGCATTTCCATTGACAAGATCCCGCACAAAATTCACAGAATGGATCACTGTTTCCGTCTTTTTTAAAAGGACCTGGCCTGCTTTATTCAGATTGCAAAAACAAATTTTATCTAACTCTGAATGGTTTTCTTCCTTATTTGATTCTCCTTTTAATCGATCAAAAGAATAATTCGCTAACAATACCCCTTCTATAACGGCTTGACATAAGATATTCCATTCGATCAAATCGGTTTCTGGGAAAAAAACATTCACATGCTTCATCTTTTTTGCACGCATCGCTTTTACAGAAGAAGCGTAAGAGCGGCGAAGGGAATCCGGAAGACACTCTTTTTCAATCCCAAGGCCTAACAATAAAATTCTTTTCTCTTTTCCTTGAGACGGATATAACAAAAGGCATTCCCCTTCTTTACCGTCAAAATCGCCAGAATCAAACGGAATTTTAACAAGGGATTCAAATTCTTTGACAGCGCAAGCCACCATCGGCTTTTTCTTGTTTTGCCAGACGGGAAGAACCACGACATCGGCAGGTTTGCGTTCTTTTGGATGGAAAACTGAACTTATTTGCATGGAATAGAATCCGATTTTCTAAAAAGGAATTTCATCTTCAGTAAATGTCGGATCAACCTGTCCTTGCCCCTGAGAGACTTCATGAGCAATGGGACCCATACTGGCAGCGGGAGCCATAGAAGCAATCGAGGCCATTTCCTGATGAGGTTTATAGGATTGCATCCCTGATTCAGAACCTTCAGTTGCGCCTTGGCCATCAGTGCGCCCAAACGGACTAAACATGATGTTGTGGGCTGTAACACTCATGGAAACTTGCGGACGTTCTTCTCGATCAGTGAAGATTTCAGGTTTATTCAATTCACCGACAACAATGATAGCACTGCCTTTTTTGAAATAAGGGATCATCTTGTCAAATTGTTCACCCCAGATCGTTACTCTCCACCAGATCGTTTCATCTTTACTACTTCGCCGCACCCGCGTTGCGACGCGAAGCGTTGTGACTTTTTGACCCGATGAAGTAAAACGCACTTCTGGATCTGCACCTAAATGCCCTGCGAGTATCATTTGATTCATTGTTATCCCTCATCGTTAAATCGTGATTTAGGACTCATTATTCTTATCTCAAACAAAATTCTCAAGAGCTTTTTTGGATTATCCTATTAATCTATTAGGGAAATTGTCATTCTCCATTTTTAATCCTTCTTTCACAAATGCTTCTAAAAGAGGAAGAGTATCTCTAACAGTAGCAGTATTTAAGGTGGCATCATTTCCGCTAATGCAAAAACATGTATGAAGTTCTTTATTTCCGGAAAAAAAGATCTCTTTAGCAAGTAGAGATGCAACATTTTCATCTTCTTGAAATGAGAAGTTTGCTGTATTAGCAAGAATCTTAGTCGCACAATTATTTGTCAGATGCGCTAATGAAATTGCATGGTGGGAGCGAATTTGAAAAGGGAAAGGATAAAAACTCGCCCTAAAGACTCGGACGCCTAAATCCATTAATTTTTTATGATAATCTGAAGCAAAACCTGCAGATTCAGAAAAATAATAATCTTTAATGGCTTCAATCATGATGATTTGCCGTGGATTTTCATGACTTTGACTCAAAAAATTCAATAAGCCTTGTTCTGGATCCGCATTCCATCTTGTGAGTTTTGCCATACCGTAAAGAAAATAATTCAAAGGAAATGAAAAGAGTCGTTGTGAGACTTTTTTTATTGAGGTGAGTCCTCGATTGATCGCTAAAGTTAGAGGCAGCTCCTCTTCAGAGGATAGATCATCAAACGCCACATTGCCTAAAGATGTCGTTATCAAAGAGTCCACTTCCACGCCGTTTTTCTGAAAAGCTTTCAATACTAAAAGTGGGCTTTTGCTCAGTTCATTTAAATTCAAAGGTTCCCATTTTCGAGTGTGATATTGTTGATATTCCTGATTTTCATTAAAACTGAATAAAATGACTCGAAATTTTTTGCCATTTACAGCTATGTTTGATTCAAATAATCGCACTGTAAAAACTAAACCAGAGGTCTCTCCATTAAGACAAACTCTTACATCTCTTACAGAAAAATAAGTTCGAATAAGCTCTAACTCTTCAGGTGCATTCTTTGTATATCCTTTAAGATGATCTACAACTTTCTGCGCCAATGTGTTATCGATTTGAAGATGCTGTTCCGTTTGATTCTTATACAAAGGCAGGTAAAAATTGTTTCTGAGAATTGTTCCTATCTTTTCTAGAGGAGCATACAATAGCTCCCAATATCCACGATTTGTCCTCGTTTGGCTGGGATTTTCATGATAAATAATGGAGGGTATTTCCTGAATATTCGAACGCGAGTTGATAACAGCTGTGCTCATCTTTCCTTCTCCTTTTCACTGAATCATTAAGTTTTTTTCAAACCGGATAAAGTCCAGTTTTAAAGGTAGAGAAAAATAAGCGATAACATTTAAAATGTCAATCTTGAAAGCTGAAATTCAGCAGCTTTCAATCCCGCCTATCGGCCAATTTTTCAGTTTGTTTGGGTATAAATAGCTGGAACGCTACGATTTTTTTTATTTTCATAACACACAAAAAATCTATCTCAAAAGAAACGCTCATTTTCTTTAACAAGAATCAAAAACTTCAAAATCAATGGATTTTTAAAAAAACAAATAAAAAACTATTAGACAAAAAAAATCGATTTGAGTTAGACAGAAAAAATATGACGTTATAAAAATTCACAATTATGAATCTATCTCGCAATCCTTCTTCAGATAATTTCTGGTCTAATTCTTCAAAAGATTCTACTACTTCAATTGCAGTTAATAAAAAAAATAAAGATAATAATGATCCTTTATCCGAACTACTTTCCTCTATTGATGAATCCTCTGAATTTTATGATCCCTATTCCGACCTCAATCTCTTCCTTTCTCAAAAAGTCAAACAAGAAATGCAACATTGTGAGTCTTCAAAAAAATGGTCTTTAAAAATTCAGGAAGATTTAATTGTTAAAATCACACCCGAATTTCAGAAAAAATTTCCTCAATATCGATTAGGCGTGTCAGCGTTAAAAAAAACTTGGGAGAAAATCGCGTATTATTCCACACAGATTCAACAGAAAAAAGAAGCGATGACCCAAGACGGCAAACTCAACATCCATTTCTTTATTAAAGAGAATCTAAAGAGCTATGCAGCATTGAAAAATCCCATCCATATTCATCCCTGTCATTTTGCTCATCAACTTGCGATGAAAATGAGTGAATGCATTGCAGTGATTGATGGAATCCGTCCTGAACTTAAACAGTTGACAAAACTCATTTGGGCTGTTCAACGCCACTTGCTTACAGGAGGAATTGAACAAAATAAAAGTCCCTATGATGAATATGATAAAATCGATTCTCTCATTGTGAAATCGATTTTGGAGATCAGCGCCAAAGATCCTCAAATAAGTTTCAATGAGCTCGAGCATAAAGTCAAAGAATCCCTACTTTCTCTTTATGAATTACCCAATTTTTCTTCCCTGGATCATTTACAGTGTAATATTTCTGCATTGCTCGCAGAAAAATTATATGCGTCTTCGACATTTCATACGCTTTTTTTCTCCGAACAAAAAAATGCTATCCATCATTTCATGCAGAGACATACCTCTTTATGTAAAGATGCAATCCCACACCCTCAACTTCCCGAACTTGTTCGGCGCATCATAGCCCTCTACACTCTAGCTAGCAATTTACCAAAAAACATTTCGGAAAATATCTTCAAAGAAGCTGTGCATGCCATTTATCCTCAGCAGAAAGAAGAGCGCCCCAACTTCCCCCAGGCACTTTACGCTTTTATCTCCGCGGAACTGGTTTTAATGAAAAGCGAAGAATTCTGTCCTGCACCGACTTACGTTGCTGAAACCCTCTGGTCAGCCTATCAGGAAGCCACTTTGCTCCCGATTCTTCAAGGAAAAGATAATGACGTCTTAGAAATTGTCATTTGGAAATCTTTAAGCAAAACAGAAGGTTTACTTCAAAAGCTCCCCTACCAAATCGGCCAAAAGATCGAAGAAGAAATCGCCAACATCATGATCGAAAATCCCACTCATGCATTTTCAGCTCTTGTTCAGAACACTGTGCAATTTTTTAAACGAACAAAAAATCTCGTTCAAATCAAACAATGGAGTGAAATTGAAAAAAGGATTCACATATGGACCCTTCAAGGGGATATGTTGTGTCGATGGATTCGCCTCGATCCAGATAGTATCTTGCTCAGAATGATTTGTCAAAAATGGAAGGAGCACCCTGCTGTACTGCCTCATCACACATTTGTGAGCGAAATCTGTCAAACTTATCTCAAAAGTTATCCAGAGCTGACTTTATACTCAGGACAATTAGCCCTGCGGGTTTGGATTCTTTATAAATATGCATGGTATAACTTATTCGGCACCCGTGAAGCCTCTTCTTTTGATCGATTCCTTAAATGGCATTCTTGCGCCTTACTTTTTTCTGGACCCACTTTAGATCATGACCATTTGGTCCATCAACTCGAAGAAATCATTTGTAAAACAATCCCTCTTATTCCTTTCGATAAAAAGCAAGTCAACACTGCCCTTACGCAAAATTTCAGCTCAGTGAGTAAAAATTAAAATTTACCCAAATCACAGGATGGCCTTTATTAGACCTCTTGCATAACCTCCCGTTCGTGCCCGTGCCCCCATCCTATTACCCATATCTTTTATCTGACAAGAGCGTCTACTTTGGTGTGTAATTAAAAGCGTTAGGCTGCCAAGTAGTTAAAATTCTTCCCCTTGGCGTCTTTGCGTTTTCGTCTTTCTGCACTACAACATGGGAAAAAACGCAGAGACGCAAAGTCGCAGAGACGCAAAGGGGGAGAATGATTTTTTAACTACTTGGCAGCCTAACGCTTTTAATTACACACCAAAGTAGACGCTCTTGTCAGATAAAAGATATGGGTAATAGGATGCCGGCACGGGCAGGGGCACGAACGGGAGGTTACGCAAGAGGTCTAATTAGGTTTGAGATTATAATGACAAATTTTTATTTTAAAGTTGAAGTAAATTATAATTTAAATTAATATTAGAAATAGTTAAATATTACTTTTTAAAAACTTAATTTAAGGTGTTTTTATGGCTATTATTCCTTATAATAATTCATCAAACGGTTTTAATGACATTTCCGATCTTCCGCCGATTTTCAATCTTCCGCCGGATATGTTAATGCGGATTTGTCATGATTTAGCTGTTAAAGAGATTGTTTGTTTTGCTTCGACAAGTCGAGAATTCTATTTTCTCTCTTCGATTAATGCGATTAGCAACCCATTGTGGAAGTCATTGTTTTATCATAATTATAAAGATTTTGATAATTCGCCTGAGGAGATTAAAAAAATAGCAAACAAACTAAGTTTTTATAAATTTTATAAATGTCTAACGCAGGTAATTCATAATACAAAGAATTGGCAATCTATTCCAAAACAGAGTAACTACAACTCAAAGATCCAGAGTTTTTTTAAAACTAAAGAAGAGCTTTGGACACTAATAAATGAGGATCCAGAGGATGTCTCATGCATTAAGGTCATAGGTAAGGAGTTCTTGATTTCTTGCCAATGGAGAGGTGCGATAACGATTTGGAATCTCTACACTAAACAAAACCTTCTCGAGCTAAAAACGAGTCAATACTTCATCAGCCACATCAAAATGGTAGACCGTAATACAACACTTGTTTTTAGCGCGAAAGATAGTAAGAAGATTACTCTCTTGAATTTCGATACAAAAGAAAAACAATCACTAGAGAATAAAGCGGGTTATAACATCCAATGCTTCAAGATCGTAGATAGTGAAAACAAACAAGATGATACAAAACTCATCATTTCCGGCTTATCGAATAGATCGAAAGGCATGATTGAGATCTGGGACCCAAAAACTAAAGAGAAGTTTCAGATGAGGCTGAAATGCAAGTACACACCTCTGAGACAGCAACCAGCCTCGACTAAT
>Ga0206843_10292_pt1 | contig 12003 bp, 10 predicted proteins | sample Alteio_BWOrgCont_21_FD_152869 | JGI IMG/M metagenome (GOLD analysis project Ga0206843, IMG submission 152869) | Enriched cells from forest soil in Barre Woods Harvard Forest LTER site, Petersham, Massachusetts, United States -... | ecosystem: Environmental > Terrestrial > Soil > Temperate forest >...
GGGATCGTAAGTATAGGAAGTGGTGTTTTGAAAAGAATCTTTCTTAAAAATCTGGCGATCGTGGAAATCATATCCTAAAGAGGTGATGTGGACAATGCCATCCTCTCCTTTTTCAGTCTGCTGGCACAACCTTCCCTTTGTGTCGTGATGGAATTTTGTTTCAAGCCGGTGAGAGAAATTGGTAGAGGTATCGGGACGGCCTTTCGTGTCGTAGGTATAAACAGCTTCCTGCCCCAGATGATTGGTTTCTGTAAGGACATCGCCGCGCTCGTTATAAGTTTTGCAAAGGGTATAGACATGACGGCCTTCCGCATCGCAAACTTCTTCCCTGGCAATATTGCCATTCCCGTCGTAAAGCAGATGGGTTTTCTTGAGGGGCTTTTCAATACCGGCTTCCCAGTACGTTTCTTCAATCCATTCAGGCATATGAAGGAAAGGGGCAGCTTGGCGCAAGATATAAGTTGTTATCCGTCTTTGAGTGACATGGGATAAATCCTCTTTATTTTCACCTGCTCCATCGTCGGAAATTGTCTGGATAAGATTATTACAATCGTCATAGATGAAAAATTCTCTTAAAATCGTCTCATCTTCATTCTTCGTAAACTTGCAAGTCACAAGGTCTGTATGCGGAAGATAAGAAAAACAGATCACTTTTCCATCTTCTGTCTCCTCCTTTAAAAAGAGATTCCTTCCATCTTCAGAAAACGTTCTTTTTGTTATAAAGGTTTCCTGATTTCCCTCTCCTGTTAAATCGCCAGTAAATGCTTCCAGGATTGGATTACCAAAACGGTCATATTCAAATGATTTTCTATAGAAGATATTTTTATGAGAGTCTCTCACCTCAATAGATTTTAACCATTGCCTCTCATCCCATGAATAGAGCTTCTTCATCATAGGAAAAAGCAGAAACAGTGAAAAGACAACAAGCAGTCAGGGTAATTAAATAACGCATTGTTTTAACTTTGTCTTGTAAGATCCTTCTTCCCAAGAAGTTTGAGAATCGTTTTCATTAAGCTAGACTTTAATACCGAAACAACTTGAAGAATCGGTATAGCCATTGGAGGGAATTGATTTCGCGTCTAAAGCGATCCTGAGCAATGGCTAAAGTGCAGTTAAGATGAAAGATTATGCAATATGAAAAAATTTAGTTAAAGATAAATGAAGTTTCAAATAAACTCCTTGTTCTTTTAACGCTAAGCAGTTATAATCCTGCCAATGATTTTTTAAGGAGTTTTTCCCATGGTCCGCATAAGTAAGCAAGCAAAGAAACGCGCTGTTTTCCATCGCCGCCCGGCCCCGCCGGCAAAAAAAACTGGGCCGAAAAAAGACAATCTCTCACAAGGATATAAACTTCACGCCAATGCGATCGAAGGCAACCTTGCGCAAACCTTGTTTATCCCTAAAATTAAGTAAAAAATTTTTATAAAGGTTTCTATTATGACCAGACATCGCAGCTATGGAAAATCGAGTAAAACGGCTAAGAAACGCAATGTCCTTAAACGTTTTGAACGTATCGACGTTCTTCGACGCCTCGGTAAGTGGAAAGATGGAGAAAACAGTAAAGTTACAGGCCTGCCTAAAACCCCTGTGGCATCGTAATTTGTTAAAATCTCCTGAGTCTAAGATTACTTTGTATAACTCCCAGAGAGATTTTCCCATTTTACTTCCCCAGGTGAGAAAAGCGATTGCGTTTTTGCTCAGAGAATTAAAAATTTCCACGGATGAAGTGATTATTCACTTTGTTTCCAAAAAAAAAATTTCCTCATTGCACAAAAAGTTCTTCAATGATCCCTCGCCAACGGACTGTATCAGCTTTCCAATCGATCCTCTAAAAAAAAGCAAAGAATCTTTTCACCTTCTCGGAGAAGCTTTCATCTGTCCCAAAATTGCGGTCGAATATTCTACATATCATCAGCTTGATCCTCTAGAAGAACTCTACCGTTATATCGTCCATTGTCTTCTGCATTTCATCGGTTATGACGATCTTGAACTCTCTCAAAGATCGCGTATGAAAAAAAAAGAAAGAGTTTGTTTAAAAAGGTTATACGACACAGGATTCCTATGAAAAACCTTTGTAATTAAACTAAGTCAAAGTCCAGAATGGACGATAATTGATGAAATCACCCATAGGAAGCCCTTTGCTTACGTTTTCTTTTTTCGTCGCTCTTTTTTTCCTTATCGGGTCCGGTACTTTAACAGCAATGTCCACATCGTTGCAACTCAAAGGAAGATTGCAAACTGAGGAAGTTCTTAAACAAAAGCACTCGCCTTTTTTTTTTCCATTACTTTCTGAATTTTTTCTTTGGAAAGCAAAAATGGGAAGGACTCCTTTTTTCCTTAAGCTTCACAAAGCACCTGCTCAGAATCCTCTATGTCATCACAGCTTTTTTCTTTTTGATTGAGAAAGAGCTTTTCCACAAAGCTTTGATTTTTTCAGAGTCAAGGTATACTTGTGATGCTCTATTAGTTTCAGCCATTGCTCTTTTGATCATTGCACCTTCTTTGATCATCGATTTTTTGTTCAGCCTATACGCCCAACTTAAACCTGATACGACTTTTCGTTTTCTCTCCCTGCTCAGTTCATGCTTTTTGCTACTCTGCATCCCGCTGACGGCTCCCTTCTTTTTATTGATGAAATATTTTTTGCCTAAAAATGAAAAAGAAAAGAAAACTCTTCTTCCTTTTAAAATTCGAGATAAAGTCTATGAATTGCTCCAAGAAACCGAGCTTGGAGCCTATCTTGATTCTACCGAACAAAAATTTATCCTATCTATTGTCTCTTTCAAAGAAAGAATTGCTAGAGAAGTTATGGTTCCAAGGATCAATATTTTCAGTTTGTCTGAAGATACGCCTATCAATGAAGCGGCGCAAAGTTTTCTCACCGAGGGCTATAGCCGAATTCCTGTCTATAAGGACAGCGTCGACAATATTATCGGCGTCATCTTGTACAAAGATGTTCTAAACATCTATATCGAACAATCCGATCATTCAAATAAATTAACCTCTCCCATTGGAAAATTTGTGAAATCTGTTCTATACACGCCGGAAACAAAGAAAATTTCGCATTTGCTTCAAGAATTCCGCAGTAAACAAATTCATCTTGCCATCGTTGTCGATGAATGGGGAGGCACAGAAGGAATTGTCACTATTGAAGATATCCTCGAAGAGCTCGTTGGAGAAATCGCTGATGAATACGATATTGGCCAGCAAGCGCAATTTTCTGTCTTACCCGGAGGAGGGTGGATCATCGATGCCAAGATGTCAATTATCGATATTCAAGAAGAGCTAAATATTAAGATTCCTGATAGTCCAGAATATGATACCATTGGCGGCTATGTTTTTCATCGTGCCGGCGCGATTCCCTCGAAAGGATGGAAGATCCATCATGATGAATTTGATTTAGAAGTTTTGAGTTCCAGTGAAAGGTCGATCGAAAAAATTAAAATCACTCCACATGTTTGAAAGTGCGACCCCGAGCAATAGCTAAAGTCGAGGCCGTTTTCCCAGTTGAAAAAGAAACAGAATTTAAGGCAGAATTATAAACTCACCTTACGCAAAATTTTGACCCATTGGGCTGCGTCAAAGCCTCGGGGTTGAGTTTTCGAAAATGGGGTAATATGAATGAAATATTACCCCATTTTCGAAAACTCAACCGCGAGAGCTTTCACGCAGCCCAATGGGTCAAAATTTTGCGTAAGGTGAGTTATAAAGTCCAGTTAGGGAGAAATTAAATGCGCCGTTCCATCTGTTATTGCGAACCAAGTCACGCCCTTGCGGGAGACGTTTCGACTTGGAAATTTTCTTACACCACAGCAACATCGCTCCCTAAAGGGACTCGGCTGAAATTCGACATTTCTTCACGAGGACGAGAAGTCGATTGGGAAATTCCCAGTGTAAATCTTAAGGAGAAAAATAATCTCATTTGGGCAGAATCTCCGGAGGGCAAGATACTTTCTGCAAAAGTTCTCGACAGAGATGAATTTTCTTCTGCTTTTGAATTTATACTCCCCTCCGAAATTAAAGCCGGTGACACATTTTCAATTTTCATAGGAACTACGGATAAAAAAGAACATCATAAAAAGGGAAATCGCGCTCAAACCTCAATTCAACGGCGCCGTCCCTTTCACCTCTACATCGATCTAAAAGGAAAGGGGGATTATCGAGATCCTGAAATCTTTACAATCGATGTCCGTGGTAATGTCTTGAAGAACATTCGCATTATTGCACCATCTCTTGTTGGAAAAAACAAACGGTTTGATGTGATTGTTCGATTTGAAGATGTTTTTGGCAATTTAACAAACAACGCCCCAGAAGGAACCCTTATTGAAGTTTCTTATGAACATTTACGCGAAAATTTAAACTGGAAGCTCTTTGTTCCTGAAACAGGATTTATCAATGTTCCTAATCTTTATTTTAACGAACCAGGGATTTACAAAATCCAATTGCGTAACTTAAAGACAAATGAAATTTACTTTTCGCCTCCGATTAAATGTTTTGCCGAAGCCAATAGAAGCATTTATTGGGGACTTCTTCATGGGGAATCGGAAAAAGTAGATTCCGCTGAAAATATCGAAGCGTGTCTGCGTCATTTCCGCGATGAAAGAAATGATCAGTTTTACGCTGTATCCCCTTTTGAAGGTATCGAAGAAACGCCCAATGATATTTGGAAAACAGCTTGTGTCCAAGTTGCAGAGTTTAATGAAGACTACCGTTTCACTACTTTCTTAGGTTTTCAATGGTTTAATGAAGCTCCTGAAGAAGGGTTGCGCCATATCCTCTTTTCAAAAGACAATAGACCAATTCTGCGCAAAAAAGATGCGAAAACCAATTCACTAAAAAAAATCTACAAGAGTCATACCACCAAAGAGATCCTTTCTATCCCCTCATTTACAATGGGAAAGGGATTTGAGACGACTTTCATCGACTATGACCCTGATTACGAGCGCGTCGTGGAAATCTATAATGCTTGGGGCTCTTCCGAATGTACTGTGAAAGAAGGAAATTTACGCCCCATTGCAACAGATGGGAAAAAAGGCATCACCGAAACAGAAAAAGGTTCAATTCGCAAAGCGCTTAACAACAATTGTCGTTTTGGGTTTGTTGCCGGAGGGCTAGATGACCGAGGCGTTTATGGCGATTTTTATGAGAGCGATCAAATCCAATATTCTCCTGGGAAGACAGCGATTATCGCGATTGAGCAAACCAGGGAAGCTCTATTTCATGCATTGATCAATCGTTGTTGTTATGCGACAACAGGGGAACGCATCGTCTTAGGGTTTTATATTGCTGAAGCTTCGATGGGAAGCGAATTGAATACTAAGGCCAAGCCAGGACTAAGTTTCAACCGGCACATTTCAGGATTTGTTGCTGGAACAACCTTAATCAAAGAGATTTTATTTGTCCGTAATGGCAAACCATTTCATACCATTTATCCCAAACAAGCTCATTACGAATTTGCATTCGATGATACAGAACTCCTCTCTAAAATACTCTTTCCCGCCCAGGGAGAAAAACCTCCTTTTGTGTATTATTATATCCGTGTCGTTCAAGAAGATGGACATATTGCATGGGGTTCTCCAATCTGGATTGATCAAACAGAGACTGTTATCAGCAACACTAGCAAAAAAAGTAAAAAATCAGGGAAAAGCTAAGGAGCTTTTTTTTCTTTGCTATGAGGTTTGCGTTTCATCTAGAACCTTCTTAGAGGTTTTCTTAGATTTTATGTTGCAGCTGCCAACCCCAGCTTTAAGGCTGGGGTTAATTCATTAACAAAAAATTTTATCATTCACAATCTACAGTGTTGCCGGTGGTGGAAACACTGTTGTTGTTGCCGGTGGAACCGCTACCGTTTCAGGTATCCCTGTTGTTCCCGCTGGAAGCTGTGCCGTTACAGGTGTCACCGGTGTCGGTGTTCCCACTGTAGACTGTGCCGTTACAGGTGTCACCGGTGTCGGTGTTCCCACTGTAGACTGTGCCGTTACAGGTGTCACCGGTATCGGTGTTCCCACTGTAGACTGTGCCGTTACAGGTGTCACCGGTATCGGTGTTCCCACTGTAGACTGTGCCGTTACAGGTGTCACCGGTATCGGTGTTCCCGCTGGAGGCTGTACCGTTACAGATGTCACCGGTATCGTGGTTCCCGCTGGAAGCGTTCCTCCTGTTCCAGGTGCCCCTCCTACTGGTACCCCTCCTGCTGAAATGAGTCCTGTGGTTCCCGCTGGAGGCGTTCCTCCTGTTCCAGGTACCCCTCCTGCTGAAATGGGTCCTGTTGTTGGCGGTGCATTAGGTGTGGCTAAAGCGTTAATTAAATTTTGAACAGCTTGTTTAGCTAAAGGTCCACGGATAGCCGTTGCAATAACGTCATCTGCAAAGCTCAAAGAATTTTCATTCTCTCCTCCCGCGTCCCAAATGAACCATCTGAACGACGCTTTAGAAGCTTCAAAGCCTTGGCCCGTTCCATCTGGAAGCACATTGTAGAACTGTCTTGCAAAATCATCCGTTGCGTTAGTCGCATTGAGAATCGTTTGGAATGCACGCATTTTCACAGTTGGGGATTGGATTTTTCCAAACAAGTTCAATGCGTAGTTAACGACCTCATTTGAGAGTATTGTATTAGAATTGGTAACGAAAGAGTCATTGATTAGATTGAGAATTTCATTGTCGGTGGGAACCGGCTCTGCAACAGAATCGGGTACTGGAGTTGGAGGTGTGCTCCGAGAAAACCAGCCAAAAAGGTTGGCAAGACATTTACAAATCTTATCAACAATGTTTGAAATCCAAGCAGAAATCTGCGCGATGAAGCCTTTGCCTGCTTCTTGTACAGAAGATGTTATAGAGCTTGGAGCAGAAGCTACACCCGCAGGTGCGGCAGGTGCGGGTTGATTAGAACTTACTGGAGTGTTAGGACTTCCTGAATTGTTAGGAATTACTGAAATAGCAGTAGGGTTAACAGACATCTTTGAAACCTCCTTATAAAGGTTGTTGAAAACTTTTAACGTCAAACATTTATGACGTTTTTTTAGAAAAACAAAATAAATCATAAGTGTAAAGGTTATATTAAGAAAAGAAAAAATTATCGAAATAGGGGGCATTTGCGAAATCTTTTGAAGGCACCGCTTAAGAACCTGAATAATGAGTTTCTTTCATAGCTCGACTTTAGCCATTGCTCGGGACCGCTTTCGCCTCTATTGGCTAAAGTCGAGACATAGACGAGAAATCTCGATACAAGCATACTCATACCCAACTTATCAAGCAGTAGCTCGGATGTTTTACCCAATTGCACTTATTTTCCTATCCATCCTCACTCTTATGACAGGTTTTTCTTCTGAAGAACCTCTTTGCCAACATTCCGATTCTTCAGCCTGTTTCGACAGGGAGCGTACTGAGGTCAATAAACTGCATATTTTGTATCTTCTGCAATCAAAAGAGTTCCATCGCGCTATCGATCTCTACTCTGCTTATAAAACAAATCTTGGCAGACATGATTTTGAAATATTGCAACAAATGGCCATGATTATGCTAGAACAAGGCGCAAGAAATCCTGATCCGGAAATACAGCTGATCAGTATTTTTGGTTCCAATATTGCCGGAATTGCCGCATCCATCGACGTCCTTGAGGCAGGAATCACTAGTCCACATCCCGAAACACAAATAGCTTCTATTCAATTTTTAGGCCATTTGCAGGACGATCGCTGCGAAGAGCTGTTGATGAAAGCGATGTCATCGGATTACTTTTTCACACGTCTTGAAGCAGCCAATCAACTGGCTATGCGCAAATCCAGGACAGCTGTCGGACATATTGAATCCCTGATGTATAAAGTCCCTTCGCAAATGCGGTTTTTTTTTCCCCAATTCTTTGCTCTAATCGGGACCTCGGATGCCATTGCTCTTCTTCGTCATATGATGGATGATAAATTTCACCTCACAAGAATTGAAGCCATTTTAAGTGCTGCACGATTTGGCCGCGATGACTTATTGCCCATGATTCGATCCCATGCAACACATTTAAACATTGCAGAGCAAGAAGCTTGCGCTTCTGCAATCGGTTTTCTAAAAGATTCTAAATCGATTCCTTTACTAAAAAATTTAAGCCGCTCGCCTTCTGCTAATGTCAAACTCGCAGCAAAATATTCTTTGTATCTTCTCGGTGATGATTCTGCAAAAGAAGAAATCGTTTCATTGGCCAAAGAAGGCAACCTCTTTGCGATCGGCCTCCTTGGAAAGGAACGCAAGATGTTTTGTACGCGTTAACTAAAAATCCAGATTTACAGATTCGATTTAACGCGATTTTTTCTTCTCTTAAGCTCAGCGATCATCGTCCTCTTGAGGCTCTTTTAGAATTTCTCATTCGAGATTCACGAGATCTAGGTTTTCAACTGCAATATTCATTTGGTCATTCTCTCACATTCTGGAAAGTCGTCACTTCAGCACAACAACACCAAAAAGAAAACCCCAATGATCTGCTTGCCTTCTCTATCCACGTCAGAGAACATCTACTCAGAGAATGCTTAGAATGTCCTCCTGGAGAATTTCTAAAAATCGCTAATCATATCTTTGATTCAAAACAAACCGATTTAATCCCGTCATTGATTTCTTTCATGGAAAACCTTCAAACCCCTGAAGCAATCGCTCTTCTTGAAAACAAAGCGCAAACAGCAGGAGCTCCTCTTACAAGAACTTATTGTAATCTAGCTCTTTTGCGTTTAAAAAAAATAGATCAGCATAAAAATGCGGTCTTGAATTGGATTTCGGTAAAAAAAAATACAGAAATGTTCCGTTTTCGGCCCATGCTGCCTTGGAATGTAAAAATCCCGGAAAAATCCAATCCATTTGAGCTTACACCTGAAGAACATTCAAAGTTACTCATTGAATGCTATCAGACAATTGCCCTTGAACACGATGAACAAAGCATCGATATCATTCTGGAAGGCCTAAAAAGCGGACATCCTAAAAATCGTCCTCTACTTGCAGGCCTTTTGATCCAAGCGATTCAATAAAATTTTTAAATATTGGCGAAAGGAAGCAAAACTGGTAGAATGCTTGGCGGCCACATTCCACTTTTAACCTGAATAATGAGTTTATTTTATAGTAGATTGCCGTAGATTTTGAGGATCATGTTTGGTCTATTGTCCTTCGTTTGCATCACTGCTTTTATCCCCCAATCGGTCTGTGAAGATGCTTATCCATTTGATGAGGTTTTTGCGGATTCTTTGCAATCGATTCATGAAGCTCCTTCTATCGAAGGCGATGAGGAACTAGCTTATGAGGAAATTGCGTTCCCAGAGGAACATTATGTCGAAAAAAAACTTGCCCAAGAAGAATTTTCTGAAGAATCTTTCCAGAATCCTCTGGAACTTCAGTACGATGAATCTGAATTTAGCCCTGATATTGAAACAGAGGTCCCCTCTCTTAGCGATGATGTCGATCTCGATGAACCGGAGCCTCCTCCGCAAGAGCAAACCGCGCCTTCTCCAGTCGCACCTAAAATAAACCCCTTGGAATACCCTCCCCAGGCGCTTCCTTTCTCACAGCCTTCGCTATCCCAGGAACTGGTGATCGATTTAAAAAATCCTCTCTTTGCGCATGGGGTCATTACCACTGAAGAAGGAGGAGTGATTACTGGGCAGGGCATTCGCATTCAAGCGCGAAAAATCGAGTACATCAATAAGATTGAAAATGGAATTCGCATTCAAAGAATCATCGCCGAAGAAGATCTGATGATGGAATATGCGAATCGAGCTTTTGTCGGGACTCGGCTTGAATACGATTTTATCCAAAAAACAGGAGTGCTTTATAACGGCAAAACATTTGTCGATATCTGGTTCTTAGGCGGAGATAAAATTGAACTTCAAGAAGATGGAACATTTTACATCAGCAATGCCTTCGTTACCACTTGCGAGGACCAAGACAACACCTGGGAAATCAATGCCAAAAGTGTCAAAATCACAGAGGAGAAATTTTTAGCGGCGCGCAATATCCGATTCCGGTTCTTCAAAGTTCCCCTGTTTTGGCTTCCCTCCTTTAAAAGCAATCTGAAAGCATTTTCCGATCCTCCTATCCGATACAAAGTCGTTTGGGACAAAGGGCTTGGCCCGCGCTTAACGATGCGCTACCGCGTCTTTTCATGGAAAGATTTAGATCTATTTTTTCGTTTAGATTATCGAATCAAGCGAGGTTTTGGCGGCGCCTTCGAATCGGAGTATTCTTTGCCGGATCACTCCACGGTATTTGTCACCCGCAGTTATGGCGCGCACGACAAATCCTTCCCTAATGAAAAAGGACCCCATCGTTATCGTTTACAAGGCCTCTATCACCGTCAAAGCAAAGATGAAAAATCCCAGATTCACCTCACTTGGGATAAATTAAGCGATACCCGAATGGTCGGTGATTTTCGCAGCGATGATTTTGAAATTAACACAGAAAAACGCACGCGTTTTTTGATTTTTCATCAATTCAGCAGCGCTATCTTCAACCTTAACGTTCAACCCAGGGTCAATCGGTTTGACAGCATCGATCAAGAACTTCCTCGGCTTACCATTGGAGTTCGTCCTTTTCAATTGGGTAGTTCTGGAATTATTTCCAACAATTATATCAATGCAGGATATCTCAACTATGTTTTTGCAAATGAATTGCGCAAAGAATTTCATCAGCTTAGACTTTCCTCATCTACCCGTGCCGCGCGCATGGAGACTTGCAATGAACTTTACCGTCCATTTTCATTAGGACATTTTACGCTAAGTCCAAATATCGGAGTCATTGGAATCTTTTATAGCAATAATCCTGCGCATCATCCTATCGGACAAGGAATGCTTACTTATGGGTTTAACGGACAGACCCGACTCTTCAAAAACTATGAAAAATTCCTCCACGTGAGCGAACCCTACCTTGAATTTCAAGGAATCAGCTCTCCTACTGCTGCTTTAAGTCATCATTTTTACTTTGATATCCATGATGGTTATGATCAACTCAATCAACTTCGTTTGGGGTGGCGCAATTCTTTTTATTCCCGTCGTCGCTCAGATTTTCTCCCCTCAATTTTCACTGATATTTACACCTACGGATTTTTTGGGAATCGTGATTTTGCACAAACTTTCCCCAAATTTTATTTAAATGTCGGATGGCATCGCCCCTCCTACGCAATCCGCGGGGGCATTGCATGGAATAATGAAGAACAGGTTTGGGATTATGCCAATATCGCAACCGATTGGACAATCAATGAAGATATCGCTTTCGGTATTGAATTTAGACACCGCAGCAAATATGACTGGAGAAAGGCCGACCATGAAAATTTCATCGTCGATGTCGCCCGCTCCATTCCTGAACTGCTGAGGTCGCCTATGTCAGACGCCAGAGACACTCTTTTAACGCGTTTTTTCATCCGCTTGGCGCCGAAATGGAACTGTCAAATCCAGTCTCGACATGGCTGGGGACGCAGAAATGAACCGCGGTATAATGCTGGAAAAATTGACTTGATCACAATGCTAACGTGCAGCTGGCGTTTAAGGCTTTCCTATGAAAGATTGCCCAATGACAACCGCTTTTCGGGCTCTGTTTCTCTTGTAAAGTGAACCGATTCTTCAAGTTGTTTCGGTATACAAGGCTTTGAAAAAACTCATAGATATATTTATCGATAATAGGTACAATCCCGCCCTCTCCAAAAAATTGGAAGCAAAATGAACACATTAACAGATGCTCGACCAGACGTTGCGAAGTCCTTATCGCCTTATCGACCATTATCAACTCTTAGCTCTCTAGAGACGGGGATCATCGGCACTGGAAATGAGGCTCGTGCTTTAGCAGTCTATTTAAGCCAGCAAGGACATTCAGTCCACATGCTTGCGCGTTCTCCTCAAAAGCTCGAATTTCTGGGAAGAGACTTACGTCTCAAAGCCAAAGGAAAAATCAACGGTAATTTTTCGATTGCCAGTTGCGGTTGTTCGATTCCCGAATTTACCGAGCGCTCTAAATTTATCTTTATTGCCACCATTACGACAGTTTACGCCG
>Ga0206843_10293_pt1 | contig 12000 bp, 10 predicted proteins | sample Alteio_BWOrgCont_21_FD_152869 | JGI IMG/M metagenome (GOLD analysis project Ga0206843, IMG submission 152869) | Enriched cells from forest soil in Barre Woods Harvard Forest LTER site, Petersham, Massachusetts, United States -... | ecosystem: Environmental > Terrestrial > Soil > Temperate forest >...
CAGCTCTACATTGCGTCAGGCGTTTTCATGGTCTACGCCGCGTCCACCGTCGTCGACACCCTGCGCGCCACCGAAAGGAAGCTTCAGGAAATCGTTGAGATCCATCGACTCGTGACCGAAAACTCACGGGACATCATCATCCTTGCCGACTTCGACGGCCATCGCAGTTTCGTCTCCGCCGCTGTCGAGCAATGGGACATGTGGACCCAAGAGGAAATCCTTCGCCACGCCAGCCTCGACCTGGTCCATCCCGAAGACAAACTCAAGATCGTGCCTATCCTGCAGCGCATGCGCAATGGTGGCGAAGGCGCGCTGATCGAGTGCCGCATCCGCAAACGCGACGGCGCCTACCTATGGGTCGAAGCCAGCCTGCGCCCCGTACACGATCCAAAATCGGGCCTCCCCGTCGGCCTATTGAACATGGTGCGCAACATCGATGAACGCAAGGCTGCCGAACATGAATTGCACAACGCCTATCGCGCTCTCGAAGCGCTCGCCGTGACTGACCCGCTCACCCACCTTGCCAATCGCCGGCGATTCGACCAGTACCTCACCGCGGAATGGCGCAGAGCCATGCGCGAGCGCGTGCCGCTCTCCATGCTGCTTATCGATGTCGACTGGTTCAAGTCCTACAACGACACGTACGGCCACCTTCGCGGCGATAGCTGCCTCAACCAGGTAGCCGAAGCTGCGCAGGACACCGTGGCGCGCCCCGCCGACCTGGTGGCTCGCTTTGGCGGAGAGGAGTTCGCCGTCATCCTTCCGGATACCGACCCGGAAGGCGCCATCGTCGTCGCCGAGCAGGTGAGACAGGCTCTCTGTCGCCGCCAACTCGAACACCGCGGCAGCCCCTACGGCTTCCTCACCGTTTCCATCGGAGCCGCCACCGTCATTCCCAACCTCGGGCAAACGTCTGCAACGCTCATCCAGCAGGCCGACGACGCCATGTATGTCGCGAAACGCAACGGCCGCAATCAGGTCTGCAGCGCATCCTTAAACAGCGAGGCCCACGCCGTAGCGCAGGCCTCTTGAATCAATCACTACACGAAACTATCGCACCATGCTTTGGAATAACTGTGATTTCAGCAGGCTGCCGAAGTCCCCATCCGAGGCTGCGAAATGCACCGTCAGTTGCCCGGAGCTCGACGAGATGTCGGTATCCGACATCGCCGTCTTCTCAATATCCGACCCGCTCATCTTCCTGTAAAGCACTGCCGCGTTCAGCAGTGACGACACTGTCGCCGCAGCAAAGTTGTCGCCCGTCGAAATCGTCATGTCGAAGCGCACACCGTGCTGGAAGTTCATCGTGTACCACGAAGCCACCAGGCGCTTGCGCACCGAATCATAGTCGGCAACTGACCCGGCCTCGCCCAGGATCTGCTTCATCATGGTCTGCGTACCCTTCTGGTCGAGAATGCTCCACAGCGGCTCCGTATCCACTGACCGCATCGCATCCATCATCGTGCCGTTGGTCAGCATGTTCGGTGCTACACCGTCGCGCGCATCCAGCGCCTGCTTTACGGCCGTCGTGCTGCCAAAGACCATCGTCGAAGGGTCGACAAAGCACAGTACCATCCCTGTCTTCCCCATCGGATAGATATGATTGTCGCGAATGACGGTCGCGCGCACCTTCTGCTTCTTGAAACCGGCAAGCATGTCGTCCATGGCAAACTGGCCCTGGGCCACGCCCACCGTGTCCAGTTGATCTCCAGCGCTGTTTGCGCGATACAGTGCAAAAGCCAGGCTGTCCACATCGTGGTTGTCGTTGATGCCTGACTTGCGAAGCGCCTCGTCAAACTGCTTCAGATCGGGCGGCATGACGCGGTCCTTCAGCTGCATCGCGGAATCGGAGTTCTGCATCGCCCTGTAATCCACCACCACCAGCTGCTGCACTTCGCGCGGGATCGCCGCCCGCGCATCTCCCGACAACTGCGCCGGCCATGCCGGCAATGCCGCAACAAAAACTGCCGCCGCAATCATTCGAACTGAATTACTAAACAAGGTCATCCTCCGGGTCGAGCGCATCTATGCCGCGCTCGTCTTTCTGAGCCTGCGCTTCGCTGTTTCAAACTTGTGTTATTGGAAACACGCGCTGCGCGCAAACCACTCTTCGTTCTATGCTTCTTTGAACCGTCCATCGCGACGGTTCCGATCTATATGAGAGACGGCGAATCCCTTGAATTCGCTCTATCTTCCCGTCCTTATTGTACCCTCGGGTTACTTATCCTTCACGGCGCAGGGGGTAACCAGGGTTACTCCTCCCCAGGCCATGCAAGGGGGGTATCCAGCCTGCTCTCCAGCACCTTCGCCTGCTCGTCAAATCCAAGTAATTGACGCATCCACTCGCTTTCGCGCTCACAGGCCTTCTCAGGAACAAGCCCCACAATCTCGCCTTCCACAGGAGCCGATTTGTGCCGTAAAGCCAACCGCGACACCGCGTTGAACACCTGAGACAGGGGCGTCACTTCAAAATCCGTGATGTTCATTGAAAGCTGTGCGCGCCCGTGCGCCAGCACGCCCATCGCTTTCACGCCTTTCAGCCCGCCCGACGCTGCCCGAATCTCCCGTGCAATCGCCCGCACCATCGCCACGTCGGTCGAGTCGAAATAAATGTTGTAGGTCACCAGGAACTTCCGCGCGCCTACTGCACAAGCTCCCGCCGTCGGATGCAATCCCGGCCCGCCAAGGTCCGGCCGCCGCGATGCCTCCTTGCGCACCGTCTCGCGCAGCTCTTCAAACTGTCCCCGCCGCACATCGTCGAGGTTCGCTCGATCGGGACGTGCCGCAGCGGCTTCGTAGAAATACACCGGCACTCCGTAGCGCTGCCAGATCTCCTGACCCGCTTGTCGCGCCAGCATTACGCACTGTTCCAGCTTGATGTTTGCGATCGGTACAAAGGGAATCACGTCTGCCGCACCGATGCGCGGGTGAGCCCCAACCTGGCGCGTCAGGTCAATCAGTTCGATCGCCTTTCCCGCGCCCCGCACCGCAGACTCCAGCACCGCCGCCGGCGACCCTGCAACCGTCACCACCGAACGGTTGTGGTCTTTGTCCATCGACCAGTCCAGCAGGTGTACGCCTTCCACACGCATTGCGGCCACAATAGCCTTCACGCGCTTCGCATCTTTACCTTCTGAGAAGTTGGGGACGCACGCCACGATCTGGGTCTTGCTTGTCATTTCCAGAACGTATACCCCACCTGAATCTGGATGCTGGCATTCACGCCCGGGTTGCGGTCGCCCAGCGACGCGGACGAGATGTGTACCGCATTCACTCCCAAGTCCAGCGACCGCTTCGACCGTAGAAAATAGTGAATGCCTACCCCGCCCTGCGGCGAAAAATTCCACACCGACGTCCCGCCCGGCGCTCCATGCGGAAGCAGCACATCCGGCGGAAATTTGTGCGTCGTATAGACCAGCCCGCCCGCCGCCTGGAACCACGGTTGAACCCGCCGCGAATGCGTCAGAAAATTCCATCGGAAGATCACCGGCGTAAGACTTGCACCGGTAAAGGTCCCGCCGCCCTCTGGCACAGGGCACGCCCCGCCTCCCGCGCACTCGTAGATCTGATCATGCGGCGCAGGCGTATATGCCTGCCAGAACGGGATAATGTTCCCAGCAAACTGAAACTGCCCGCTGAATATGCCCGCGTGCAGTACCGGCGTCAGCGTCTTCCCTAACTCTGCTCCGGCAAAAAAGAACTTGAAATCCGAGCGATCGCCCACGCCCGTGCCCCAGTTCACAAAGGGCCCGTATTCCCAGCTCCGCGCGTTGCGCACTTCCGCCACGGGGGAATCAGCATTCTCGTTTCCGCCCGCCGCCGCACCACTGTTGGCGCCATCCGGCGTTTCGGCAACAGATTTCAAACCGGGGATCAACATCGCAGCCATCAAAAAAACAAAAGAAAACTTCATTTTTGCAATCAAACGGATTTCCCTCTCCGCAACTGGAATCTTCCCTTTACACAAGAAAGGCCGCCTCGCACGGGCGGCCCTTCGATCTGCATCGCGAGGACCGGCTTAGCCGGCGACCTGTTCCATCTGTTCCGCGTCCATGTCAAAGTTCGAATAGACGTTCTGCGTATCGTCGAAGTCTTCAAGTCCCTCCAGCAGCCGCACCATCTGCCCTGCCGCCGGTCCTTCCAGCTTCGTATAGTTAGACGCGACCATCGTCACCTGGTTCATAGCTGTCGCAATTCCCGCCGCCTTGATTGCGTTCAGTACGCCTTCATAGGACGCCGGATCCGTCAGGATTTCCCAGGAGTCGCCTTCGTCGTTCAGGTCTTCGCCGCCATGCTCGAGCACAATGTCCATCAGCTTCTCTTCGCTGGCAGCCGACTTCTCGACGGCGATTACGCCCTTCTTCGAGAACATGTGCAGAACCGATCCCGTTGAACCGAGATTGCCCCCGTTTTTCGAGAACATGTGCCGGATTTCGCTGACCGTCCGGTTCCGGTTGTCGGTCAACGTCTCGACGATGATCGCAACGCCGCCCGGACCGTAGCCCTCAAACGTGATTTCTTCGTAGTTCACGCCCTCGAGTTCGCCGGTGCCGCGCTGGATCGCACGCTTGATATTGTCCTGCGGCATGTTCTCGGCCTTGGCCGCAGTGATCGCCGTGCGAAGACGGGCATTACTGTCGGGGTTGCCGCCGCCCTTGGCTGCAACTGCAATTTCCTTCAGCAGGCGGGTGAAAATCTTGCCGCGCTTAGCATCCAGCGCGCCCTTTTTGTGCTTGATTGTGGCCCATTTTGAATGGCCGGACATGGCTACCTCATTACTGGTGAAAATGCAGGTGCTGACCCGCTCCTGCCCTTGTGAGTATACCACCGACTCAGAGACCCTGGCACCGCCCCCAATCGCTGTAGATTCAAAGAGACAGGCCTGTTCTTAATCCCGCTTCGCCTGCGCTCCCTCGACGAACTCGAAGCTGGCCAGATTCTAAAATCAGGCGACAATGGACTTGTGTGAAACGTCTCCTCCCCAATCCGGAACAAGCCGGCTCCCCTTTTGCCTGTCCAACTCCATCCTTTTCCCCCAACCGCCGCAGGCTGCTGCGCAATGCGGCACTCGCAGGGTCGGCCACGCTCCTGTCGCCCATCCTCGGTTCCCAATCGAATTTCCTGCTCGACTCCACCGCCGCACCGCGCCCTGCATCCCCCGATTTCCAGATTGAGATCGCCGAAATCGATTGGGAGTTGTCGCCGAAAAAGAAGATTCGCACCACCGCCTACAACGGCCAGATTCCCGGCAAGCTTCTCCGCCTCTCCGAGGGGAGGCCCGTGACCATCGCCATCACCAACAAACTCGACCGCGCCGAAATCGTCCATTGGCACGGTCAGTGGATTCCCCCGGACGTGGATGGCTCTATGGAAGAAGGCTCGCCCATGATTCCCGCCGGCGCCACGTCCCAGGTCACCTTCGCGCCGCGCCCGTTCGGCCTGCACTGGTACCACACTCATACCCCTGCCCACCGCGACCTCAAGCTCGGCCTCTACAGCGGACAATTCGGCGTTCTCTTCGTTGAGCCACGAACCAACCCCGCTCCTTACGACCATGAACAATTCCTTGTCCTGCATGATTGGGAGCCCTACTTTGTCTCCAGCGACGACGGATCGGAGATGGTCGATTATGCCGCTGCTTCCATCAATGGCCGCATGCTCGGTCACGCCGATCCCATCCGGGTCAAGGAAGGCCAGCGCGTCCTCTTCCACATCGTCAACGCCAGTGCCACTGAAGCCCACTGGCTCTCGCTTGCCAATCACCAGTTTCAAATCATTGCTCTCGACGGACGTCCCGTCCCCACACAATCCAAAGTCGACCTGCTGCGTCTCGGCCCGGCAGAGCGCATCAGTGCCATCGTCACCATGAGCTCGCCGGGTGTCTGGATTCTCGGCGAAACGCGCGCAAGCTTTCGCAACGCCGGCATGGGCGTCGTCCTGGAATACGCGAATCAAACCGGAAAACCGCAATCCCCGACCGAAACCCAACTCCGCTGGGACTATCGCCTCTCCGGCGACTCATCCCCCACAGCCCACGCGCCCGACGTCACAGTGCCCCTCGTCTTCACCTCGCGCTTTAAAGGCCATGGTGCACTCGACCGCTGGATGATCAACGGAAAATCGTATCCTGATACCGAGCCGATTCTTCTCAAACAAGGCTTGCGTCATCGTCTCGTATTCCAGAATCGCAGCAAGGACGACCACCCGGTGCATCTGCATCGCCACGCATTCGAATTGGTTTCCATCCGCGGTGCGGCCACCAGCGGGATCTTCAAGGACGTTGTCATCGTGGAAGCAGAATCGACAGTGGAGGCGGACCTTGTTGCCGACAACCCCGGAAACACCCTCTTCCATTGCCATCAACAGGACCACATGGACTCAGGATTCATGACTCTGTTTCGCTATGCCTGATATTTCCGATGACTTCCGCCTTGTGCCGTCCGTCAATAAATGCAAAGGAGCGCTCTTGAAGCACTCTTGGTTGGCCATCGCAGCGGCCTGCATCGCTTCGATCGGTGCGCATTCCGCGCAGGCTCAGGGCAATTACGAGATCCAGGTCTACGGCGCCGAGACGCAGGCGCCCCGCACCACCATGGTCGAATTGCACTCCAATTACACTGCCGACGGTCAAAAGCAATTCATTGATGGCGTCGATCCCACCAACCACGCCGAACACGAAACCATCGAGATCACCCAGGGCCTCAATGACTGGTCCGAGGTTGGCTTCTACATCTTCACCAGCGAGCAGAGCGGCAGCGGCATTCAGTGGGTCGGCGATCACATCCGTCCCCGTGTCCGCGTTCCTGAGCGCTGGCGCTGGCCCGTCGGCGTGAGCCTCTCCATGGAGGTCGGCTACCAGCGTGCCTTCTTCTCTCAAGACACTTGGACCTGGGAGATTCGTCCCATCGTCGACAAAACCGTCGGCCGCTGGTACTTCGCCGTCAATCCCGCGCTCGAACGCACCTGGCACGGCCCCGACGTCAATCTCGGCGTCGGCTTTTCTCCCGCCGCAAAATTCAGCTACGACTTCACCAGGCAGATCAGCGGCGGCCTCGAGTATTACGCCGACTACGGCAGCATCAGCAACATTGCCAGCCTCCACAACCAGCAGCAGCAACTCTTCCCTGCCATCGACCTCAACGTCTCGCCCAAGTGGGAAATCAACTTCGGCGTCGGCATCGGTCCCACCGCCGCTACGGATCACTGGATCGTAAAGGGTATCCTCGGCCGCCGCTTCGACTGGGGCCGGAAGACGAGTCAATAATTCTCATCTCCAGCCCCACTCGCCTGACCCACTAGAACGAATCCCCGCCGCCGTCGGATCCGCCTCCTCCATCATCCGAACCGCCCGAATCATCGAACCCGGAACCACCATCATCCTGGTTCGAGTCATCGAAGTTCGCCGAGTCGTCGGCATTTGCCGAGTCCAATTCGTTGCGATCATCGCCCGTGTTGTAGCTCGCATCGGAATACTGCGCGCCACCCTGGTCCGCGGTCTCGTGGAAATGCCGTTCGCCCCCTTGCTCCATCCCGCCGTGTTCCGCTCCACGTGCCTGTGGGTCGTCGTAGTAGTTGTTCACCACCGTCTCTTCCACCGGCCGTTCAAAACCTCCACCCATCATTCCGCCGCCCATGCCGTAGCCTGGACCGCCGAATCCCATCCCCGGATGCCCGAACCCATGCAGGATGGACTCGACGCCTTCAAACGCCAGCGCACCCGCGGCCACTCCCGCTGCCGTCTGCATCGCACCGCGCAGAAAACTGGGCGGTCCTCCGGCCATCGGCATGTATTGCGGATCGCCATAACCCGGTCCATAAGGCGGCGCCTGCGCGTACTGCGGATTCACCGGCTGATATCCCGTCATCGCCGCCGGCGCTTGCATGGGCGGCTGCGGCCCGTAGCCCTGCTGTACCGGATAACTCTGGGGCGCCGGATAGCTTTGTCGCGGCGCTTCGTCCCGTTCGCCGAGCAATCGGCCCAGAAAACTTGTCGTGTGCGCCGGCTGCCTTGGCTGTTGCGCCTGTTGCTGCAGTTGCGTCACCTGCGCCTTCGCCTGTTCCAGTGCAATGTTCTGCACCAGCACCGTCTGCGCCAGGATGTACAGCGCATCCGGGTTGCGGCCCAGCGTCTGCCCAAGCAGCGCCTCGGCATCTGGATCTTTTTCCTGTAGTTGTGTCTGGTTCACCCGCTCGACGAGCGAGTTCAAAAGCTGTTCTTCCTGGGGAGTCAAGGAATGTATCCTCCGGCAGACTGCACTCTCTGCGCTCAGTCCGCGCCTCACGATTGAGACGCAATCCCGTCGGCAAAGTTGCACCGCCGGGTACTGGTACGCATCCCGGTTCCGCCCGGTTCCCGCATGCAACTCCCGCGCTTCGCCGCTCTGCGCCTTGCATCTGGCACATTGCTCGAACAATCCGTTATTGTGGATAACTCCGCAATCCGCCGCACAAAAAGTCATGACAAATCGCAGAATCCGAGGTCCAAACCGACATGAAGCCCAGAAAATTGATGCATTTGCTCCTGCTTCTGCTCGCTCCATGCCTTGGCGTAACCCAGGTCGACATTCCCGATACCCCCGCCGGCCACACCCTGCACGCATGGCTCGATGCCTTCAACAGCGGGGACCGCGCCAAAGTCGAGGCCTACGTCAAAACGACTGACCCCTCCCAGTCCGTTGACGGATTGATGGGATTTCGAAGCCAGACCGGCGGATTCGAACTGCTCTCCATCGAAGACAGCCAGCCCCTGCAGATCCGCTTTCGCGTGAAAGAAAAGAACAGTGAGACCACTGCCATCGGCAGCATCCTTCTCAAGCAAGCGCAGCCGCCGGTCGTCGACTCCTTCGGCCTTCGCGCAATGCCTCCCGGTGTCGAACCCGTCAAGATCACGCTCGACGCGGCGCTGCGCCAAAAAACAATCGACGGCGTAGCCGCTGCCCTGAACGAGTACTACGTTGACCCCGAGCTCGCCAAAAAGATGGCCGACATCATCCAGGCGCACGCCAAAGCCGGAGACTACAACTCCATCACCGAAGGCGAGGCCTTTGCCGACAAGCTCGCCTCCGATTTGCGCGATGTCAGCCACGACAAGCATCTGCGCGTCGACTTCAATCCCTTCAAAATGCCCCCGCCCCATCCGCCCACACCCGAAGATGAGGAAAATTTCCATCACCAGATGGAACGGATGAACTGCGCATTCGATAAGGTCGAGATCCTCCCCAACAATATCGGGTACATCAAATTCGACGGCTTCATGGATGCCGGATTCTGCGGCGCTACGGTCAACGCCGCCATGGGCTTTGTGGCCCACACCGATGCGCTCATCTTCGACATTCGCCAGAACGGCGGCGGACAGCCTGCCATGGTCACCCTTATCGCCAGCTACCTATTCGATCAACCCACCCATCTCATCGACATCTACAACCGGCACGAAGACACCACCACGCAGAACTGGACGCTCTCGTATCTGCCGGGACCAAGGATGGCCAAACAGCCCGTGTTCGTTCTCACTTCGAAACGAACTTTCTCCGGCGCTGAAGAATTTGCTTTCGATTTGAAAAACCAGAAGCGCGCAACCATCGTCGGCGAAACCACCGGCGGAGGCGCGCACCCCGTCAGCGGCCATCCCGTAGGCGATTACTTCATGGTCGGCGTGCCCTTTGCCAAATCGCTCGACCCCGTCACGAAAACCAATTGGGAAGGTACAGGGGTGGAACCCGACGTAAAAGTCTCAGCCGACGACGCGTTGACCACCGCCGAGAAACTGGCTGAAGAAAAGATCGAGGCGCAAAAGAAAACCAACACGGAGATTCCGCCAGCGAAGAAGGAAATCCCGCCGGGCCCGATCCCTCAATGAGCTTGGGCCTCTGCGCGTCTACAGCCGATACCGGCACTTGCGTGCCTTGCCGCCATATTTGCGAATCCCGCAGTCCATCGGCACATCGACGATTTCTACCAACGCCGCCCCGGCCAGCTCCAGGCTCCGCCGCGAAGCCCTGTTCTCCGGATCAGTGGTGATCCACAGCGGATCCAGCCCCATTCGTCGCGCCACCGGCCGCAGCAAAATCACCGACCGTGCGGCAAAGTGATGCCCCCTGTGGCGCGGATGCACTCCGTAGCCGATGTGACCGGCGTATCGCTCAATATGCGCAGTCGATCCCAGCCGCAAATTAATGGTGCCCACCTCTTCTTCAGTGGATTCCGACATCATCCTGAAGAACAAGGTAGGCACCCGGTGATACTCGTGCACCGCAAATTTTTCCAGATCGAGCCGCAGGTCTCTGTCACGCAGGTTGATTCCGCGAACGGCTTCAGTAGGATCCAGCATGTCGCAGATTGACGCCCGGTCCCTTACCCCACCAACTCCAGAGCGCGCACCGTTTCCTTGCGCACAGTCAGCCGCTCCACCAGGTCATAACGCACTTCGTAGCCGCGCCCCGGCGTATCGGGAATCGCAATCTCGCCCGCGCTCGAAACCGTAACCTCCGGCTCGATGATGTCTTCTTTCCAGTAGCGAGCCGATGCCGACACATCGCCCGGCAGCGTGAAGTTCTCCAACGTCGACAGCGCAATGTTGTGCGATCGCCCGATGCCCGCTTCCAGCATTCCGCCGCACCACACCGGCACGCCCCGCTCCTGCGCCGCGTTGTGTACCGCGATCGCCTCCGAGAAGCCGCCCACGCGACCCAGCTTGATGTTGATGATCTTGCAAGACTCCATCTCGATCGCCGCCAGCGCGTCGCGCCGGTTCTGGATCGACTCGTCCAGACAAATCGGCGTATCCAGCCGCTTCTGCAGCATCGAGTGATAATAGAAATCGTCGTACCACAGCGGTTGCTCAATCATCAGCAGATCGAACGCATCAAACGCCACCAGGTGGTCCGCATCGCGCAGCTTGTAGGCCGAATTCGCGTCGCAGCTAAGCGTAATTCCCGGCCATTTGCTGCGCACCTTCTCAAACACTTCCACATCCCAGCCCGGCTTGCACTTCAACTTGATGCGCTGATAGCCCGCCGCAACTTCGCGCTCAATAATTGCCATCAGCTCCGGTATGGATGACTGAATCCCCAGCGAAACACCGCACGGAATTGTGTCCCGCACTCCGCCCAGCAACCGCGACAGCGAAACACCTTCACGCTGCGCTTCCAGGTCCCAGATCGCATTCTCCAGCGTGGCCTTCGTCATGCGGTTGCCGCGCACCAGCTTGAAAATCTGCGGGCAGTCGCCGCCATGCTCCGGATTCTCCGCGGCCAGCATCGGCCCCAGTTCATTCACCAGGATCTGCCAGGCGGTGTCCGTCGATTCACCCGAAAAATACGGGTGCTCGCCCGCCGTACACTCGCCCCAGCCGGTCAGCCCTTCCGAGCGCACTTCGGCCAGCAGAATTCTGCGGTCCTTTGTCACTCCAAAGCTGGTTTCAAACGGACGCACAAGGGGGAGACGCAATTCGCGAAGGATGATTCCGTCAATTCTCATAAGATGTGAGTTCCTCTAAAACCTCAGCTATGAATTGAAAGCTGTTTCAATCAAGTTCAACGTGTAACCAGTGAGCTCTGATGATTCCTCTTCAATCCATCTCCGCTTTGTCTCTTGTCCCCGGCGACAGATCCCTGTCGATGGGGTGCTTCGTGGGGGAACCCAACTCGAAGACTCCGTTCCCTTCTTCGTCGCGGACGAACCCGAGAACGGCTAAACCCTGGGCAAAAGCATTCTGGAACTTCAGGCGATTCTCTTCCTGCACGGCTAGCGCCCGATCCCGATCCTCGTCCGATGCCTTCCACTGGTAAATGGAAGCTGGAACTTCGATGCGCTCCACTATCTCGTACCTGGTCCTCGGCCGCCCTTCCAGAATCTCAGTGACCCGCGGCGAATCGAGATACCATTCGGCTACCAGCCGGTCCGTTGGCAGCCCACCTTGCAGACGACTAGAGGATACACCATAGAAATTCACTGAATAGCAACGAACTATCGCCCCCAGCTTGTGGATATTTAAATGCGCGT
>Ga0206843_10294_pt1 | contig 11968 bp, 11 predicted proteins | sample Alteio_BWOrgCont_21_FD_152869 | JGI IMG/M metagenome (GOLD analysis project Ga0206843, IMG submission 152869) | Enriched cells from forest soil in Barre Woods Harvard Forest LTER site, Petersham, Massachusetts, United States -... | ecosystem: Environmental > Terrestrial > Soil > Temperate forest >...
TCGTTCAATCTCGAGTGGGTGGGGGCAAGGAGCCATTATGCACCGGCTTTCTCCCTTTCAGAGGGAGCCGGAGTGCGTCCAGGTCAAAGGAGAGAGAGGCAGAGAGAAATAGGGCACACATACAAGACAGGTGATGAGAAGAGATAATAGATGCCCACTAGGGTGAGAAGGAGCAGAGAGGGATAATGAAGCGGAGACAAGGGTACGAAGGGAAGCAAGCGGAGACACCAGACAGAGACGGAGAGAGCAAGAGAGAAGAGAAAGAGTGACAGTGAGGGAGAGAACGAAGAGGGAGGCAGAGAGAGACAGCGGGCATGGAAGAAATTAAACACTGTCAGGGGTAGCCGACGCCACGAGATCCATGCGCTTGTGACCGCGTGTTCGGATCGTGCTCGAAAGCCACTGCACATTGCGAGCATGCGCCGGCACGTGGCTCATGTGGATGGTGCTCTCCACGGCTTGGTGCCCGAAGAAGACGGCGGTACAGTTCCATACGGCGGCTCCCAGCACGGCGTAGGGCGCGGCATCGGCAAGGCATCGCACACCCAGGCGCGCCAGTGCGACAACAACGACCGCGCTGAGCTGCTCCCAGTTCCGTTCCGACGTGGCGCCTGGCACAAGGGTGTCAAGCAAACGTCGCATGCCGTCCCGCGATATCACATAGGCGAGAGCGCCCCAGAGCGGCCCTCGAGCACCAGAGTTGGGTAGCCACAAGGGCGCTTCGGGGTCGGCGTACGGCGGATAGGAGCCGTCGTCGCCGTGAACGTAAAGTCGGAGTAATTGCCATCCGGCTGGAGCCGTGGCGAGCAAGGCATCCCAACGGGGCCAACGAAGGACTCTGGCGTCGTCCTCCAGCACCAACACCGACGCCGACGCCGACGCACCCTCCTTCCACTGCTCATGGTAGGCCGCATGAATTGCCCTGAGGTGTGACACAAGACAGGCCAGCTCCGGCGTACCGTGGTTGTCGCAGTGCGGCGCGTCAAAGCTGTATTTCGGCAGGTCAAGGACGCCGACCGCGGGGACTCGACGAGTCCACGATTCGTTGCCGAGGGTCCTCATCATTCGCATGAGCTCACGGCGGCGCCGCACAGAACGGTCCAGGTTGATGTAGTAACATGGTATGGTACTGGGACTCGGTCCGCCTCGCGGGCCTACACCGTGTACAGCGGTTTCGGCCGCCGGCTCCTCTACTTGAGCTGCAGTGCTAGTCATCGCAGTAATACCAAGGGAGTCGCTGCCGTCAGTAGGGATGCTTGCGGCTGCGACCGGTACGCCGTCGCCGACATCGAGGAGCGCAGCCAAACCCGCCGAGTGAGGACCCAGGCTTCCACGCTTGCGCTTGTCCTCGATCGCGGCTTTATCCGCCGTACCCATGACGTCGGTGCCATGCGACGCAGAGGTCCTGCCCGCGCCAGCTGCCAGACGGTACTGAGCTTGAGGCCGTAACGGCAAGCTCTTGTGGATTCCGTCGGGCGTGGACGTCTCCGACCGCTCGAAAAATTTCGCCCGTCGACGACTCGCGAGCGCAACCGCCGCCACCATCAGGATCGCCGCTGCGCAGCCGAAAGCGATGAGGACAATTTGGGAGATCCCACGGCTGAACTCCGTCATCTTTTTTTTTCTCTAAGGGCCGCCGTTGTCACAAGCTCCCCGCTTCGCTGCACGGCCATCGCCGATTGACTTCCACGCGAAATGTGCAAAGTTAGAGGTGCGGAATCTCAGCAACAGCTTACTCAGTCACGGTGCGGGGCCGCGAGGACCTGGTTGCGCAACAGCACCAGCTCTGTAGGAAGAAAAACCTTTGTCCGTTCCTGTGTGATGCCTCGTGACATCGCTGACCAAGAGACAGGCGAGAGCCACCTTCTCGACAAGAAAGCGGGCGTGCTGAGAAAGAGGAGGTTCAACGGGCGCAGTTTGAGCGCCTTTTCTTCGCCAATTTCAACATCTCTTCTTTTTCTGCTACACGTAGCCGCGAGATTTGGGCAGTCAGAATGACCCGTGCGTTTGAAAACGCGAGCAACAAAAGAGACGGAGAGAGAGAGAGAGAGAGCTTGATGGCGAAGTTTGCATGTGAAGAGTTCCGAATGCATGCATGGGACGGTGCGCCGTACGCGATTTCCGTTATCGGTGGCCGCACCGTGACGTCGAGACGCGACGCACTGCATGCGGCCGACGCCACGGTGTACCGCATGTCGGATCCTTTTGCGGACGATCTGGCGAGCATTATGCCCGACGACAGTGGGCGGATCCTTGTCTCGTTTAAGTTCCGCGCGGGCATGTTTTGGATGTGGCCCAGTGGACGACGCGCACTGCGGCCCAAGGGGATACTCGCCGCCGAGACTCCCGAGCGTCTCGCCCTGCTGCGTGAGCGCCGCCTTCTGCGTGGCACCTCGCTTGGGTACACTCCTGCTTACCACTCACGCGCGCGCCGACCTGGACACGTGCACGTCGGCACATACGGTCCAGAATTGCCGCTCCACGACTCTGATCGGCAAGATGCTTCGTTCTGTTCACCTCCCGACCTTGAGGCACGCCAAGCGTGGCTTCTGCGCCCGCTCGCCTGGAGCTTCTGCGCCCGCTCGCCTGGAAGAAGCACCAACAGACAGATGCTTGGTGGGCCGCGGCTCGCCGGTTACGTGCGAATTCCGCGAAGTGCATACGTCGTGCGTGCGAGTCACAGGCCAGACTTGTGGGAGGAAGCGGCACCACAGCGACTGACTGTTGTGGATCGCGACTTCAACCGTTGCCCCTATTACACGTTACGAGCACGTTTGCCCCTTGCACCCCCGCCTGCTGGGCCCGTCGTCGCCGCATTAGGGCTCCATACCCTCTTGCCTTGGCCCCTGGCTCCACTCGTCTTCGAATACAGCTTCTCTCTGGCTCCGGCGTCGCTCGAGTACATCAAAGAGGATCCTTGGTCCGTTAGCGCGCGCTAGTGGTGCTTATGTGTACCGAGTGTGTACGAGGGCCGCCTTGCGCATAACCAGCAGCAGCCGCCGGTTTTTTTTGTCGATTGAAGTAGGGGCCGATGCTGTCCCGCCAGGGAGGGAAAACAAAACGCACATATTGTCGGTTCGACCGGGTGAACGATCCTAGCACGCCCTCCTTGTGTTTTTCGACAAGCGCGATTATTCGCATCGTCCGTCCACTATCATTATTGCTGTCGATCATCAAGATCCCGTCAGCGCGGTCGCGGATCCTCTTCCGTTCGTTTTCGCTGCTCGTTTTTTTTTTTTCCAGGCACGAGCGCAGCAGGTCGCATGAAAAATAAAAACAACTAGAGTCTCGCATGTATGACTTCGCATGGACTGACGCCGCCAATGCTCAATCCGAACCTAACCAATCCCGCACTGGGAGGGGCCGTGGTCGATCCAACACGCTTTGATCCTTCCAGGCTGGACGTGCGGTTTGGGCGCCCCGCGAGTGTGGATACGCGCTCGGATTCTCGCCTTTACGATGATATTCATCCATCCGACGGCTCGTGGAGGAACGGGCCAAGAAAGGACCAACGATCTTTCCAAGCGTCTGCCAGATATACCGTTGGGATCGTGATTGTTTCGGCGCTCATCTTCATCAGTCTCATTGCGATGTTCGATATTTTGCGCAACCTCCTGTATACTGTGTGGCCCGAACCCGCAAGCGCCGAGCCACGGGCGGTGTCTGCGCGGCTGCTTGTCATTAGTGCCGTTTTTGGATTGGCGAGCGTGGTCATTGCGGTCGCCGGGACATGCGTGATTCTTCTCTCCTTGAAAAGAGTGGCAGCGAGTGCGTTTTCGTAAGGCGGTGCTCCATTGAGCACACCAAAGAAGCAAAGAAGCTTGAATTGAGTGTACTGCGTCGGACTGAGGGATCGAGAGGGAGAGAAGACTCAGAAGAGAGACAGAGTCAGAGGAATCGAGAGGGAGAGAAGACTCAGAAGAGAGACAGAGAAAAGGAATCAGGAAAAGGAATCAGGGGAAAGAGAAAGAGCCCCGCTGCAAGCTCTTCTTCCATTAGGGATATCATTGATTCGTTATTTGCACCTCTTGTAGTGCTATGACCACAGGAACGTCGAAAGAACGATGGACGACAAGGGATTTCATGCCGTATTTTCTGGTCGTCGAGGTTTTTCCTTTCGTGTGTTAACCAGGGACGTCTCAGCGAGTATTCCCGAGTTTTCAAGCTCAAAGGACCCGCAGCTCGAAATACCATCAATGTTGTATCAATCGAGAGCGCTGCTCGAGATACATTCATTGGAGGACCCAAAAACGGCATTGACAATCGAAGCATGAAAAAAAGTTTTCTTCCCGAGTTTTTGTCGAGAGCCAAAGGAATAAAAAAAAAGAAAGGGCGGCATTCCAGTGTCATGAAGCGGCGCCCTGTAGCACGCGGGAACGAGCGCGCGACCAAACAGTCGAGGCCAAACTTCCTGATCCTTACGGTGGACGAGGAGCGCTTCCCGCCTGTTTACGAGACACCCGCGCTGCGGGCATGGCGCGAAACGCACCTGGTGGCTCAACGCCGACTGCGCGAACGCGGCTTCGAGTTTAAAAATCACTACTGCGCCTCGACGGCCTGTGTGCCCAGTCGAGTCAGCCTCTGGACCGGCTTCTATCCGTCGCTGCATGGCGCGAGCCAAACCGACGGTGCGGCTAAAACCGCCTTTGATCCCGACATGTTTTGGCTGGACGAAAGCACGGTGCCGACGGCAGGCAACTTCTTGCGCTTGGCCAAATGGCGAACGTATTACAAGGGAAAGTGGCACCTGAATGATGCCGACATACTGGTGCCGGGCACCAAGGATGCGTATCTGAGCTACAATGCCAGTACGGGGGTACCAGACAAGCGCGCCAGCGGCATCTATGACCAGGCCAATCGCCTCGACAAGTTTGGGTGGAACTCGTGGATTGGACCGGAACCGCACGGGCAGGCGCCGCACAACAGCGGTGCATCGGCTGCCGTCGGCGTCAGTGGCCGCGACGTTGTCTTCACGGAGGATTCCATCAGGCTACTGCGGCAACTCGATGACGAGCAACACCAGCACCGCACGCCAGCAGAGAATCGCGCCGACCGTGCGGCTCAGTCAAAAAACACTGCAAAAGCGGCACAACACGACGAAAGCCGCATCGCGAACGAATCCAAAGAAGCAGCAGCAGCTGGGCGCGAGCAGGAGCAGGAGCACGACGAGCTGGACGACGATCAACAGGAAGAAGAGCAGCCGTGGATCCTCACGGTGTCGCTCGTCAACCCGCACGACATCACGCTGTATGGCGAGGTGACTCGGCGACTCACAAGCCAGTTCAACTTTGCCATTGACTCTTCGGTGCCGCGCGTACCGCCAGCGCCCACGGCAGATGAATCGCTCGCCACCAAGCCGTCGTGCCAGGCCGATTATCGTATCAAATATCAGCAAGGATTTCAGCCGACACTGGATACCGAGGAGTACCGGCGCCTTTACTACTCCCTGCAGCTCTCGGTCGATCGCGACATGCAGCGGGTGCTGGACGCGCTTGATAGCACGCGCTTCAAGGACAACACCATCATTGTGTGGACGAGTGATCACGGCACCTACCTGGGTGCGCACGGTGGCCTGTTCCAGAAGTGGTATACCTCTTATGAGGAGGCGGTCCACGTTCCTATGATCATCGTGGTGCCGCCCGCGCTTCGGCGCGCGTTGCGACAACAATGCGCAATAAATGACAGGGACAAGGAAGAGGAGAAAGATCGCTCATCAATGCGGATCGCAAGATCCGCCAGGCCAACTCAGACTGAGACGCAAAGTCAACCGTCGACGACTGAGCAGCCGGCCGTCTCCGGCTCCTGCTTTTCTTCGTCATCGTCGTCCGCATCATGTTTGTCAACCTGCGCTGCTTCGTCGACGTCGTCGACGTCGTCGTCGTCGTCGTCGTCGTCCCTCTTGCAGTTGTCGCATTCCAGCGTCGCAGAGCGCAAGAGCTACAGCAACGCCTCGCTGGCGAATAGAAAAACCGTGGGCGGTGACAACGAAGGGGACGCCCGCAGGGCTCGTGAGGCGCGTGGCGGCGGCTGGACTCGGAGCCGCGTGTCGGTTGCGCGGAAAAATCACGCTTGTGTTGGGGAAAGCGGGAACGACGGCGACAGAGGACGCATCAGCAATTATCACCCCAATCACCCCAATCAGCTCGACCGACGGCTCAACTGTGGACGACACCACGAGCCACCCTGCCGTCCGCACCAAGACCAAGAGGGAGCAGTGGCGCGTCAGCGTCAGGGTGTGCATGATCGGCGGCGCCGATCCACCAACATCCTCACCAGTCACGTCGACTTCCTCCCGACTCTGTTGGGGCTTGCGGGCATCGACGCAGCCTCATTGCGCCCCCAACTTCGTCGCACGCATACAGAGGTGCTGCCTTTTGTGGGCCGGGACCTCTCCCGTCTGGTGTTGGACGAGCTGTCGCCGCTCGAGCAGAGCCGCTTGCAGCGTGAACCAGTGCTCTTCACCACGAATGACAATGTGTTGCTGGGTCCCAACATGCAGACACTCGGCGGCCAGCCCTACCTGCCCGTTACGCAGCCCTGCAACATACAAACGGTCATTGTGAAGCTGCCACGGCCCGACGAATGCTGCCGCAGAGACGAGCCAATTCGGCACGTTCGACAAACTCAGACGTGTAGGGCAGCTCTCTGCTCCGCGACAACGACAAGGAGGAGGGAGCACCAGCACGAGTGCGACGAAGTCCAACCACAGCAGAACGAGCAGGACGGCGCACTCCAAACATGGAAGTACTCGCGCTACTATGACACGCCGCAGTTTTGGACGAATCCGGGCGTGAGTAACGTTGTGACGGACTCCCGGGATGGCGGTTTCACGTGTCTGACTTCGGCAGCGGCGGCCACGTGCGGCAGGACGGACAGCGGCCTGGGGTGCCATGCAGGCACATTGACATCCACCACGACCGTGAAGCTGACGGTGGAGTGCACGTCCACCGTTCCGGTGCCCGATCAGTACGAACTATACAATCTCAGCGACGACCCGATCGAAGCAGTCAATCTCGCCGATCCGACGCTCTCCACTCCGGCCTCGCGTCTCGTTCAACTGTTGCTGAGCAATATTCTCGTGCAGCAATGCCAGGAGAAACTTCTTGTCCCAAGCAACACGGGTGTGGTCCCAGGACAGCTGCCCATTACGCAACCACCCAATCGAAACGTTCCCCCTCGGCCTTCGTGATCGTTGACCCAATGCCCCCAATCGGATTTCTTTTTCTCTTCGTTGTTCTTTGCACGTTATTTGTCTGTTCTTTGCACAACCCCCGGTCGTAGTACCCCCGCAGCATTTTAATGCTGTCGACAAGCGACATTTGAGGAAAACTTGCGACGCCACGACGAACACGACGAAAACTTCTTCCCTCGTGCTTCTGCCGGCTTCTGGCGGCTTCCTCTGGTCGGTCGTCTGTTATCTGTGGCCTGCCGCCATGTCTATGTCTCATTGTGCTCATGATACTCTTTTTTCCGATTCCACTTTTTCCAGAACACAAATGTTTCAAACCGTCACACACACACAAACAAAGAAATGATGGCGGAAGGAGACGGCGTCGTGCGGGAATTAGAGCTCCGCAAGGAAGCGCAGCAAGAGAGAGAGCGGGAAGCAACACGCGGCATCTTTGCCGTGGCTTTGGGGCTCGCGATGTGGTTGGTTGTCGGCCTGGACATCCACTCGGTGCGGAATTCTCGTCCTCAGCCGGCCGAAGTGGTGCGCCTCGAATGGAAGAACTCATATGCAGACTGGGCACCCGGGTGCACCAAAGTTGATGCACACTTGTCAAACATCACGGATCGCTGCGAGACCCTGGCATCGGCTGAGCGCGTTCTTCCACTGGGCGCCCCATGCATCTCCGACCTACCAAGCATCTGTTACCCCCTCTATCTCAGATGGTCTCGCGTGAGCATTGGCTTGGGTCGCTGCTGGTCCATTCCCTACCAACCCTGGCGCCGTTGCGTTGAACTCTCTCCAGTAGACTCTGGCGATCTATGCGTCGGTTTGTCGGCGTCGGCCACCAACCTATGCCTGGCTGCCTTTCGGAACGCGACGGAGCAAAGCGGGAGAGCGCGCATCACTTACCAAGGGCAACAAGGACCCACGTTCACCGAGCCCACGATCTCGGGCGTGCTTCTCTTCGTCACAATCCTGTACTGGAGTCCGTTGTATTGTCTCGTCCCAATGGCCCTCCGTCTCTGTTGCGCCCGCTGCTGTCGTCGCACTGCCCCATGCTGCGAGGGGAAGCAACGTGGCGCCTCGTTCCAGAGCATAGCCCCCGACGAGGAGGAAGAGGCTGGTCCCTCGTTGCCGTCTCGACCCGTTCAGGCGTCTTTTCTCGAGTTCGCCGTAATCGCGTCTGCGTTCCCCGGTGATTCGCTTCCGACACCGCCGGAAGCCGTGGATGTTGAGGTTAGAGAAAATGGAAATTCCGCTGTTCTCCATGTGCGAGGTAGTACTGCTCAGGAATCGACGCACGCGTTACATCCTCCTGATGCTTTGGGCGCCCGCCTCTGGGACCCCGCAGCAGCTAATTCGTCCTCTTCTCCGTGTTCTTCGTATGCGATCCACCGATCTGCGCATGATGGGGCTCTTGACTCTTTATCACACCTGAAGCCTGCATCGCCATCGGAGCGCTTTTATCCCGTGTTACCTTTCGCTGACCCTGCGTTGGTCGACGCATGACTCTGTCTTTCATAACTGTTCTTTTTCCTGCGCGTGTTGATTATTTCTTTCTTGTTCCTTTGTTGCCCTGGAAAACCACAGGGCTTGGAAAAACTAGAGTACACTCCAGCCCCAATCATCGCTTCGTACCTGGAGCGACTGGTGCGTGTGGGCCCAAGCTGCCGCGCAGTTGCAGGAAGGCGACGCGCTCCCAGGCAGCAAAGACCAAGTTTGCCTTCCCTGACTGCTGATACCACACGAGTGTTGTCTGCGTGCCAGAGTTCGTTCGCGCTCGCGCGTCTACCACATCCTCTCCGCATTCTCATTACCCTGTGTCGTCTTTCGTGTTTGCTCTTCAAACAAGCGGGAAACACGTCGCTCGTGCGCGTAGCGAGGACCGGCCTGCTTCGGTTTTTTTTTGTCGACCTTTCTTGCATTTTTCATCCGCAACCGTTTTGAGTAGAGAATCTTCCGCTGCGGGTCCTTCCTTTGACGCGTTCGGCATGGCACTCGTACGCTCACCATTCCTTCCCTTCACCACTGCCCGTCTTCGCTACTTACCTAATTGTTGATGTCGGTTGTGACATCAAGACTGAGGAGTTTCTGTTTTTGTTCTTTCTCGGCTGTTCTTATGTGCTGTTGTTTTCTCGTCTGTGTTACCTGTTGTCGTGCGTGTGCCTCAACTTTTTCAAGCGTCTCCATTCGTATCCCGACAACTACCGTGTGTGGAAGACGCTGATCGTCGCTCAGTACAACAATGTGAGCGTGGAGCTGCCCGACTTCACGATGAACGTGGATAACAAGAAGCCAGAGTTTCTAGCCAAGTTCCCGAACGGTGAGGTTCCGGCTCTGGAGACGCCCGAAGGCCCGCTGTCCGAGTCCGGCGCCATCATGAAGTACGTTGCTCGGCTCGGAACAGATGTCGGCCTGTTCGGCGGGGAGCCCTACGAGACGGGATTGGTGGAGCAGTGGATTGACTGGGCCGCGTTCGAGCTAGAGACAGCTCGTGGCGCATGGCTTCTGTCTGTCAAGGGCTTCATTGAGCCCAATCCGCCCCTGATTGCCGAGGCGAGGAAGGATATTGCAAAGTGCATGGATCTGTTGGATGCGCACTTTCTTCGCAACACTTTCTTGGTGGGACACAGAATCACCCTCGCCGACATTGTTGTTGGCACCGCCTTTGTCGACCTCCTGCGGAGTGTAATGCGCCTCATCTATCTCTGTCTCTCTGTCTCTCTCTCTCTCTTCTCCTCGTCACTCCCTTCCCGTCTCTCCCATTCTCTCTCTTCGTCCCTTGCCTCCCGTCCTTTCTCGCCCTTTCTCTGTCTCTCTCTGTCTCTCTCCCTCGTTCTGTCTCTTTCTCTTCGTCTCTCTCTGTCTCTCTCTTCGTTTCTCTCTCTCTCTTTGTCTCTTTCTCGTCGTCTCTCTCTGTCTGCCGTCTCTTTCTCTTCGTCTCTCTCTGTCTGTATCTCCCTCTAGTCTCTCTCTCTCTCTCACTCTCTCTCTCTCTCTCTCTCTCTCTCTGTCACTCTCTGTCACTCTTCCTGTCTCTCTCTGTCTCTCTCTGTCACTCTTCCCATGTACCTCCTGCCTGTGTCTCTCTGTCTCTCTCTCAAGTCTCTCTCTCTCTCTCTCTGCTCTCTCTCTCTCTGTCTCTCAACGCTATGCAGTGCCGCATTGAACATTTTGAACTGACTATTTTTTTTTTGTTTTACCTGGTGCTGGTCAGGTTCTGACCGTGTCGGCCACGGCTGAATACGTCAACCTGAACCGATACCTCAACACCTTGTACCACCAGCCGCAGTTCGTCGCCGTTGTGGGTGAAGTGACGCAGGTTTCGATTGAGGAGCAGCCGAGCGAAGCAGGCACCGGTGAGCGCATCACCGAACACAAACTTCGGGATGTACAGACGCAGAAGCCGGACACTCCGAAAACCGCAAGTGGCAAGTCCGAGGCCAAAGCTCCGATTGCCGACGCACGCAAGGAAAAGGTCAAAAAGGAAAAGACTGCGTCTGGCCAGGAGCCCGACATCAAGAAGCGAAAGGCGGAAGCCGAGGCGGGAAACCAAGGAAAAGACAAGGCCCACCAAAAGAAGGGCGACAAGCCCGAGCTCGGGAAGGCAGACAAGGCCAGCAAAGCCAAGACGGACAAGGCGAACGAGCAGAAAGCGGCTGACACCGTCCGTGCTGCCGTAGAAGAGGCCGCAGACAAGAAGGCCGGCAAGCGAGAGAAGCACAAGGCGGACAAGAAACTACCGGGAAAGAGCGGAAGGCCGCATGCAGACAAGGAAGAGAAATCCAAAGCCGGAGGCAACCGAGGGGAGGACAAGAAGGAGCAAGAGAAGAAGCAGGAGCGCAAGCCCACTCCCCCTCACGGTGGCAATTGCCAAGAGGACCTATCGCATCTGTGCGATGAGGACGACATGCCAGCCGTGCCCAAGGGCAAGAACGCACTCGACTTGCTACCAAAATCGCCAATGATTTTGGACATGGTGAAGAAGCTCATGTTTACAGAGAAGCCACACAATCCCAAGTTCTTCGATCTCCTCTTCGAGGGCAGCGATGAGATTACGCTGTTTGACCCTGCTGGCTATTCCGTCTACACCTGCCACTATAAGTACAACGACGAGCACACAAAATTCTTCCTCTCGTGCAACCTCATGGGCGGATTCCTACAGGTAGTGCGCCGACACACGCGCTCGCGGCTTGCGCTTTCCTTCTTCTTCCGTTTTTTCAATTAGTGTTTGCACTCCATACGACTTGCGGAATAACCCTTATGATCACGTGCTGCACAGCGCTCGGACAGGGTGCGCAAATACGGCTTCGGGGTGCTGAACATGCTTGGTGTCACCGAGGACTCGCCACCCTGGAAGTTCTCGGGAGCTTGGATCTTCCGTGGCCAGGAAATCCCGGCCGAGGTAGGCACAACTCCTCGGCTTTCCGCTATCCACGTCCCCTATCCCACCGGCCGTCCCTTCCCTAATAACCCACCTTGCCCGCTCCCGCCTCCTCACCCCCGGTCAGTACCGAGCACTTAGACTCATAACCAAACCACCACCCAAACCGACCCCCCCCCCTCGGCCCGCGCATACCACCTTGCACGTAAAAACCCGTCGCCTCGCGGGCCTCTACATTGGTCAAGGTTTTTGATGGTTTTTGATTTGATTCGCAGATGCGCGAGGTTGACGACAGCGAGCACTTTGTTTGGACGAAAATCGATGTCACCAAAGCCGCCGGTCGCAGGGTTCTGGAGGACGCGTTTGTAGGTGAAGAGGTGAACGGCCTCCAACCGCTTGAACGCCGCTACTTC
>Ga0206843_10295_pt1 | contig 11948 bp, 10 predicted proteins | sample Alteio_BWOrgCont_21_FD_152869 | JGI IMG/M metagenome (GOLD analysis project Ga0206843, IMG submission 152869) | Enriched cells from forest soil in Barre Woods Harvard Forest LTER site, Petersham, Massachusetts, United States -... | ecosystem: Environmental > Terrestrial > Soil > Temperate forest >...
CGTATCCATCACTAACTGCAAGAGTAACGCCTACAACTGTAAATCCACCTTTTTGATACTCCTTGATATATTTTTCTCTGGCAATAAGCGGCGATACTAAATCTATGATTAAATCTTTCTTTATCTTGGTCATTGAAGAATTCTCAATATTGTTTGATTGTGCGGCAATTGTACTACTTGTAGTACAAAAAATAAAAATCAGGATTAATACTATGTTGTTCATACACTGCTCCTCATTGCAAACCTCAGATTTTTTTAGCTTTCCATAAAAAACTCTCTATACAAAATGTATATAGCATACACATTACACATGCAAGGTGTTACAAAATCATACTTTATATTCCCATATCCGCGCCTCTGGCGTGATGTATTTGTTTTTGCGACTCCAGCTCGCGGTTTGATTGCTCTAGCTGCGCTTGGGTATTTTTGACTTGGGCGATATGGTCATGGATATGAGCGTGGTGATCTGTGGCAATTTGGCGTAGTGAGGCTTGATAGGAGTCCACATGATAGTGAGCTATGTCGTGGTCTATGGCTGCGTGTTGGTTATGGTTGTTATGCTCATATGTATTATGATGCTCAACCTCATTCATCTCACTCCTCATCCTGTGCCTTGCAACAGCTATGGATGAATCTATATCGCATGCTATTTGCTTTTTGGATAGGCCTTTAGTTGCGACATTGGCTTTTTGAGTTTTGTGAGCTTCGGCTTCTTCTTTATCCCACTCTTGCCTTATAGCTATCTCTAGAGATACTTCATACTTGGCAATCTCGTGCATGGATGCAAACTTCTCAGTCGTAATGTTACCTTTGCCGTAGATCATCTCGTGGTCAGTTATATGTTCGGCCAAGATGCGGTTTGTTAGCTCTTCAGTTTCGTTTGTAGCTTTCGGGATTAGGGTGTTGCGGTTTAGGGTTTCTTCGATTCTTTTGTTTCTTGCTTCAAAAATTTGATTGGCTGTCATGACTAAATCGCGCTTGTCTATGATATTGGCAAGTCTGTTTTGTGGTCTAAAAATTTTGCCTTGCTCGTTTATGTAAATTTCCTGATGGCTAATTATGGAGGCGATTGTTTCACTGTATGGGTTATTTTCTATATTATGGCCAGCTATTTGCGCTACGTCAAAGTCCGATGAGCTGTTAAGTATGCGGGTTGCTTTTAACTCGAAGACAGCACTGTGCATATACAACTCGTATTCAGTATTTGATAAGGATTGCTTGTCGCTGATCAGCCACAATTCTAACGCTTCTTTGAATGCTCCTTGTCTTATGGTTTCGACGTCTTCTGAGTGGACAGCTAGTTGTTTGTTTGGATTTGATTGTTTCGATATTCCGACTTGGACTATTCTATCGAAGGCAAGACCTATGTTGCGTCTCAGCATTCCTCTTGCAAGACCTAGCAGAAGCACAAACTATAGAGCCCGTGATATCACGGGCTCTATAGTTTGTGCTTCTGCTAGGTCTTGCAAGAAGGTTGTGTCGGTTGTTTTGGCGTGAATAGTTTCAGCAATTTGGATTTTTTCCTGAGTAGTAAGATCGTTGCTCTGCATCCTTTTGCTAAATGGACGTTTGTAGCTGTCGATGGCGCTATAGACTTGATCCGCTATCATGGAACAATGAGTTTTGGTAAGCTTTGGTAATTGTCGTTTGCTTGAATCTATAGCTATATCTGCGCTGCTGTTTAGCTCAAGGCCATGAAGCAGTGTAACATCTCTCACCATTGTTTTGTATAGCTCTACTCGGTCTTTACCGTCGGCCTCTAGGACTTTCTCGTGCTTTTGGTGTATGGAGTCGTAATGCTCCAGATAGCTTGCGCTCGAGGTATTATATTTGCTTAGCAGTTCGTCGTATTTATTTTCTAGGGCGGTTATGAAGTCTTTTTGGGATTCTTGACTTGTTACTTGAGGCACGAGGCAAGCCAACGTATCTCTGTATAGTCCATGTTCGGGCTTCAGGAATTCGTGGCTGTAGGAAATTACGCCCTTGGCTTCGAGATATCTGTATTGTTCAAGCATCTCGGGTGTTGATAGCTGAGCAATAGTTGCTTCCAGAGCTTTGCCGCGTAGCTCAAAGTTTAGATGATTTCTACCTCGCTCTTTAGCTGATTCGATAGCGTATTTGATGTCACTGATTGTTATGCCTTCTGGTAGTTCGTCTGCCAAGTCCCATTTTTCTGGGAATGGGTTGTGACCTTTGCCAAAGGTAGCTAGGTCAACCACTGAAGCATAACCTATTTTGTCATTTGCTATGTTAATATGGTTCAGTATTTTCACCGCAGCATCGAAGCCAGGTAGGTCATTATCAGGGAAGATGACGACATTGCGGTTCTTTAGTTGCACCCAATGCACCTTATCAACCGCACTGCTTCCACCTAGCCATGACATAACGGCATATTCGGGAAATAGTTTCTGTGCTGCATCTGCGGTCTTTTCGCCTTCGACTATGAGGATGGTGCGTTTGTCGTGATTTAGCTTTTCGAAGCCATATATTGGTTTATAGCCATGGTCAGTAAAGCCCTTGAATCTCCATGAGCTTTGGTTTGTTGATTCGTTTTTGCAGTAAGCATAAGGTATGACTTGCTTGTCTTTGGTGGTTTTATTGATGAAGCGTATTGTGCCGCCTATGAGATTGTTCTCGATGTTTTGGTATTCGTATAGGCCTGCTACATCGTGAGTTTTAAGCATCCAAGGAAAATCCTTTTGCGGATTCATTGGTTTTGCATCATCAGGCACTATGCTGCAGGCTGTCCATTCATTTGCTGTTGCCGCTTCTGCCTTTTCTTTTGGTCTTGTCGTCGCCTTATCCGGAGCTGGCTTATGGAGAGCGTATTTATCTGTAGCATCATACTCATGATGTAGCCCCACCTTGCTTGCCACAAACCCAAGAGCTTCAGTTTTGTTATAACCCGTGCTAAGTGATACGAAGCTGTAAATATTACCACTCTCATTGCTAGACAACCTCTTCCATGTTCCGTTCTTGATGTTCATCCCTAAACTTCCGCAGTTAATCCAATCTCCTGCTCTTGTTATTTTTGGCTCGTCTTCGTTTATCTGGTAAGCGAGCTCGCGAAAGATTTGCTCAAAGTGGATTTGGGTTAGGTGAGAGTTGACTTGTTCGTAAGTGATGCGTGGATTATAGGGCTTTTTATTACTGGCGGTTTTACGACTTAATTGGTTGGCGATATCTTTTATATTGGTCGACTTATCCTGAACGTAATCCTGTTCATAATTGTAGTGTTCGTAGACGAGGCTTTGTACTTCGTCTTGGTTGGCAAATTCTTTGAGTCGGTCGTAGAGCGAGAGTGGCAGTAAGCTTTGATGGTTGTTTGAAGTAGCAAAAATCTCCGTTAGCTCATTCAGGATTTTATCCTCGGCTTTACTTGGCATGGCTTGTTCTAGCGTCAGGACTTCTTTAGTTTTTACGCCTAGCAGGACTTACATGTCACTATATTCGCTTGAGGCTATATGATCCTTCAATTCAGCTAGCTTTCTCTTGCCTGATTCATATTCCTTGAATCGTTTTGAGATGACTTCGAGATTGGCTATGGCATTCTGTCTTTGTTCCGTAATGCCAAGGATATAGCCTAAACCTACGCCTCTTAATTTGCCAAGTAGTTTGGGGTTATTGGATATACGACTTGTAAGGCTAGATATTAAAGCGTTTTCTCCGCCATTTTCTTTGACCAAGACATTCCATTTGGTTATTACGTCGGTTGGATTGGCGCTATAGATACGAGATAGGTACTCAGGAAAGAGTTTGGTGGTAAATGTAGTAAGGTTGTCGATTTTGTCTTTTGCAGTCTTATCTTTGGTTTGAATATTGGTCAGCTCTTCCTTGGCTTTGAGTAGTTGTAGCTTCGTGTTGCTTATGTGCTCAGTGATTATTGCATGGTTATTTTGAATGTCAGTTATTGTTTGTAGAGCAGACTCGTCAATTACCGTTTTGTTACTATCACGAGCAATGGCTTCAAATAGCTTGATCATTGAGGTAAAGTGCGGATTTGATATTATGGAGTCTCTGTCACTATTACTATCCGCCTTCTCTTTGAAGTAATAGCTGTAGTTGCTATAACCGGCATGTCTTTGGAGAGTTTCGTAGTTGATACCAAGCTGCGTTACTAAGTCGCTAACTGCAAGACCTCTGTTACTGCTTTTATCAGCGCCTGTACCTACTGAACTATCATAATTATCGCATATCAGTTTTGCATAGTTTTTGAGATTGCCTTTTGCGCTTGTCATCTCATCAAATATTGCTTGCAACTCCTCTTTGGCAAGGTTTGAATTTGGGAGATTGTCCCATATAGTTTTATGATTAGAGTCATAATCATAGTTTTTGAGAAGAGCATAATGGTCTATGTCTGACTTTTGTAGCTTTAGCTTTGTAAGTAGCTTTGGAGTAAAGGCTCGCGCCCTCCATTCTTCAAGCTTTGACCTCAAGGCAAAAGTAAGCTCTCGTGATTCGATGTAGCTTTTGATAGCTTTCTCATTCTCACTTAAAAGTTCTTTTGCTGCGTAATCTATGCTGAAGCTATTATCCACTCTTCTGGATATTGCGGCAGTAAGACCTATGCGCCAAATTGGGAATTTGGTTTGGTTAGATTTATTGGTGTTATTTTCTCCCGCAGAGTCATTCAGCCTATAAGTTTCTATGTTATACTTCGCTCTTGCGGCTTTGATGTTATCTTCGGTGTCGTCTAGCACACCGTCTCTGTCATCACTCCTTATTTTGCCATATAGCACATCTTCCAGAGTCTCCTCAGCCGCATACAGCCTTACGCTCTCCCTATGTCTCGTCATCAGTACGTTAAATGCCTCATAGCCTATGACTGACTCATAGTAGACCATCATGTGAGTTGCAGTATCACCTTGCAGTTTGTAGCCCGTTATTGCATAACCGTGTTTGAATCTAGCCGAGTATGTATTTTCTTTGGTACTTATAGTGACGACTCTTTTGCTACCGTCAGCTTTATGAACGAGTACTGTAAAGACTCCGCGGCCAAATTCATCAGGATGCTCAGTGAAGTTTAGAACAGTTCCTACTTCGCCGTTGAGTACTCCGTAGTAACGTTGGAACTTTGGCTTGTTTTCTAAGAATACTATCTGCTCGCCTTTGGTCAGCTCTATAGTTTCATTGCCTGATCTGAAGGTTACTGCTCCGCCTTTTAAGATACCTGCGGCTTTTAGATGTTCTCTGATAGATGCGTTAGTGATTTACTGTAGCATTGGTATAGGCGCCTATTACAAGAGATTTGGTTGATGATAGGTTATCTTGAGAGAGATGTTTTACCAATTCTATATAGCCATTTACGTAATCTCTGACCAAAGCGGCTTTGGCATCGATGTTTGTTGTGTGTATGTTAAAAACACCCAGTCCTTCATAAATATCCAGAGCTTCGTTTACTTTGTACTGGCCTAGCAGTTTGGTAGCTTCTCTGTATTTGAGCGCGACATCAACGCCCGCTACATCTGAAGAATCTGAAGCCTTATGCCTCATCACTGAAATCAGTTTGTTTGAACCCACTATCTGGCTAGCCTTCTTGAATGCCCCAGTCATACCAATAGCTGCTAGTTGGTTATTGTCACCTATCAGAATAGCTTTAGCACCTGCTGCCCTTACTTCACTGAGCAGATAGTCCATATTGGCGAGTTCTACCATAGAAGCTTCGTCTATTATGAGGACGTCCTTATTTGTTAGAGAAGCGCCAAACTTACGATATTGATCTTCTTTGTAATAATCAGCTCTAAGCACGAGTTCAAAGTCATGTTTATCAGATCCTTGTTCAATCTCACTATTCTTTGCAAGTTGCCATTCCTTACGAAGTCGTGATATGTTCTTCGACTCAATACCAGCCTCTATCCCAAGAACTTCAGCGGCACTTGCGCTTGTAGCTGTTCCTATAACACGATAACCGGCTTTTCTGCACTGTCTCACTATCTCGCGCATGGTAGCTGTTTTGCCTGATCCCGGGAAGCCTTCGAGGAGACTTATGTCGCTACCGTTAACTATCGAGACAATGGCTGCTTTTTGCTCTTCGGTGAAGGTATGAGTATCACTATGAGGAGCGGTGGACAAGCCTATTGCTGCACCAATACCTTTAAGGCTATCACTGACGATCTCACCAATCGAATGTTTTTCGATATCAGCCTTTGAGATGCCGATGTCATGATTGTTGCCAGATCCAAGCTCTTCTACGGTATTGACAAATCTAGCCTCGAGCTCAATTCTCTTAGTCAGAGCATAGAGTGTACGTCCTCGCAAATCACATGGATTGACCAGCTTTATTTCGCTTGAGCCAAGGAGATTCTGATAGGCTATCATGAACTCATTGGCATATTGCTGGCTTAGAGACTCGTTGCCATACTTACCTTGCTCAGTGTCAGCGTCTTCTTGGGTGCTACCGTTACCCACTTGCGCTCTATCCGAAGGCTCGATCTCCATATCACGATATAAAGCATCAGATAGCACTCTCGCTATATCCTCCTTCGTAAACACAGGCTTATTGACAGAGAGCTTTTGGAACACCAGCTCGGGATTATTACGAATAGCAGCTGCATTCTTTGCTAAGATCGCTTCATTCATCTCACGCCTCTCTGCCGCGCTCATATGACGAGCTGCTCCTTCGTGGATACCTGGAGTTAGCTCAATGCCTCTTGCCTTGTGTGACAGATGCGAGACTCTGTCTAGGTGGCCGTGAAGCTCTAGATGACGATTGATTACAGAACTTACTCCTTCGCGAAGATAGTGAATGAATGGTATTGCGCCCCACTTGCGGTTTTTACTCACAGAGAAGCTCGTATTACCTGCAGTATCAGTAACAAGATCTCTGGTAGTCATCTGTAGATGCATATGAGGATTACGCTCGTTATCGTAATGTATATTCAGGTCAACCACCATTCCGTGATTTACGAGATACTCAAGAGCAAATTCTCTAGCAAGTTCTACGTTCTGTTCCTGAGTAAGTTCTCTCGGTAAGGCCACCATGAACCTTCTCCCAGCTCTGGCAACATCGCTTATCTCAAAGTTCTCAGCTCTATTCCAAAGTTTCTCTCTATCCAAAACCCACTCTGGAGAGCTATCGGGAGCGAGTATCACGCTATAGACCACTCAGGCTTACCACTAAAATCCCATGTTTGTTTACTCTCAGCTCTAGTAAATGGGTTTACCAGCTTCAAGGTCAACTTAGTACCTGAAATATAAGCTGCAGACTTAATAGCGTTCTCGCCGCTTCCTCTACTGATTTCTGATAAATTGACGCTATAGATTGCCATGATAATCCTTCAAATCAAAAACTTTTACGATTCTTTGAGCGCGCGCAAGTGGACGGTTACGGCCAACTTGCGGAAGTGCGCTCTTGCCTTTAATCTGTAGGTATTTTATCTCGGATTTTGATATAGCCGAAGCAATTTCGTAGACTTTTTCATTGCGTGAAACTTCAAAAGAGGGATGCTAATCGCCTCTTTTAGCTAAAACATTGAATTGATAGGATGTGGTAGATGACGTGGCTTGGCTTGGAGAGCAAAAAAAATCTAATTTAATGAAAACTGGCTGGGGGCTTTGTCTGTATTACTTTAGTTTTTAGTTGATGGCTTTATAGCAGAGTTGTGGAATTAATGTCTATAAGCTATGGATAGGGATGCTGGATAGATAGCTATTTATCCTTGTTATTCTCTTTATCACGTTTTGTCATCCATTCTTGAAGAACCATTTTAATCAGGTGAGCTCTATAAATACCACCCATTTCTTTTGCGTGCCTGTCTAGCTCCTTTAGCATTTCGTTAGTCATTCTGACAATCACTTGCTTTTCTAGATTCTGTTTTTTACCTTCTGACATATTAAAAAATTCCTAAATGAGCTTCTACCAACTCACAATAACTTCCGTAAGCCTTGATGTCAATTATTGAAGTTGCATCCTTGCACTTCTCGGTATTTTTTATGAAATTTAGTCTTTTTTAACAAAATGATATTGACATCTCTTTGAGATATCTCTAAGATAGATCTTAGATTAATATAAGATATATTTAAGATACATAGTATTACAAAACACATCACAAATATATGAGGCGCCACATGCAAAACCCACTTTTAAAACTCATAAAGCCATCTACGATTCGTGAGCTCGATACTATGAGAGAGCTTATAGCAAATGAAGTAGGCAGAAGCATAAATATCAACGAGAAAGACAGTTCGGGTATTACGGTATTACACTGGGCTGTACGTCGTTGGTACTTCGATCTAGCAATACTTGCTTTACAAAAAGGCGCTGATCCAAATATAGGAGATATTGAAGGTAATAATGCGCTACATAGTGCGTCACATTTAGGCGATAGTTTTGCGAGAATGATCGCATTGTTACTACAACATGGTGCTAATGTTAATAGCAGAAACATACGTGATTATACTCCCTTGCACCTAGCTGCTGAGAGCGGTTATATAAAAGGAGTGCAGCTTCTTGTTTCAAAAGGAGCTGATGTAAATGCTATAACAAGATATGGTAGTAGTGTATTATCCTATGCAATTAAGAAACTGCAGAGAGAAACTCAAAATGGCAATAGTTACCTTATAGACAACTGCACGGAAATAGTCAGGTTGCTTAGGGAGAGGGGTGCTAGGGAGTGATTAGATTATTAGTTCAAACACATATGAGGCAAGATGGGTCTCTTCGGTGCAGGAAGTGGGTAATGGCAATGTAATATAGAGTGACATAGATTTTGAGCTTTATACCTCTTGACACTAGATAGTTTGATGTATACAATATAGATATACTACAAGGTTATCTATGTCTAAGATACAGAACTTATTGCAAGCTTTTCCGCAGAATGTTGTGCTGACTACTCAGCTCTTAGCAGCTCAAGGGTATAGCCCCCAGCTAATGCAAAAGTATTTAGATTCCGGATGGGTGGAAAGAGTTGGTATAGGAGCTTACAAAAGAAAGCACGAAAAAGTCTCATGGGTCGGAGCATTGTGGGCTTTGATGCAGGAAATGGCTGACACAAGAATATCTGGCAGAACTGCTTTGGAAATACAAGGTTACGAGCATTTTTTATCTCTAGGCAGAAGAGTGGTCTATGTTTCTCATGACAGAACTACTTTGATACCTAAGTGGATAAAGAATTATGATTTTGGAGTTGATTTTGTTTTTATAAGGTCTGACCATGTGGAAGCTAGCGAAATAAACAACATAACCCTCGAAGGTCTTGATATAAGATCATCTTCTCTTGAGCGAGCTGCCTTTGAAGTTTGTTTAGGGATACCAAAATATTATACCTATGACTCTGCTCTGTATTTTTTTGAAAGCCTTACCAGCTTAAGGGCGTACATAGTGCAGCAAGTTTTAGAAGAATCAAAGAATATAAAGGCTAAAAGGCTGTTTTTGCATTTTGCAGATCACTCTAAGCATCAGTGGTTTTCTGAGTTGAATTTAAGCAAAATAGATTTAGGCTCAGGCAAACGTCAGATATTCGCTGATGGGGTGTTTGATCCACATTACCTTATAACAGTACCTAAAAGCACAAATTTTGGACAATAATCTAGGTAACAACAACATCACAGCGTAGCACAATTATGAAATACGAAAAGCAAGTATCACTCCTCATTGACCTCATACCATCTGTCGCAGCTGATTCAAGTTTTGCGCTGAAGGGCGGGACTGCGATAAATCTATTTTACCTTGATATGCCTAGGCTATCTGTAGATTTGGATTTAGTTTATTTGCCATCAGAACCTAGAGAAGATACCCTAAAGGCAATTGACCAAAAACTCAAGGAGCTAAAAGACCAAATTCAAAGAAGGTTTCCAAGCATCGCGATAGAAACGAGACCATCATCTCCGGATTTGGGAAGGCAAATACTATGCAGATACCAAGGTACTCAGGTCAAAATAGAGGTCAACATTATAATACGTGGTACTCTATACCCAGTTACGCAGAAAGCTCTTGCTCAAGGCGTACAGGATGCATTTAAGAAAGACGCAAGAATGCAAGTCGTAGCACTAGAGGACTTATATGGAAGTAAAATATGCGCGGCACTTGACAGGCAACATCCCAGAGACCTCTATGACATGATGCTATTCTTGGAGCAATCTAAAATCACACCAGAGGCGTTCAATGCCTTCATATTTTACTTAATTAGCCACAACCGACCTATAGCCGAGGTACTGAGTCCAAACTTGCTTGATATAGAAGATATTTACACCAAGGATTTTGTTGGCATGACGAAAGAGCATGTACCACTTGAGCGACTGGTGGAAACAAGGACGAGGTTGATCAGTGAAATCCACTCAGCCTTTACCAAAAAACATAAGGACTTTTTGCTGAGCTTTAAAGCCGGTGAGCCAGACTGGCAACTCTTTGCTTTACCGCAGATCGAGAGCTTGCCATCAGTTCAGTGGAAGCTACAAAATATAAGGGCTATGAGTAAGTCGAAGCGAGAAATAGCCTATAAAAAGCTGGAGAGTCTGCTCGAGTTTATTGAAGGTAAATTCGATGATAAAACAGCATTAATGAGATGAGTTTCATGCAGAATAAAATAGAAGAATTGAACAAAATAAATGATATTGCTGGCGTTGAAGCTTCGGAGACCACGGATGCGAAAAAACGTTTTCCGCAAAAAATTGCAAAGAGAGCTATAAAATTCAGTGCATATGTTGCAAGCGGAATAGCAGGACACTCTATGTCATCATTAACCGGAGATCCAACCTTAGCAGCAGCGTTGTGCGGGGGAGCTTGGGGCACAATTTTACCAATAGCAGATGTATTTACCGAATTTGTATCCAGAAAACTTACGAACAAAGAAGTAGCGAGAATTCGTAGCGTAAATACAATGGCTTCTAGTATAATACAAGATCGTATTAATGCGGGTGAAAAACCTAGATCTGATAGCTTTTTCCTGCAAACATTTGCTGGAGATTCTGATGGTCATGAGGTCATAGACAATATATTTCTTCAATGTCATAGAGAGCCTGAGCGAAAAAAGCTACCTCATATAGCTGCATTTCTAGCAAATATATACTTCGATGCAAATATTAACCCGGAGTACGCCCATCAACTTATAAAAGCTATAGAAGGGTTGTCATATAGACAGTTGTGCTTATTAAAGATATTTGCTACTAAAGATCAGTATCAATTAAGAGATACGGATTATAGAGCGCAACCCAATAGTATACCAAGAAATGTTATGCCATGGATTATGTGCTTCTAGCTACGCTTCTCCAAGAGACTACTTCGCTTATACTCCAATTGACTGCAATCCATCAAACATAAGTCCACACGGAATGGGGATAGATATACTCAACTTCTTTAATTTAGCTGCAATTCCTAATGAAGATTTATCAGAGATGATGCAATTACTTTCGCAGAAAGATCAAAATTGGTAACTACTCACCATTAATTTGATGGTGAGTAGATCTTCTTTACAACAAAATAAAATTAAAACTAAACTTACGACTGATTTATGAAAAATTCTAGTTTTATATCGAAAGAAATGGAGAGGACAAAAGAAGCTGCTGGAAAAGCTATTGGAAAAATATCCCATATCACTGATGATACTAAATCTTCCATGGCCTTTATAGATTGCATAGCCTCTTTATACGTTCCATCGGCGGACATAGATAATATTAGCGGCAGTCGACTTTCTTGAATCCAGTGCTTAGCTGTTTGTCTATCGCCTTCCCAAAGATGAATGACAAATTTCTTGATGTCCTTTACTGCATGATATTCATCAAACTCCTACTCTTTGATTATAGAGATTATACTTTCCTCTCTCTGTATAGATAAGGATATTGGTATGGCGCCAGTGGTGGAATGGAAAGCAAAAGCTTCGCTTTGTTTTCCGAATGAGCCATGGGCGGTAAAATTCCTTATCTGCCTTCGTATCAAAACAAGAGTATCGAAGTGTAGTTTTGTGATTTTATCATTTATATCAAGAGCTTTCTTAAACTTTTCTGCCCAATCT
>Ga0206843_10298_pt1 | contig 11825 bp, 10 predicted proteins | sample Alteio_BWOrgCont_21_FD_152869 | JGI IMG/M metagenome (GOLD analysis project Ga0206843, IMG submission 152869) | Enriched cells from forest soil in Barre Woods Harvard Forest LTER site, Petersham, Massachusetts, United States -... | ecosystem: Environmental > Terrestrial > Soil > Temperate forest >...
TTGTGGCAAACGTAGTAGCTCCGGCATTTCCTGTTAAAGAGAGTGTATCGTGAGATAAATTGACCAGCCTGATCTTGATCATTCCTGAGGCGGGAGCAGTAAGATCATCGGTGATCAGCAACGACGGCGAATTGTTAACCAACCCACCCAGGAAGAAAGAGTAATGCTGGGTGGCGGCAAGAGTTGCTGTTCCGCTAATTAAAGGGGTGCCTGTGCTGGTAAGAATAAAAGCGCCAAGTTCGTTGCAATAGCATTACCATTATCGGTAACATTGATATTATTTGTTCCTGCGCAGCCGTTGACAAACATTACGCTTGCCGTAGTGACTGGGCCTGGATTACTATCCTTTTTTTTGCATGAGGCAAATGCTATAACAACTGCGATAATCGAAAACGATACAAATAAATTTTTCATAGTTTCAGTGGATGTTTTGTTAGTTCAAAAATAAGTAAATAATACTATTGCGAATGCTAATACTATGTTACAACAACCATGCCTTACTTAAACGGGGACGGAAACAGGCCGCTAAGTTTTTTTCTGAGTTCTTACGGAGAAGAAGAATGTAGACCCCTGATTCAGCTCACTTTCTACCCAAAGGTCTCCCCCGTTTTGCAGCGCAAATTCTTTGCACAGCATTAGGCCTATGCCATTTCCTTTTTCGTGGGCAGTACCTTCGCTGCTCACCAGCGGTTTAAATAGCTGAGACTGTGTTTCTTTGCTCATACCTATTCCATTATCTTTTACTGAAAACACAGTGAAGCCGGGCCTGCTGTTGCTCTCTGCATCTACTTCTATCCGGCCCTTTTGGTAAGTATATTTTAATGCATTTGCCAGCAGGTTCCTGATAACGAAATCGAAATGTGTGAGGTCGGCATATACGTAAAGATCTGGCGGGGTGTTATCTACCACGGTGATCTCTTTTTCGGCTGCCTTCATTTTTCTTAGTTCAATGCTTTCTGTGATCAATCCTTTTGGATTCATTTTTACCTGGTGCAGGCGAATTCCTTTTACCAGCGATAAACCCCAATACAGGAGCTTATCAAAAGTCTCGAGTGAGGCTTTGGTATGCTCTTTGAGATTGGTAAGCAGAAACTTTTTTTCTTCCTCATCGGTGCTTTCATCTTCGTAAATGTCGAGTATTGCGGGTATCCTTGCTATGGGCCCCCGCAGATCGTGCCCAATTACAGAAAACAGCTTGTCCTTCATAGAGTTAAGCTCTTTAAGCTCCTTCTCATGCTTGGCCATTTTCCGGTTCATCTTCATTGTTTTTACATAAAATGAGAGGAGCACTATGAGCATCAGTAAAAAAGCGCAGGCTATGGCAATGATAATTTTGCGCTGATCTGCGTTTTTACTATTTATCTGTTCTAACTGGTTAATTCTCTGCTCTGACTCAAGCCCCCCCGCCGAGCCCAGCATGGCGGTTTCTCTACCGGCATCTGTATCATAAAGGCTGTCTGTAAGGCTTTGTGCGCGCTCAGATGCCACCAGGGCCTCTTTATACTTATTCAGCCGCTTATCCAGGTCAGCGATCTGCTTATATATGAGGATGAGCGACTTGGTATGTCTGCGGATGTCTTGTGCGTTGTTGCTGCTGCTTTTTCTTCCTTCGGAGTATTGTATCGCCTGCTGGGAATAGTATAAAGCGGAGTCGGGATTAGCATGGCTGTAATGCCTGATAATGCGGTGATAAGCTACTATCTTTTCTGAATCATTTGCTGCGTTATTTAATGGGCCAGACAAATCGTTTGGGCCTTCCTGGGCAAACAAGACAAATGGTAACAGCAGGCAATAGAGTAGAAAATATATAATTTTCATGGTACTATGGAAATCGCTTTGACAAAGTGATGACAATATACTAACTATCCATTAAAAAATACTTTTTATCAAATATTCTTTTTATTTTCAAAAGTAAAGAAAAAATCCGTGTACGAACAGGTAATTAGCCAAAACGAAAGTGTGAAACAAGAAATGAAACGCCAAAAAATTTTAAATACTCCGAAAAATCAGATAGTTTCGCCTATTAAATCATTCATACATGAGCGAAATTCGTCATGACTGGACAAAAGAGGAGATCAGGGATATATACGAGCGTCCATTATTGTCGTTAGTACTTGATGCTGCTATTGTGCATAAAGAGGAGCATGTTTTTGGGGAGGTTCAGATCAGCAGCCTGTTGTCTATAAAAACGGGCGGATGCTCTGAAGATTGTGCTTACTGCCCACAGGCAGCACGGTATAATACCGGCGTGAAGGTGCAAGCCCTGATGAAGGTAGACGACGTGGTGCGGTCTGCAGAAAATGCAAAGGCAGGTGGCGCATCGCGTTTCTGCATGGGGGCAGCATGGCGGGAGGTAAGAGATAACAGCGACTTTGACCGTGTGATAGATATGGTAAAGGCGGTAAACCAGCTGGATATGGAAGTATGCTGCACACTGGGCATGCTTACACCTTACCAGGCCGAACGCCTTGCCGACGCAGGCTTGTATGCTTATAACCATAATGTAGATACATCGGAAGAGCACTATAGCGAAGTGATCACTACGCGCACTTATGATGACCGCCTGAATACCCTATCGAACGTGAGGAAGGCAGGCATATCGGTATGTAGCGGTGGCATTATAGGGCTTGGCGAAACTGATACAGACCGCGTAGGGATGCTGCTGACGCTTGCAAACCTGCCACAGCACCCGGAATCAGTACCAATAAACACCTTGGTACCTGTAGCCGGTACGCCACTGGGCGATAATAATAGAGTGCCTTTTGATGAGCTGGTACGCATGATAGCTACCGCAAGGATCGTAATGCCAAAATCGGCAGTGCGGTTATCAGCGGGCAGGTTATCGCTATCTGTGTCGGAGCAGGCTATGTGCTTTATGGCTGGCGCCAATTCTATATTTGCCGGAGATAAACTGCTGACAACGCCTAACCCGGAATTTAATACGGACATGGATATGTTCCAGACACTGGGGTTGAAGCCAAAGGCAGCATTTGCAGATGGCCAGCCAAAAAATAAACAGAACGCCATGCAGCATGAACCATGTTGAGCAATACCTGGCAGATAAACTAAAAGAAAGAACACTGGCAGGCAACCTTCGCCAGCTAACAACACATAGAGCACCGGTAGACTTTTTCTCGAACGACTACCTGGGGCTGGTAACAACGGGTGCACTGGCTTCGCTAATGCACCCGTTGCTTAATGATACCACCGGGTCTACCGGGTCGAGATTACTCTCGGGAAATACAGCCGAAACAGAAGCGCTTGAACATACGATAGCGGCCTTTCACAAGGCTGAAGCGGCATTGCTATTTAACTCTGGTTATGACGCTAATGTAGGGCTCATCTCTTCTATTACCAATCGCAGCACTACTATCTTATCTGATGAACTGTGCCATGCCAGTATTATAGATGGCATAAGGCTGAGCCAGTGCAACCGGAAGTATAAGTTTGCCCATAACGATGCACATGACCTCGCTGATAAACTAAAAAAGTATAAAGACTTGGGGCTTGTAATAGTAGTTGTAGAGTCGATATACTCAATGGACGGGGATATGGCGCCACTGAGCGAGATCGTTCAATTGTGCGAAGAACATGGTGCACAGCTAGTAGTAGATGAAGCCCATGCAACAGGGGTAATAGGGAAAAATGGGGAGGGGGCGGTGTGTGCGTTAGGGTTACAGAACAGGGTTTTTGCGCGGGTACACACTTTTGGAAAGGCGCTTGGCTGCCATGGGGCTGTTGTTGTTGGTAGCGCTTTGCTGAAACAATATCTTATAAATTTCGCACGGCCATTTATTTATACCACGGCTTTGCCTGGCCATTCGGTACACGCTATCCGCTGTGCATACGAATATTTGTCGGCCCATAGCTTTAGTAATGAACCGCTGCACCAGTTAATTTCCTTTTTTAGGATGCGAATAAATGAAACAAACGTTAAGGGCTGGAAAGACAGCCAAAGCAGCATACAGGCGTTAGTAGTGGGCGACAATGAGCAATGCAAGCTGCTTGCTGGCAAACTGCAACAGGCCGGGCTACAGATAAATGCCATCTTGCACCCTACGGTGCCGCTGGGAATGGAGCGGCTGCGAATATGCCTGCATACTTATAATACTATGGAGCAGGTGGATGTACTATTTGATTGTCTGAACCGGAATTTATAGAATTAAAGAATTCATAGAATTTGGGTTGCCACCCTAATTGCTAGCTTAGATAATACATGTCGATATCGCCTTTATTTTTTGCCATTATTTTGCCGCGGTATACGCAGGCATATTTATCTTTCACCAACTGATAGGTGGTGTCTGATATATTGATCTTGCCTTCTTCACTGTTCTGCTCCATGCGGGCCGCTATGTTTACGGTGTCGCCCCATATATCGTAAGAGAACTTTCGTACACCTACAATACCAGCCACTACGTTACCACTGTTTATACCTATTCTTACGCCGAAGGTACCGTTGCCCAGTTCTATCTTTCTTTTCGCCATAAAGTCCCTTATCTCTATTGCTGCTGATGCAATATCACTGGCGTGATTAGGATTAGAAACCGGAAGGCCGGAAACAGCAAGATAAGCATCACCAACGGTTTTGATCTTTTCGATGTGGTACTTACCGAGGATCATGTCGAAAGCCTTAAAGCATACATGCAGCTCGCCAACAAGCTTTTCTGGCGTCATTGTTTCTGCCACCGTTGTAAAATTGACAAAGTCAGTAAATAATACGGTAACGTCATAAAAATGCTTGGCATCCGTGAAGCCCTTTCTCATCAACTCTCCAGCCACTTCTTCGGGAAGGATATTGAGCAGCAGCTCTTCAGAGCGCTTCTTCTCATTAAGTACGGCAATGTTAGCCTTTTTCTGTATTTTATTACTCCGATAGATCAATACTGAGAATGCCAGCAATATCAGTATGCCTATGATGTATAGATAGCGTTCTTTCCTGCGCTCCTCCAGCGCCTTATCTTTCATGTCCAGCTGATCTTGGGCCAACAATAACTTGCTTTGCTGTAGCTGCAGGTTGGCAGTCTGTAGTGCGGCATTTGCTTCGGCTTGCGTTAATTCACGTGTTTTTTCTTCTGAATTGCTTTTTTCCTGTGTAAGGTCAGACTGTGTTTTTTGCAGTGCATTCCGAGCATCTTCTTTTTCTTTTTGTGTAGCGGTCAATGATTGATTGGAGGCCTGCAATTGCTGTTGTTGCTGCGTGAGCTGCTGTGATTGTTCGTTCACCTTTTGCGCCTGCTCTTTTGCGCGCGCTTCAGTGATCTGCTGCTGGCGGCGCATAGAATCTTCACGCTTACTAAATTCATATTGCAGTTGCTTGCGTTCCATTTCTTTTGCAAGCGTCGGGTTTAATATCGCGTGTTTCAGCGCCAGTATTTTGGTATAGGTAGCTGCGGCGTCTTTTACATAGCCCGCAGCTTTTTGCGCAGTATACAGATCAGAATAAGAGGTTTTCAATTGCTCCTTGTACCCTATCTCATCGCTGATGGTAACGGCTTTGTTCAGGTATTCAATAGCTTTATCGAGGTTTGCTTTTTTATCGGTATTAAGGCCAAATTCTTTTATAACATCAGCATCCTGTTTTGAGATACCTATGTAAACAGCGCCGAGTGTACCCAGCGCATGTGCTTCTCCTTTCTTGTCGCCCTGGCCCTGCGCAGTTTTCAATGACCTGTTCTCAGACTCCATAGACCTTGCGAGATCCTGCATTTCTGATTCAGCGCTTTTTCCCTGTGCATTAACGAGTGCTGGTATGAACAAAAGGATAAATAATAGTAACTTATTCACGTGTGATGATTTTTTTGCGATTAAACTATTCCGTTGGGCTAAATAATGTCTGTTAATAAAATTCACAACCTGCCAGTCCCGAAAAGGGAGTTGACTTGCAAGCAAAAATTTGTGCGATTTTGGTATTAAAGATTATCATTTTTGGGCACATTGTCAAATAACAGTTAATATCATAAGTTAACTGCATGCGAAAAATATGATTATCAAATAGTTGCATACAGGTGTAATGGAGTATTAGTTTTGCCAAATGAATAATTCTATAGCCATTGCGGGCATACACACCGGCATAGGAAAAACAATAGCATCAGCGGTAATAGCGGAGGCTATTGGTGCGGACTACTGGAAACCAGTGCAGGCTGGCACTGAAGAAAGAGATGCGCTGACGGTAAAACAACTGCTTATGAACGGGGCGGAAAGGGTGCATCCCGAAGCACTGATCTTAACTCAGCCAATGTCTCCTCATGCGGCGGCTGATATAGATGGTGTGCGGGTAGATTTTACGGCATTTAAATGGCCAGTAACAAATAAGACCCTGCTGGTAGAAACGGCAGGTGGCTTATTGTCACCTATGTCGGCAACAACTACGATGACTGATTTTATTACGCATTATCAATTGCCGACGATACTAATTGCGCAGAATTACCTGGGCAGTATCAATCATACTTTGATGAGTATTGAAGTGTTAAAGAGCCGGGGTATACAACTATTAGGCATTGTAATGAACGGGGATGAAAATAAGTACTCTGAATCGTTTATTGAGCAGTACGGTAAAGTACCAATCATAGCGCGAATACCACAATTTGGTGTGCTGAATAATGAGGCTGTCAGGAAATGTGCAGCGGAGATACGACAATCGCTACTTGGTTTTGTTAGGCCTAACTATCCAATTTGATTTTATCTTTGACCCATAATGAAAACAATTAAAGAACGCGACCGGGAAGTGATCTGGCACCCTTATACGCCTATGAAGATATGGCCGGAGGCTATAGCCATAGTAAAAGGCGAGGGCGTATATCTTATTGATGAAGATGGCGACCGCTATATAGATGCGATCTCGTCGTGGTGGGTGACGCTGCATGGGCATTCGCACCCTTACATTGGGCAGAAGGTGAGTGAGCAGCTGGCAGTGCTGGAACATAGCATATTCGCGGGTTTTACCCATGAGCCTGCGGTGGCGCTGGCAGAGCGGCTGCTGGAGATACTGCCGAAAGGCATGAAGAAAATATTCTATTCCGACAATGGCTCAACTGCCATAGAGGTTGCAATAAAAATGGCGCTGCAATACTGGAATAATAAAGGTGCTGGCAAGAAGAAATTAGTGGCGATAGAGAATGCCTATCATGGCGATACTTTTGGGGCGATGGCGGTGAGTGGCAGGAGTATTTTTACCGATGCCTTTACTGACTTCCTGTTTGATGTTTCATTCATTCCATTTCCGGGGAAAGGTAGAGAAGAGGAGAGCTTAAAGGCTTTGGAACAGCTCTTACAGCAAGGAGAGGTGGCTGCGTTTATTATGGAACCGTTAGTGCAGGGGTCTGCGGGTATGTGTATGTACAGGCCCAAAGTGCTGGAGCAATATTTCCAGCTATGCAAAAAGTATGATGCGCTTATTATTGATGATGAAGTAATGACGGGCTTTGGACGAACAGGACCGTTGTTTGCCTGCGATCATATAACCACATCGCCGGATATTGTTTGCCTGTCTAAAGGGCTTACAGGCGGATCGATGCCCATGGGTATTACTGCTACTACCCAAAAGATCTTTGATGCGTTTTATGATGACGACCGTATGAAAACGTTGTATCATGGGCATTCTTTTACCGGCAACCCTACTATATGTGCTGCAGCGCTTGCCAGCCTTGACCTTTTGTTGCTGGAAAGCTGCACTGAGAGCAGGAACAGGATAGCTACAGCCCATACTGCATTTGCCACAACTATCAACGACCACCCCCTAATAGCAGAGGTACGGCAAACGGGCACCATTATAGCTATTGAGTTGCGGACAGACGTGCCATCTTACCATAATGCTATGCGGGATGTGATGTACCGGTTTTTCCTGGAGAAGAAGATAATCATGCGACCGCTAGGCAATATCATATACCTGATACCCCCTTATTGTATCAGTGATGCTGATCTGAATTATATATATGACTGTATACGGGAATTACTGAACCAGCTCCGTGCTTAAATACCTTTGTGCCGAAAAGCGCTAAATTTGCCGCAAATGAAACAACCGGAACAATTACAAAAGATAGTAAATAAAATAGTACAGTCGGACGACGTGCACTCCAAGTGGCTGAATAGCCTGTCGATGATGGAAAATACCGGGGCCCGGAAGATATCGAAGTACGAACACCCCGTGCATACGAATATCATAGTGCTGAAACATGCTGCTGAAGAGGCCCGGCATGCCTACTACTTGAAAAAACAAATAAGTAAGCTGGCAAAAGAAGCTTGCCCTGACTATTCTTATCCTTATCTGCTTGCCCCTATAGAAAGCTACCATTACCTGAACATGCTGGATGTGGAAGCCTGCCGCTATATAAAAAAAGAGCTAAAACTGGAAGGCCGGGATATGAAACATGGAGCCTACCTGCTGGTAACCTACGCCATAGAAGTACGCGCAGATATGCTCTATGGTATATACCAGGAAGCGCTGACGAAATACTCATCGAAAGTAAACGTAAAATCTATTATTGCGGAGGAAGAAGGCCACCTGGAAGAGATGCAGCGCATGCTGGAGGTATTTCATCCTGAGTGGGAAAGGCTGGCTGGCGATATGTGCAAAGTAGAAAATAAGCTGTTTGAACGATGGGTAACGGCCATTGGCAAAGTGCTGGAGAGTAACTAATACAACGCTGGTAAGGCAATTCTTAATCACTTAGCATGATTTTTGCATTGATGTCAATAGAAAAATTGCATCGTGCTAATCCTCTTTTGATTATAATTGTCTAAAAGAATGTATTGCGTTATACCAGGCTGCTCATATTATCCTTCCTGCTTTGCCGGTTAATGCCGGTAACGGTTGCATCGGGGCAAATATTGAGCAGGTCTGACAGTATCAACTTTAGCAAGCTGCATTTTACTCATAACAAGTTTGTTAATAATATTTTTCAGCAGGCTGTTAACTCCGTGAAGAGAACGCCAGACTCGGGGCCAGATAACAGCTACCTGAACGGCAAGAGCGAAGACCCTTACATGCCATACGAAGGTAAGATCATACGACATATTGATGTTAAGACCATCAACTTCGACAGGTCGTTTGACGATACTACGCACAGGGATAATGGCCTAGGTGCCAGGATCGGGAACCGCCTGCATAAAAGCACTCGTAAATTCGTGATTAGGGATAACCTTTTTATAGACGAAAATAAGCCCCTGAACGCCTACAAGATAGCGGATAATGAAAGGTACATCCGCTCACTGGAATATATCAACGATGTGCGCATAGTTATAGATACGCTCGCTGATAATCCCGACTCTGTAGACATTACCGTTTATACAAAAGACTTGTTTAGCATAGCCGGGGGCGGTGCGTCCAGCGGATTAAATCATATCAATGTTGACGTGTATGATGCAAATCTTGTGGGTATGGGCCAACGGCTGGAAGTGACCGGCCTGTACGACTATAATCGCAACCCTGCATGGGCTTATGGCGGCCTTTACCGGAAAAACAATGTAATGCACTCATTCATAGATGCCACTGTAGGGTACAGCGTTATGAATATAAGCTCATATACTCACCAGGAACAGTCGACAGAATATGTAACGCTGAACAGGCAACTGGTATCTCCATACTCCCGCTTTGCAGGAGCGCTAACAATAAGCCACAACCAGGCATATAATGCTTACAGTATTGACCCTGCCATATTCCGCGGATATGAGTATAGCTTGTTTGATGCATGGGCTGGTTATAACATCGGCATTAAAAAACTGACCGCTACTAATAACACTATCCGTGACAGGCGATTTTTTGCGGTGCGCTATTACAACCGTGATTTTGCGAAAACGCCTTTGCAGGTAGGCACCAATATTGATCCGATCTACAACAGCGCACAAGCGGTGCTGGGACAGTTCACCTTCTTTAGGCAAGACTATTATAAGACGCAGTATATCTATGGTTTCGGTACCACGGAAGATCTTCCTTATGGATATAACATTGCGGTAACCGCAGGCTGGCACAAGCAACTGGCGCTGGAGCGGCCTTACGCAGGGGTAAATGCCACAGATTATGTAGCCACAAGCCGCGGCGATTTTATACAGCTATTCCTGAAAACCGGAGGATTCCTATATAAGAATAAGATACAGGATGGCAGCTTCCTGATAGGCGCTACTGGGTACAGCCGCATATTTTTCCTTAACAGCACCAAGATCAGGCAGTTCATCAATTTGAATTACACAATGCTCTCCAACAGGGTAACTTATGCCCCGCTCAGCCTGAACAGCGCTTATGGCCTTCGCGGGTTCATTTCTGATTCTGTCTTCGGCACCCAAAGGCTTAGCTTGCAGCTGGAGACGGATTTTTTCCTCAGATTTAAATTCCTTGGTTTCAAATTCTGCCCATTTCCTTATGGGGACCTTTCGTTAATAACACCTGAGAATCAGCCATTTTCACAGTCTGCATTATATACCAGCCTTGGTGGTGGCTTAAGGGCTAGAAATGAAAACCTCGTATTTGAGACCATAGAGATGAGGGCTTATTTCTTCCCGGTGGCACCCAGCAATATGAAGGGTTTTAAAGTAGTGGTTAATGCTAATGTACGCTTCCGCTATTCCAGCAACTATATTACCGCGCCGGATGTGGTGCAGCTTAATTAGCGACGTGTTTACATTGGGAATTGTTTAACGATAGCGACACAATATCTGTAAGTAATTTTGGGTTGTTAGTGCACTTGTTTGCTATGAACTTCAAATCAAGGCTCTTCCTTCTTCAAGTCTTCCTGCTTATCCTCTCTACATCAATTGGGTGCAAACAAAAAATGGCGCCACAAGTAGATGCGCGGTGCGATCCTTTTCCGAACAGCCCATTTCATGTGGAGGTCCCAGCTCCTTTTACCATTGTTACTAAAGAGCTATGCAAAAGGTATGACCTAGCTGATTTTTTTAAAGGCAAGTTAGATGCAGATGATTCAGTAGGTGATTTTGGCATACTGGACAGCACAAAGCAGCGACTGCAGGTGTTCATTTCATCAGTAAAGAGAGATACCGCTGAAAAACGGATGTATTATGTAGCCGGAGCTACGCGGGTGAGAAAAGTTGTCCGGTCTTTTAATGGCTATATCCGGGTAGACACGGCTAAAATGTATGACAGGGATTATTGGTTTTCAAAAGACACCTGCGAGTTTTCGTCCTACAAAGACTTTGCGGAATTTAAGCGACACCAGTTTGATGAAAGAAATATTGAATGCAGCGCATCGTTTGTTTTCAGGGAAGACAGCCTTGGGCAAGACAATGGCATTTTTAAAGGGATGCTGCATTTTTACCTGAGCCTGGACAGTAACCTGCGCCTTGTGGACAATGTAGAATTTTATGAAGGAGCCATTGGGGTCAGAAACTTTACGTATGAGGGAAGCTATACTAAATACGGCACAGGTAAAGCACACTACATTAAATGGTCTATCTACGCTATTGACGAATTGATGGGCGGATGCGGTGGTGGCGCTTACTCGTGGCTGCCTTTGTGCAATGAGCCGGATATGGTAAAGGCCGGCTGGGAGACCAATGACGACCTGAAGCTGGTAGATAACCCAAAGCTGTGGTGGGTAAGGCGATAAAGAATATTTGCTAATATGCATATCGCTATATATTTTTATGCATATTACTTTAACGATGCATAAATACCTATTCTTTGTTTTTATAATGGCACGGCCTTTGTTTGGCATTGCACAACCCTCTTATTTTGAAGACATGACTGACTACAGGCAGCAGTATAAAGAAAGCCTGCTGAATGGCCGACATGGGCTAAAGCCCGAAGATACTGGCTACCTGAGATTTTACGATATTGACCCTAATTACCAGGTGCGCGCAGTATTTGAACCTGT
>Ga0206843_10109_pt2 | contig 11767 bp, 5 predicted proteins | sample Alteio_BWOrgCont_21_FD_152869 | JGI IMG/M metagenome (GOLD analysis project Ga0206843, IMG submission 152869) | Enriched cells from forest soil in Barre Woods Harvard Forest LTER site, Petersham, Massachusetts, United States -... | ecosystem: Environmental > Terrestrial > Soil > Temperate forest >...
ACAAGGTTTAGTTCTCTTATTGCCTTATTCTCTATTATTTTGGGTGTTGCTGTTTGTTCAATTAATAACAGTAGGCACAAAAAGCTAGAAGAAACTCTTCAAGATCTTGGCTGGACAAAATCAGCAAGTAGCAAGGAAAAGGTAGAGAGTGTAAGTTTGTCACCCGGTGCAAGCTATAAGGAAATTGGTCAAGGATTTTTTGACAGGGTATACAAAGATGCTTCACTAACGCCCGAGCACGCAGTCTGGATTTTCGTTCCAGGTTACTATAGTACTTTTGAATCTGGAGTTAGAAGTGCAGCCAGATTATCTTACTTTGCTGAACGGCCGGTAATTTTATACTCCTGGCCTTCAAAGGGAGAAGTCGTAGCTTATCCTGCTGATGAAGCAAGTATTGAATGGAGTCAATATCATTTCAATGATTTCTTAGACAAGTTAGCCGAATTCGGTACCAGAGAAAATCCGTTGCAGGCATATATAGTGTCTCATAGTATGGGTAATAGACTTGTTCTTAGAGCAACACCAAAAATAATAGAGAATAAGGCAATAAGAGAACTAAACCTTGTTTGCCCAGATGACGATGATGGCGTGATGAGACATTATGCTGATCAATACGGAGAAAGCAATAGTAAATTATTGGTCAGGCTGTATCTGTCTAATAAAGATAAATTGCTTATACTATCGCAAGCTATTCATGGTGGCTACATACGTTTTGGGCAAAATTCATCGCCCTTATCTAATTTTTTCTCTGCACAGAATATGCCTGACCCAGTAACTGAACCCGTTAGTAAACTTGTTAGTGAAAACAAGGCAGTGGACAATATATTTAAGTGTTCTTCTGATTTACCGAAGCTTGATACGGTGCAAACAATTATCTTTTCTGATATCGATATTAGTGTGCCCGGGCATAAAATTCCAGCAGAACTGATTACCGATCTCTCTCATTGTAGAAAACTTCGTCCAGGACTAAAATTTATTGTTGAGAAAGTCCATAAAGGGGCGGGCAAGAAGCATATTACCTCGTATCATCAGAATGAAATTGAGGATGACAATGACGAAAAAGGTACGGTGCTTGAAGTATTCGATACATCTTGGTCATCTAGAATGCCAATTATCGGCGCAATTAAAAAAAGAAGACCACATTGGAATAGTCTGTTGCATAAAGATTGGACTATAGGTTAGTTGACCATCTTTGCGCGGCTTCTTCCTTTGTTGCGGTTTCCTACGGCTCCAACGATTTGCCTGACATTCAATAAGAAAACTAGGACACTAAAACCATATCACTCCTGCCCCAGACTCAGCTTATGAGAAAGATTTTAATCGAATAACAGCATTATGCTGCTGATATGCTAGAAATGTGGGCAATGTGATCTATCCCCAATGAAAGGTAGAAAGATGAAGAACCAACCAAAGGCAGCAGGCAAGGCGGCCTCCAAACTAATCAGCGAAAGGATTGCCGAATTGGGTGACTGGAGAGGCGATACACTAGCGAGGATGCGCGCTCTCATCAGCGAGGCCGACCCTGATGTTGTGGAAGAGTGGAAGTGGATGGGGACCCCGGTGTGGTACCGTGATGGGGGCATCTGCACGGGAGAGTCGTACAAAGCGATAGTGAAGCTGACCTTCTTTAAGGGCGCTTCCTTGAACGATCCTGCCAAGCTCTTCAACTCGAGCCTTGACGGGAACGTAAGGCGCGCCATCGACATTCACGAGGGTGAGGAGATTGACGCAAATGCGTTCAAGGCGCTCATCCGCGCGGCCGTCGCTCTCAATACTACTGGCGGAAAGAAGTCCACAAAAAGCAAGTGAGCATTCTTCAGAAGTAATTCATTGTATCTAAACATTGAAGCGGAAATGCACCACGTCACCGTCTACAACTGCATAATCTTTGCCTTCCAAACGCATTAAGCCCTTATCTTTGGCGCTTTTTTCAGAACCAGCACTTATATAGTCGTCATAACCAATTACTTCAGCTTTGATAAAACCTCGTTCAAAGTCAGTATGGATAATACCAGCGCATTGAGGGGCGGTAAAGCCATCTTTAAAAGTCCAAGCTCGTACTTCTTTTTCACCAGCAGTAAAATAAGTTTTTAGTCCTAACAAATCAAATGCACAACGTATTAAATTATTCACTCCAGAATCCGTCACACCCAAGCTTTCTAAATAACTTGCTTTCTCAGCAGAATCAAGAACAGAAAGCTCAGATTCAATTTGAGCTGAAATAACCACCACCGGTCTACCTTCTTCTTGCGCCTTATTCTTAAGTGCCACCACATATTTATTTTCATCAGGTTTAGCTAGTTCAGATTCAATTACATTAGCCACATAAACTAGGGGCTTAACAGATAAAAATTGCAGCTGCGGAAGAATAGCTTTTTCTTCAGGAGTAAATACAGAAAGATCTATAGCTTGTACTTTGTCCAAGAAAGGCATCACTTTTTCAATAATTGCTATTTCAGTAATTGCCTGTTTGTCGCCTTGTTTTTTTTGTTTTTGCAGCCTTTCCAAGCGTTTGGCAGCAGAAGCTTGATCAGCAAGTGCGAGTTCAATATGTATTGTCTCAACGTCACGGATAGGATCGATTGCGCCATCAACATGGGTAATATTTTCATCCTCGAAGCAACGCACTACATGAACAGTCGCATCTACTTCACGAATGTGAGATAGAAACTGATTGCCTAATCCTTCACCCTTACTGGCGCCTCGCACCAGACCAGCAATATCAACAAATTCAATCGTGGTCTGAATTACTTGTTGCGAATGAACAATTGAATCTAGCCGAGTTAAACGTTGATCGGGTACTTTTACAATACCTGAATTAGGTTCTATTGTGCAAAATGGATAATTAGCGCTTTCTGCTTGATAAGAAGCAGTTAATGCATTGAACAGTGTAGATTTACCAACGTTGGGAAGCCCAACCAGACCCACTTTGAGCATAGAGCCTCATAAAATATAGAAAACGACAGTAGCTAAAGAAGCAATTTATTCAATAAATCATACCAGCACTCTCGCGTGAAAAGCCATATGATTATCTAGCTCTGTGACATTGCTTTGTAAAAATTCTAATTTGCGGTTGAGCCTCAAAATTCTTCTTTCAATTAAAGCCTAACTAACATTTTAAGTTTTTACTTTTAACCAGGCGTCCGATATTATACACTGCAGAATTGTCACTGAAGAACAGTCTTACATTGAACGCATTGACTGGTCAGGAATTTTTGAATTTTACTTTATAATAAATGCGTTGCCGTTATTTGTTCGTTGTGTTTGGGTATTTAAGCTTTTACGGCTTAGTATTGGCAATATCTAATTGGCTAAGTCGGCGATAGGAAATACATGACAAATGGCAGCAGAATGCAAGTGACTTATCCCAGCATTGCTAATCAGGCATTGGTGCCTATTGCAAAGCCATCGACGGACAGCGTACTAGCGCTGCGACAAAAAGGTTCTAGCAATGTGATACCGAAGGCGATATCGGATCTTACAGCTGTTCCTTACAGGGCGACAGAAGTTGATGATAAACTGCCCTTTCTGAAACAATACGGCGGTAGTTCACTTGCCTATTCGTCTTTGCAAGCAGGGCTCGATTATTACCTCTTGCCCAACAATGGTTATATAGCTTATTCTCTAATTGGCAACGCGGTACCCCTTTGTCTGGCTGACCCAATATGCTCTATCACCAACACTCAAGAGTTGCTCAAAAATTTTTTAACTAGTTATAAACAGCCAATGTTTTTCCACGTTTCGAAAAATGTGGCCCGGATCCTCAGTCAGATCGGCTTTTCAATAAACGAAGTGGGTACCGAAACTATTATTGACTTACAACGGTTCAATCTTAAAGGTACAAAAAAAGAATTTCTGCGCCATCAGGTGAATCTGGGCAAGAGAGAAGGGCTCGTTATAAAAGAACAATCTTATTCAAAGATAGGAAAAAATATTCTAGAAACTATATCGGAAAAATGGCTGCAAAAGAAAGTTGTGTATAGCCATGAGCTTTCATTTATTGTCCGACCTGTAGTTTACAAAGACGAAATGGATGTGCGCAAGTTTGTTGCCTATAAAGATGATTGCGCTATCGCGTTTTGCATCTTCGATCCTATTTATAGAAATGGTCAGATCATTGGTTACCTGGTAAATCATCTTAGAAATTCAGGCACCAGTCATTATAGTATGCAGGATTGTATTACTCTGGAAGCAATGCGTATTTTTAAAGAAGAAGGTAAAGAAATTCTTTCACTTGGATTTTCTCCTTTCCACAAAGTGAATGACTCAGGCGAATTCAGACATAGTCGATTGCTTACAAGAATTTTTCAGTTTGCCTATGCACATGCCAATTATGTCTTTGAATTCAAGGCATTGGCATTCCATAAAAATCGCTATCGCCCGGGCTTGGAGGGGTGTGAAGAATCGAAAGTCTATTGCGCTTACCAAGATCCTATGCGCTTCGACTTATTAATCAGTATTTTTAAACTGATGGGTATTGATATAATTGAACAAACGATAAGCAGGCTGATCGGTCGCTGAGCATATGAAACAGATTACTAGACACGCAAGCTCTGCATTCTTCGTTGCCATGCTGATGGTAAGTTTATTTACCAATCTATTTTACGCCGGGCAAGCCAATAACATATTAAATAAACAATCTCTGCTCGCTATTAAATTGCAAGAGGAAAAACCGATATCAGCACATTCAAAAGTCGTACTTCATGGAGAAGTGGACATGCTGAGTTACGCTTATAAAGAAGCCGGCCTAACATTATCGTCAAGTACTCTACCTACCGCAGTTAAAAACGTACTTGTCGGCTCCCCAGCTTATTATGCTGATATAAGGACCAACGATAAAATTGTTTCTGCTAGCTTTAAAGAAAATAGATTGTGCATTTCAGTTAACAGAGCAGGTACGCCGTATTACACAGAAATTCGCCTAGCGTCAGAAAACAGCAATCCTTCTGCTTCTGTCAATAGTTCGCTAGTGGGTATACATCCTCAGACAGAAGGACAAATGATCGCCGTCGGTTTCCGCTTCTATTTTTATAATCACAAAGTAAATTATGTTGATCCCAATAGTGATTTATATGGCAAAGTAAATGTCGGCGATACTTATGTAGAAACGAGTGATAGTCTTATGGCACAAAATGATAGCCAAAACAACGGACTAATGGCTTATCCTACATTTCTACAAAACGGCGTCTTACGTTGTTATCCATGTCGAAGAAAACCCATTGACTCATTTGTCTCAGATATGGCGCAAAGATTCCGGACAGCCCCTGGAGCCATTTATTCGCCCTGAATTAACTTTACAGCTAAATCAAAGAAGCATGTTTCATCTGAATCGGTTTGGACACCAGGCTTCCATGACTTTTCATTCCACGTTATGATATCCTAATTTTTCAAGTCATTGACCGTAATAATTGGTTTCACTTAAGAGATTGAGATTCATTGTCCTCTGACTTTTCGCTAGCAGACATTGATCGAGCTACTTTCCCCAATACCTCGTTAGCCCGACGCTGACCTTTTGGTGCATGATTGTGAGCCTTGTGGCCTTTAATTTCTGAACCACGCTGACGATTACCATTTTTGCCAGCGTTTGTATTATCATCGTATTTTGATTGGCGAGGTTCATATTTTTCCAGCTCTTTGTAAGCCCTATGAATCAAAGTAGCCACTGCTGAGTAGCTCAGTCCTAAACGACTAGCTATTTCGGGCAAGGCCATTATATCTTCGTCGACACTACTATATTCAGACGTTAATCTGCACCTCATTTCAAGGACTTTACGATAATTATCAGGAAGATTTATTACGAGTGGCTGGAGTTGTTTCTTTTGTTCAGCTATTTTTTGAGCCTTTTTTCCGGCTCTTTTTTGAACTCTTTTTTGAACCCCTTGTTGAACTATTTGTTGATCCCTTTGTGTAGCTCTTTGCTTTGCTTCGGCTTCTCGTAGGACTTTTAGTTCAATGTTTTGTTTAGCTTGTTCTCTATCCTCCTCTCTCGCTTTTTCTCTAGCCTTTTCTATTTTTTCCTTTTCTATTCTTTCTTTTTCTCCACTCAAATACTTAGCTAGTTTTTCAGTCGCCTTTGATACCAACTGTCGCACATTACCATAACTTATGTTTAACTTTGCAGCAATTTCTGGATACGCCATTGGAACACTATTATCGCCCATACCATAAAGCATTTCTAAGATCCGGCGTTCTCTCTCAGGAAGCATTTGCATAACTATGAGCATCTGCTCAATTTGCTCAGCTTTTGCTATTGCTTCTTCCTCCATTTCCATCTCGCTCATCGGATCATGAGATACTACAAGTTCATTTAAGTCGTTAACACTTGGATCAAAAAGTCTCGTTCCTGCTACTTCGTGGGACTGTTGAGCTTTGATTCTTCGTAATTTATCAAATATCAGGTTTCTAATTGCTATACCTGTGTAACCATCAAAAGAACTACCATTAGTCAAACTCAGCCTCAAGTCAAAGTTACTCTGAATTCTATTCTCCAGCAGTTTTTTAATGCCCTCTTGAATGGCATCTTCAATCAATTCTTGGCACAAAAAGTTTGTGGCATCTCGACTATGATCTCCCTTTATACCCTCCGCCACTCTAGTAGCTATGCGTGTAATCCGTGCTATATTGCCAGACCATAACAATTCGATTGCCTTATTGCTCAATTCGGCGTTTGTATAACTTTCTTTGCAAATTAAGGCCAATAGAATTTTCTGTCTTAAATCGTATTGTTCTGCTTTATCAAAATCGCTGGAGCTTTTATCGTAACTGGCAGCTCGACCAGTCCAACTATGAAGATTATCGAGAATGTGGAAATCTCCTTGCTTAACTATAATCCTGGTCAAACTTTCAATAAATGCCATTTGTTGATCAACTATTTCATTGCTAACTCTAAATTCTTTGGCCTTATCTGCTTGATCAGATTGCGACTTTTTATTTAAGGCATTAAATCTTCGCCTTTGAATATTTACATTAATTGCTATTGCTCTCAACTGCGCGATCCAATATTCTGCTGCCTGGTCCATATCATTGAGACTGTCCAAATATGTATCTAAATTTTGTTCAGACACATCAACAACATTGCTATAATCAGCACTTGCGTCTGCCGACCGAGCTAAATCCATTGCACTTGCCGGCATAGCCCGATCTGCCTGGACAAGCCGATTATTGCGTCCACGTTCTACACGCATGGGATGATCCATACTGACTTTCTCAGGAGACTGTTTTCTAGATGAGTGGTGTTCAGAAGACCTCGATTTTCTCTCTCTAGCTCCCGACTGCAAAGGCAATCCCGTTCTTGCTTTAGTCCTTACTTTGGAGCCAACTGCTTCAGTCTTCGTAAGCTCTGGAGTAGAGACTATGCGACGAACAGATTTTTTTGCTATGCGTAACTCATCTGCGTTTGGCATTTTTACTGTCTGGCTTTCTGCTCTTTCGTTTTTGGCTCGCTTTAAAGGTGCTGGCTCATCTGTGTTCTGTCTGTCTGCGCGTTGCTCCTGTGCCATTTTCACAACGGTGTTCTTGGCCATAATTTTCGCAGCTCTTTCTTCGAGAATTCTATTCTTGAAACTCCTATAGCGTCGTCTCTCAGTTGGATCGTTAGCAATATTTAGTTCATCTAAAACATAATTGACTTCATGGTTAGCTATAAGATCAGCTATTCGAGTAATAGTTTCGCTTTGTATCTTTCTTTCAGGCGAAGCTTTTAGTTTTAATATAAGTCTCAGTGCTTCGTTCTCTACAACAAACCTTTGCGCGACTTTAGCAGCACGTTCACCAGCTTCCCTAGCATCCACTTCGTGCAAATAACTTTCGTAAATTTTATGCTCTTCGCTCACTTTTATCCGTAAACGTTTCAGAGATTTATCGACTATATCTAATAGCAATTGACGAGCAGTATCGCTATGCTGTGTTTCCCATTCTTTTACTGTTTCATCTCTATATGCCTGTACCCTGGAATCCAAGAGGTGTTGTATTAATTTTGGAATCTTTGTTCTGCCAAAAAGTTTCTTTATAATTTCCTTTCCTTCTCTTTGTGAATCTGTGTATATAGAGTCTAAAAGTTCGGAAGATGCTCCAGAATTATCTTCGAGTTTATTCAAAATATCTTGTAATTCCCTCAAAGCAAACTGGTTAGATTCAATTCGTGGTTGCACTTTTTTCCACTTGCGGTAGACCTCAAAAAATCGCCTTGCCGTCTGTTTCTCTTGCTCATTTAGTGGCTTATCCTTGCGGATCTCGTAAACTGTTTGAATCCAATCTTTCAACGGCTTATCAGACTTACTGTCGATAGCAAAGGCCTTGGCATAGTCTTTTATAACTGAGTAGATCGCCCTGCTATCAAGGTCTTCTTTAATATTTTCTTCGATCAAATGAGCTAAAATAAGAGATTTACGCTGATGGTGCTTATTTTCATGAGTTATTGCTTTTACGACAAAATCTGTTTTTCCGAATTGAAACACACTAGGATTTAAAACGAGCTTTACATCATCCACGTAGGATGCGCCGTGAGTTTCCTTAGGCAAGTTAGCGTCAAAGTCTACTGTTTGAGCTGGATATTCATTCTCATTTTTACAGATAGCTTCATTCAATAAATGTTCGATTTCTTCAGCGTATCTATCAATATTTTGTTTGAGTGATTCATATTCAGCCGTTATATCCGATTCAGTTGTCCGCTGACGATATCTTGCATAATCTTGCTGTAAGTCGTCTCTGCCATCTAACTTTGTTCGCATTACTTCGGGATTACGCAGATCGGCGCGGCTAATTGTTACATAGCGATTGTCCCCACCATGAAGCTTCTCCTCTAATTCATCACGGAAATCGGATGCGTCATCATCCAGTTTAGCAGCCAATGTATCACGACGCTCCACTTTAGCGGCTAATTGTCCAATGCACAGAGTGTTTACAAAAGATACTAGTCCTTGAGCAATATATTCAGGGCTAGTTCCTTCACTCCAATCTAATTTGGTCGGCGCTTCATAGCGAGCCGGACGGCCTCTAGTATCATTTGCATCCCTTTCCCGACTTCGCCGTAAAGGTTTCTGCTCGTCTCCATCTCGCTTTTTAGCCGACATTTTAACGCGGTCAGTTTTCTCATCTCCACCAATGCGTTCATCGTCATCATTTGCTTTGGATTCAGATTGATTGGTCGGCTCATTTTTTCTTTCACCCACAACTCTCGAATCTTGCTCTTGAGTAGTGGCTAACTCAGATGCATTGGCTACTTTGCTTTCACCTTGTTGTTCTGACGGGTTGGCTATGTCATATAGTATCCCGCCTTCAGATCCGCTGGTTGTTGAAGAATCTATTTGAGGTGGTGCACTAACCCTGTCACCTTTATTATATGGCTCAAATATTTCGCGTTTAAGAACATTATAAAGTCCTTCAGCACCCCTTAATTTATAGCCTCTCAACGCTGAGCGACTTTCACTAAAAGCCTTCACAAGCTGGGCGTATGTCATTCCTCTCCCTTCTAATGTTAATGAAAAACTATGTAGACCCCGCATCTCCGCAAAAACTTCAGGAAAACTATACTGATAAGCATGCAAGCCATCAGTGTCGCTAATAAATTCTCGTCGCAAAAGTCTTTCACGATGCTTGTGAAAGTCTAAATATGCAAGATCTGTAATACCAGCACCTTGAACCGGCTCTGTATGCAATTGATTCAACCAGTGCTCGTATGCCTCTATAACAGGTCTTTGACGAGCTTCAGGCAGAAGGTCAAAATATTCGTATTGAATGGCATGACCTCCTTCATGCCTTGCCGTTCCTATTGCATGTCCTACGCCATCTGGTATTACATTAACCCTAATCTCGCCGCCCGCAGATCGAGAATATTCCCCACCAACATCATAAGCAGATCGCATCACCACAGACGTATTTATACCTTTAGGCAGATCAGAAGTTGCCTCAAGGATGCTAACAACGTCATCATAAGCAAGTCCGCCTTCTCCCTCTACAAAAACTTTCATATCAGTCGCCGGATGCGTAATATGAACTGTCGGATCGTCTTTCGATTGTGTAATTTCTGAAAAACGAAACGGTTGATGACTTGCTTTTATTTTAGATGAGAAGTAATTACTCTGCGGATCAAGATCCAGATTAGCCGCGCGACTATCATTGGTCGGTGCAATCCTACCTTGTTCAGCTGAAAATGCAATCCTGAGAGTCCGATGTTCTTTTTGCAAAGTAAAAATCCTTGCCTCCACCCCGGCTAGTCTCATTTCTTCACCTATTGCTCGTAGGTTATCCAATACCTGCTGCAACTCTCTGCCCAAAGCTGGCACATTCTGCCTTTGATAAGGTCCCATAGAAGAAATGTCCACAGCATAGCCTTCTGGAAATTGTTTACGCCCAACTTCCGCTGAAGGGAAATAAAACTCAATTCCTTCTTCTAATGTTTTTCTTCTTTCTTCTAATACGGCTATCGTTCTCTGCCATGGCTCATAAAGAGTAGCGATCCTTTCCTCAACCAATTGCATCTGAGTTCGCAGAATTTTCTGTACTTCTTCATTAACTTTTCTTATCTCTGCCTGGACATTTCCCCTGTTTGATTGATCATTATTCGATCCTGCATCACTGTCAGAGGCGATTGGTTTTTGCAAGCTAATCCGTTTATCCCTCAGTTCTTCGATTTTTTTCCTCAGCCTGCCTTTCTCATTTATAAATGCTTCTTCTGCCGTTGCTGCTTGATCAAGATTTTTTTCAGTACTATTCTGCTCTGAGTGAATTGGCATTGCATCTCGTTCCACTTGTACAACTGGCGCGGTTACGGATGTACTCGATGATGTGCTTGGTGAAATTATAGGTATACCAGCAATATTACTAAATCGTCTAAAGTCATCTAAAATTTGTTCGTCTGCACTAACATGAGGGAATCGACCATTACCAGAAAGCGTAGAAACTCTGTTTATCACTCCTTCAATTTCTTCAGCCCTGCAACCGGCCTGACTAAGCATCCAGCGACCCTCAGCAGTGGCCACCATTTGTGAAAAATCCAGCAACTTTTGCCGCAACTCTTCCGACAATGATGCACCTGAAAAATACATTTTTAGCATTGCCATCATGGAATTATCATTACCACCTGCCTGCCAGGACTGATAATCTATTAATCCCCAAGGAGTGAGTCCATCAGCAATATCTATATTCGAGATTCCGATGCGCCGGCCATCAGATGAAGATCCCGATAAACCAGCCCTATAATTTTCTTGATGATCATCAAAAGTGGATCCAAGCAAAAGACGCTGAATAAATGCTTCTTCGTATGCTAGCCGAATTTCAGGCTTCTCATGCAACATCTTCAATACCATAGCCTCTGGCGGCCCATCTATATAACCTTCTTGAACCAACAGTTTCTGAGTAACAACGTCGAGTGCCTCTCCGGCATGGAATTGCACCCATCCGATTTCCACATCGCCTATTTTTGCTTTTTCATGACGAGCCGCTAATGGAACGCCACTTTCAAACTGGGCCCACTTGCAAATTTTATTTGCCACCATAACCTTACGTGATACATCCATGGACTCGTGACGCCGATCATGTATTACCACTTTGAATGAGCTGCCATCTAGATTCGCTATTCCTCCAAACAAGGCAAGACCTTTTAGAGGACTCTTTGGGTCAAGAAAAATCTTCGACCGCCCCAGAGCCCGTTGCATTTCGCTCAGTGGGTAGTGAGCCATTAAAATACGGTCTGCATCTTCATAGGTGAGACCTGTAGGCAGAAGAAGCAGTTCAGGGTTCTGGTTTAGATGGCTAGCATAAACAGTGG
>Ga0206843_10276_pt3 | contig 11674 bp, 9 predicted proteins | sample Alteio_BWOrgCont_21_FD_152869 | JGI IMG/M metagenome (GOLD analysis project Ga0206843, IMG submission 152869) | Enriched cells from forest soil in Barre Woods Harvard Forest LTER site, Petersham, Massachusetts, United States -... | ecosystem: Environmental > Terrestrial > Soil > Temperate forest >...
AGTGGGATGATGATGAAAATAACAAAGACCACAGGAAAGCACACAAGCTGGATGAAGTAATACAAACACAGGAGGCGAGGATGATGGCGCCCGATAGTGAACTGAACCGTGTGCTGGGCGGCGGTATGGTACCGGGCTCTGTGATACTGATAGCAGGCGACCCCGGCATAGGAAAGAGCACACTGTTCCTGCAATGTGCGCTGCAATGGAAAAGCATTACTACACTATATGTATCTGGGGAGGAAAGTGCGCAGCAGATAAAGTTACGCGCCGACCGTATAGGTATAAAGAACAACAACCTGTACCTGCTTACAGCTACAGATACCAATACACTCTTCCAGGAAGTGAAGAAGGTGCGGCCGCAGTTGCTGATCATAGATTCTATACAAACGCTGGAGTCGCCATACGTGGAGTCTGCTGCGGGGAGTGTATCACAGGTACGCGAGTGCGCTGCAGAGTTGCAGCGGTTTGCTAAGGCTACGAATATACCGGTGTGTATCATTGGCCACATTACTAAGGATGGCGCTATTGCGGGGCCTAAGGTGTTAGAGCACATGGTGGACACTGTTTTACAGTTCGAAGGTGACCGGCACTATGCTTACCGCATACTGCGCACTTTGAAGAATCGTTTTGGCTCTACATCAGAGCTGGGTATATATGAAATGGTGACACAGGGTATGCGCCCGGTGAGTAACCCATCTGAAATACTGCTTTCCCAGCACGATGAGCCGCTGAGCGGCATAGCCATTGCGGCAACCATGGAAGCATCGCGCCCGCTGATGATAGAAGTGCAGGCGCTGGTGACGCAGGCGGTGTATGGCACACCGCAACGCACAGTGAGCGGCCTGGACCTCAGACGACTCCAGTTGCTCCTTGCCGTATTAGAAAAACGCGGCGGGTTCCATTTTGGATCTAAAGATGTATTTGTGAACATTGCCGGTGGATTAAAAATTGAAGACCCATCTATAGAGCTTGCCCTGGTGTGCTCCCTACTGTCTTCTTACGAAGACAAGGCATTGCCATCTAATATTTGCCTGGTGGGCGAGATAGGCCTCTCAGGCGAGATACGTGCGGTAAACCGGATAGACCAGCGCATAGCCGAAGCTGATAAGCTGGGTATGGATGTGATCTTCATTCCCAAAGCCAACGCCAAGGGCCTGCACGCTAACAACTATAACATAAAGATCAAGATGGTGAATAAGGTGGAGGATGTGTATAAGATGCTGTTTTGAATAAAACAGCCTAAAGACGTAATTGCGTTTATGTTAATGATTTATCACGTTTTACAACTCGTTTTTTAAGCGTAGGCTTTAATTGTTTTATCTTTTTAGATCTGATGTAATCACTTATCGCTTTCTCTTCTTCTTTTGTCAATGGCTCTTCTCCGCCAATAAATCGACATCGAGTTCGTTCTTTTTATTGTATCTCATGATATTTGACTTTTAAAATATTTATCAATAAGCACCAGTGCCGCTTGTTTATCAATTATCATTACACGACCTCCAAAATGAAATGCGCCTAAAATTTTAATGTAGTGATCAACAAGTTGTGACTTTGATAAAAATGAAACATTTCCTTCAAACCCTCTTTGAAAAGATAAACGGGATGAGAATGCGACTAAGTTTCCCGAGACTCCTGCATATACTTTCGCTTTGTCTTTGATCAATTATTTATCTGACTAAAGTTACGAAAAATATGCTTTCACTTTTTATAGTCACTGCAAACACATAATCTTAAATTTTCTACAGCTCTTTTCCCGGCGCTCTCCTCATCTCCTTCTTCAGCGACTCTTTCTTTTTACTATCGAGGCGTTTTTCTGCTGCCGCTTTCGACGGCTTGGTTGCTTTGCGTTTTTTAGGTTTTACCAGGCTCTTCGCTACCAGGTCTTCCAGCTTCTTTTGGGCTATTTGTTTGTTTTCAAGTTGCGAGCGGGTCTCGCTGCTTTTTGCGTGCAGGTAGCCATCCTTATTTATTTTGGTAGCCAGTTTGGTTTGTATCAGCTCTTTTTCTTCATCAGAAAAAAAACGCGATTCAGCCACCAGCCATAGCGCTTCCGCCATGGTTTCTACCTTGTTCACATTCTGGCCGCCACTGCCACCGCTGCGGGCTGTTTTAAAAAATATTTCGGAAGAAAAATCATTCACGCTGCAAAAGTACACCCGCTAAATTGCAAGGGCAAATACAATATGCTGCATACTTAGTTAATTTTGTTGTTCTCATTAGGGTATAGGATTTTATGACATCATTCAGAACGGCGATCATTACATCCATTCGGCAGGAAACACCGGGCGTAAAGACCTTTAGTATAGCGTATGAAGATGGTAGCCAGATACCATATACAGCCGGTCAGTTCGTTACGTTCGTATTTACGCATCATGGCAGGGAAGAGCGGCGGTCATTTTCCATATCGTCGTGTGCAGTGCTTGACGAACCACTTTCGTTTACGGTGAAGCGGGTAGACAACGGCGCTTATTCGCGCCTGTTGATAGACCGTGCCGTAGTGGGTGATAAGTTATATACAACCGGTGCAGCGGGGCTTTTTACCTTGCCTGAAAGCTTTGTTAGCTACAAGCAAGTATTTTTCTTTGCAGCAGGTATCGGAATTACACCTGTGTTTTCGTTGATCAAGACATTGCTGCATACCCCACCGGATAAACAGATAGTGCTCATTTACAGCAACAGGTCGAAAGAAGAGGTCGTATTTTATAACGAGCTGAACAAGCACGCTGCACAATTTCCAGACAACTTTAAGATCGACTTTTTATATAGTTCATCTTTCGACCTATCACGGGCAAGGCTAAGCAAGGCGCTATTAAAGACTTTGCTTAATGAGTATGCTACGGTGCCAAAAGAAGAACTGCTCTTTTACTTGTGCGGGCCATTTACATATATGCGCATGGCCATCTTTGCGCTTGAAGAACTAGGCATACATGATGAGCAGATAAGGAAGGAGAACTTCAATACCAACGACCGGCAAATAAGAGTTGTAGAGCCGCCAGACAAATCTTCACATACCGCAAAGCTGATACTGGATGGCAAAGCGCATTCGATACTGGTAAATTATCCCGACACTATTTTGCAGGCAACCAAAAAACAGGGCATTTCTTTGCCATACAGTTGCGAGGTGGGGCGGTGTGGTAGTTGTGCGGCGATTTGTACTGAGGGGAAAGTATGGCTGTCGTATAACGAAGTACTGATGGATAGTGAACTGAAAAAAGGTAGGATACTGACCTGTGTAGGGCATCCCATAGGTGGCGATGTGACGATTGAGATTTGACAACTTTTAAAAAGTTGTCAAATCTGGTATTAATCCTGGTCTACGTTCTTCTTATTCCAGTCTACCGTTTTCCATTGGCTGCCTACGGAATATAAAAGCAGGTATTGATCTGCCGGTTTCTTTAAAGTAAGCTCATACATGTGGCCGGCATCGACGAGGTTGAGCTTGTAGTCGTTATTTTCATAGCTGAAGCCTCCCTTTCCGGCAAACCACCACCAGGTACCCCATTGATTGAGCGTTACCCTTACCATGCTGTCATTGAGCACTGTAGCATGTGCGCCATCTTCGGGGGTATTCATATTGTAAGACAGTACATCGTAGACCGTATTGCTTATTTGCCTGCCGGGTAGCAGCAGGTTGTGCATATACGTATACTCACTTTCCCGGTCTGAGCCTATCATGGGTATGCCTTTTATATTTTCTGGCAGGTTGAGCAGGATTACCGTCCTGCTACCTACAGGCGGGAAATTGTTTATTAACCCTGCATCTACTTTATTCGCCTTGCCCCAAAACCTGCTTACCTGTATAGTAAACCTCAGGTTTACCAGCAAGTATATGGCTATAACCGCTAACCTTACATATCGCATGGTGATGAAACTCACCAGCACTGCTACCAGCATATAGAAAAATGCGGCCGAAAAATAATTGTACCGATCAAAAATGACCAGCTGCATATTGCCAAACCATAAGGGTGTAAGCAAAGCAAGCGCTATCATGCTCCAGGTAAATAACAGGCTGGCTATTTTTCCTTTACCACCCATACGGTGAAGCCGTACAATAATATAAATGGCGATGATACCTATAATACTATAAAACAAAATAAGCCCTTTTGATGAATCGCAAAAGGCATACACCTGTGCCCGTAACGTATCCGGGAAAAACCTGCCGAGGAACAATTGATGAAAAAGATATTTGGCTGGCTTGCCAAAGTTTTCTGCGTGTATGCCAGATACTGCCGCTGCGGTGCCTATACGCGACACCCATTCGCCATAGGCAGCCTTATATACCACCAGGCGCAGTAAAAACAATAACAGCATGGGCAAGAAAAAGTATAGCGATAGCTTCTTAACGCTGCCTTTATTCGTTGCGGGAATTGTACTGTAAAATATAGCGAGGGTTAGCACCAGCCAGGGAGTTATATAAAAGATCTCCAGTGAAAATGTGGAGAGGAAATAAACAAGCAGCGCCCACCTTATGTAGTTGCCCTTTTCTGTATGCACATACTTGCGGACAAACGTGAGTATCAGCAGTATCATCAGTAACCCCTGCAAATAGTGGAAAGATGGTTCCCACACAATTACCTCTGACATATAGGGCGATATGCAGAATAGCAATGCGCCACTAAAAGCAATAGCCCGCGCATTGGCCACACCGGCATCTTCCATAAAGCCAGAGATGAGCACAAAGAGCAAGTAAACACTGAGCGCATGCAGGGTGATGAACAGCATGTGCCATAGCCACGCATTAATACCAAACAGCTTGTAGAACACCCAGGTATTAAACTGGGTGACCTGGTACATGCTTTTTGCCTGGAAGTTGGTGCGGTTGATGTGCTCCCAGAAGGTGTGGTTCTTTACCTGGTCGAGCCAGCCGGTGAAGTCTGTGACAAAGCCGGCCTTTGACGCCGGATAGTACAGCACAAACAATAGGCACCAGAACAGCCAGAACAGGATGGCCGTATTGCCTGTGGGCCTGTCGGGCTGCGCGCTTGCGTTGTTAAAGAATTTTGTGGGTGACAATTTGCTGGTTGTTAAAACAAATATACCTATTATAAAGGCACCTGTTAAAAAATTGTAGGTGTCGATCCAACAAATAAATTAAAAGAATAATTCTTAGTAATTTTGCCATGGAAACCCTTGCCAGTAAAGAGTAACAAGTTTTGCACAGTTGTGTATTACTTTGCCGTTGCAGGTTAATAATGTGCACTAATTTCGATAGTGAAAAGAAAAAGCAGAAAGTATGGATATCGAACAACTGATGCCGCATGTAGAGGCCCTGATATTTGCCAGTGAGCGCCCGCTTACCCAAATAGAAATGACAGAAGTGCTGGGCCAGGCGCTGGAAACCGTGATAGAAGGAGACCGCATAGCTACCTGCGTGGAAGCTATACGTGAGAAATATGATGCAGATTATTACCCCTTTCAGCTGAAAGAAATAGGTGGCGGCTTCCAGTTCCTTACCAAGAAGGCTTTTCATAAAACGGTATTGCAGCTTAATGGCGACAAGCATATAAAGAAGCTGTCGACGGCGGCTATGGAGACCCTGTCGATCATTGCTTATAAGCAGCCGATAACCAAGAGCGAGATAGAATATATACGCGGTGTAAGTGCCGATTACAGCATACAGAAGCTGCTGGAAAAAGAGCTGATAGTAATAGCAGGCCGTAACGAAGAAATGGTGGGCAAGCCACTGATCTATAATACTTCTAAGAGCTTTATGGACTACCTGGGCATTAACTCGCCCGCACAGCTACCGCAACTAAAAGACATTACCGACGCCCAGATAGTAATGCCTACCAATGCCGAAGATGCAGCGCCTGCTGACACTCCGGGGCTAATAATAGTAAATCAGCAAGGCGCCCTTAAACAGGCTTCTTAAAACGTGATTATAAATTCGCAGCCCGGCCGCTTCCTTATGGAGCGGCTTTTTTTCGGCCCTGATCTTTAGGATTAGCCGATGTTAAGATCGTTTGGGTAGAGGTATACCTGAATATACGTTTGCATTAAATATTTTATATATTTGAATTGAGACCCTTGCCAGTAGCGCTTTTGGAGCTGATTATTGGGGAGGAAAGGGCATGTTTTTCTTGTTTTTTAATGCTTCGGATCTGAGGGACAAGAGCCTGCTGCTGGCATATAAACAAATGAGTGGGAAGTTAGGATGTTAAATGTGAGTGGGAACATTTCTGTTAATAATGTTGATCTTCAGCTAATAAATTTTAGTAGGTTTAGCCTATTGTTTTCATCAACCCCTTCGGTTGCTTTTGTTATATTTGCACAAATACGGTTATGAGCCCGCGCATTATTACGCTGTTTTGTTTATTAGTAGCGATCTCGCCGTGGCAGGAGGCCTTTGCGCAAAAAAAAGCCGACCGTAAAGTAGCCAAACAACTACAGACCGACATCAGCTACCTGGCATCGGAAGAGCTGGAGGGCAGGCGTACCAGCTCTGAGGGTGAACGCAAAGCAGCAGACTACATAGAAAGAAGATACCAGCAGGAAGAGATACCACCTTATAAAGGTGTATATCGCTACCCATTCCATTTTACCTATGGAAAAGAAATTGCAGCAGCTACCCTGATAAAGGTAAATAATGTGGAGATGCGGCTGAACAAGGAAGCATTCCCCATGCCCTTTAGTGCCAGTAAACATGTATATAGCGAGATATTCCCCGATGTAATGGAGCAGGGCAGTATATGGATGCTGCCGCTTTACAAAGACTCTGACCAGGCAAACGACCCGCACTTCGACTATGAGAAGTATATGTATGAACATGCTAAAGAAGCCGAGAAGCAAGGTGCTACAGGCGTGGTTTTTTACGACGGCTACAATGGCAAATGGACACCCACTTTTAACAGGCATTCGGAATATGATACGCTGGGTATACCTGTAGCCTTTGTGACCACCGTAGTTTTTAAGAAGTTTACTGCAGTAGCGGGCTATGAGAAAGCCGGCGTGCCTATAAACCTGGATATAGACCTGAAGAAGGCTGAGCGCACTGGCAATAATATAGCTGCATACATTGACAACAAAGCGCCCTACACTGTGGTAATAGGCGCGCACTACGATCACCTGGGTTATGGCGAGGATGGCAACAGCCTGTTTGCCAATGCCGTGAAAGAACACCGGGTGCACCATGGCGCCGATGATAATGCCAGCGGCACAGCAGCGCTGCTGGAGGTGGCTAAGTGGATAAAACACCAAAAGCTTACCCATTTCAACTATTTGTTCATCAACTTTTCAGGGGAAGAGTTGGGGCTGTATGGATCGAAGGCGTTTATTAAAGACCAGCACATAGACAGCTCCCATATTGCCTATATGATCAATATGGACATGGTGGGCAGGCTGAATGACAGCACTCACCTGCTGGAGCTGGGTGGCGTAGGCACATCACCCGCATGGGTGAATGTGCAGGCACTGGCAGGCACTGATTTTAAATTGTCGATAGATAGCTCCGGTGTAGGGCCGTCGGACCATACAAGCTTTTATAATGCAGGGATACCGGTATTATTTTTCTTTACGGGGTCACACAAAGATTACCATAAGCCAAGTGATATGCCCAACCTTATCAACTACACCGGTGAAACGATGGTGATCAATTACGTAGACAAAATAGTAGCGTCGATGGACGAGGCAAATATGAAACCTATGTTTACCGCTACCAAACAAAAATCGATGGGCAGAACAGCGTTTAAAGTGACGCTGGGTATAATGCCCGATTACACTTATGAGACAGGTGGAGTACGCGTGGACGGAGTAAGCGACGACCGCCCTGCTATGAAGGCCGGTATAAAGCAAGGCGATGTAATAATACAACTCGGCGACATAAAGATAAACGGGATGCAAACCTATATGGAAGCGCTAAGCAAATTTACCCCCGGAGATAAGACAAAGGTGAAGGTGACGAGAGATGGAAAGGAGATAACTATGCCGATAGAGCTAAGTAAGTAACCCGCGTAAACGATCTCTATTGAGTTAATAAAAAAATCCCGGAGCTTTCGGCTCCGGGATTTTGTATTTTATGTTCTGAAGAAACCTTTAGCTATTAAAGCGTCCTCTTCACTTCTACTTCTTCAAAGCCTTCAATGATATCACCTACGCGCACATCGTTGTAGTTCTTCACTGATAAGCCGCACTCATAGCCTGCGTTCACTTCCTTCACATCATCCTTGAAGCGTTTCAGTGAGCCGAGTTCGCCGGTGTATACTACTATACCATCGCGGATAAGGTTCAGCTTGGTTTGGCGGGTCATCTTGCCATCAAGCACATAGCAGCCGGCAATAGTGCCCACACCAGTGATCTTGAAAGTTTCGCGCACTTCTATGTTGCTCACGGTCTTCTTTTCCACCTTTGGTTCCAGCAGGCCTTCCATTGCGCTCTTTATCTCTTCTATAGCATCGTAGATGATAGAGTAAGTACGTATTTCTATGTTCTCCTGCTCTGCCAGCTTGCCAGCCTGCAATGACGGACGCACCTGGAAGCCAATGATAATAGCATCGGACGCTGTGGCAAGCAATACATCGCTCTCCGTGATCTGGCCCACGCCTTTGTGTACCACATTGATAGCCACTTCTTCAGTAGACAGTTTCTGCAGCGAATCGCTCAGCGCTTCTACAGAACCATCGAAGTCGCCCTTGATGATAACACCCAGTTCCTTGAAGTTTCCAAGTGCAAGGCGACGGCCGATCTCATCGAGCGTAATGTGCTTGCGGGCACGTATACCCTGCTCACGCATGATCTGCGCTCTATGGTTAGCGAGGTCTTTAGCCTCATCTTCGTTCTCGTATACACGGAATTTTTCACCCGCCTGTGGCGCACCGTTAAGGCCTAACACCTGTACCGGCGCTGATGGCCCTGCCGATGACACACGCTGGCCACGCTCGTTGAACATTGCTTTGATCTTGCCATAGTGCTGTCCGCAGGCTATCATATCGCCCTGGTTCAGGGTACCGTTCTGTACCAATATGGTAGACTGGTAGCCACGGCCCTTATCCAGCGATGCTTCAATAACGCTACCTGTAGCATTCCGATCAGGGTTGGCTTTCAGTTCCAGCAATTCAGCTTCCAGGCCTATTTTTTCCAGCAGCAGGTCAATGTTCAAGCCTTTCTTGGCCGATATTTCCTGGCTCTGGTATTTACCACCCCAGTCTTCTACCAGTATGTTCATACCGGCAAGCTGTTCTTTTATCTTTTCCGGATTAGCTCCTTCTTTATCTATCTTATTTATAGCGAAGATCATAGGGAGGTTCGCAGCCTGGGCGTGCGATATGGCCTCCTTGGTCTGCGGCATTATGGCATCATCGGCAGCTACCACTATCACGGCTACGTCGGCTACCTTGGCGCCACGCGCACGCATAGCGGTAAACGCTTCATGGCCCGGCGTATCCAGGAAGGTGATCTTCTTGCCAGTACTGGTTGTAACCTGGTAGGCGCCTATATGCTGTGTGATACCACCGGCCTCACCAGCTACCACATTGGCGCTGCGCACATAGTCGAGGAGCGATGTTTTACCATGGTCTACGTGGCCCATGATGGTAACAATAGGGGCACGCGGCTCCAGGTCACCCTCTTCATCTATATCTTCTATTACTTCTTCAGCTTCCTGCTCCAGGTTGATGAATTCAACCTCGTAGCCAAACTCGCTCGATACTAGCTCTATCACCTCAGCATCAAGGCGCTGATTGATAGACACCATGATACCCAGGCTCATACACTTGCTGATAACATCGGCAAAGCTTACATCCAGCAGGTTAGCCAGCTCACTTACTGAGATAAACTCGGTAACCTGTATCACATTGCCTTGCTCTGCGTTTTCAGCAGCGGCGCGCTTGTCGGCCATTTCATCGCGCTTGTTACGGCGGTATTTGGCTTTCAGGTTTTTGCTGCGGGTAGAGCCCGTAAGCTTGGCCTGTGTTTCGCGTATCTTATCCTGTATTGCTTTAGTATCTATTTCCTGCTGCTGTGCATTTACCGGCAAGCCACGTGGTGCGCCACGACGATCGCCGCCACCGCCACCCGGCCTGAAGTTGCCGCCGCCACCGGTGCCGCCACTGCGCTGGCCACCGGTATACCCCGGTGTAGTTTGCGGCCCTGAAGGGCGACGCTCACGGTTAAATGCAGGGTTTGGCGTTCTTGGCGCAAATGCGCCGCCACCTTGTCCCGGAGGTGCATTCCTGTCCCTGTTATTCGGGTCGCCTGGCTTATGCGTTTCCGGCTTCTTTTCTACCGGTATGCGCTTGCGCTTGCGCTTTTCGCCATCACGGTTTGCATCGCCACGCCTGCTATCCAGCCTGTTGCCACTGCCACCTGGCTGTGACACAGGCAGTTCTATTCTACCAATGATCTTCGGGCCTTCCAGTTTGGGGGCCTTCATTTCTATATGTTCCGGCTTGTTGCTGTCTTCCGTTTCCTCCGCAGCTTTTTCAACAGCAGGTGGCTGAGGTGCAGCAACTTCGGCCACTACCTCATTTTTAGGCTTTGCAACAGGCTTGTCTGTTTCTTCTTCCTCTTTTTTAGCAGCTTCTGGTTTTGTTGCTACTGGCTTCTTCGCGGCAGCTCCCTTTTTAGGGCGCGACGCAAGGTTCATATCTTCCAGGTTTATCTTCCCCAGTATATTCGGGCCTTCTATCTTTGGCGCTTTTACATCCAGGTGTTCCGGGGCCTCTGCTTCAGGTTCTTTTGCCGCTACAGGTGGCTTTTGTTCTGCTTTAGGGGCCGTTTCTTTTTCTTCTTTGGCTACCGGCTCTTCTTTAGCCACCACTGGTTTCTTCACCTCTTCGGCAGGTGCTGGCACAGGTGTTACCGCAACTTTAGGCGCTATTTCGGCCTTTACTTCCGCTGGCTTTGCTTTTTCCGGCTCTTTAGGTGCTTCTGTTTTGGGCTTCGGCGCCACTGCAGGCTCTTCTTTCTTTACTGCAACTGGTTCTTCCTTCTTCTTATGGGCATCTAACAATGAACCCTTGGGCAATGCGATCTCTTCGCTCCTGCGTTTGGCCAGTTTGTCTTGGGCAAACTCCACCTGCAGGGCGTTGTACATTTTTTCTGTTAACTTGGTTGCCGGGCTGCTGGATATTTCAAAGCCTTTATCGGTAAGAAACGCTACGAGTGTTTCCCTGCCGATGTTAAATTCTTTTGCAGCTTCCAGTAACCTGGGTGTTTTATTTGTCGTTGTTATCATTCTTCTATTTACTGATCATTTAATTTGCCCATGCCGCCCATAGCACAAACAGTATACAAACCTACGCCATTTTAACTACAAATAGCCTGCCCTTACGCCCCTGTCAGTCGTATTCTTATAAAATAACAAGCTTTTTATAAAAGCTCCTTATTCGTTGCTGAATTCTGCCTCCAGTATTTTACGCACATCATTCACCGTTTCTTCTTCCAGGTCTGTGCGGCGTACCAGTTCTTCAGCCGATAAGTTCAATACGCTGAGCGCCGTATCGCAACCTATCCGGGCCTCAGTAATTGGTGTAGGCGCCACGGCCTGCAAAGCCTTTATAAACTCCCCCCTGGTAATAGCCCCCGTCTCAAACTTATCGAACAGAGACGACTGCTGCAGCTGCGAATATAGCGCCGGAAACTCCGTGATACCGGCATCAATAAATGCCTGCTCCGTAAGCTTATAGTCGATATTCAATATCACCCCACCTAAGTCGAAAATTATATGTTTGATGCC
>Ga0206843_10299_pt1 | contig 11625 bp, 11 predicted proteins | sample Alteio_BWOrgCont_21_FD_152869 | JGI IMG/M metagenome (GOLD analysis project Ga0206843, IMG submission 152869) | Enriched cells from forest soil in Barre Woods Harvard Forest LTER site, Petersham, Massachusetts, United States -... | ecosystem: Environmental > Terrestrial > Soil > Temperate forest >...
GAAATAAAGAAAGCCCCCAATAAATGGAAGCAGTATATAGATGTGGCTATGGCGGGTAAAAATATGACCGTGCAGAAACAAGTATTCGACGGCATAAGGGGCTTCCAGGAAGCGCAGGGCCGTAAGGCTGATATAACAGGTGACGACCTGGACGAAGTAATACAGGATGCCGATATAGCTATGGACCTGCACCCTGAGAAATACGGCATTAAGCGTATGCTAAAAGGGATGGAAAATGTAAATGGCAGCAATGCCTATGTAATAGATATGGTAAATGCCAAGGGCAAGAAAACTGTAGAATATTACGATGTAAACAGCGGCCTGCTGGTAAGGAAAATACAGGGAGAAGGCGAAAAAATGCAAACTTCTGAATACTCCGACTACCGCGAAGTGCCGGGAACAAGCGGTTATAAAGTGCCTTATAAAGTTACCGAGTCAGGCGCAGGCAATCCTACTATAACTGAAGATGTGCAGACTGTGGAGGTAAATAAAGGGATTGGTGACACGGAATTTAACTAACGAAGTCAAAGTTAAAACCAAAAGGTTAGTGCCGCCCAAAAAAGGACGGCACTAACTTTTTTAGGCTATACCTATTTATGCCTTTAGTTTGCCTTCTATTGAGTCATCGAGGGTTTGGCCGGTGATAGCGCCAGCGATCATCTTGGCAAAGGCTACCATGGTACCGTGCTTAGTATCCCAATAATAGCCATCTTCTGGAGCTACTTTTATTACGGTAATGCGCGGATCATCTATGCCTTCGGTAAACCATACTTTTACCAGTGGTTGCCACAGCTCTTTTATCTTTTCCCTGTCTTTACTAATGGTGGCTTTCCCATATAGACTCATAAAGTCGCTGTTCTGGCTACCCTGGAACAATAGCTGCACATTAGGGTCGGCAGTTAGCTCGGCATTTTTGTGGCTGTCTACCGCACTCAGGAACCAAATATTGCCTTGCTCATCTACTTTTTGTGCCGACATGGGGCGTGTGGCAAACTGCTTGCCAGCTGTAATATTGGTACAGAAAAAGCACGTTTGAGCTTTCTCTGCAAGCTCCTTTATTTTCTCTGCGGCTTCTTTACCACCAAGGTCTTTCTTATTTTCTTCTGGTTGTTGTTTGTTTATGCTGTCCATACAGTGTTTTTTGCTGTATGGTTATATAAATCATGCCAGATAGGTGTTGTCTACTCTCCCACTAGTTCCAAAAATTCCTGCTCTGTAAGTATAGCTACTGTTCCCAGCTTTTTTGCTTTTTCCAGTTTTGAGCCTGCGTCTTCGCCTGTCACCAGGTAGTTGAGCTTGCTGCTTACACCGCCTAGTATTGCACCGCCCTTTTCCTCTACTATGGCTTCTGCATCGCTTCTTTTAAAATGGCTGAGGGTGCCGGTAAATAGGAATGTTTTGCCGGCAAGTGCGCCGTCGGTCTTCATCTGGCCTTTGTTTTCGTTTGCCAGGTTCACTCCTGCCGCGCCCAGCATATCTATAATGCGCCTGTTCTCTTTACGGGCAAAGAAATCTATGACCGAGGTAGCTACTTTAGGGCCAATATCCTGTAGCATAGATAGCTTTTCTATGTTCCAATCATAGAACTCACTGATGTGAGAGACTGCTGATGCCAGTGTTTTGGCCGTAGTCTCGCCCACATGTCTTATGCCTAACCCGTAGATGACCCGGTATAGCGGTTGTTTTTTCGACTGTTCTATAGCCTGCTGCAGGTTGGTTACCGATTTTTCGCCAAAGCCGCCCAGTTGTTTTACTTTATCCCAGTCTATATGATATATGCCGGGAATATCGGGCAGCAGGCCAAGCTCGTAGAACTTCTGCACGTTTGCGCTGCCCAGGCTGCGTATATCCATAGCGTCTTTACTGGCAAAGTGTATCATGCGTTCCACTACCTGCACCGGGCAGTTGATGTTGATGCAGCGCCATGCGGCTTCGTCCTGCTGTTTTTCAAGTTCACTATTGCATGCCGGGCAGTGTGTCGGGAACTTTATCTCTACCTCATCGCCTGTGCGCAGCTCCGTAAGTGGCTTTACAATATAAGGTATTACATCGCCCGCACGCTCTACCAATACAGTGTCTCCTATTCGAACATCCTTTTCACGCACCACATCTTCATTGAATAGGGAAACGGAGGTAACCGTTACCCCACCTATAGGCACCGGCTCTATCTTAGCAACAGGCGTTATACTCCCTGTACGCCCCACCTGGAATTCCACCTTTAATAGCCTGCTGGTAGCCTGGCGCGCTTTAAATTTAAACGCCACAGCCCAGCGCGGATGATGTGAGGTCATACCCATCATATCCTGCAAAGCAAAGTCATTAACCTTAATAACAAGCCCATCTACTTCAAAAGGCAGCTCATCGCGGTGCCCTTCAAATTCGTGGCAATATTTGATCACATCATCAATATGCTTAAACACCTTCATTTCCTTTGCCGGTGTTGGGAAGCCAAGATCATACAGCCATTGCAGAGAGCCGTAGTGGGTACTTAATTGTTCAGGGCGCTGCGCACCTTCCATTAAGGTATAGTCGCTGATATGATACAATATAGCATTGAGGCCACGTTTCCGTACTTCAGCGGAATCTAGTATGCGCAGTGTGCCAGAGGCAGCATTGCGCGGGTTTGCCAATGGCGACAGTCCTTCAGATACCCGTTGCTTATTATACGCTTCGAACACATTTTTATGTATCACTATCTCCCCGCGAATCTCTATTTGCTGAATACCTTGTTTTACAAGGGACGCTGATAATGGTATTGCCTTGATCTGGCGGATATTTGCGGTTACGTCTTCCCCCATCACCCCATCGCCGCGTGTAGCGCCGCGCGCTAATGCGCCATTCTCATAAATGAGCGAAATGCTGGCACCATCGTACTTCGGCTCTACACAATACTCTATTTCTTCCACGCCTGCAAAGTCACGACACCGGCGGTCCCAATCTGTAAGGTCTTCGGCATTATAAGTATTGTCGAGGCTGAGCATGGGCACCAGGTGGCTTACGGTGGGGAAGCGTTCGCTCAGGCCCTGCGCTACCCTTTGTGTAGGTGAGTCTGCTGTTACCAGCTCCGGATACTTTTCTTCCTCCTGTTTTAGCTTTTTATACAGTCCATCATATTCACTGTCTGACAGTGTAGGATCATTCTGCACATAATATTGCCAGTCGGCATAATTTATTACCTCGCGCAGTTGTGCAATTGTGTCTTCTGCGCTTTTCAGATCGTGCTGCAATAAGTATTTTGCCTGCTCATACAAGCGCTTCTCATCCTGTGGGGTATACATAGTGCAAAGTAAATAGCAATAAAATTACTAACCGAATAGGATAAAATATTTATTTTGCCACAAATGAAAAAACAGCTTAAGTCCTATATTTCCTTTAGCCGCACAGAGCGTGCCGGGCTTATAGGGCTTTGCGCAGTGTTGATCATATTAATAGCCATAAGGGCTACCATGCATTTATGGGTGCATCCTGCGGAAGGTGTGAGTAAGAACACAAAGCTCGAAGCGGCATGGCAAAAATTCAAAAATGAGCATCCCGCAAATAGTAAGAATGAAGATGATAGTTCTGGCAATAATACAGTTGACAAAATCAGCATTGCCTATCATAACATTGATACAAACCCTATTGTGAAAAAGAAGTCACGCGACTACGAAGATGCGCTTGATGATAATGAAACGCCAATGCCGGACATTATAAATATCAATACTGCAGACTCCACAACACTTGTGCGGCTGAAGGGTATAGGCCCCGCAACAGCAGCAAAAATTATAGCTCGCAGAAAGGAACAAGGTCCGTTCACAAACGTTGACCAGTTGCTGAAAGTACGCCACATACCCGATGCCACATTTAAAATATTAAGACAACATCTTACCGTTAACAGTTCCTTAAACAGATAAATTTATTTGTGTGATTACCTTTGTACATCTTTCACACACAGTTCATAATTTATCTGCTATGAAGTATCCACTTAACCTCATTGATTTTCACAATGACTGGGTAAGGCTGGTAGGAAAAGCCGTAACCAGTTATGAACAATTGCAGCCTGAAGAACGCACCTGGTATAATATACAGGCACTGATAGATGCAGTGAACAAAGGTGGTGTTATTAGCTACTACAGCAACCCGGGGGCTGACCACCTTTTTGAAACAATGGCAGATCTTAAAGTTGTAGGCGCTACCCAGGCAGTGGAGATATTAAGCAAAATGAATGCGCTTTTCCCCGGCGGTATACCCTCGCCTGATATTGATGAGCGAAATAGAGCCATATTGTCGTGGAATGATGATACTGTTTGTGACCTGCTTGATAACCTGGATATTGATTTTTACAAATATTGCCCCATACTTGAAAACACACTGATGGAACATATTCTTGCACATAGCCTTACCATGGCTATTTAGGTTGCATAGAAACTCCCTTAATTTAGAACATAAACTATACTACGGCAACACGGCTATACAGTAGTGTAGTTGCCTTCAAAAAAATGTTGTAAAATTGTGGCAGATTACAATTGCACATAAATATGGATTTTAGCTATACTGATACCCAGAAGTCTATTGCGGAAATGATCCGTGATTTTGCTAATAAGCACATTCGGCCGGATATGATGGAATGGGATGAAACTCAAAAATTCCCTATCGAGGTTTTTCATAAATTGGGGGAACTGGGGTTGATGGGCGTTTTGGTACCTACTGAATATGGAGGCTCAGGGCTTGGCTATTTTGAATATGTAACCGTGATCAGCGAAATAGCTAAGGTTTGCGGGTCTATAGGTTTATCAGTGGCAGCACATAATTCGTTATGTACGGGCCACATATTGTACTTCGGTAGTGAGGAGCAAAAGCGCAAATACCTGCCAAAACTTGCCACTGGCGAATGGATAGGCGCATGGGGCCTAACAGAAGCTAATACCGGCAGTGACTCTGGCAATATGCGCTGCACAGCTACAAAAGATGGCGATGGGTGGATATTGAATGGCACTAAAAACTGGATAACCCACGGCATCAGCGGTAATGTGGCTGTTGTGCTTGCGCGCACAGGTGAGCCCAGAGCAAAAAATAACAGCACAGCTTTTATTATAGAAAAAGGCACTCCAGGCTTCTCGGCTGGAAAGAAGGAAAACAAACTGGGTATGCGTGCCAGTGAAACTGCCGAACTTGTTTTTGATAACTGTCGCGTATCAGATAGCCAGAGAATGGGGCCTGTTGGCGACGGTTTTAAGCAAGCAATGAAGATTCTTGATGGCGGACGTATCTCTATCGCAGCTTTGGCATTAGGTATTGCCAAGGGCGCTTACGAGGCCTCGCTAAAATATTCCAAAGAGCGCCACCAGTTCGACCAACCGATCTCTAATTTCCAGGCAATAGCCTTCAAACTGGCAGATATGGCAACCCAGATCGAAGCCAGCGAATTATTGATATACCAGGCAGCCGATATGAAGAATCGTGGCGAGAAAATGAGTAAGGAATCTGCTATGGCCAAATATTATGCATCGGAGGTATCGGTACGCGTAGCTACCGATGCTGTGCAGATATTTGGTGGCTATGGCTATACAAAAGACTTCCCGGTAGAGAAATATTACCGCGACAGCAAGTTATGCACAATAGGTGAAGGCACCTCAGAAATACAGAAGCTGGTAATATCCAGGGAGATATTAAAAGGGTAAGCTATTCTTATTTAACGTAATAATACGATGCAAGGCCAAACTGCGTATTTGCACTAAGTTGCAGGTCGTGCGAGGAAACTGCAGTTATTGCGTACGTAACCGTATCGTTTGCCCGGTAAGCCACCCAAACAGAATCGCCGCCTACTATTTTCCAAACAAACTTAAGTGGCACTGAGGTTACTCCGTTGCTTACTGTGGTTTCCTGGCCTGTCTCTTCGTTTGTAAAAAATATTTCATCGTCAAGCGTAGAGGGCACCAGGTGTATTTCGCTGCCTTCTATTCTGCCATTGTTATTGTCATCGGTAGCATATTTTACCTTTCGCCAATTGCCCTGTATACGGGTAAACGGCGTATCAGGCGCCTTCTTTTTAGTGCAGGAGATCAGTCCTGCAAGAAGAAACAGGAAGGACAGCGATAAAATAATGGCTACTTTCTTTTTCATGACAATAATATAAGCTATACATCACATAAACCGTGCCTGAATTACGTAAAGCGAATTTACCATTTACTAACGTATAATCATCATTAATTGTATGGATAGCCCTTGTTAAATTATTGCTGAGTTAGGGCAGCTTAGTAGCGGTCGATCCGTATCCGTTCAACCTAAGCTTGATTTTGACCGGAAATAATCTTACTATTACTGCGTTTATCACGTATGCGGCACTCTTTACTGAATAAAGCTATACTGCTAATTACTATCTGCCTGGCATCAGTTTTATTTTATTCTTATAGCGCCAAAAATTATTATATCCATGGCGATGCATTAGGATATTATCTTTATCTTCCATCTACATTCATTTATCATAATCTTAAACATACAGAAAATCTACCTCAAGACAAAGGGATCAACCCCGGATTGATCGAGGATCTGAAGCAAAGCGCTAGCCATAAAACCCCGATAGGCTATACTCTACTCCAATACACTTACGGCGTAGCTTTAATGGAATCGCCATTCTTTTTTATTACTCACGGATACGAAAAGTGGTTTGGGAAACACCCTACCGGATATTCTGACCCTTATAACCTGATGCTGATCATTGCATCGCTTACTTATGCAATTCTTGGCTTGTTCATAGTTTATAAAATACTTAGGAATTACTTTACAGATACACAGTCTTTGCTTGGCGTACTGCTTATTTTCTGGGCCACCAATATGCTTTGGTTTTCAATGTTCCAGGGCGGCATGGCGCATATACCACTGTTCTTTTTGTACGCATCGTTGATGCTGCTTACTATCAAACTATACCGAAAGCCAGGGGCTGTTCTATTTTTTGGTGTGGGGTTTGTTGCCGGGCTAATTACCATCATCCGCCCGGTAGATATACTGTGCCTCATTATTCCGTTGTTCTATAACGTTTATAATAAAAATACTTTACTGCAAAGAATACAATTTATTAAGGAGTACCGGTATAAAATGCTATTGGCAATTGTGGCTTTTTTTGTTCCTATTGTACCTCAGCTTTTGGTTTGGAAAGAACTTGCAGGAAGCTATATATTTTACAGTTATGGCGATCAGTCGTTCAACTGGGGCCACCCAAAGATCATAGAAGGGCTGTTTTATTTTTCAAACGGCTGGCTGCCCTATGCACCTGTAATGGTTTTTGCTATCGTGGGAATATTTATCCGTCACCGCAGGAAAGAATGGGTGCTAACCTTATTTGTTCTTCTCCCTCTCTACATTTACGTTATCTACTGCTGGTATTGCTACAATTATATCAACGGGCTGGGCTCGCGGCCTATGATCCATATGTACCCGCTGCTGGCAATTCCTCTTTGTGCATTTATGAGCTACCTGGCTGGACGTAAATTGTATATCAAGGTTGCCTTCGCAACGGTGTGTTTATTTTTTGTGGCAATGAATATTGGCTACTGCATACAAAAGAGCTTGCGGATACTTGACAGTGAGCAGTCTAATATGGCTTATAACCTTGAAATGCTCTTTAAGTTCCGGGTAAACTATAATGACCTGGTGGTTAATGATGTGGCAGAATGGCAACCAGATACTAATAAAATAACCCGGATAGCCATTTTAGGATGCGAACTTTTTGATGATTCGGTATCGGCGCATTTTGTACCATTTTCTTCATTTGGCGGTAAATATGCATACCATATTACCGACGAAGAACACTCTCCTCACCTTAAAATAAAATATAACAAAGAGCAATTTAAAGATGCAAAATGGCTAAAATGCAGTGGCAGATTTCTGAATACAAGCGCACCTGATTATTTCAAACATTTACTGGTAGTAAGCAGCGGCGACAAACTATGGAAGGCTGTAAGAATAGAAAATAAGATAGCTTATGTGGCAAATAGCAGCACCAGGGAAATTGCTATTGAAGATTATGAGCTGATTACATGGGGGTATGTATATTTTTATATAAGGGTGCCGCATAACCTGAAAGATGGCGACGATATAGACCTATATGTATGGAATACCGGCAAGCGCGAGCTGTACCTGGATGACCTTTGCATGGAGCTTTATAAGTAGTTGAAGCCTTCCTAATCGCTATGTTAAGATTTAGGTTGATTTATTTCGGGTACTTCGAAGGCCTGGTTCAGTTCATCTATATATGCCAGTATCTCTTTACGACCCAGGAATTTCACAGCGCTGGTAATAAAGCTGCGGGGAATAAACTCCCATTCCTTTTTCATGGCTTCAATAAACTGACGGGCGTGTTTGGCAGCCTCGCGTTGGGTGCTTTTGTCTGCCTTTGTAAATATCACGTTGAAAGGCACGCCCCAATCTCCCAGCTTTCGGAGAAAAGCCAGATCTATATTCTGGGGCTCGTGGCGGCTGTCGATAAGCACAAATACGGTTACGAGGTTGGTACGTTGCTTCAGGTAATTGTCTATCATTTTCTCCCAGGTAGCGCGTGTATTTTGAGACACTTTTGCAAAACCATAGCCTGGCAGATCGACGATATAAAACGAGTTATTGATCAGGAAGTGATTAATAAGCTGGGTTTTTCCCGGCGTATTAGAGGTTTTGGCCAGTTTCGACTGGTTGGTAAGCATATTTATTAGCGACGACTTGCCTACGTTCGAGCGGCCGATGAAGGCATATTCCGCCCTGTCGGGTTTCGGGCAACCATCTACCGTAGGGCTGCTGATCAAATATGTAGCTTTTGTTATTTCCATTGATTGGTGTTGGTTATGTACTTTTGCAGCAATGCAATCAGTATCCAGTAGCAACCCGGCAGCTAAAATAGTACCGGACGCGGCATCAAATTTAAGCAAGAAAGACCAAGTAGCGGAGATGTTCAATAATATAGCCGGCCGCTACGACTTTTTGAACCACTTTTTGTCGATGGGCATAGATAAGGGCTGGCGCAAAAAAGCTATAGCAGAGGTGGCCCAGATACAGCCTAAAAGCATACTTGATGTAGCCACAGGCACAGGCGACATGGCTATAGCCGCCGCCCGGAAAATACAACCTCAAAAAATAACCGGGGTAGATATTGCTGACCAGATGCTGGCGGTAGGGCGAAAGAAAATAGCTGACAAAAACCTGGCTGGCATCATTACCCTGCAAACCGGTGACAGCGAAGCCATGCCTTTCGCCACCGGGGAGTTTGACGCGGTGATGTGTGCCTACGGGGTCCGCAACTTTGAGCACCTGGAAGCGGGCCTGAAGGAAATGAGCCGGGTGCTTCGCCCAGGCGGCAAGGTAGTGATACTGGAATTCTCCCACCCTATCCGGTTTCCCGTGAAACAATTATATAAGTTCTACTTCCGTTATATATTACCTACACTTGGTAAAATAGTATCTAAGCATAGCAAAGCATACACTTATTTGCCCGAGTCGGTAATGGCTTTCCCTGAAGGGAAAAGGTTTTGTGAGATTCTTGGTGAATGTGGCTTTAAAAATGCTGTTGCCAGACCACTAACGTTTGGGATAACTACGCTATATACAGCAAATAAAAGCTCCTCTAAAAACATCAACTTTAGCCTTAGTTCCTTAATAGACAAATTAAATAACAAAGAAATATTTATAGATTGGACACTAAGTTACAAGGAGGTTTCAAACAATGTTTACAAAGTGGAGCTTATTGACAAATACGGAAGACAAGCATCCTATGTAGACTCTAATCTAGAAAATGCAATTGATACGTCTATTGGCTATGCATTTGACATTCAAAAACAATTAAATAAGAATTGGAACAAATTTTTGTTTGATGTCTGCAAATTAAAATTATCCGGTTTTAATATTATCGAAGCTAATTATGATGAGCAAATATTCGGCTCATGGGGTATTTATTTACCTGATGTGAAAATAATACTTGATGGAAGAGAATCTATTATTTATACAGAAAATAAACAAGGTAATAATCTATACAGCGGACGTAAAACTCTCAAAATTGCTGACTTATCTTACGATCAATTAAAGTCCATGTTAACATCAATGGAAATCTAATTTAATCAAATAGCTTTGCCCTGGTTCTTTTAGTGTGATTTTTAAAAGCAGCATCTTTCTGTGGCATATCAATAAATGCGCCAGAAAACGATTATATCTTCTTACGGAAATCTGCTTTCTGCTTTGTATCGTTATTTAAAGAATGGGCAAATTCATACACTTCATCCAGCCGGTCAGCGGGAAGATCCTCTATCTCTTTTAATATCGCATTTTTGTAAACATCCCCAATAGTTAATTAATGTAAATATACAAAATAACCCTTTATAGCTGGAATTTATCCCTGGCATTGTGCCCTTAAAATCCGAAACCTTTGCAATAAACTAACCGACAGCATACTACATATGTAAAACTGGGGAGGTAACGGGTATATTTCATAGCTACCATAAATATTAAAGGTTGCCTTTTCGGGCAACCTTTAATATCATATATAAGCAATATATCCATTAGTCTCTCCTGTTACCAAACAACCTTAAAAGCATAAGGAAGAGATTAAGAAAATCGAGATAAAGGGTAAGGGCACCCATTACTGCGAGCTTTTTGCTATCGTTAGCTGATGTGCCTTCGTACTCGAGGCCTGCACCTATGCGTTTCAGCTTTTGCGTATCGTAGGCAGTAAGCCCGGTAAATACGGCAACGCCTATTATGCTAATCAGGTAATTCATAGCAGGGCTTCTTAAAAACATATTGATGAGCATGGCTACCACAATACCTATCAGCCCCATGGTCAGTATACGCCCAAAGGACGTAAGATCTTTTTCCGTAGTATACCCCATTATAGCCATTACGCCGAACATGGCCGCCGCCGCGCCAAAACAGCCAATAACAGAACCGGAAGTATACACCAGTAAAATAAAGCTAAGGCTAATACCGGTAATAGCGGCATAAAATAAGAACAGAAAAGTAAGGGCCGGAGCAGACAACTTATTAAACCCGAGACTCATAAGCAACACAAAACCTATAGGCGCGAAAGTAACCACCCATCCCAGTGTGCTGGGCCGCAGTGCACCGGTTTCGGTTTGTGTATACAACTGCTGCAGCAAAGTAGCATTGGTAGCATAAAGCACAGAGAAAAATGTAGAAACGCCCAACGCAACAAACATCCAGAGAAAAACGCTTGCCATAAACTTTTTGGCTACTACACCTGTAGTCGTTGATTGATGGCTGTCTATAACGGTGTAATTCGAAAAATCCTGATTCAAATTATTCATATTGTTTTTGTGAAATTAACACCTAAAGTTACGATATAATTGCAATTTTGTGTTTGCGCTTACGACTTGTTTTTCAACATTTAACAATTGTATTAGCTTTACCGAAGTTATAGAGAATTTATGAAAAGCATATACGAAGCATCAACGCTCAACGAGCTTACCGAGCGGTTAAATAAACTAACACCATCATCGCAACGGCTATGGGGCACCATGGACGTGGCACAAATGCTGGCACACTGCTCCGCAGTATTAGAAATGACGCTTGGCGACACCACATCGAAAACTTCGTTTATGCAACGTATGGTGGGCAAACTGGTGAAACCTATGGTGACTAATGAAAAGC
>Ga0206843_10300_pt1 | contig 11579 bp, 11 predicted proteins | sample Alteio_BWOrgCont_21_FD_152869 | JGI IMG/M metagenome (GOLD analysis project Ga0206843, IMG submission 152869) | Enriched cells from forest soil in Barre Woods Harvard Forest LTER site, Petersham, Massachusetts, United States -... | ecosystem: Environmental > Terrestrial > Soil > Temperate forest >...
CCCTAATCTAGGTGAAGCGAATTATTGTCAAGACAAACAGCTATTATCAAGTGGTGGACAAGATCATTTTGAATACAGACTTTATGACTTCCGCTATAGGCTGGTTAGGGAGCAAAGTACTGGTTACTTGTTTTTGCTGTCAGCTTTGAATGCATGGTTGTAACATCAATTAGAGCCTGTGGAAGTCCAATTTTATTTAATTCTGAGAAAGGGATGATGTTTACTATATTAAATTTAGCATTCTGATCGAGCAGACCATTTTTCAATTTCTTGAGTAAATATATTGCTCTATGATCATTACCAACTTGCAGGAAAGTGATAGAAATTTCGCCAGATTGATTCATACTTTGGCTAGCCTCAACAATAGCTTGACAAAATAGCGCTGGATTATCGGGACAACCATCACTAATGATGGCAATTAGCACGGGCTTTGTGTGTTCACCAAACTTTGATTTTCTGACGAAATAAGCTTCAATTTGACTATTTAGTGCAGCAGCGGTATCGGTACCTCCATCTGGTTCACCATCGGCAAAAATTCTTTCAACGGAGTCAATTTTAGCATCGCGATAAGTAACATATTTTTTGGCGAATAATACAACTGTCAGCCCATTGGGAAGAGCTCTTTCAGTCTTTTTAGTGAGTTGGAGAGTTTGTTCATGACACCATTGCCAACGGCTCATCGGCGTATAGAACTCACGAGCTATATTATTATTTACAAAAGCAGGAAAACAATCATTTGTTAACATAGAGCGAGACCTGTCTATGAGCAGTACCACGTCATGACTGCTTAATGGTAACAATTCGTTTTGCAAAGCATAATTAGTGGCAGCAGCGCGAAGCCATCGTAAATCAAAAGGGATTTCGCACAGCGAAGCTGTCAAACCCGATCTTATCGCGCCGATTGATATCAACACAGCAAAACACAGACCTAAAATTATTTGGCGCAGGTTCACATTAATCCTCCTGCCCTTCTATGAATATGTCTCTATTATCCTTCCTATCAGGATATACCCAATAAAACATAAGGTTATACGCGAATTTAGATTGCGAACAATAATCAGCACAGTTCATCTACTTTAGGCATGTAGTATTAAAATGGACATCTTATCTGTGGCGATATCCATTTCTCTCCGCTGTTAACAACTATGGATCATCAGAAGCAGTAGAGTGAATTCAGCCACTGTTTTGCTAGCATTAATAATTAAATTACTGTGTAGTTCGGTCGCCGTTATTACTGAACTATCAAAGCTTTCCAGTCGCTTTGGTTTTTATCAAAGAATTTTTATTTGCTCGTTATCGTGCTCACGGGTTGAGCCCATTTTTGTTCTAGTGCGACTTTGCCGTTTTGTCTTGCGGCATCTTGAGCACCACAACGGTGCACGGTGCAGCGTCAACAATTTCATCTGCCACGCTGCCGAACCAGAGACGGCTAAAACCTTGACGGGCATGACTGGGGACAATAACCTGATCAGCACCAATTTTCCTGCATACTTGCGCAATCACATCAGCAGTCTCACCTGTAATAATATCAGTGGTGGCATTGATATTAAGAGACTTTTTTAGCTCATGCGCCAAGTGATTGAGTACAGCTTGTTCTTTTTTCTTCTCATCAGCAACAACATCGGGAATTCCCATCACTTTTGCATCGGCAAAGCCAGGCACAAGAACGTGTACCAGATGGACTTTTGTCTCTTGACCATATTTCTCTTTCAACATGTATTCCAGTGCGCTTTGGGCACTTTGCTCGCCATCGATTGCTACAACAAGTTTCATAAAATATCCCCTATCGATGCTCATATTAAAAGGTCAGCCTACTAAGCATTGTAATGACATTAATATAGAATAGCAAGCAACAAACTTTGTCCTTCTAAAATAAGCTTGAGATTGCTCGACTGCTTTCAAGCTCAGTCAAAATTGTATTCTGGTAACTTTATCTATTCAAAAGCAAGAGTATGATCAGCTCATACTTAAGTGCCTAAAAAGTTTAAAGTTTCCATCAATGCCAAAAGAAATCAGAAATCCGCCATAGAGGAAAGAATACTCCGGGCTTGATTGGGGAAAATACTATTAGAGGTATTGATTACTTATTTAACAAGACCAGAATATCTGCACTTATCCTGGAAACCCAAAATGTCGGATTTTAGCGACCATTTTTCCCAGACACCGGAATCACCTGATCAAGATGATTGTCTTCAAGATGAATTTCTGGACTCGGTGCTACCATCCCAACAAGATAAAGTCGACAAATTGCCCGCAGAAACAAAACAAGCTGGCAAAGGCAATATTGGCGAGCGTATCACTGAATTGGATCATCAGTCCGAAAATAATAAAGGACCGGAAGAAATTGCTTTGAGAGAAAGGGCTCTCGCTTTAGCAGAGTCTGACCCATCAAGTAAAGATTTATCTTTAGCTTACCGGCATAGTCATTTAGCCGAATTGTACAGCGGGTTGGACAATAATAATAAAAATACCGAGCACTTTAAAAAAGCCGCTTATTACTGGCAAGCCGTATTAGTCAGAGCAAGCAAGGATGGCGATACAGCCTTTCGCGAAGGAAAAATTCCAGAAGCGATTAATCATTATAAAAATGCTATTACAGATTTAGATCGAGATCTTTTCGACATTTGGTCGCGTCGATCTCCTGCACCTGGATGGAATCCCGTCTCTTCAGTTCTCTATGAACGATTAGCCAAAGCAAATCTAGCTAAATTACCTCCTTCTGAAGCCAACTTAATCGAAGCATCTAGATATTATCAATTAGCAGCATCTTCTCTGATTGAATATAACGAACGCTTTGGAGATGGCACAATTGAGCCAAAACAACCCGATTTAGCAGCAGCAGCCCTTGAAACTGAATGTCGCTTGATCGCAGGTAGCTCAAATGATAAAAAGCATCAAGAGCATCTACTTGTTGCAAGCGATCTATTGGAAGGATTAACATGGCTAGAAAGTCAATCAAAAGGAATACCCGCCTCGGCTAAGTCAGACAATTATGGACACTTTGACCCATCCTTGATACCGATTTTCAAAGAGATTGCCAAATTCCAAGTTGACCCAAAAACCAATGAGCGCTTCGATATCCCCGGTCCTGATGGCATCCCAGGATATGAATATGCTCACCGCACAGCCGTGAGTGCCCTAGAACGTGTTTATGCAATGCAAACCAAAAAAAACACTCCTAAGAACGAACGTCTTGACACACTGCTCGAATTAGCTAATCAATACATTGATTGCCATGATAATAACAATCTGCCTGACCCTATGAGTTTTGCAACTTATATGAAGGCGATCCGGCTTGCCGGCGAAGATAAGGATCTTTTAAAATTGCTCAAACCACCACAAGATTCTCCTGATTATTTCGATAGATTATCAAATCGGCAACTCCCGCCAAACAAATTAGCTGAAATTCAAAAGTCGATGGGAATATCTTTATTTGAATTTAGCAAAGAAATAAGAAGAATAGCTGATCAGCAAAGTTCGGAAAACTCACCAATGGCAAAAGACAATTATGGACTTGCCTTGTCTGCTCTCAATGCAGCGCTCTTGAAAGATTATGGCACCGTCAAATCGACAACCTTATTAGATCTTCTAACCATAATCGATAAAGTTTCCTGTAACGAAATAGCCACTGAAGTTAAGGCATCCGACAATACTAATAATAATGACATCAAGCTCGAGCGAGCAAAAGATATAAAACTTCGCGAACAGGCTGAGAAATTATGTAAGACTACATGCATTTTCGCAGACGAAAACTTTAATCAAAAAGATCCCAAGTATGCATCATTACTAACAAAAATAGCTGATTTTCACTTACGAACCGGGCAATATGAATCGGCTATTGAAGTTTTACAGAAATATAGATCTATACTGCATAGTCAATCAGAAGCCCTGGATAAAAAAGAACTGTTAGCCAAGCAAACTGATCTCTATGGACGCATAGCCGACACCCAATCGCATGCTGGCCGTTTTCGCAGTGCCGTTGAGACTAGCATGACTTCACTGGATGGAATCAAAGAATTTTTTTGCTGGTAAAGATAACTCTGAAACATTGACAGCATTACACCTTCTGTCTGATCATTACCGAAAAGAACTCGATTCATTCAATTTTAAAATCAATCCCAATATAAGAAGCATAAAAACCATAGTCAAAGAAACGGCTGTGGGCATTAAACAAGAAGAAATCGATATGGCAAAAAGACTGCATGTAGATGAAAAAGCAATGAAAAAATTGCTCGATGAACGAAAATCTCTCGAAAATCTTGAATAACTTTCATTCTTAGCAAATCCAATTGCGCAAGCACTTGCCCTTAGCTAAAAACTATTTCTCTTCCGGTTTCTCGGTAGCTTTTGCTTTATCTGGTACGACTTTGCCATATACTTTATTTTCTTCCGCTGTCGTTACACGCTTCAAATATTTGCTATCGGTTTCCCAGAACTTAGGGGCAGATCCAGTCAACTTCACCAAATGTTGCCGCGCTGGTATCACTCTCTCATCGTCTAAAAGAGACAGAATATACGCCAGAATTTGCCACAGCACTCAAGCAATCGTTTATTGACTGGTCCACTATTGCAGATGGCAAAATTAGTTTTGTTTTTACTGATCGTGAATCAGACGCACAAATAGTCTGCGCTTGGTCGAGCGAAAGACAACAGGTTGGTAGCGGCGAAGAATTAGGTCTGACACACACTGAGCGCGAAGACAATACAATTATTGCTGCCAAAATTGACTTATATACTCTAGCCGATCGCACAGAACTGAAAAAAGATGATTTGCATGAAATCGGACATGTTCTTGCAATCCATGCCAGATTTTCTAACATTCGATTGTCAATGTGAAATAATGGCGATGCGTCGACAAGATCCATTTTGGTTATGGACAATTTTGGCGGCACATTGATTGAGGCAAGGCGTGAAATTTATGCTTAAAAAAGATTTGAGTAGCCAATTATTGGCTATAGCACTAGCGATCAGTATCGCGTCTGTGACGCCTTTTACAATCAATTTGCTGCCGGCCTTTGCCACAAAAGACTCTCTAGAACAAAACAATATTGATCGCACTTCACTGCCAATCAAAGAACCAAATTACCCGCATTGTACGACATTAGACGCCAGAAACACCACCCCTCCTCCTGCCTTCCAGGTCAAAGCACCTTCGGGCGCTCCCAATGTATTAATAGTTCTCATCGATGATATGGGCTTCGGTCAACCGAGTGCATTCGGCGGACCCATCCACATGCCGACTCTAGAACAATTAGCCGATAACGGATTGCGTTATAAAGATTTTCATACCACCGCTCTTTGCTCTCCCACCCGCATGGCTTTGCTCACCGGACGCAATCATCACATGTGCAATATGGGCTCTATTACAGAGACAGCTACTGCCTTCCCTGGTCAAACAGGTAAACGTCCTAACAGCGTAGCACCACTAGCGGAGATGCTGCGCTTGAATGGCTATGCCACAGCTGCTTTCGGCAAATCTCACGAGACTGCTGTTTGGGAAGTAAGCTCTTCTGGTCCTACAGATCGCTGGCCCACCCGTTCCGGCTTCGACAAATTTTATGGCTTCATTGGCGGCGAAGCAAATCAATGGGCACCAACTCTTTATGACGGTCTCAATCAAATCGAAACACCAACATACCCTGGCTATCATTTGATTCCGGACATGACAAAACAGGCAATTAGGTGGATAGAAAGCGAAAAATCTCTCACTCCAGACAAGCCATTTTTTGTTTACTTTGCTCCTGGTGGCACTCACGCACCACACCACGTGCCCGCCGAATGGATAGCCAAATACAAAGGCAAATTTGATCAAGGCTGGGACAAATTACGTGAAGAAACGCTTGTCCGTCAAAAAGAGCTGGGTATAGTGCCAGCAGAAACAAAATTAGCAGCGAAACCAGCAGGCATACAAGATTGGGACAAACTAACCGCAGATGAACAAAAACTTTTCGCTCACCAAATGGAAGTTTTTGCTGCTTATGGCGAATTCACCGATTATTATGTTGGCGAATTAATTAAAGCAGTTGAAGCAACCGGGCAAATGGACAACACCCTTATCTTTTATATAGCCGGTGATAATGGTGCCAGCGCCGAAGGGGGCTTTAATGGTCTCTTTAACGAAATGAGCTATTTCAACGGCATGCCCGAAACAATACCAGACATCCTCAAACATTATGATGATCTCGGCGGGCCTAATTCATACGGGCACTATGCTGCCGGTTGGGCAGTAGCGGGAGATACACCTTTCATGTGGACCAAGCAAGTAGCATCAAATTATGGTGGCACTCTCAATGGCATTGCTGTTCATTGGCCAAATGGTATCAAACAAAGAGGAGAGCTGCGCCCTCAATTCCACCACGTTATAGACATAGCTCCTACAATTCTGGAAGCAGCAGGATTGCCTGAACCAAAATCAGTAAATGGCACTAGCCAAACTCCCATTGAAGGCGTAAGTATGCTTTATACCTTTAACGACGCTAAAGCAAAGAGCCATCACACCACACAATATTTTGAAATATTGTCTAATCGAGCTATCTATAAAGACGGCTGGCTAGCTGGCACTGTGCATAGAGCACCCTGGCAAATGAAACCGAATACCACCCTTGCTAACGACCAGTGGGAGTTATATGACACCACTAAAGACTTCAGTCTTTCAAATGATCTGGCAGAACAAATGCCGGAGAAGCTAAAAGAGATGAAAGTACTTTTCACCAAAGAAGCAATTAAAAACAATGTATTGCCCATTGACGATCGCGTTATCGAACGGTTAAACGCAGAGCTTGTAGGACGTCCTGACATAATGGACGGACGAACTTCGCTGACACTGCATGAAGGCATGACTGGCATTTCGGAGAACGTTTTTATCGACTTAAAGAACAAGTCTTTCAGCATCATTGCTGACACAGAAATTCCCAATGGTGGCGCCGATGGTGTTTTAATTGCACAAGCTGGCAAATTTGGGGGCTGGAGCTTTTATTTCAAAGATGGCAAGCCTGCTTTTACATACAATTGGCTGGGGCAAAAGGAATACACCATTGCCTCGCCAGCCAAAATACCACCCGGTCTAGCCACAATTCGCTTCGATTTTAAATACGACGGTGGTGGTCCCGGTAAGGGCGGCGATGGACTGATAAGTGTGTCCAGTGCGAAAGCACAAGTAGAGCAAGTTACTAGAGGTCACATAGACCGTACGCAAGGGTTTTGCTTCTCCGCCGATGAAGGTACTGATATTGGCTGCGATCAGGGTACAGCAGTAAGTGGCAAATATGATGTGCCATTCAAATTCACTGGCAAAATCAATAAAATTACTGTTGAAATTACGCCACCTAACGCTCTGGAAAAAGCTGCCAGTGACAAAGTTAACCAAGAAGGTTCGATTAAGAAAGCTCTATCAAACTGAAGCTCTGTTAATCAAGCTATAGGGTGCTCAATTACCCTGAAGCTTTATCAGATTCAAATTATTACATAATCACGCATAGAAGAGTGTAATAGAAGGTCCGCAGATAATCTCAATGTATTTGCTCAAAGGATAACAATGAACAAATAAAATAAAAATCCCTCCCGGAATTTTATCCTGAGGAAGGATTTTTACATAGGCTAAATAACTATATATTTACGCTGAGTGGTGCATCCTATGAGGGGTACCGGTTTTGTGGGATTTGCCCCATGAATGGTGATGGCTGAGCGAATGTACGAGCATATGATGATGCATTTCTTCTCTTTGCTTATCTGTCATTACATTCATTGCAGTAAGCATATGCTTTACATGTGCATCAGAAAGACTTGTCTTAAGCTGATCTATTTTTTCGTGTAAGGAGAGTATTGCATCTTTGTCCAATTTTGGCGCAGTCATAAGCATACACATTTTTTTCATATCTGCTTTTAACTCAGCCTTTTGTTTGGCAGTATCCACCATATAATCGGACTTTAACGAAATCAATTGTTCCATTTGCTCATCAGTTAAGCCAAGTTTTTCAGGCCATGGTTCCCGGGCAGTTCCCTCGGCACCCGCTGTCTCTGGCAATGCGCTAATAAAAACCATTTCTGCAGAATCAGTGGGATCGGCAGACTCTTCTGATTGAGCATAAGACTGTAAGGCGGAAGTATTAAAAGAAATTGCTACTGTACCGGCAGTCATCAATCCAAAAAGCATATTATTGAAATATTTCATTGTCTCTACCTTATTTTTTAGTTAAATAAACACATAGTAACCGGGGTAAACGTTGAATAATAATCATCAAATGTGGAGGATTTGTGAAATTTGCAAAAATTGCCAGCAGGTTAACAAGAGAACCTCACGTTTATTGCTTGTTGAATCTCTGGTGTACAACCTGTCCTAGAATTAAGGCAATCTGACTGTAAATACAGCAAAAAGGGTATAATGTGGTAGGTAAGGTCATTCAGACGACCGACACGGATTCAAGATACTGCTAAATCTGTTGTTACTTAACCTCATCTATTGAGTTTTCAGTATTATGGGGTTGGAACTATTTATGAATATTGTAGGTTTTCTTTTATTTGTTATGGCGGCTTCATTCTGTGCTTGGATTGCCGAGCGCTTTGTACCGAAACGCATACCGGGCGGCTTTTTCACGGCTTGCATGACCGGCATACTAGGAGCATGGATGGGGGCTAATTTATTAGGTAAATTCGGACCTGCTGTAGGGGAAGTATCATTGCTGCCCACAGTTATCGGCTCAGTCGTCTTTGTATCCCTTCTAACAATCCTCTCTGAACTATGTCACCCTAGCAAAGCCTGATTAATATTGCAGCTAAGCTCATAGAAGATTACCGCTGCTCTTCTTTATGTTTTTTCACGGCAAGAATCTATATTTATGACATCATTTTCGGCTAAGAAGATCTAAAGCCGGTTTCGGCTATTATGTGACATTAGGTTAATAGCATCGGGTCTCATGCACCACAAACAGTGCACATTTACCTCAGTTCATTTAATTTACTACTAGCCAGAAATTGAATTACATGGTGGAAATAATAAACTGTAGATTTCAGCCACTTCTTATCCAGTCAAAAGACGGCAGTCACCTTTATTTATAGGAAAGCAAAACTTATGGTACCGTATTTAGTAGCATCCGGTAATTGACCCGCTTATAAGTTTAGTTAAATATTTTAGCCTATCAGCAATATAATAAGATAAAATTATTGAATAGACATCAAATTTATAGGTGCAATGAATGTCTCAACAAGCGCTTCGTATCAATACCAACTTCTTATATTATCGGAATCGAAATTTGCTTATTGCATTAATTTCTGCGTTCTCTTTTAATCAATTAGTTACTCCGGTATTAGCTTCCTCTCAGCCCAATGACAATTGGGCTGAGCTTCAACGACGCGGTGTTACAGCCCTTGATGCTAATCAATATTGGATTGCTGAGCCAACGCTTAAGCGAGCGATGATGCAAGCGGAACTTTCTAATCCTAAAGATATACGTTTAGCAAAAAGCCTGGCTGAACTTGGACGCTTATATACAATTCGCGGGCACTTTGATGAAGCTGAGTCTTATTTGGAAGAAGAGCTTAGCATCAGGGAATTAGTTTCAGGAAATGATAGATACAAATGCATTCCAACGATGGGGTCATTGATCCAGTTTTACATTACCTATGGCACACGCAACAAAGCCGAGCCTCTGACAGAAGAAATGCTTTCACTTGTTGAGGGTAAGTTGAATGAAGCAAGAGCAGGAAGTACAAAGGTTAGGTTCCAAAAAGGAGAACCATTGCAAGGCTGGCTGGGTGTTGCCGCACCGGTCATGAAAGATCCAATCATTGAGTGGGCAATCACTTGTGACGCTGTCGGTAATTGTCATCGTGCAGCTGGTAATCTTGACCTTGCCAATAGACTTTTCAATGCCGCCTTAGACATCAAAACAACTGTTCTAGGTAATAATCACCTATCTTTAGCTAATAGTTACGATAGTCTAGGAGGTGTCTGTTTAGAGAAAAAGCATCTCGCTGAAGCAGAATCATATTTTACTGATGCATTAAATATTACAGAAAAAACCTTATCTCCAGAAAGTCCTCAAGTTTATTCTCGATTAGACAAATTGGCAAAATGCCTCATTAAAGAAGGAAAATACCGAGAAGCAGAACAGCTCTATCTTCGTGCTCTGACCTTTTGGAAAAGCGAACCTTTGAAACATGATAATGAAGCTCGCGCTCTATTTGCACTTGGCTCTCTTTACAGTCAAGAACATAAATATGAGGAAGCAGTACCTTATTTTGATCAAGCTCTACAATTAGCAGAAGAAATTAATGGACCTAATTCGATTGCAATAGTTCCTTATCTTCAAAAATATGCTTACACTCTATATTATCTTGGGCGCAAAGGCGAAATAGAAGACATAAGTGCTAGAGTTGCCACCATATCGGGTCCTAAGTAGAGCCCAATTGATACTAACGTAGAGGAAAACTGCAGTATTTTTGGAGCCTAAAGAAGGGAAAACTCTAATCAATCATCATGCACCACATACAATGCATATTTGCCTCAGCACAATCAGCGTACGCCTTGAGTGCCCGATCAGCAATGAACAAAAAGATAGTTAGCTAATTCTTTTATGATTACCCCGTTGAATAATGACTTCGCAACATCTATCACGCCAGTCAGATAACATGCCAAAAACACGCGAAACAGCTTGCTCAGAAAGTTTATAAGTATTCTTCAGTGACGTATCGCCAATTAAAGTCACAAATAGTGTCGATAGGAAAAGAGAGCCTATCACAATGTCACTGAGCCAGTGAAGACCAACAATCAATCGCACACTCAACATGATAAAAGCTAAGCACCACAAAAGTAGGCTTACTCGGAAATATCGCTGCCAAGCCATCATTGCAAAAAAGATATATGCTAGCCCGTGTCCCGATGGAAAGGAACTGGTAGGACAACTGTGAAGCATGACTCCATATTTTGTCTGTAAATTATAAAAATGATGAAGACTAAAGATTGGAGTATCTCGCTTAATAAGATATTCAGATGCGCAAGATATCATATATATAATTAGACATAACATAGCTAACCATATCCAATAAGATAAGCGTTTGCTAGTCTCATTATGGCTCCCGCCTCGAAGAGCATGCACAAAAAATAACAAGGATAAACAAGTAAACATAAAAGCGTCGCCAAGGCGAGTGCTCGACCAAGCTAGCGTCTCGTCAAGAATAGGATTAATATCCAATATTGAATTCATCTTAATAGCTACTTGCGTATCAACATTAATAATCGCACCATGGATTGTATGATTCATATTAAGGAGCGCTATTGCAAAGGCAGCACCAAGCACAACTAGCCATCTTCTTCCAGAAAAATCTTTCAAATTTATCATAGCTTCCCTCTATGCCACCATGCCATTATATTCAAGAGGTCTAAAATCAAGCAGAATATTAAACATTCAATGTGGAGAATTTGTGACTTGCAAGACACTAATGCACAATTATCCAGAAATCGTAAACAACTTTGCCAAAGAAATTTCAAGGCATTGTTTACTATCTAAACTTTGATACTATGGTCGGCAGCATAGTAGAAATAGGCAGGAAACACGATGCAAGAAAAAACGAATAGTCGACTA
>Ga0206843_10301_pt1 | contig 11563 bp, 4 predicted proteins | sample Alteio_BWOrgCont_21_FD_152869 | JGI IMG/M metagenome (GOLD analysis project Ga0206843, IMG submission 152869) | Enriched cells from forest soil in Barre Woods Harvard Forest LTER site, Petersham, Massachusetts, United States -... | ecosystem: Environmental > Terrestrial > Soil > Temperate forest >...
CCGCTCTTGACGGAGCTTGAAAATCATTTTGGTTGGTTGCTACAAAGATGTCGCACCTACGGTGCTTGTTCATTTTGGAATCGTGATGCTACAAGGATGCCAGCCCTACCGGGCTTTGAGGCCAGACATGGAACAATGAGCCTTTGCGTTGGTTCGAAATGGCTTGCGATAATTATAACTTTGTGATAATATCCCGATCTTAACATTTTATTTGTTCTTTGAAAAAATGTGGGATGCGGATGGACGATTCATTCGGTTTGCGACGCTCTGCCGGTCGACCCGTCTTCGTTTTACTACGACGCGGCAAGACGTCGACTTGGCACGCCGCTATATGGGTCAGTTGGTGAGACGTAAAGTGCTATGAATCAAATAGATCCGATAATGCCTCTGAAAAAGTTGGAAAAAACGGTAAAAATGCGCTTGCGCAAGTGTCTGGTTTGCAGCGTCTTAGGAAATCGATCCGACTGAATCCGACTCAATCAAACCTAATCAAACCGATAGGGTGGGTTTGTGGATGGGACGAAGGGGAATTTCGATTTGGCAATGAACTACAGTCGCGCGCCACCCCTCACCCTAACCCTCTCCCCTCCGAGGGGCGAGGGAACGGAAAAAATGCGCGAAAAGCCCTGCTAAATTCGTAAAAGCCGAACGTCGGCCTCGCATCCTCCGAGGGACGAGGGAACCGAAGCCTGGCTTGTTGTTAGGAGGGCCGGCGCGGTAAACGAAAAGTTCGAGGACGAGGACGAGAACGATTGTGGTTGGAGGGGCTTATCCAAGTAAATCCGACCGTGGGAAAATCGCGTATGGGTTAATTGCAGAGCCGCGAGATGGTGAAAAAACGGGAGGAGGAGGCTTGGAGGCCGACGGAGATGGTCTGGTTGGTGCCGGATCCGGAGAGGTTGGTGAGCACGGACCAGCTTGGATCGGTCAGGAAGTTTTTCCAGTTTATCTGATAGGGGAGGTTGAGGTAGGTGGGAAACGCGAGATTGAAATTGGTCCCGGCGCGGGCCACGTTCACGGGCACAGGGATGGCCGTGGTGCCGGCGGGCGTGAGTTTCAGGTCGTCGAAGTACACGGAACCGGCGTCTGTGGCGGGTTGATCAAAAACCAACTGGCAACGCACAAAACTGGTTTTGGCCGGGGCGACGAGATTGGTGGCGGAACCGATGATGGCGAAGGTTGTTGGATTGAGTTGATTGGTGACCGGAAAATCGAGCCACAGGCCCGGCGGTGTGCTGGGGGTGACGGGCGCTGAACGATAAAGGGCCAGGACGTTCGAGGACGCATCGTGAAAGGAAATTTCAATCCATGCGCTGTTTGCGCCGGCAATCTGGTCGCTGCTGGAGGTGAAGACCCAGCCGCTCGCGGTGAGGGCTTGCCCGGCGGTAGCGGGAACATCCTGATAGGCGCCGGAATTATTGGTCACGCCGCTGAACTGACCGAAGACCTTGAAGACGTTCGTGCCATTATGTACGTCCACGTCGGCGATGCTTTGCAACAGGGCGTTTGGGATGGTGTTACCGTAGGCTGTCCAGTTGGTGAGATTGGCCGACTCGAAGCCGGGATTGGACAACAAGTTTGTCTTGGTTTCCGGGAGATTGGTGGGCGCATAGACACGAACGTAGTCCACGATCATTTGCTGAGGAAAGGTGGTGGTGCCATCGGGATTGCCCGGCCAACTGCCGCCGACGGCGAGGTTGAGCAGGATAAATTGCGGCTGGGTGTAAACCCAGGTGGTGCCGGCGGGCAGGCTGCCGGAGTTGGCGCTGAAATACTGGTAGCCGTCCACGGACCACTTGATTTCGTTGGTGGTCCATTCGACCGTGTAAATATGAAAATCATTCGCAAATGCCGGGCTGCCCGGCAAGGCGCAAGGTCCGCCGATGCCATCGCTGCCGGAATAGCCGGGGCCGTGGATGGTACCGTGAACGAGCGTGGGTTCGCGGCCGATGTTTTCCATGATGTCCACCTCGCCGCAGGTCGGCCAGTTGACCGAGGTAATGTTGGTACCGAGCATCCAGAAGGCGGGCCACATGCCCTGGCCGTAGGGAATTTTGATGCGCGCTTCCATGCGGCCATATTGCCACGACCAGATGCCCTGGGTTTTCAGGCGGGCCGAAGTATAGCTGCTGCCCATGTAATTTTCCTGGTTTGCCTGGATAATCAACATGCCGCCGACGATGCGGGCGTTATTGGTGCGGGAACTGTAATACTCGAGCTCGTTGTTGCCCCAGCCGCCGCCGCCGGTGTCAAAAGTCCATTTCGTGGGGTCGGGAGAGCTGCCATCCGGCAGGTTAAACTCATCCGACCAAACCAGCGACCATCCGGGATTGTTCCCGGCGGTCGCAGTCAGCGAAAAGGCCACGATGCCCGACAGCAGGACGAAAATTTTTGCGCTGGATTTCATAAAAAATGAGAGCGATAAAATCCACGAACTGCGACAACAGCAAAAGCCCAATGGACTTGTTGTTTTTTGATCATGGGTATAAAAACAGCATTAGCTTACCCGAAACTACTGCCGTTGAAAACTGTAGTTGGCCAAAACTAGTCATTTGGCTAGTAAGTTTTCAAGGCAACAATGCCTCGATTTTCAGGAGAAGGAGATTATGAGGCTTCAGTCACTTTGCAGAGGCAGATTGAACCAAGGGCAGTGTGGTCAATCGCAAGTGCGTGCTGCCATAGGGAAGGAGAGTCATGATCCGTCTTCACTTTAGGTCGTTGAGGCCGTCGAACAGTGTAACTGTCCGGCGGCCATATGACCGAAAACGGGTGAGTTCTAATGATTGCAACCATCAAGGCACCTGAAGCTTGAAGTAACTCTGGCTGTTGGTTCCAACGGCGTTGGTGGATGAGAAGTTGCCGTTCGCGTCAAAACTGCCGTTGGTCAGCACGGTCCAGTTGGTAATAGCCAAGGTTAGATTTGTTGTTGTCAAGATATGATAGGTGCCGCCGGCGCCGACATTGTTCGTGCCACTAATGATGACCTGGCTGCTGCTGATAGTAATGCCACGGATGGTTGGCGGTACTATTGGCGCAACATGCAGACTCAAATCAATGCTGCCGGGGTTGTCCACCAAGTTGCCGGAGAAGCCGGAGGGCAGGGGTGCGAGAGCAAGGCTGCCGAATGGATCCGTTCCGTTGTAACCGAGCAGGTGAATTGTCTTGGGACCGGTGACGTTGACGATTGAGTCAATGGTGATGGTCGAGGTGCCAGTGGCTGTCACTGCAGTGGCCACGATGTTGGTTGTCGTGGCATTGCCATCGGCCTTCAAGTGCAGCGATGCGCTTGTGAGATTCAACGCTGAGAGCGGCGCAACGGTGGTGCCGGCGAAGTTGGAAACCACCAGCGAACCGCCGTTGAGGTTGACGGTGCTCACTCCGCCACCAGCGATGATGTTTCCAAGAACCGAACCGTTGGTAACGTTTAGTGATCCACTAACCAATGACGCGGTTGCACCTGCTGTCGCCTGGGCCAGTATGATATTAGTGCTGATGAGCGTTGCTGTGCCATTTAGATTTATAATTCCCGACTCTGTAGCTGTGTTGTTAGCTCTCTGTAAGCCATTGGTCACGTTGATTACATTCAAGGTGCCGGCGGTTAATGTGAGCGTTCCTTGTGCATAGCCGGAATCGCTGGCAGACGTTTCGCCCCGGCCAAGAGTCAGCCCGGTTAACAAGGCATCCACCTTGCCGCCGCTGAAATCAACAGTGGCCTGCGCATAGTTCGGAACGGTGGTTTCTGTGTCGCAATCGCCTATTGTCATGATCGTAACCCGGCTGGTGAGTCCGTTCGTTCCCCGGATGAATGCTGCGGGAGTGGTGATATTTGTAAACGCGGGATTGAACCGGACGAGGTTGTTGGTGGCCTTTTGCTTGCCAAACCGCATGGTGTCAACAAACAGCGCATTGGTGATTCCCAGATTCAATGTGCTTCCGGGCGATTCAAATCCACCGCCGCTGCTGTCGCCCACCTCAAATTGGCCCGCATTGCCGCGCAAACACGTAATGACGTTGGTCCGCGCCAGCAACAGACAACCGCTCATGTTCGTCTGGTTATTACCGGACCCGCCCTGGGCGACATAAAACTTGCCGACGACGGCAACCATGGTGCCGAGACCCGACATGTCGAGGGTCACAAAGTTCGGCGGGCAGGGTCCGGTGGTGTTCTGGCGGACCTGGATGTTGAGCGAGTTGTTGAAACCGTTGCTCTGGGCGTTACCCAGCACAAGGAGCGTTCCATTCATGCCCGTGATGGTATTGGTCACGGGACTATTGAAGGAGTTGTCGGCGCCATTTCCGGCGCCCCCAACTTGTATCGCTTGGACTCCGGTGGCGGTGTTCCCGTTGGTGATTGTCAACGTCACACCATCTTGAATCCAGGTCGTATGAAACCCGCTGTTGTTCGTCTCGTAATTTAATTGCAAGATGGTAACGTTGGTGGCGACAATGTTATTGGTAACCAGGCTGGTCGTCGCGCCAAGACTTGCAAAATTTGCGGAGGAACCCGATCCAGGCGTGCCATTGGTCCAGTTAATTCCATCAGCCCAATACATGTCATTCGAACCCCCTCCACCGGTCCAGAGACCACTGCCAATAACACCGCCACTCGTGCCGGTGACAAAGTTCCAGGAATTGGTCACGTTGGTCCCGCTGCTATCGGTGAAAATGACCGTGACGAGGTTGGTGTAATTGGCCGGCAGGTTATTGGTCGGTGTCCAGGTGACAGTGACGCCCGCGAGATTGCTGCTCAATACGAGTTTGGTCTGGTTGGTATTATTCACCAGCAACTTGATAGTGTTCGTGGGGACGGAAGTTTGCCGATTGACCAAGGTAAACGAAACCGGGGTGGTCAGGTTCGCGCCAGTCGCACTCGGAACTGGCGAACCTGTGGCGATATATGGACGGAGAGTGTTTGTGGCGCCGGTTACGGCCACGACGACAAGATATTCAAGGTTATACCCCTTGCTGGTTATGGCGGTCTCGCGCAACGTGTTGGTGCCGGAAAGCGGAAGCACGACGGTGTTCCCAAAGAAATCCACGAGCGGCTGCAATTGACCACTGTAAACCAAACTACCGCCGGTGATCGGGACATTGACCCGGCCCAAAGCAGCCAGCGGTTGGTTCGTCGTGGTCGCGGTGGGACCGGCCAGCATTTCGATTTCGAACTGCCCACCGGTACCGCTGGCGGCGCGGGCATAAATACTGTAATTGGTGGCCACCGGCATCACCCGCGTGTAGTTCTCCCAGTTGCCAGTATCGGTAAAGCCAATGTTATACGCCGTAAAACCATTAGCCCGCAAATTTGCATGGTCAATCGGGTCGCCGGTCGCGTCAGTATTGAGGCTAAGTATCTCCACCAAATCGCCGGGCCGATATCCGGCAGTATTGTTGACCCCGGTCAGGTCTGCGATCTGGTAATCAACGAAATTTGTTCCCAGCAAGCCCGCATAGGAATTGGACGGCATGGAGCTGTTGATGAACTGCCCCATGTTGTAATTGTAATCGTAGGCATCAATATAAAGGTCGCCCGGCAGAAAGGTGTTGAAGGTGTAATTATTGCTCGAGACGTTGCCGCTCGCGTCCTGGGCGATAATAGTGAAATTATAAAACGTATCAGCCGCCGGGACCGTGGCGCAGCTTACTTGCAGCGCGGTGGTCGGGCCGGCAACGTTGAAGGTCAGGTTTGATTGGGCGACACCGTTCAGATAAACACTCACAAGGTTGCTGGAAACCGTCGAATTAAATGAGTCCACTTCAAAAGAGAGGCTGGTGGTGGCCGCATTCAAGTATAGGGAACCATTGGCCGGTTGAAGATTCGAAATCGTCGGCGGAATGTTCGGAACAGTGATTTGCAGGCGATTATAAACCTGATCACCAGTGGTTTCATCGGCAAACAGCGCCACGCTGTCAACGGTGCTGGCGCTCATGAAGATGCTATTCGTTGTAAATAGCGTCTGGTTCAGCACGCAATCCTTCAAGATGAGATGGTATGAAAGGCCGTCCGCTCCCGGAGTCACCTCGGCTTCAATGGCATTGGTGATGTTGTTCCGTCCTAAATTACTGAAAGAAGTGCCGCCAATGGACTGGACGCCATTGCCATCCCACAAATAAAGCGTGGAAGGTGAAGCGCCATCAAGAAAATAAATATAAAGCAAGGCGGTGCTGTCCGGACTGTTGATATCGTAAACGAGGTTGGTGGCATTGCCGTTGCGCAGGCTAAATCCGCACCAGCCATGAACGGTGCCGCTGTTGGTGGTGCTAGTCGAGCCGGCGCCCCTGGAGCCCCACTGGATTTTGAATGTGTTTGTTCCCAGTGAATTAGCAAAGCCTCGATACGCGGTTGTTTGGTTTCTATCGGTCGGTCCATTTGCGAACAAGGCGAAAACATCAGTATAATTCGTGCCGAGGACGTTGGTGACAGAGTCAATGACGAAAGCTGGACTATTGACCGTGGTTATGTAGGTGCCATGAAAATCCGGGCCGTTGGTTTCAATTGCCCACGGTGTAAAACCAAAGCCCTGGTTCGCGCCGTTCGTCCAATTGGCCGTGACAAGATACTCCCCGGCATCATCGTAAGCAATCAACTGGGCGGAAGCGGAACTGGCAAACGTGAGCAGTGCGATGGCAAAGACAGTGGAGAAAAATGGCGACAACTTGACTGATTTCATAATGGGCAATGGGTTGGTTAACAACGTTAAAATATATACAATGGTGAGAGCCTGACCAGCCCCCAAAAACTGTGGTATTCCATTTTTTCGTGGCAAGGTAGCCTCAGCTTGTCTCATACTTGCCAGATGCGACCCGCCACGAGAATCCTCTTCGGTTGGTTGGTGCTGGTGGTTGGCATTGCGCTGCCACCGGTTGCCTTTGCGGATGAAGACGATTCAGCCGGCCAGGATTACGTGGTCAAAGTCTGGGGAGCCGACGAAGGCTTGACGGAAGGCTCAGTTACGGACGTGGCCCAGACGCCGGAGGGGTACTTGTGGGTTGGCACCGTCTTCGGCAGTGTCTTGCGGTTCGACGGCACGCGCTTCGTCAGCTACAACTCGGCCAATACACCGGAATTCTCCTTCAAATGGGGTGTGCCCCGCCTAATGGCAGACCGGGGAGGTACGCTTTGGATCAGCATGGTGGATGGAGGACTGACTTCGTGGGACAAACACGGCTTCCGCTCTATTTTCACCAGCACCAACCAGCCGGATCGCATTTTGTGGTCGGTGCCCGGCAAGGTGATCTTTGTCTATGGCGGCGGGAAACTGCTTTGTGGAGAAAAAACAAACGACCAATGGAGCTGGCGGACGAACACCTTGCCGGATGTTTCGCCACAAGCCCAGCACTGCGCTGATGCGGAAGGACGCGTTTGGTATCTACAGAATGACAACAAAATTGGCAGGTGGAACGGAACGGAAGCCAGTTCCATCGCGCTGACATCCGGTTTGCAAGGCCAGACCATCAAAGTGCTGACCGCCGATGGGCGGGGGCGGATTTGGATTGGAACGGACCAGTCCTTGGCTGTTTGGCAGACGAACCACTTTGAAATAATGTCACCGATAAATGGCGAGGCAGTCCTGAATGTGAAGCGAATTATTCCATCCGGCGCCAGCAATGTTTGGGTGGAGGCCAACGGGCGCATGCGGCGTTGTATCGAACGGCAATGGCTGGCGGAATCGGACGGTTGGAATCGTGAATTCGGCAAGCGAACTTCGTTGCGATTTTTGCATGGAGACAGGGAGGGTGGCCTGTGGTCCTCCGCCGGCGACTTGGGATTGATTCATGTTGCAGCGGACGGTGGATTTCAGCGGCTCACGACCAAGGATGGACTGCCCAGCAACACCATCCATTTCGCCTACGAGGACCGCGACGGCGACATCTGGACGGGGTACGAACGAGGTGGACTGGTGCAGGTGCGCCGCCGGCTCTTTCGTGACATCGGAAAGGATGAAGGATTGGGTGACAGTCTTATCAATACCGTGTGTGAGGATGCTCAGGGTGTGGTTTGGATCGGTACGCACAGCGGGGTGGTGGGGCGCTATGAGAATGGCCTCTGTACAAACATCACGCTGTCCGCACCCGCTCGCGTTCAAGACAGTTGTGTGGTTGCTGACGAGCACGGACTGGTGTGGATTGGTGCGCAGGGAGTCGGACTGTTGAAGTCTGACGCTGGACGCACCGAACAGGTCGCCACGCAGGACCAATTGAAAGGCTACCCGCGTTTGTTGTTCCCCGCCCGGGATGGCCGGCTGTGGGTTGGCACCTTGGGGTCAATCATCTCCGTGACCAATGGGAATCTCGATTTTGAATACACAGCGCAGGACGTGGGTGGGCATCCTACGGCACTGGCGGAAGCCACAGATGGAACAATTTGGGCGGGCACCCTGGCAGGAGTCCTTTTGCATTGGGACGGCAATCATTTCGTTCCGCTAGAGCCACCGGATCGGGGGTCGCTCGGGCGTATATGGGCGCTATGGCCCGCACCCGACGACAGTTTGTGGGCAGGAACTGAAGAGGGCGGACTGTTGCATTGGAACAATGGCAAATTCTTCCGGTACACCACGAAAAATGGACTGCCTTCCGACAGCATCTCCCAAGTGATAGGAGATGTGCAGGGCAATTTATGGCTCGGAACGCGTGCGGGCATTACACGCATCCTCGGTGCCGCACCTGCCCGGTTTGAGCGTGGTGAAATTGACTCGCTGCCGGTGAGCGTCTACGGCCAGTCGGATGGTTTGCTCACTATCGGCAGCGCCATCATTTACCAGCCGAGCTGCTGGCGGGGCAGGGACGGCACTTTATTTTTCGCCATGGCAAACAGTGTGGCTGAGGTGAGGCCCAGCCAAGTCCATCTCAACCCGACACCGCCAGCCGTGGCCCTGGAGGAAATTTGGGCCGACGATAAACCGGTCTGGCCGGAGCACGCCGGCACGATTCTAACCATCTCCGACGACATCACCGAACAAAATCAATCGGACGCAACGCCAGCAATCAAAGTTGGCCCTGGTCGCGGCGATTTGGAATTTCATTATACCGGACTGAGTCTGGGTTCGCCGTTGCGGGTCCGCTTCAAATACAGACTGGATGGCCTGGAAAATTCGTGGAATGACGCGGCTGGCGAAAGAAAAGCCATTTATCGCCATTTGCCACCGGGTGAATATACCTTCCATGTCATCGCCTGCAATAGCGACGGCGTTTGCAGCCGGGACAGCAGCCTGCTGACGGTTGAAATCCTTCCGCATCTCTATCAAGAGGTCTGGTTTCGCGGCGGGCTTGGCCTGCTGGCGGTGACGGGCTTGTCGCTTGTAGTCGCCGTCGCAATGCGCAGCCGGATGCGCCGCCGCATGGAACAATTGGAACGGCAACATGAACTTGAGCGCGAGCGGACACGTATTGCCCAGGATTTGCATGACGATCTGGGAGCCGGGTTGACCGAGATTGGATTGCTTGGTGGACTGCTTCAGCATCCCACAAAGTTCTCGGCGCGCAAACAGGAGGCTTTGGACCGGATAGTTGAACGTTGCCGCAGTCTGGTCATGGCGCTGGATGAAATAGTCTGGGCCATCAATCCCCGGAACGACTCGGTGAATTCGCTCGGCGGTTATCTTTGCCGTTACGCGCAAAATTTTCTGGAACCCACGTCCATCCGCTGCCGGCTGGAGATGCAGGAGGCCGAGCCGGACCAGCCGTTGAATTCGGAACAACGGCACAACTTGTTCCTCGCTTTCGAGGAGGCGCTGACCAATGTGGTAAAACATTCCAGCGCGACCGAGGTCGGCATCAAAATTTCCTGTGGACAAAGTGGCCGGCTGTCAATTGACATCCTGGACAATGGGCGCGGTTTGCCGCCAGTAGTGGGAGCCGACGCAGATGGCCTGAATAATTTGCGCGAGCGGATGACAAAAATCGGCGGCCATTGTGAAATCACCAACTCGCCGACCGGCGGAGTTTCAGTAAACTTGAGTTTGCAGCTTGCCGCGCCGCGAAAAGCGCGTTCATAATCAATTGATTCAAACTTTTAACACGCGCCAAATTCTCTGAAGAAAAACAAACAATGATCACTGTCGCAATCGTTGAGGATGATGCGGGCATTCGCCGCAGCTTGGAATGGTTGTTGAAATCATCGTCTGAATTTTCGTGCGTCGGCGCATGCAAAAACACCGAGGAGGCATTGCGCGTGCTGCCCAAGGCTACGCCGCAGGTCATTTTGATGGACATCAACTTGCCCGACCGTTCGGGCATCGAATGCACAGCACGCATCAAGGAACTGCTGCCGGAGGTGCAGGTGGTGATGATCACCGTTTATGGCGATACGGAAAAGGTTTTCAATGCCCTGCGCGCCGGCGCCAGCGGCTATATTCTCAAACGGACGCCGCCGGAGCGAATTTTGCAGGCCATCCGCGAAGTTCATGCCGGTGGCGTGCCGATGTCGAGTGAGATAGCCCGCAAAGTGCTGGGTGCATTCCGCGAACCTGCGCCTGCGCCGGCAGAAGAACAGAATCTTTCCCGCCGTGAACAGGAAGTGCTGGAACTGCTGTCCCAGGGCTGCGCGAACAAGGAAATTGCCGACAAGCTGGCCATCAGCATTGAAACAGTGACGTGGCATTTGCGGCACATTTATACCAAGCTGCATGTCCGTTCCCGTACGCAGGCGGCGCTCAAATTTCTAAGCCAGCGCAAGGGTTCGTAAGAGTTTGGGCGGCGAACTCCCGTTCCTACCACAGTTTTTGGGGGCTGGCCAGTTTGGGAACTGCGCGCATAATTAGTGATAATGAACTCACGCCCATTGAAATTCAGCCGCGGCCGGCACATGCCGCGCGCAAACCGTCCTTCCGGCTTTACGCTTATTGAATTGCTCGTCGTGATTGCCATTATTGCCATTTTGGCGGCCATGTTGCTGCCAGCGTTAAGCAAGGCCAAACTGAAAGCCACGCAAACGGCCTGCCTGTCCAACCAGAAGCAACTGATCTACGCTTGGATAATGTATGCCGACGATAACAATGGCGCCCTGGTGGTCAACGCCAACAATGTTGCGCAAAACGCGGGCATTGTTGGCTGGGTGGATGACATCATGGAATGGGATTTTGCGCCCTCGCCCCCCTGGCCTCAAAATTATGACAAGACCTATTTGGTCAACGCGCTGCTGGCACCCTATTGTGCCAAGGCCGTGGCGATCTACCATTGTCCCGGCGACGTCTATGACGCCGCCAATGGCCCGCGTGTGCGCAGCTACTCCATGAACGGCCAAATGGGCAGCGCGGTGGTGGCCACTGTGAATGGCGGCAGTCAGGCCAACGTGGTCAACCAATACGGCGCTGGTCAAAATTGGAGAATTTACAACAAGCAATCAGACATCATTGTTCCTTCGCCAGCAAATGCGTGGGTGTTTATCGAGGAACACCCTGACTCCATCAACGACGGATTATTCCGGGTGAATCTACAGGGTGTCGCGGCCGACTATACGGGCGGGACCTATACGTGGAGCGATTATCCGGCCAACAATCATGGAGGCAACGGTGTGTTTTCTTTCACTGATGGCCATGCTGTCTCGCGCAAATGGACGGATTCGGCC
>Ga0206843_10302_pt1 | contig 11560 bp, 9 predicted proteins | sample Alteio_BWOrgCont_21_FD_152869 | JGI IMG/M metagenome (GOLD analysis project Ga0206843, IMG submission 152869) | Enriched cells from forest soil in Barre Woods Harvard Forest LTER site, Petersham, Massachusetts, United States -... | ecosystem: Environmental > Terrestrial > Soil > Temperate forest >...
CCGCTACCATTAGGCGGCATCACGTCACATTACTTGTTGTCGCCTACCACGTTGGCTGCGTTATAAACGTTGGTCATGGTTACATTACTGCGTTTATTATTTTCTTCGGATGCCTGACCAATCAAACCGCCCGCGTATTTCTTAGTGTTAATCACGACCTGCGCGTAGCTATTATCGATATTGACGTAAGAGTGGTGAGCCACTAAACCAATCAGTCCACCTCCATTTTTATCGGCGAACACTCCTCCTGTAGCATAGGAGCGGGAAATAGTTGTGGGTAATTGTATTTGTTCACTACTGGTGGTGATCCCGATGAGTCCGCCTGCTGCGCACGATCCATTTATGCAATTGGCATTATGGATGGTCAATGCTTCAACACTGGAGGCAAGAATTTTTACATTATAAACGCTATTGCCAATCAGGCCCCCAGCATATTGATTGAGTGTGATATCAATTTTAGTATCCAGATGTACATTAGATAAAGTGAGATTTGAGGCAACCCCCAGGATCCCGCCTTTTGCTGCATCTGATCCACTGACGTTTAAGTTTTTGACATTAATATTATCTATCAACGCTTCATCCGCACTGCCTGCGATAAGCCCAGTGTTGGAACCTGTGGTACTGTCTCCTAGGACTATAATGTTCTCAAAATTTATATTTTGAACCATGACGGGAAAATAGACTTCATCAAGCCCCTTAATTTGTTCAAATAATCCCGTACCCTTTTAGCCAGGATTAATGGTGAGATTAGAAATAGTATATTGATTGCCATTTAAACTCCCAGAAAAAGCACCAGGAATAGGGAGGAAATTTAACACCTGAGCACAATCAATAGAATTCACTAAATAGTATTCGCCATTATTATCCGCAATATTAGCCAGATCTTCACAAGTGGAAATGGGGTAGGATTCAGCGGCCCATACAGTACTGGCAAAAGATGCAAGCAATCCAGTCTTTACAAATAATTTCAATAGCATGTTCATAGTGATTTGGAATCTCCGATCCAGTTGATTGTTTTATTATGATTTCATATTTAAATTTCATAGACCATCTGAATATTATACAGAAATTTATATAATTGTCAGGCAATTTATGCCTACCTCACCCGTTAATGACAGTCATGAATATTACTTATGCTCTTTATTATTTTATTGACACAGTTTTGTGAACACTACCGAGCAGAAAAATCAAATCGTTACTTTTAGATTACGGAATTTTGTGTCGCGCCTAGTTTGCAATCCAGATTCATTATTAAGTGCTACACTCGTATTTCCTGAATTTGAATTAACAAATCCATCACTGATAGTGCGTACTGTCCCAGAGTTTGGAGCAGAATTCTGGGCAGCTAAGGCATTTCGATTCATTAAAACTTTTACTTGATTGTTTAGTGCAGCCTGGGCATTTTCATCTTGTAAGTTATGCCCTACACCCAAAGTAGTTAATGTAGAGTTTTTTTCAACGGTTTTCAAAAATTCTTTTAAAGCATTTTCACTTATGTTATTGCTGCAGATATCAAAAAACGTGATCGTTGGATGAGTGACTAATGCCTGAGCTAAAGCCTGTGCACCCTGATCTTGTAAGTTGTTAAACGCGAAATCTAGAGATTCTAGGTTTTTTTCCTTTAATCCTTCGGCAATGGCTTTTGCACCTGAAGCGCTCACGTTGCAACCTATGAAACGTAATCGTTGTAAATTTGGCAAGGCATCTTTTTGTTTTAACAGCTTGGCTATTTGTATTGCTTCATCGTCGCCTATTTCTTTATTCTCAGCAAAAGCATTCCCAGCAAAAGCGAGCGCTACTATTTGAGTGTTCTTTGCATTAATTAGTGCATCTATAATATCTAGCCTATCTTGTTTCTCAACGTAATCGAACTCGTCTTTTGCATGATTGTAAATCATATTATCATAGAAGCTGATAGAAGTTATAGTGGAATCATTCGTATTAATTTTATCGAGCAACTGTTGTTTTTTCCGTGGATCCATATTAGACCTCCTATATTTAAAACAGTAAATTAACACAGCATTTCTAATATGTCAATTTAATTACTAAATATTCTGATACACGCGTTATAAGTTTTAAAACTAAATATATCGCCGTTCAAACGGTGATGGAGCTACACTAAACTGGGGACGTAAAGTAAACTAGTATTAATTGGAGAGATTTTGGGGCTTCAAACCCTGGGAAGCGAGTACAGTTCAACGGTGTTCAAGACCAAGGGTTGCAAATATATCACTATATAAATCAATAGCTTAACGATCATTCTCCTTTTTCTTCATTAACAGATCCATTAGCTCTTTGCCCGGTTAAAAATTGGAGCATTCCCCCATTTTTATTCATTATGCTTCTTCATTCATTGAACCGATAAAAAGGGGCATACCTTCTCTCTTTTTTATGATTATGCAATATAGGATAGATGGCTTCTAATCTATATACAATAATATAAATTACCCACTTACTATCTCCGTATTTTGCAAAAGCCCTTACTTTGTAAAACTTAAGTTTGTAGTTTTTTCATATTCAAAACCATCACTGTCATTAGAATATTCAGAAGTATTATCATCTGACTCTGCACCTGAACCATAAAAATCTCTAAGCTCAGTATACATACTACTTTTTCCTGAGATAATCATGCCGTTTGTGCTGTAAGAAGGTTCAAAAGCAGCTGACCATGCAGGAGTTATTTTTGCAGCATTATGACTTGCATTAATATGCTTTAATTTATCATTGACAATAGGCAGATTATCAATTGTTCCTACACCCGAGACCAAAGCAAGACTTCCGTTGTGCATGGATTTATCAGCACCATATTTTGGTGATTCACCAAAAAATTCATTATACGCTGCTAAGGCGTCAGTTATAGTTTGAGATTGCATGACCCGATCCAAAGTTAGCATTAATCCTCTCGCTTGTGCGATACCCACTGGTAATTTATCGCTTTCAATTGCTTTTGGATCAGCATATTTAAATGTGTTTCCATCAGCATCTCTATAACTTCTTGCATTGACTTCTACATTAGTTACTAAAAATAATAAACCATTTAAAAAATCAACCCTAATTACAATGTTATTTTTAGAAGTGTCCTTCACTGCACTCGTTTCAAAATCCAACTTAATCATTCCATCGGAATTAAAATCTGTTTGCACAAAAGGCGTAAAAGTGTTTATTCGTGCGCGCATAAGACTCGCTAATTGCTGATATCTTTCTAGTTTTAATCCGCGATTATATCCTGTCATATGACCAAACTGATCCACACAATACTTGCCATAGCTAATAGTCCAGATAAAATTATCAGCAGTCAACAAAGCATTTCCTCTTTGTCTGTTTTTTGAACTGTTAGACAATCTTAACGTTGTAGGGCCAATTTTAAAAGCAACTTCAGGCATTTCTTGATAATCTCTCACAATGTTTTTTAAGGCAATCACTAGGCTTCTTCTTTCAAAACCAGTGATGTCTATTGCTTCCTTTGCTTTGCCAGATATTTGCCGTCTAAGCCTTAAATATAAATTATGTGAATTTGTGCCTGGTTTTACTGGTTTTCTAAAAGAGAAAAACTTTTCAGTTGCTTTTTTTTGCCATTCAACTTCCTTCTGAACACCTTCATTCTTTTTAGGAAAGGCATAAACTGAAGCTGGCCGTCCACTGGTAGTGTCTTTAATTTTTAATACCTTAGGTGTTTTAGTTATCGCTAAGGCTTCAATACCTGCTAATTGAGCTTCAGTTTTCTTTACCTGTTCACTGTTGTTATTATTGTTTGCATTACTCGATGAGCTTGCAACATTTCTTGCCTGATGGTCCTTAAGTAAAGATAAAATTTCTGGGCTGCTTTTCGCAAGCGAAAAATAATCAAAGTCTCCTTCATCAGACTCCATAGAAAATCCTAATTCAAGCAATTTTTTAACAGCAGGTATATTCTTGCAGTCAATGGCCACTGTCATAAGAGTCCATAACGTTACAACCTCTTCATTATCATCGAGCAAAAGAGGATCATTTTCCGAAAGCGCATCCTCTCCTACTTCATTAATATCAAAATTGATGGGCGGCCATGTTTGAGGATCTCTGTTTTCCTTTATCCATTCTCTTACTTTTTTAATGTTCATTATTTATCTCCTATATATTTGTAATTACTTTAGATCAATAATTTTTGCTCTAAATTTTTGGTCATAATATTGCTACTTAACGGAACTAAAAAACAAAAACTATCCGCACTTTCTCTTCAACCAATTTTTGACTCAAAATATGGATTTATAAAAACAGGAACGATCCTAAGATATTAAGAAGCAAGGAACAGGTATTTCATTAAAGCAGTCTTCTCGATGTTTTGTGTATCAACTGAACACTTACAATAGTCACACATATCATTATCAACAAGCCGATACTAAACAGTGGTATTGGATCAAATAGAAAAATTGAAAACATCCAAACCGTACTAAAAACAGATGTGATGATAATACTTTGGAAGATCCCGCGCCCTATAAAAACTAAAACACAAATAAGAAAGCCAGACAACACTATACCATAAAACCAAACTATATCTTGAGTCTGTGATAATTTGACACCTGCTCCAATCTCAGCGCGCTCTTTAATCCCCATTAAAGTTCGCCTTTCCATGATAAAGTGTAGAGGTACAGCAATATAATTTGCGATTTTTACCCATGGGTTTGATGTTTTAGACTCTTGTGAACGAATAACCAAGCGTGTTTGCTGATTATTCACTTTGATGAGTAAGAATGTTCCCCAATGATCCAAAACAAAAGCGTCTTGGGGTTTAACATAAAGTACTCGAAAATTATAAGGAATGATGCTGCGCTGTTCGTTAATTGACCCGCGGATTATTTCACCTACTTTTATCTCTGTAAATTCAGGTTTAATCATATCCTGGTCACGAGTATCATATCCCAGCATTTTTTCAATAAAGTCATAACTGTAAAAGCCACCTCGATCGGCACCTAACTGTATTAACCATTTCCAAACTTCAGCTTGTGGTGCGTTGATCAATATAGCGCGGGTAGAAGTAATCATTAAATTTTCATCATCCCCAGCCATAGGCATGGAGACTTCATATTCAGAAGCACCCCAGGTAGTAATGATGGATTTTAAATAAAGATCATATATTAATAATTGTAATAGGCTTATAAAAATAATAATGAGTATAGATTTAAATAAATTCTTCATTAAGTGTGTACGCTAGGTTTTAGTCTTTTTCCATGCTTTATATATGAAATATATTACTATAAAAAGTGCGTTTGAGTGATGTTGTTAGAACTGTCTTTGTTCATATAACCACTTCTCTTTTTGTATAACCATAAACTGGCTACAATCAAACAAACGCCACCCAAAAATATCAAACCACGGGTGGTAAATAAATCTAATAAGTTAGACATAAGCCCGGTGATTGCCCATGCACAGGCTAATACTGCATTAGCTATCCCCATGGCCCAGCCTTGTGATTGCTTATCTACTGAGTCTGAAAACAGTGTGAGCATTCCGGTAAATACCATAATATTTACGCCAGCGATTAAAAATGCTAACACCCATTGTAATGACTCTACTGTTGCAATGGCTACGATGATTTGTCCTATTCCAGTTAATAATCCTGTTGCAATCGCAATTGCTAATATTTTCCAAAATTTTAGCGCTAAAGGAATGCCTATTAATAAACCTACAGCAAATCCTATACCAATCATCCCTTGGACACCACCGAGTAACGCATTACTATACGCATACTCCTGTTCCATTTGTACAATAATATATTGAAAATACAAACTAAAACCCATTTGCATGAGTAGAAAAACAATCGCCAGTGTACGCACTTGTCGATGTTCAAACGCTTCGATGAAAATTTTAAAAGGGCGGGTTAATTGGATAGGTTTGCGCACTGTCACTTGATACGTTTCAGTAAAACCAAATTGTAACCACACAAAAGCGATAACGGACAAGAAAGTTGCAATATAAAAAGGTGTAGCAAAACTAAACCAGGGACTCACTTCAGGATCTGAGGTCACCCCACCAATAAAAGGCCCTAAAATAGTCCCTATACAATAAGATAAAGCAATGACACTCATATTCTTCGCTTTAGTATCCGCAGTACTCAAATCTGCAATCGCCGCTTGCGCAATCGGCTGACTACCCGCCATAATCCCAGAAACTGCCCGGCCTAACATTAATAATGCAATGCTTTGTATTTCAATCGCAATGGCCATAGCAAAAAAACTTAATGCAATCCCACCCATGCAAATCATCAAAATTCGTTTTCGACCATAATTATCCGACAAATCAGCCATAAATGCAGCACCAAAAAACATACATAGTGGATACAACATAAATCCCAAGCCCAGATAAAAATGTCGCAAATTATCTGACGTCCCCATAGCCAATAAAGGACTTTCTGCTGCTGTAAAAATAGTAGTGAGTACCGGGTAGACTAAACCAAAACCCAGCGCATCGATAACAATGGCAAATAAACAGGGTGCAATATTTTTATAAGATATTTTGCCGTTACTCATTTCAATCCTTGGAGGCTTTAAAGCTCATCATAATCATCACTTGGGCTGCCAGAATCAGCAAAGCAATTGTGGCCAGTATCGTAAATTCCGTGACATAGGTGGCACGTTGAATATTCATAAAAATACCTGCTGCTGCAACATGGGCGCCCATATAGGCGATAACGATGGTAAATAATCGGCTAAAAATTGGGCAAATGGGTAATACCATAATGAGTCCAATTAAGCCGATGGATGCCCGAATGGTTCGACAATAGACACACACTTCAAAAATACCTACAGATTCCATGAACTGGGTAATAATAAAAATTAGTATACCGATTAAACCTATCCAGCGTATATTCTTCTGCACGTCAAAATGATGGCATTTTTTGAGTAAATGTTTCATTGCTTAAGTTCCCTTATTTAGTACAGGACTTACGAAAAATACGGCGGTTAGAGTATTTTTTTGCTCATGGCTGTCGCAAAATCGCCAAAAAATACTCTAACCGCCGTATTTTTCGTAAGTCCTGTAGTAAAATAATAGTCGAAAATTTTCAATCTTGTATATATTAGTGATATGAAAAAAGATATATTTCATTTACCCGTGTCAACAGATTCGATACTAGCGATTGAAGCAGTGAATCATTTCCATGGGTAATTATTAAATTCAGGTACACAGAGCTATCGTCAAAAGTTATACTTAAGTGAGAGCTGACTAGCAAAATAGCTTGCTTCATTACAAATGTATTAATAGTAAAAATGAATCTCATTCGCCAACTTCTCAAGCACTGTTAAAAGCATTACAATTAAAAAATTTAGATCTGATATATGCATATGGAGTAGAACGTTTTTCAGAAGATGGTAAATCAATTACTCTTGAACAATTTAAAGAAACACTCAATTTATTATTCTATATCAGTCATGAAACATTTTTTGATGAAGCCACCGATATCCTGGGACACTCTGCAGAGAACAGTACATTTTCATGGTTATTGCTATAATTTACTATGAAGCAACGTTTTAAAATAAATTGTGTCCCCCGCCTCTTCTTGTTTTTCAATAGCATCGGCGCCTAAATGACTAACATTCAGCATATTCTTAGGCAATTCATAAGGACCAAGGTATTGCATTAATAAAAAACCTCGAAAAGCAGGTAAACCCACTTGGGTGACCTCCTGCTTTTTTTTATACGTCACTTCATGAAATAATATTTGATCTGCAAACGTAACACTCATGCCTTCTTGTGTTTTAATAGAGGCAAAATCTTTTTCTTCCTTATAATTTACTAATTCATCATCAGCCTGCATAAATGAAAGCAATCCTTCGCAAGCATCATGTAAAAAATAAATCAGAGAGCAGACAGGAAAAGGACGATAAGAAGTACCATCTGTATGCCAGCTAAGCTTTCTGGATTTGTCCGTAAAAAGTCCATCAACCATATTTAATACAATATCAAATTTTAACTGATGCTTTGCATTTTTTAAGTCTTTTTGCAACACTTTTTCCATATTGTGCAAAACTGCTTGAAAGGCTAATGAAATGACTAAGATCAGTTTTTCATCTTTATCTTGGTAAGATACTTTCCCCCTTCTTCTCACAATACCATCGGGAATAGTAACTTGACCATCAGCACTGACATTCACTGTGGCGTGTGGCATCGGATTGGATGGGTCAAAAACATAAGCATTGCCAAATTCCCAATCTAATGCTGAGAATATATTCATGATGTATGCTTTTAAATGATTAACAATATCTTGTTTAACTGTTGATTGAATAACAAGAGCGTGCTGTTCTTTTTGTTTGCTTGTTAACATTATTCCTACTTCCTTTCTTTATTGTTTATGTAAAACCGGGTCATGTTAACATATGAACAAGACGCTCTCCAGATTCCACAGCGGCTTCAAGCGTTCCAATTTCAGGTAAAACAGTAGTGTGCTCGCCAATAAAGAAAATTTGATCTTGAATGGGATAAAAAATTTCCTTAATGGGCGTATTTTTATAGCTGGTAATTTTTTGAAAGTGATCGCCCGATGCAATTCCATAATTTGAATAAGAACCCTTGGCGTAAGAATCATCAACCCATGATTTAGCAACGCTTGATTCATAGTAATCAAACTGTTTATCCGCAGCCAAAATAGGAGGAGTATTATTCACTTTAATACGATCATTTTGAGCAATTAAAATGGATAAATCTTGGGTAAACGTTTTGGTAAATGCGTTCTTACCATTATCATTAGCAAAATGAATGTTGATAATTTGTTTATCTGCATTTAAAAACCCCACAAGATTATCTGTGAAGATCACAGAATAATCCCTGTTTTGTAATTGAATAGGCGCAAGGATTTTTGCCGTTCTACCGGTTTGAATTTTTTTTATCAGATCTAATTGCTTTTTAGCAATTAGATTATCTGAGAAAGAGATGTCGTGATAAATAGACACTGGGAGTGCTAAAATTAGTTTATCGCATAATTTAATTTCATGATCTTTAAAGGTAAGCGCAACACGATTATTGGCACGCTCTATGTGTGTTAAAATTTTATTTAAATGGAGCCTATCGCCTATATAATCTGCTAATTTTAGAGGTAATAAAGCATTCCCACCTTTAATGGATTGCATCTGTACTGTTTTGTGATGCACAGTACTTTCATTTGTTGGACATCCTCTTTTCATTAAGTTTTTTAACGTATCCAAATTACGGTGGAGTGCCAATAATGCAGGTGGGGATCCTTCATAAGCGGATAATTCAAACTCAAAAAATCTTTTTAATATGGGATCATTAACAAACACGGCATCAAGCACTTCTTGCATAGACTGATAAGGCTTTTCTAATAAAGTAGCATCAATATCTAAGGGGTTTAATAATGATTGAATGTGAAAATATTGAGCACCGTCATAAAACAATGGATCAAAATGAATTTCAAAATCTTCGACAGACAAGTGAAGTTCTTTTATTAATTGATGAATATATTTTGCTTCTCCACCATCTGCAATATTTTGTCCACCCAATTCACCGATGGAATATTGAGCAGTTAAATTCTTAATAAAAACAGATTGCACACGCCCACCCACTCGCGAGCGTGCTTCATACAATTCTACATCTAATCCTTTTTGCATTAAACGATAAGCAGCCGTTAATCCCGCAAGACCGGCACCGATTACAATAATTTTTTCATGTTGAATATTCATAAATTAGGCATATTGTATTGCTTCACTATCCTTCTTCGCAATCAAATTTATTATTTTAGAAACTTCTGGTGAAATATTACCAACAAATCGCTGGATGTTGCGAACAAGTCGCAACACGTCGTGAAGAAATGAGCAAAAATTCCCGGAAGTATTAGAAGTTACTTTGTTATAGCATATCTTGTATTTTTTAAATACTGGTACAAATTGGGTACAAGCCTGTCTCACCAAGAATATTTATTGGTTTAGGTTTGTTAACTATAGCTCTATAGGGTGTTATTTTTATTGAAGATTTCGAAGAGACAGGGATTCGAACCCTGGGAAGTAGAGTATACTTCAACGGTTTTCAAGACCTATATCGCGGATATAATTTTATATATCAATGCCTTTCAACCTCTCTTCCCACTTCAAAACCGCTGAAAGCGCCTTGAAACCAATGGTAATACCACCTCATATAATAACCCGCCTACGCTCGAATATTTTGCGGGAAGAACTGCCGAATTTGATATCACGCTAAACACTATAAAATATAGACTCAGTTTAATTACGAAAGATGAAGCCACGCTACAGTCTTTTATCAATCACTATTACATTGTATTTTCGCCGCTGGGTGCCACAATTATCAATGCACCTCCACTGCATACGACGGGATCTTCGTATACGACGGCAGGATTAAGGTAAAAAGAAAAGAAAAGAAAAGAAAAGAAAAGAAAAGAAAAGAAATCATAGGCATTTATGTTTTAATTTTTCGGTGTCTTGTATTTTTGTAATTTCGGAGATAAGGATCGTCATTTACTAAGTGAACAGCAAATGACGACCCTTGAAAACAGAACAAGAACGTTACATTTACTCGGAAATGTTGCTAACAAGCTCAGGATATTTCCCTTTTTCAAACTTCCAAATGGATGCATCCCAGTTTTCAAAAATTTTATTATTAGGGTCTTGCAGTGCTACTGTATTTACTCCGATAGAAAAATCATCGCCAGAATGATTTTTTTCAACCGTATCCAAATCAAAATAATTCTCAGAACCACTCACACGTTTTGCGCCATGTTTTTCTTTATGGCCTACTACCGCGCGAGCCCTATACTCAGCATCTAATTTCACTCTACCCAAAACAAATACATAGTTCAGCGTGATGGGCTTTGCGTCTTTTATGTTTGTGCCTTCAGCTCGGCCTAACGCCCCTCCTGCATATTCGCAGTCCTCTCTACAATCCTTTGGCTCAAGAATCACGTTAGAGTAACTATTGTCAATGCTAACGGCTTGTCCAGGTTGAACTCTACCAATTAAGCCGCCGGCATGATTGTGTATATCGCTCTTGCCTTGAGCAGAAGAACTCGTAATTTTTATCATACCTTCATGCGTTGCATCATCTCCTGCACGCCCAATCAAACCACCAAAACCACATTCATAGGTATCGAACGCCACGGGGTGAGTCTGATTATCATCACGTATATAGTGATACCCACATGATGCCTTGGGTGTCGACAGTGTATTAATACTTGATTGTTTAATAACAGTATTACCTATAGCCACGCCCAATAAACCACCCACATAAGTATTTTTGTCAATGCTTACATTAGAAAGGTGGACATTGGATAAAGATATATTGATTGCCTGCCCAATAAGTCCACCGGATACGCCCTTTTCAATTTCTACGTTATCAGATGATGTGCTAACAATCTTTAGCGTATTCATAGTGATATCAGAAAGCTCGGCATTCTCAGCTTTTCCAGCAATCACACCACGATCAATCTCAGCATGGGTCTTAATGGTTACATTTTCAAACTTAATATTTTTAACAGCTGGAACTTCTGTATCAGCATTGGAACCAGATATAGTTCTAAATAAACCTACATTTCCCCTATTTGGCTCACTGGCATGATTTTGGA
>Ga0206843_10303_pt1 | contig 11518 bp, 14 predicted proteins | sample Alteio_BWOrgCont_21_FD_152869 | JGI IMG/M metagenome (GOLD analysis project Ga0206843, IMG submission 152869) | Enriched cells from forest soil in Barre Woods Harvard Forest LTER site, Petersham, Massachusetts, United States -... | ecosystem: Environmental > Terrestrial > Soil > Temperate forest >...
AAACGTACTCTATACAGGCATGACAAATTCTGTAGAAAACCGTATCGCCCAGCACACTGCTGATGCTAACGGCGCAAAGAAAACATTTGCAGGCAAATACAATTACATTTACATCCTTTACCTCGAACGCTTCCAATACGTTAACGACGCCATAGCCCGCGAAACAGAAATAAAAGAATGGGACAGGCAAAAAAAGGAACAACTAATAACGTCTGTTAACCCACAATGGGAATTTCTAAATCACACAGTATAGAGTCGCGTTACGCACAGATCCCTCGTACCTCGGGATGACAAGTGGGAGGGAATGACCAGCGAGAGATTGGGTTGAGTGTTTTTTCTTGTTGCGCATAGATTCCTCGTGCCTCGGAATGACAAGCGCGAGGAATGACCAGTGCGAGATTGGGTTGAGCGTTTTTTCTTGTTGCGCATAGATTCCTCGTGCCTCGGAATGACAAGCGCGAGGAGACAAACCACGAGAAGATAATACACAAGGACGTTCGTTATTCACTTTACCCTTTCTCCAATGAATACTTTATGTCATCAGTATGCTCGTGCAGGTAGGTGATGAGCTCGTCGTTGACTTCTATTTTGCGGCTTTGGGATTTTAGACGGACTTCTTTGCCGTCCCAGTCGGCGATGCGGAGGATGACTTCGGTGCTGCCGGGGTGTTTTTTGAAATTGCTCTCCAGGAAGCTGACGAGGGTTTCGTCGACCTTTATGAGGGGCATGGACAGGTATATCTTTTTAGTGAGCGCCTTGCGCACCTCGTCCAGCAGCATAATATTTTGTATCTGGAACTCCATGGTGCCCGGGCGGTATTTGTGCTCGTCGTACACACCTTGTATCATCAGCTTCTGGCCGTTTACCAGGTAGTTGCCGTATTGCACGTAATTCTTTTCCCACATCAGTATCTCGTAGTTGCCGGAATAATCGTTGATGGTGAGCTTGCCGAATTTGCTGCCTTTCTTGGTGGTCATGTGGCCCACATCGGTAATGTAGCCGGCTATGCGGATGTTGCGGCCTTTGTTAGCTTCCAGTTCGCTGATAGGGGTCATACCATAGTTGTCCATCTCGAACTTAAACCCATCGAGCGGGTGTGCGCTGAGGTAGATGCCTACTACTTCTTTCTCACGGTCGAGCAGTTCGGGCAATCCCCATTTGTCGCACTCGGGCATTGCGGGCGGCTTTACCTCCGGCATGGTAGATTCGCCAAAGAGGCTATTGGTAGCCATAGACGAGCTTGCCTGGAACTGGTTGCCGAAGCGTACCAGCCTTTCGAGACCTGTGATGGGATCTGTAGGCGGCGCATAGAAATATTGTGCGCGGTGGAGCTGCGGGAAGCAGTCGAGCGCGCCAGCCAGCACCAGGCTTTCCATTGATTTTTTATTTACGGTGCGTTGGTTCACCCGTTTTATGAAGTCGTATACAGTAAGGTATGGGCCATTGGCCTCACGCTCTGCTACTATGTCTTCCACAGCAGCCTCACCTACCCCTTTTATGGCATTCATGCCAAAGCGTACCACGTTTTCTTTGGCCACGGCAAAGCCTTTGAGGCTTTCATTCACATCAGGCCCAAGCACCTGGAGGCCCATGCGCTGGCACTCCTCCATGTAAAACTTGATCTTGTCAATATTGCCCTGGTTATTGAGCACGGCAGCCATATACTCCGCCGGGTAGTGGGCCTTTAAATATGCGGTCTGGTAGGCAACGAGCGCATAGCAGGTAGAGTGCGATTTATTGAAAGCGTATTGTGCAAATGCTTCCCAGTCGGTCCATATCTTTTGCAGCTTGTCTTCGGGGTGGCCTTTGGCTTTGGCACCTTCCACAAACTGGCCTTTCATCTTATCGAGGACGGCCTTTTGCTTTTTACCCATCGCCTTGCGCAATACGTCGGCGTCGCCCTTGGTAAAGCCGGCAAGGCTTTGGGAAAGCAGCATCACCTGTTCCTGGTATACGGTGATACCGTAGGTATCGCCAAGGTATTCTTCCATGGCCGGCACATCGTAGGTGATGGGCTCCAGGCCATGCTTGCGCTTTATGTAGTTAGGTATATACTCCATAGGCCCCGGACGGTACAGGGCATTCATGGCTATGAGGTCATCAAACTTATCGGGCTTCAGGTTGATGAGGTGCTTCTGCATACCCGCACTTTCGAACTGGAACGTGCCGTTGGTATCGCCTGCCTGGTATAGCTCGTAGGTTTCCTCATCATCGAGCGGAAGGTCGTCGATGTCAATTTCTACACCGTAGTTTCTTTTTATTAGGTTCAGCGCATCCTTGATGATGGTAAGGGTTTTCAATCCCAAAAAGTCCATCTTGATAACGCCTGCATTCTCTATCACATTGCCCTCGTACTGGGTTATGAGCGAGTCTACATCTTTCACCATGAACACCGGCAGCAGGTCGGTAAGATCGCTTGGGGCTATGATGATGCCCGCCGCGTGTATACCTGTATTGCGGACAGAGCCTTCCAGTTTTTCGGCTGAGTGCAGCACCTGGCCATGCAATGTGTCCTGGTTATATATTTCGCGCAGCTTGGTTACAAATTCTATTTCTTCAGCGCCAAGGCCTTCTTTCTGGTCGAGGCTACCCTCTCCTTTCAGGTCGGCATGAAGCAGGCGTTTCAGGTTGATACCCGGACGCTCAGGCACCAGCTTGGCAAGGGCATTGCTTTCGCTTAGTGGCAGGTCGAGCACACGGGCTACGTCCTTGATGCTGCTCTTGGCAGCCATGGTACCGTAGGTAACTATCTGTGCCACCTGATTCTTGCCATACTTCTGCACCACATAGTCTATTACCTTTTGGCGACCTACGTCGTCGAAGTCGGTATCTATATCGGGCATGCTCTTACGATCGGGGTTGAGGAACCTCTCGAACAGCAGCTTATACTTAATGGGGTCGATATTAGTAATACCTATACAATAGGCAACAGCAGAGCCAGCTGCAGAACCACGACCGGGACCTATGAATACACCCATATCGCGGCCTGCCTTAATGAAGTCGCTTACGATAAGGAAGTAACCTGCAAACCCCATGGTGCGTATGGTAAACAGCTCGAACCTAAGGCGTTCATCCACTTCGGCAGTGATCTCTTTATAACGTTCCTTAGCTCCACGCCAGGTAATATCTTCGAGAAAAGCATCCTGGTCGTTATTAAATTCCTTGGGCACTATGAAGTGCGGCAGCAGTATATCCCGCTCCAGCTTGAGAGGCTTTATTTTATCGAGTATCTGGTTGGTATTGTCGAGCGCCTGCGGAACATCACTGAACAACGTAGACATTTCGTCAGTGGTCTTGAAGTAGAAACGATCGCTGGGAAATGCGAAACGGCCCTTTACCTGGGTCTCATCATCATCGCCCATATCTTTCCACTTCTCATCGGCCTGTTTTTTGCCTGTATTGATGCATAGCAGGATGTCGTGCGCGTTAGCATCGCCCTGGTCTACATAGTGGCTATCGTTGCTGGCAATGATGGGCACATTGTATTTCTGGGCAAAGCGCATGAGCACATCGTTCACTTTTATCTGGTCGGCGATGTCGTGACGCTGCAGCTCTATATAGTAGTCTTCGCCAAAGAGGTCAAGCCACCATTTGAATACTTTCTCACCTTCAGCCTCGCCTTTCTTTAATATCGTCCTCGGCACTTCTGCAGCCAGGCAGCAGGTAGTAGCTATAAGACCTTCGTGATACTGCATTACCAGCTCTTTATCTATACGGGGATACTTGCCATACAGGCCCTCCATATAACCGAGGGAGCATAGCTTTACGAGGTTCTTATACCCTATCTCGTTTTTAGCGAGCATCAGCTGGTGGAAGCGTACATCTTTATCATCTTTGGAGAACTGGCGCTTGTGGCGGTTCTCAACAAGATAAAACTCGCAGCCTACAACGGGCTTTACAACAGGTTCTTCGATGTCCTTCCCTTCAGGTGTTTTCCCCACTACTTTCTTCTTCTTCCATGCCTCAGCCACAAAGTCGAATACGCCAAACATATTGCCGTGGTCTGTGATGGCCATGGCAGGCATATTATCGGCACGGGCCTTGTCGTAGAGCTTCGAAATAGAGGAAGCCCCGTCGAGCAGGGAATACTGGGTATGGTTGTGTAAATGGGAGAATTTCACTTTGTCTGAATCACGGATTAAACTGAATAAATGATTGCACAGACAGACTTTTTGTTCTATAAGTGCAAGCTTACAAAGTAACGAAATTATGGGGAGGGATGCGGGTGTAAGTTATCCACAGGAATGGGGGAAAATATGGTTAACATAATAATTAGCAGCATATTTATTATCAATAAAATAAACAAAACGTTAAATGTGGCATATATTTTGCTTTGCATAAAGGAAACACACCCTATATGAAAAACCTGCATAACCTTTTTTCGCTTTGCGTTCTTGCTGCGTGTCTTGTTATGTCCTGCGGAAAAAATTATAACAACTCACCGGCTCCTGCCACTCCTACTTATGCCTCTATAGATGAGGTTTTCTCTAATCTTGCCGTTCAACCCAAAATAGTTACGGTAGATGCCGGAACGGCCAATACTTTTTATGGCAATAGTGGTACCCGGTATATATTCCCGGCAAACTGCTTCCAGACAGCATCCGGAGCCTCGGTTACTGGCAGTGTACAGCTCAGCTCGGCTGAATATGCCGAGAAGGGGGACATGATATTTTCTAAAATGCTCCCGATCAGCGATAATGAGCCGCTTCTGTCCGGCGGTGAGATCGACCTTTCTGCCAGCCAAAACGGGCAGAAGCTTTTTATGAAACCAGGTATGCGTTTACAAGCTAATATGCCTATTGCCGCCAGCGCCGTTCCCGTTACGGGGTTTGTCTTTTTTTCGGGGGTGGCAAATTCGAATAACAACCAGGCAAAAGTCAATTGGGTACCTGCAAACCCACATGGCGGACCCAGTGTGAGCATGGTGACGGGAGATACACTTGGCATTGTTTCTGACAGCCTGAGAGTGTGTAATGCAGATGCATTTATGCACCCTATCCCCAATTACCAGACCTTTACTGTAGCAATTAATGTTATCAATGGCACCTTACCTGCATCTACCCAGGTATTTGCTTACGCACTTTATGATACCTACAAAGGAGTATGGCCCCTTGGGTTCGTTGGAAGTTATGCCAACGGAGTATTTACGGAAAGGCATACACCCAATATATTTATACACTTTGTTGCGTTTGCACTGATAAATGGTAAATTCTATGGAGGCATTAATAGCCTGACCCCGGTAACAAGTGGACGTTACACAATAGATATCGCAGAGGTAGATGCTACGGCCTTTAAGGCACAAGTGAATAAGCTGTGATATCAAAAAAACGTATTGTGAATAAGTAAGCAGAAATGCCGGCTATTAAATGATCACTTCCTGTTTGCAGAAGAATAGTAATTTGTGAGCTTTGCAACTGCTATGACCATACTATATGCGCTGGAATTGCTGGGCACTGCCTTCTTTGCTGCATCAGGCACCATTGTTGCCAATGAGAAATCAAAGCCCGACTGGTTTGGCGCTACCTTTATAGGATTTATTACCGCAATTGGCGGAGGTAGCCTGCGCGATGTGTTGCTGGGCAGCTATCCCCTGTCATGGGTAGCAGACCCTAATCTTATTTATGTGATCATTTTTGGCATTGTGTTTACAAGTATATTTTATAACCCGCTTACCCGGATGCGCAGGACGCTGTTTATTTTTGACAGTATAGGTATTGCCATGTTTACGATATTAGGCACAGAGAAAGCGCTGATGTATCACGTAGCGCCGCCTATTGCTGCTATTATGGGTATGTTTACGGCAGTAATGGGCGGTGTGATGCGAGATGTGCTAACCAATGAAACACCTGTTATTTTTCGCAAGGAGATATATGCTACCGCATGCCTGGCCGGCGCTACCGTATACCTGCTGTTGCTTTATATGCATGTAAACAGGGATGCGGCCATAGCCATCTGCGTTACCATTGTTTTCCTTATCAGGTACGTTGCAGTCAAGTTCAGGCTGTCGTTACCGCACTTTAAGTCAACCATAAAATGATGCGCATGGTAAGACATAAGGCATTTGAAAGATGGTCACTTAATAAAAATTGCACTACCTAACTATTATAAATGCTACTTATTGTTTAGATTCACCAGTCTAAACACACACATAATGGAACAACAAAAAGTAGACATTTATATTGCTACTAACTCAAAATATTTTGAAAGCCACCTGATACCCCAGATCAGCGATATGCTGAGCAGAGCTGATGACTCCAAATTCTTAATGATACAAACTGTAAGCCTTAAGGACCCCACCTCTATGCTACTTATATCTCTGTTTGGCGGGCACTTTGGTATTGACCGTTTTATAATAGGCGATACTGGCCTTGGCGTGGGGAAATTACTTACCTGCGGCGGTTTGGGGATATGGACAATAGTTGACTGGTTCATGATCATGGGGAGAGCCAGGGAACTGAATTATGCTAATCTGCAAAAAATGTTATACTAATACTTAGCAATGCAAAAAAAATGGCTATATCTGCTCATACTTGCCTGTTGTATGACGGGCGGGATTTGGGTTGCCTGCAATAGTATAAACTATGCTTCAGCCAGTTCGCATAACATGGTAAGTGTATGCCTTTTTAAAGCGGCTACGGGACTCCCCTGCCCATCGTGCGGAAGCACAAAGTCTGTAGTTGATATCACAAGGATGCATTTTGCAGATGCGCTATATGCAAATCCTATTGGGTTTATTGTAGCTATACTTCTCGTTATATTACCATTTTGGATAGTAGCAGATCTTGCAACACACAAACAAAGTTTTTATAATTTTTATAATGCAGCAGAACTTATTATCAGAAAGAGGTGGGTGGCTATTTCGCTAATATTGCTGGTAGCGGCGAACTGGGCATGGAACATTTATAAATATACCTCATGAGTATACTTGCAGAATATGCATCTAACGATATGGAACGTGAGAAAGCTTCTAACGGCTATCTTATGTCGTTGCTGGCCGTAATGGTAGGCCTGCCGTTGCCCATTGTCAATTTACTGGCATCGGTCATTTTTTACTTTTCCAATCGCAAGAGTACTTTATTTGTGCGTTGGCATTGTACGCAAACCCTGGTATCGCAACTTACGCTGCTGATTGTAAATGCTATTGGGTTTTCGTGGACCATGTCAATAATATTTGGGGATAATATGCTTTCCAATGAATACATTGGTTATGTTATAACGATTTTCACTTTCAACGTTATAGAATTTATTTTCACGATCAATGCCGCTATAAAGGTGCGGAAAGGCCAGCATGTGGAATGGTGGTTTTGGGGGCCGCTAACAGACCTGATATGCCGCACTTCTGGTCAAAAAACAAAGGAGTAACTGAGCACTATATATTGTTCCCTATGAAAAAGGTTTTCTTTCAGTTTTTAGTCCTTGTTATTCTCTTCCTCACATTGTTTGGGGGGCTAAGTAGTATCGATTTCATGAAATACTGGCACCTGCAAAGCATAAACAGGCGAACAGAAGATAAAATAGGTCAACTGGTTATAGACGGCATTAAAAAAAGTAACAAGGAAATAAATAATGACAGTGTGCAGGTGGTGCTGAATACGATAAAAAGCAGGATCTGTATTGCTAATTCTATCTCGCCAGCTGATATAGCGATACACCTGGTACGCAGCGATGAGGTAAATGCTTTTGCAATTCCAGGCCATCATATCATCATTTATACAGGGCTTATTGATCGTTGCGATAGCGTTTCAGAACTATGCGGAGTAATAGGCCATGAAATGGGGCATATACAGCTTAACCATGTGATGAAAAGGCTGTTAAATGAATTGGGAATAGGATTGCTGGCGGCAGTAGCATCGAACGGTAATTCAGCTGTTATAGGCCAGATAATAAAAATACTGTCCTCCACTGCATTTGCAAGAAAACAAGAAAGCGAGGCTGATAAAATAAGCGTTCGTTACCTGGAGCAAGCGCACATTAACCCGAAAGGATTTGCAAATATTATGCTTAAACTGGCGGATATGCATGCTGGTATTCCAAAGGAAATGGAGTGGATCAGTACTCATCCTGATTCAAAAAAAAGGGCAGATACAATTCTTAGCATAATACATGCCGACCAATCTAATTATACACCTGTCCTAACCGGAAGCGAATGGCTGGTTTTGAAAAATACCGCCAATAGCGGATACTAACCCGTAGAGCCTGCATTCAATTTCATGTCCTGCATGCCCCAGTCTTGTATGATGAGTAGCGCGGGCAGTATAGTTTCGCCATAGGGTGTGATCTTGTATTCCACTTTTAGCGGCGCTCCGTCGTGGGTGATGCGCTCCAGTATTTTGTCTTCTTCCAGTTCCCGCAACTGGTTTACCAACATCTGCTTGCTGATGACAGGCAGCGCCTTTTGCAGGGTGCTGAAGCGGTTCACATTCTTACTGATGGCGTAGATGATCAGGGGCTTCCACTTGCCGCCTATCTTGTTTAAGAAATGAGTGACGGGGCAGTTATTGGGGTTGAAATTTTTGTTCTTCCTGGGGGTGGGCATGGTCTATAATAATGTACTATCAATGTTGTGTTACGCGCTTGTTTTATCTGCCCAAAGATAACACCTTTGTCATCTCAAACATATAACCATGACAGCAGAACAAACAAAGCAATTTATACAAAGCAGCGAATGGGTAAGTATAGTTACCGAACTTCGCCCTTCTAAAGATCGTAAGAATCCGGGTAGTATAATACCTTTCTATTGCTGGCGATCGTTTGTATTTATGCCCGATGATAAATTTATATGCAGTGTTATAAACTATGCTGATGCAGGCGGCAAAGTGCCGCTGGCGAAGATCGTGATCAAAGGGCGTAATGAATGGAAAGGGCCACACCCCGTTGCCGAGGGCGCATACAGTGTGGATTACATAACCGATGAAGCCTACGAGATAACACCACTGCACCAGGGCTTTGCCGATGCCATAAACCAGGCGCCAACACCGGGGTTTAATAAGTGGGAGGTAAATGTAATGCAGGATGTGAAGGGCAAAGCGTTCCCTGCCTTTGGCCTGAAGGATGAAATATACGTAGACTACGATCTCATCTATATCGTAAATGATCTGCTGTTTATGGGGAGCAAGCACGTAGATGGCCGCGCATTTGATACGCCGGAGAACAGGCCTACCAACCTGCAGATACCGTTAATGAAAAAGAAGTAAAACGACTGGCGTCGGCGATGATGTTTCTGATTATGGCATTAAGTATATTTGCCATAATGGAAACTACCCGCACCATGTCCGATAAAGGCCCATCCCTCCTAATTCACCTGCGCGATATGATGGCGCTACCTTTTGTTGTAACCGTGGTTATCCCCTACCTGTTATACAGTGCGGGAATACCGCTGTTTAAAGAACAGCCTATGGCGGCTAAGATAGCAGGCGCATTACTCTTTAGTTTTGGCCTGCCGCTGCAGTTGTACACTACTTACCTGTTTAAAGTATTTGGCAAAGGAACACTTGCACCGTGGCAGCCTACGCAAAAGCTGGTAATACGCGGGCCATACCGCTACTGCAGAAACCCGATGATAACCGGGGTAGTAGCGATATTGCTGGGTGAGGCGCTGTTTCTGAATGCGAGGGGAATATTTATCTGGGGGATAATGTTCTCACTTGTAAACACGGCTTTCTTTATTTTTAAAGAAGAGCCAGATATGCTTGCACGCTTTGGCGAGCCGTACGCAGCCTACAAAAAAAAGGTACCCCGCTGGATACCTAACTTAAAACCATATAAAGAAGCGTAGCGCTGCGCATCATTTCTACTGCTTTACTCTCCGAAAAAAAACAACACCGGCAACTATTAATAACAGACTCTACAATGTTACTAAGTTACCGGTGTGTTTCTGCACTCATGCTCTTTAAAGTAGCAACTGCTTACTTAAACGTGCCGCCCATAAGGCAGTATGCACTTACAGTTACTACGGGGCCCATTAATGCTGCTACAAAGCATGCCATAACGGGATTGTTGTAATAGAAATTCTTTACTTTGCGCGCCATGATCTGTTCTTGTTTTTATAACCTTGTTAATAATTGGAATGGTGATAGTTTTTTAATGTTGCCGGCATCCTTTTGCTTCCGTACAGCTAGCTCATTCTTTTTCACTGCTGTTATATCAACATACGGATAACCGTATAAACAACTCCTGCAAAAAAAGCCAGGGGAGCTAACAGGTAAAGAATGCCGATTAAAGAACTTGTTTTTTCTTCCATTTTTAGAGCTTTAATAAGGGTTATTGATTACGACACTAAAGTAGGAAGTACTTTTTTGCCGTTTATATAATTGGGGTAAGTGTGCTTTATTTCGGGGAGTTTTTGATTTATCAACAGTATATCAACATGCCCTTTGAACACGGATATATAAAGGCTATAAAGCAGCAATGAAGTCGAAATCCGCTACTGTGGCTACATACAGGGCAGCATTAGAATGCCGGCGCGATATTTGCCGGTAGCGATTATTTTACTGATAGTTTAAAAGCAGCCTAGGATAATACAAATGCTTCCTTCAGCTCGCCTTGTGAAGTTAGCTGAATAGACCTGTGCGACCAGGAATACTGTATGATGTCGAGGCTTCTCAACACATTTAAGTAAAAGTCTAAATTGCTCAATGGAATTTTGGCGATCTCAGAGATCACCTGGAAGCAATCGCGCTCGTGATATTCATCCTGGTGAAAGCAGTAATACCTGGCTGCGAGAAATACGTCGTTAAATTTATTCACCAGGCCTGCTATTATTTTGTGAAGCTTAATTTCTACTGCAAAATTACTGCGGGGTTGGTCATTGTTCATTTACACCGCTCTGTTAATAACTACTCTATGACAATTTGCCCATTATAAAGCTGTCTAAATAATGTGCCTTTAATACCTGAGTAATCTGCCATAATTCAATGAAATTCCTTTGTCTAAACGCCTATTTAAGACACAAAAATCACATAGCAATCAACTCTCAAATCAATAACAAATCATTACCATTAACAAGCGAATAAGATATTAAACATACTGTTACCCTTTGTGTTACAGACATAGTAGACCACGCACATTTCGGCAAGTTCTTCTGTTCTCACGTTTCTGATTGCACGCACCTGCCAGATGTAAGGTCTATGAGCGCACTGGAAATACTGCTGCAACTCTGCCTGTTCCACAACGACTACCTGGGCTCCATTACCAGCTGTAGCGGTGCGGCAAGAAATTCTGCATCTGAAGAAGAAACTACCTCTATGGTGCTTATGGAAGATGGCCTGGTAATGAACACATTCCCTAACCCATTCAGCGATGCATTATCTGTGCAGGTAGACGGTAACGCTACTGAGTTCGCAGATATTACTGTGTACGACGTTGCCGGCAGGATCGTTGATCACAAAGAGCATCAGCCAACAGGAACAACCATTACTGTAGGTCAGCAACTGGCAAACGGCATGTACATTCTTGAAGCTAAAAAAGGCCCGCTTTCAAAAAGAGTTAAAGTGTCAAAAACAAAATAGCCAGCCCTTAT
>Ga0206843_10305_pt1 | contig 11398 bp, 14 predicted proteins | sample Alteio_BWOrgCont_21_FD_152869 | JGI IMG/M metagenome (GOLD analysis project Ga0206843, IMG submission 152869) | Enriched cells from forest soil in Barre Woods Harvard Forest LTER site, Petersham, Massachusetts, United States -... | ecosystem: Environmental > Terrestrial > Soil > Temperate forest >...
CAACCCAAGCTATAAAAAGAAAAGCAACCATTTCTGATTGCTTTCTATCGTATCGCAATTCGCGATATTATTGCATTAAAAGTTATTTTTCATTAGCTTTTTCATTCAACTCTTTAAAGGCAAGTATAACTTCTTTAACATGAGGGTTACTTTTATTAATAAGCAAAGAGCTTAAAATTTCTACATCTTCTATAACAGCTATTCCATCTTCTTTAATGATTGTACCATCACTATATTTCCAAAACCAAAAATCGAATTTTCTTTTTCGAGCGAGCTGTCTATCATCTATGCTATCACAAACATAAATAATCACATTTTCAATCTTTGCAAAAAATAATTTTAGAACCTGTACAACTGTAAGCCCAATTCTTTCGTCGGTTACAATAAATTCAGCATTAGTTTCTATGATATCAATATTAAATGTATAAATACTATTGTTGTAAGAAAGGTATTCGTTAAAAACACTTCCATAATCAAGAAAATAGATTTTGTATTTTACTTCTTGGTCGGTAACAAACTCGTAACTAAGTTCGTCAGTTTCAGATAGTGCGTATGGGCTTAACAAATTTGTATTTGTTTTTTAAATCAGAAAGTTTACCGCCCTTTTGCAAATGTTCGTGTATAGCTTTCTTATCATCCAACATTTTTTTCAAAATGGATGCCCCTTTAGAATTTAAAGCGTTTGATATGTTTCTATTTTCAGTCATTTACTATACAAAGATACAAAATTTACAGATTTATTTAACGAAATATCTTTTTAATTCATTTTGCATCTAAATGACTTAAATGATTAACTTTGCAATAGTAAAATCGTTCTTTAAAACCCTGCTGAAACATAACATTCTTAACCAATGTAAATGAGACCGATAGGGTAAATTATTGTTTTTACTGCGCTTAACTATTTGATAATTAGTACTAAGTTAATAAGGGTTGGCATAACACCACCCCGACACAAAATAGAAGGTTTTAGACTGAAAAGTTTAAAGCCTTTTTTTGTTTTTTAGGCTTTTTTAGGAAATTCACCTGCAAATTACCTGCAAATTTTATTTTTAAGGTAAAAGCTACAATCAACAGTAGCTATGATAGGATTAAAGCTAATTCCTGACAAAAGGAGGCTAAAAAAAGACAACACTTATCCACTAATCTTTAGAATTAACTATAAAGGAGAAACAAGGGATATTAGTGTTGTGGGCCAAGACCCACAGTGAAATCAGTACAAGAACTAAAATTACCAGTATTATCACCTAATAATACTGATACAGTACTTTTATTTCCATTGGCTACAGCCAAATCAATTTTTGTATCTCCATCATAATCAGCACTTGTTAAGGAAAAAGCATTGGCTGTAACAGAAAAACTTGAGACTGAGCCAAAAGACCCCGTTCCTGTACCTAACAGTACTGAAACATTATTATATCCTGCACTTGCTGCTGCTAAATCAGTAAAACTATCACCATTAAAATCAGCACTGATTATTTGATATGGACCCGTATTAGGTAGAAAACACTACATTATCAAACAGCATTTCGGTATCGCCAAACCCAAGCACAGGGCAATTTAATTTTGCGGTTAACGTACCAAAAACAACTGATTTAAACTTTACCGTAGTTAACACCTTAGGACAAATTGTATTTAGTAAAACCGAATTAAATGTAAGTAACAGTGTTATTACATACGATTTATCATCGTTAAACAAGGGGCTATATTTTGTAAATATAATAGATGCTGCTAATAATAAAACAGTGAAGAAAATAATGATTGAGTAGGTTTTAACTTTACCATACTTTGTATTAAGCAAAAAAAGCCTTTTGGGAAACCGAGAGGCTTTTTTGTTTTACGTGTACTTAATTTATTTATTGCACGGTTAATGCATTACCTGCCATGGTAATGCCACCTGTTCTTGTTAAGCCTCTTCCTTCTAGACTTGCACCCGTATTAAATGTAATTGACTGCATGGCTAAAACCGTACCCTTCATAACAGATGTAGTGCCAAAGGTAGCCGAACTGCCTACTTGCCAAAAAATATTAGCAGCTAAAGCACCACCGCTAAGTATAACCTTACGACCCGATGTCGTAGTAAGCGTAGATGCTATTTGAATAATAAAAACAGCATTTGCATTTCCTTTTGCATCAAACGTAAGGTCGCCCGATGATATGGCTAATGAAGATGTTGATTTATAAAGCCCCGGAGTAAGTGTAAGCCCACCTATGTTACCCGATAAAGTTACTATATCTGTACTCGTTCTTCCAACAGCATCATTATACGCAGCGGTTAAATCAATTTTAGCCTGATTTGCAATTGCATCATTAATGTGTTGCGTACCGCTTAAAACACCGGGCGGAAACCCACCTATTGAAGTACCCGGACTTAAACCAATATCGCCGGTAATGGTTGTTGCACCTGTATTGCTAATTGCCGAACCGGCAATAATGGCAAAGCTATACGTGCTTGCTAACGCTACAGCATTTTGTGTAGTTGTTTGTGTAGGAATTACAACAGGGTTTGTTGATGAGCCTGAAGGCACAGCCGTTGATGATGATGTTGTTGTATTTTTTTTACAAGCTACAATTAAAACAAGAGATGCTATAGCAAAACTTGTTACTATTTTATTTTTTACCATGGTTTTTTGCTGATGAAATAAATCTGAATACATTTTCAGACGCTACAAAGGTTACTTACTTGTGGTAAATAGGTGTTACACAATAAGTGAAACGAGTTGCATAATTTACATGCGCAAAATTACAGGTAGGATTTTATTTAGTAAAGCAGATAAATACATAAAAAAATCTTACGGGATTTTTGTACGTAAATCAAAACCTATACCTAAATTAAGATAACACTTTGTTGCAATTCTGAATATTTTAGTTAAAACCAAGTTTTAGTAGTAACACTATATACTAAAACTTATATTTTGCGCCAAAGGTTATGTAGCGCGTGGTATAAACAAATGCATTAACATCAAGGATTTTTAAAACCTGAAAACCTAAACGTGCTTGGGTAGTAAGGTAAAAATGACTAATTGTTTTTTTATCGTTTTTACCCAAACGAACATTAAAACCAAATGGTATATAAAGCTGATACAGCACCGAGTTTTTTATTTTAACCACGCCGCCGTCTTTTATGCTATCGGTTTTGTTAGTTAGGTTATAGTTACCATCTATTTGATAACTGTTGACGCTGTTTGCTGTGAGGTTAATGCCAGTTTGTTGATACTGCTCATAACTAATTTGAGATAGTACCGAAAAGTTGGTAGTAAAACCTATACCTGCAAAAACTGAAATTAATTTTTTTTCATTGGTACTAAATAGCTGTTGCACATCTATGCCCACGTTGGTTGATTTGTAACTTACGTTAGCGCTATTAAGTGTTACATTATCATAATAAGCCGTGGGATAATAATTTGAACCTTGTTTTTGATACAGGGTATCTAAGCGAGTAGCATTTATGTTGCCATACATGGCATAGTAGCTATTTAATGTAATTACAGTAATGCCTACATTGGTTTGGCTGTGTATGGCATATCTGTTTTTCTTTTTACTATAATTATCAAAACTTAAATAAACACCAAACATGGTGCTGTTGGTACTGCTGTTATAGTTGCCTGTCCATTGCGTGTAATTGTAAAATGGTTTGTTTGCGAAGGCAGGCCACATACTTAACAGCATTTGTTTTGATGTGTAGGTTTGATTTTTATTACCGTTAATGTAATTGAGATTGTTTCTGCTACCACCACCCATCGTAGAAATGCCTGATAGTTTAAATAGCGGATGTTTTTGCGTTGTGCTATCCTGCGCGTAGATAAATGTACAAAGCAGTAAATAAATAAAACAGGTAAAAAACTTAATTTGCATAATAGGTAAACTAACGTTTAAATATTTTTATTATTGTTTTATGTAAATTGGTTTGTTTAACACAACCGTATTTTTGTTAAAACCGACCGCTCGTCAAAAAAACACCACCGTTTAAAAAGTAAACTACTTTTTGCTGTTTTGCCGCTTTATACTTGTGTTATTATTAACCCTTAAAAATTAAAACCATGTTTAAAAAATCGAAAAAGGAAGCAACAGCAATTAAAAATGCAAAAGTAGAAAAGCTAAGTACAAAACAGTTAAGTAATGTAGTTGGTGGTGATGGCGGTAAAACCATTTCTGATGGTGCAGCAAAAGGTCAGGCTACAGAATTAAAATAATTAACCCTTAAAACTTAAAACTATGTTTAAAAAATTGAAAAAAGAAAAAGAAGTAAAAGTAACTACAAATGCTCACGTTGAAAAACTAAACGCTAAGGAATTAGGTAATATAGTTGGCGGTGGTGACGGTGGTAATAATACTTCACCAATTGCTCCGGAACCAAGAATTAATTACAACGCATCAAAATCTAACACGGGTAATTAAACTAAAAAAGCCTTTTGGGTAACCAAGAGGCTTTTTTTACCTACACAATAAAATTAATTAGAGCTCGTTGCATATTATATAAACCCTTAAAACTTAAAACTATGTTTAAAAAATTGAAAAAAGAAAGGCAAGCAAAAGCTACTAAAAATGTAAAAGTTGAAAAACTAAACACTAAAGAATTAAATAACACAGTTGGAGGTAGTCAAGTTACTTTTCCACCTTTAGATGGGGCGTCACATGATGGAGCTAAAATATAAGACTACGGAATTAAAATAATTAACCTTTAAAAAATAAAATTATGTTTAAAAAATTGTTTAAATCAAAAAAAGAAAAAGAAGTAAAAGCAACTACAAACGCTAACGTTGAAAAACTAAACACTAAGGAATTAAATAATGTAGTTGGTGGTGGTTTTGGTAGTTATGTAAGTATAAAAGGCACTAAACAAGGTTAAAATAATAATAAACTAAAAAAGCCTTTTGGGCAACCAAAAGGCTTTTTTTAACCTATACAATAAAATTAATTGTGGCTCGTTGTATAATATATAAACCCTTTAAAAAATAAAATCATGTTTAAAAAATTGTTTAAATCAAAAAAAGAAAAAGAAGTAAAAGCAACTACAAACACTAAAGTTGAAAAAGTAAGTAAAGCTGCTTTAAAAAATGTAACTGGCGGTGCTAGTCCTACTAACAATAGACAAAATTTACCAGGTTAAACACTCACTCAATATTTCATTGCATAATATACAAACCCTTAAAAAAATAAAACCATGTTTAAAAAACTGCTTAAATCAAACAAAGAAAAAGATGTAAAATCTTTTAAAAGCGCTAAAATTGAAAAATTAAACCCTAAAGAATTGGGCAATGTAACTGGTGGCGACGATAGCACCATCGATGCTTCGAGTGGCATGGCAACAGGTAAAAGAATGCACCAACCTGTTTAATTTTAAACCGTTTCAAAAATTTAATTAAAAAGCCTTATAGTTTTTTTCTATAAGGCTTTTTTATGCTTTAAAATTGAATAGTAAATATACGCCAAAAGTTGTGCGAAAAAAAGCCGCTCTCTATTAAGGGAGCGGCTTTTAAGTGGTACATAAAATTACAACTTATTGTTTAATAAATTTTGTTTGGTATACCTGGTTGTTATTTTTTAGAACCCGTACTTGATAAACGCCTTCGGTAAGTGAGTTTAAATTTATTTGTTGCAAATTATTTTGCATTTGTTGCGTATAAACTTTTTGCCCAATAACACTATAAATTTCTACTCTTGCGTTTTCATACTCGTTCATTTGCAAATTAAGTACACCGCTACTTGGGTTAGGATAAACCGATACCTGATAATTATTGCCTGCTACTTGTTTTATGCCCGAGGGAGATGCGCATACATTAATGTTTGTCGAATCTAAACAATAATTATTATTGGTGCTTTGAGGATGCGCAGGTGTAATGGTTGCGGTTAAAATAGTTACCATGCCAAAGTTTGGTATATCTACATAAATAAAGTAACTACCTGTATCTACACCTGTAAATGTATAAGCTCCGCTACTGTCGGGCGAGGTTTCGCGTGCACAGCCTCCGCCCGGGTTTCTACCAAGTTTAACATCAATGCCTTTTAATGGTGCGCCCATAACACTATTATGTCCGTTACCCAAACGTTGCCCAAAGGTGGCACCGGCTGTTATTGTTCCGCTAATAATGCCAGACCCATGCGAAGCCGGTATTTCTACAATGGTAATGTTATGCCCTGCATCGTTTCCGTTATTGCAACCTGTGTGTATAATAGCCGTAGCCGAATCCCAACGGTAAGCAGGGTTTAACCTTGTGCTATAATAGGTTGGTATAGAGCCGTGATAATAATTTGTATCGGCTACTGCTTTTAAATAATAGTTGCCCAACGCAAGCTGACTAAAACTATACGTACCAGATGAGCTGATGGTTGCCGATTTTGTGTTTAGTAAAAGTCCGCTAGTGTCAATAGTTGTTGTGCCGGTTATTTGTGGATATAAATATACCACACCGCCATGGTTTATTAAATTAGTTGCTCCAACGGTAGTTGTATCGTAAATGGTTCCACTTAAATCGTCGTACATGTTAACAATTACATTAACAACTGCTAAAGCTGTACAATTGTTTGCATCGGTGCCTGTAACGGTGTAAAAAGTTGTAGTAGCCGGACTAACACTTACAGAAGTTCCTGTTAATGCACCGGGTTCCCAAGTATAAGTTGATGCGCCGGTTGCTGTTAATGTGCTGGGGCTTGTAGTACAAACAACAGTTGGGCTTGCCACCGCAGTTATAGTTGGTGATGATGATGATGCAACGTTGCTTGTTGCAGTTGCAACACAACCGTTAACATCTGTTGCGCTTAATGTGTATGTGCCTACAGTAAGATTTGATACATTTTGTGTTGTTAAAGCACCTGGAAACCACGCATACACATAGGATGGTGTACCACCTGTAACATTGGCAGTAAGGGCTCCGTTTGCCAAGCCGCAAGTTGTTGCTGTGGAGGTTATAGCTGCAAGCATTGCGGTAGGTTGGCTAATGGTTACTGTTTGTGTTACATAACAACCACTACCATCGGTTACAGTAAGGCTATAATTATTTGCCGATAAGTTTATTGCCATATTAGTAGTGCCTCCTATTGGCAACCAAGAATATGTATATACACCATTACCACCTGTTGGTGTAGCCGTAGCCGAACCGGTAGCACCACCATTACAACGTACATTTGTTATAGTCACATTAGGGTTTATAATCGTGGGCGATGAAATTGTAAAGGTTTGAACTGCTGTGCAACCATAAGCCGCAGTTACGGTTACAGTTTGCACACCTGCACATATATTGGTACCGTTTGAAGTGTATGAAGGAGTAAAAGTACCCGATGTAGCTGATACCGAAATTGGACCACCACCACCAATATTAAAAACTGCTTGCCCATCACACCCATTAAAACAACTGGTAGATGTGGTAGATGTTAAGGCTACAGTAGGTACTGGGTTTATAGTTAATTGGGGCGACTCGCCGCTATATGATAGAGATACGCAACCATTTAAATCGGTACCAACAACGCTATAAGTTGCAAATGAGGCAGTAGGTGTTGCAACAACAGTTGCGCCCGAAGTAGTATTTAATATAGGTGCGGGCGACCATGTATAACTCACCGCACCACTTGCTGTTAAGGTAGAAGTAGTGTTAGCACAAATTACACTTGGGCTTGCCACCGGGTTTAAAACAGGTAAGGCGTTTACGTTTACACTATATGTGGCTGTGGCTGTGCAACCGGTAGCAGTGGCAGTGCCTGTAGCAGTATAGGTTGTTGCAGTCGATGGGCTTACACTAGCTGTATTTGTTGTTACGCTGCCTGCGTTCGAGCTCCAAGTGTAGGTGTTTGCTCCGCCACCTGCAGTTAAAGTTGTTGGGCTGCCTGAACAAACAATAGTTGAACCACTAATAGATACATTAGGTAAATTGTTTACAGTTACGGTTGTAGTTGCTGAAGTAGATGGGCAACCATATGACCCTAAAACCGTGGCTGTGTAAGTAGTTGTACTTGTGGGTAAGTCAACATTAGGGTTAGGGATTGTATCATTATTTAAAAAAGTTTGAGGAGCCCAAGTAATGCCGGTGGTGGCACCAGCTAAATTTAAGGTTCCCGAATTTCCAAGACAAACACTTATAGCTGTTGCTGATGGCATGGCAGCAGTTCTGTTTACTATAAAATAGCAAGTAGCAGTTGCGCTAGCAGTGTTAACTACGGTACAGGTTACTGTAAAGGTGGTGCCACTTGAATAGTTTATAGTAGTGCTTGCAGATGTTGGCGACGTAACCGTTGCGCCTGCTGTAACCGACCAGCTATACGAAGAAATTGTGCCTCCGGTAGCAGTAGCATCAATAGGCTGGGATGAACAACTTGGTGTAATAAAAATAGTGCTACTACACGAAACGGTAGTGCCACCTACAGTTATAGTAATCGTGGGTGTTTGTGCTAAACCGGTAAACATTAAAGCAAGTATAAAACCCGCGGCGAGAAAGTATTTTTTTATCATATTTTTAATTAGTTTGTATAAAGATAATATTATTTGTGAAATTGCTGTGCAGTAACAAAACTATTTTACAATAACCAAGCATTTGTTTGTTACGCCGGCACTACTTGTTATACTAACATTATACACACCTGCATTTAAATAGCCTGCATCTATAATTGCTTTACTATTTATAGCTTGGGTTAAAACAAGTTTGCCGTTTACATCAAATATAGAAATGGTTTGTTTTTCTGAATTTGAAACCTCAACAGTAAAATTATTTTGTGCCGGGTTGGGATATATTGTAATGGTTGGGTTTTGCGTGTTGAATTTTGTTATACCTGTGGTTTTGTTATCGTATATATAGCAAATATCTGTTGTGCCACCCGGATGAATTTCGTGGTAAATTACTTTTATAGAGTCGGGAGTTATAATACCACTGCCACTAAATGTTAGTGTGTTACCAGCTCCGGTATAAGATACTTGTTCTAAATGCAACGAATCGTTTGTGCAATTTATATCAGCAATAATAGTATCGTAAGCGTTAAAAGCATTGCCCGTACATATAAAATTCGAAATTAAAATTTTGGTACTTGTAATTTGCGTTATGGTTGCTACACAATGTGCCGCAGTGTCTGAACCGCAAGGTCGGGCTCGGTATGTGCCTATGTAATTTACCACGCATTGTGCCGTGCAATTAACGGCGAGTACGGTTACAAAAATTAGAGATAATAAATTTTTCATAAAAAATATTTAGGCGCAATATAACTAAAAAGCCCCGCACGCAGCGAGGCTTTTTTTGTACCCCGTTATTCCATCTGATAAATCTATTTCAATATTTGCTCACATTTCGTTAAAAAACTGTTGGCATCTTTAAAAAAATAAAGCTCTAAGTTTTTTAATTTTACAGCATGAAGCAGTATCACGATTTAATGAAGCATGTGCTTGAGCACGGTGCAAGCAAAACCGATAGAACGGGTACAGGTACCGTAAGTGTTTTTGGCTACCAAATGCGTTTTAATTTACAAGATGGTTTTCCGTTGCTAACCACCAAAAAGCTACATACAAAATCAATTATACACGAGTTGCTTTGGTTTTTAAAAGGAGACACCAACATTAAATATTTAAAAGATAACGGCGTTAGCATTTGGGACGATTGGGCTGATGCCCAAGGCAACCTCGGACCCGTTTACGGTTACCAATGGCGCAACTGGCCCACACCCGATGGTCGCCATATCGACCAAATTACGCAGGTGGTTGATATGATTAAAAAAAATCCAGACTCGCGCCGCATGATTGTTAGTGCCTGGAACGTGGGTGAAATTGATAAAATGAAACTTCCGCCATGCCATGCATTTTTTCAGTTTTATGTAGCCGATGGTAAATTAAGTTGTCAACTTTACCAGCGCAGTGCCGATATATTTTTGGGCGTACCCTTCAATATTGCGTCGTATGCTTTGCTTACTATGATGGTAGCGCAGGCTTGCAATTTGCAGGTAGGTGATTTTGTGCACACCCTGGGCGATGCACATTTATATTCCAATCATATCGAGCAAGCTAATTTACAACTATCGCGCGAGTGTCGTAAACTCCCTACCATGAAAATTAACCCAGCCATAAAAAATATTTTTGATTTTAAATTTGAAGATTTTGCCCTCGAAGGTTACGACCCACACCCACATATTAAAGCCGCGGTAGCTGTTTAATGTACTGCTGTTTTTTTTGAGAAAAATATATAGTGTAAAGCCAATTTAAAAAGCGTGCCCAAGTGAGAAGAAAAACTGGTGGTCTTCTTGCGACACGGCATAATCAAAACGTAGAATGGTGTTTACATTCCAGGCAATGCGTAAGCCAAGCCCTTCCGAGTAACGAAGGTTTTCGGTGTGGTTTAAACGACTAAGGTCATCCCACACACCACCTGCATCGAAAAAAGGCACAGCACTAAATGCTAAGTGTTGTTTAAAAATATTGCATTGCACAAAACGCCACCTCAACTCAAAATTACTAAAACCCATAACACGCGCTAAAAAACGACTTTGCTTATAACCACGCAGGGTTGTGCCACCACCAAGTCCTTCTATGCTTCCTTCCGAACTCCACTCATCCTGATATTCGTAAAAAGGTGCGTCGCCTTGTGTGTAGCCCATAGCAACCCTGCCTGCAAAAGTTAGGCGTTTAAAAATTTTAGGCAAAATGGGCATGTATAAATTATAATGAAAAAATGTTTTGTTGAAATTATATTGTGAACCCAATGCCATTAACGATAACTCATTGGTAAGTTCGGCAAAGGAACCTTTGCTGGGGTCGGTTTCTAAATCTCGCGTGTCGTAAATTAAACCTACCTGCGCAAAAGATACTATGTTGTTGCCATCGCCTTTTATTTTATGTGCGGTTGCATCTTTTCCTAATAACGAACTATCGTTTAGCGGTGTTGAAATATCTACACTGCCAATTTCGTAACCTATGAGTGCACGTAGGCGACCTTCGTAAAAAGAACGTTCCATGCTTATGTTTAGCACGGCTTCTTTTTTGGTGTAGGTATTGTAATAAAATTTATTACCTACTAAGTTTTTTTGGTAATCGCTATACGAGGCGTTGTTTACCAATGGGTTTGTGGGGTTGTTGTTGGTGTAATAGCTAAGAGGCTTTAACGAGTTTTCGTTTATACCAAAATATAACAAATTGGGGTTAACCTCGTAAGCAGCTTCGGCACGCAAACGCCATTTGGTACTAAAAATGTAAGGTATATCTAAACCTAATTTAATTTCTTGCTGCGATTTTGTGGTAACAAATACAGCCACGTTTAACTCAGCACGGTAAGGCGTGTACTCAAAAAATGGGTCGTTTTTTTTGCCGTTAAAAAAAACAGAGCCCTCTGCACCTGCACCTAAACCATTAACTGGGTCGGAGCTTAAATCGGGAACACCAGTAACATAAATGCCTTCTTTTTTTTCGGACAGTTCATCATCGGGCAAGCGTTTT
>Ga0206843_10307_pt1 | contig 11379 bp, 12 predicted proteins | sample Alteio_BWOrgCont_21_FD_152869 | JGI IMG/M metagenome (GOLD analysis project Ga0206843, IMG submission 152869) | Enriched cells from forest soil in Barre Woods Harvard Forest LTER site, Petersham, Massachusetts, United States -... | ecosystem: Environmental > Terrestrial > Soil > Temperate forest >...
AGCCAGCTGAGCTAATCCCCCAATGAGAAATAAGAACGTGCAAATGTAGTTTTTAAATGGTCTTCTTTTTATAAATCTCGGATTTCATTAAACCCATTTTATTAAAAAGATGTACAAATGAAGTACCTAATACACCTAAACCGTATTTTGTACTACGACTAAAATTAATAGACGAAGCATCATCAAAATACTTGGTAGGGCAGGTAATTTCGGCTATTTCAAAACCAGCATAAAACACCTGTGATAGCATTTGATTGTCGAAAACAAAATCATCACTATTAGCGTGGTAATTAATTGTTTTTAAAATTTCGGCATTAAATGCACGGTAACCGGTGTGATATTCGGATAATTTTTGATTGATTAAAATATTTTGCGAAAGGGTAAGGCAACGGTTAAAAATGTACTTATACATAGGCATACCACCTTTAAGGGCACCTTTACCTAAAATACGCGAGCCAAGCACAGCTGGATATAAATCCTGTGCCATTAAGTATGCCATTGATGGAATTAGCATAGGGGTATATTGGTAATCAGGGTGTAGCATAATAACAATATCGGCACCAAGTGCAAGCGCTTTGTCATAGCAGGTTTTTTGATTACCTCCATAGCCTTTGTTTTGTTCGTGGCGAATGATGTGTTTTATGCCAATTTCTTTACCTACTTCGCTGGTATTATCTTTACTATGGTCATCAACCAATACAACTTCATCTACAATATCGAAAGGAATTTCATCGTAGGTACGTTTTAGTGTTTTGGCAGCATTATATGCCGGTAGCACAACAACTATTTTTTTTCCGTTAATCATACATATTAAGTAAGGGTGCAAATATAAAAAAATATGTTTAATTGCGTTAGGGATTATAGCAGGCTGCCATGCAGCGCGTAAAGCCTGGGTACCGTAATTGGCAAAACGCCCTATTTAATTTTTTTAAAAACAGCGTATAATGATAACTTTGTTGTGTTAATGGGTATAAAAACACTGCATATTTATTTAATTAAAAAGTTTATTCCACCTTTTATGGCTACGCTTTTTATTGGCATGTTTATTTTTTTTATGATTTTTTTGTTTACCTACATTGATGAAATTATAGGAAAAGGGGTTGATAATGTTACCCTTACAAAAATGTTTGGCTACATGTTTATTACGTTTTTATCTCCTTCTATGCCCTTGGCTGTACTGCTTTCATCTATTATGACGTTTGGAAATTTAGGCGAAAATTATGAGTTGGCTTCCATGAAATCTGCGGGCTTGTCTTTACTGTCAATTATGCGTCCGATATTGGTATTTGTTTTTGGCTTAGCCTTTTTTTGTTTTCTGTTTAGCAATTACACCCTACCCTATATACATTTAAAAGCCGGACGATTGCTGTATGATGTACGTAGTTCTAAACCGGCGGTTAACATAAAAGAGAGCATGTTTTACAACGGCATAGAAGGTTATAGCATTCGTATTGGGAAAAAAGATAACGATGGCGTAACTATACATAATGTTGTTATTTACGACCACAGTGCCGGAAGGGGAAACGTTACACAGATGTATGCTAAAGATGGGCAAATATTTATGTCGCCAAATAAAAAATTTTTAAGCATTAAACTTTTTAATGGCACGCGTTACGAGCAACCTTTAAAGGATGCCCGTGAAGAAAAAACTCGTCCTAACATGATAATGCATTTTAAAGAACAAGAAGTTAATATTGATTTGAGTAAGGTTAAAATGCAGCAAACCGACGAAAATTTGTTTAAAAATAACGCTGAGATGATGAACGTGCGTTTACTTAGCCAATATACAGATACATCGGCTAAGTATCGTTTTCAAACCTATGCGCAAACATATAATCAGTTTCATAACGCATATTATTTTCAGAAAAGTTTAGCGCAGTGTAAACTGAACGACTCATTACACAACAAACAAATTATTTCGATTGATACATATTTAGCAAAACTGGGTGCTCCACAGAGAAAAAGTTTAATAGAAAACGCTTTAAATATGGCGCGTAGTGCCGATTCGTTTCTTGAATCGAAAGTAAAAGAAGAAGAAAACCAAATTATGGAACAAGCCAAACTTTCGACCGAATGGCACAAAAAATTTACCGTTTCGTTTGTTTGTATTATTTTATTTTTTGTGGGTGCTCCGCTTGGGGCCATTGTGCGTAAAGGAGGTTTTGGTATGCCGGTGGTTATATCTATATTTTTGTTTATCACCTATTATGTGATTTCGATTACTTGCGAAAAAATGGTACTGCAAGATAAATTAAATGTTGTTGTGGGTATGTGGATTTCTGCTTCTGTTTTTTTACCAATCGGAATTTGGTTGTCGTTAAAGGCGGCTAACGATTCGCCTTTGTTTGATGCGGTTTTATACATGGATTTCTTTAAAAAAATATTCGGAAAAAATAAAAAACAACATGCGCCTGCTACAACTAACTAATAAGCCGCCATATCCTCCAAACGATGGTAGTTCGATAGCTGTGTACAACATGAGCTGTGGTTTAATAAACAATGGAGTTGATTTAACCTTGCTTTGCATTAATACAAAAAAACATTTTAAAGCGGATAACGAGGTTGATGTAACGTTTAAAAAAAACAGCAATTATCAGTCAGTTTATCGAGATACGGATGTAACAGCTTTTGGAGCAGCTTGTAATTTGTTTTCTACCCAATCGTATTTTGTTTCCCGATTTTATTTTAAGGAATTTGAGGACAAACTAATTGCCTTATTAAAAGAAAAGGATTTTGATGTTATTCAGTTAGAAAGCATTTTTTTAGGAAATTATATTCCGGTAATAAAAAAGTATAGCAAGGCTAAAATAACGGTGCGCACACATAATGCCGAGCATTTAATTTGGGAACGAATGATTGCTAATGAAGGCAATTTGGTAAAGAAAAAGTATCTATTGCTACAAACCAAGCGATTAAAAAAGTTTGAGAAAGATATATTGCAAAGCGTAGATGCCATTGTTACCATAACAGATATAGATAGACAATATTTAGAAAAATGGGGCATTAAAACCCCTTTTCATGTGTCGCCAACGGGTATACAGTTGCCGCAGTACCAAGTAAATCATACGAATGAGCTACCTAACAGCGTGTTTCATTTTGGCAGCATGGATTGGATGCCTAACGAAGAAGCCGTGTTGTGGTTTATAAATAATGTGTGGGAAAAAGTTTTAGAAAAAATTCCGCAAGCAAAATTTTATGTGATTGGCAGGGGCATGGGCGATAAAATTTTAGGTCTTAATAAACCAAACGTGGTTGTTATTGGTAAAATACAAAATGCGGAAAAAGTTTACCATCATTATTCGGTTATGGTGGTGCCTTTATTATCAGGGAGTGGCATGCGTATAAAAATGATTGAAGGCATGGCTTACGCAAAACCCATTGTTGCTACCAGCATTGGTGCTGAGGGTATAACAATTACAGTTAATAAAACTTGTTTACTGGCAGATAATGCAACCGATTTTGCTGATGCAGTTATAGAAATTTTAAATAACGAAGAGAAAAGAAAATCGTTGCAAAACGAAGCGCGAAACTTTATTGAACACTATTTTGAAAACACTACTTTAGTAAAACAATTGGTAGCTTTTTATAAAAACCTGTAAGCGTGTTGTTGTTTTTCTACATATTGTTTTTTCTGTCGGTGTACGCAATGGTTCACACTTATGTTGTTTACCCATGCTTGTTGTATGTGTTTTCGAAAAACGGAAAAAACAAAACGGAAAATTTATATACACCTAATGATGCCTTGCCAGATATAGCTGTTATTTGTGCGGCTTATAACGAAGAGCGTGTGATAGAAGAAAAAATAAAAAGTGTTTTTGCTAACAACTACCCTAAAGAAAAAATTAGCTTTTATATTGGCACAGATGCTTGTAGCGATAACACCGTACCCATTATTAAACGCTTGCAAACAAAATATCCGCTGCTTAAACTGGTAGAATTTACCGAGCGTAGCGGTAAAATAAACATACTAAACAAACTATGTGCCTTGGCACAGGCGGATGTTTTTGTGATGACAGATGCCAATGTATATTTTAAAGAAGATACATTTTTTGAGTTGGTAAAACATTTTAAAAACGAGGATGTAAAATTGGTGTGTGGCAATATTGTAAAGCGTGCGCTTAATAAAGAAACAGTTACAAAAAACGAATTACAGTATCTTAATTTTGAAAATTTTTTAAAGAGTGCCGAAAGCAAATTGTGGCAAATTGTAATTGGAGCAGAGGGTGGTTGCTATGCGCTTCGCAGAGATAGCTACTTGGACATTCCACCACATTTTATCGCTGATGATTTTTTTATTACCTGCCATGTACTTAATACTGATGGGAAAATTTTATTTGAAGAAAGTGCCGTTGTACATGAAGATGCAAGTGCTGAAACTAAAGGGGAGTTTAGGCGTAAAGCCCGTATCGCAACAGGTAATTTTCAAAACTTAGCTTACTTTAAAAACCTGTTGAGAAACCCGTTTTCTAAAATTGGTTTTGCTTATATATCTCATAAAGTTTTACGTTGGCTTACACCTTTTTTCTTTTTAATAAATCTTATTTGTTGTGTTCTTTTACTAAAGAGTTGTGCTTTGTTTGCTTATATATTAGTAGTTGAATTATTTATGCTACTAACTCCTTTGTTAAATAGTTTGCTGGAAAAAATGGGGGCAAAAGTAAAGCTACTAATTTCCATTTCACATTTTGTGGTAATGAATAGGGCTTTGTTTGTAGGTTTTGTACGTTATTGCCGAGGAGTTACCAGTAGCGTATGGCAACCTGTTAGGCAGTAAACAAGTCTTTCTTTAAATCAGAAAAACGTTTTTTCTTTTTTAAATAGTAATCAAACACAATACTGCTTTGGTAAATTTGGTTGTTACAAGGTTTGTAGTTAGGGGTTGATTTAATTTCGCTCCGTAAACGCAGGGTGTTTTTTAAATTACAGTAAAAAGAAAAATGCGCTTTTATAATAGCCCATGTATGTAAAGGGTTTCCTTCTAAAAAAAACTTAACGCCTGCCACTCCATCTAAAAACAAACGAGTTATTATTTTTAGGAACAAACTACCACTTGTGTTATTTTTTGTAAGTGAAATTAAGCTGTTTCTAAAATTTAAAAATGTTTTTCGCGGACTCAATTTATTAAGCGTGCCTCCGCCTACGTGATATACTAAGGATGTTGGCACTGCCATAACTTTGTATTGTGTATTTTTTATGCGCCAGCACAAATCAATTTCTTCCATATGGGCAAAGTAAAAACCATCAAAGCCTTTTAAGTCGTTATACACATCAGCTCGCACAAACATACAAGCACCTGTTGCCCAAAAAACTTCTATGGGTTTGTTGTATTGAGCATTATCTTTTTCGAGTGTATCAAAAATTCTGCCTCTGCAAAAAGGGTAACCATATTTATCAATAAAGCCACCACAAGCACCTGCATACTCAAACTCATCTTTTGTGTTATAAGCAAGTATTTTTGGTTGAGCTGCTGCAATGGTTTTATCTGCCATCATTAAACTGATAATTGGCTCAATCCAATTAGGTGTTACTTCAACATCGGAGTTTAGTAGTACAAAATAATCGGCATCAACCTGTTTTAAAGCCTCGTTATAGCCTTGAGCAAAGCCGTAATTTTCTTTCAGCTCAATAAGCTTAATAGTAGGAAATTCTGTTTTTAAAAATGCAATAGAATCATCCGTAGAAGCATTATCTGCCACATAAATAGTTGCTTGCGTACTATATTGAATTACGGTAGGAAGAAATTTTTGTAATAGATGTTTACCATTAAAATTTAAAATAACAATCGCAACTTTTAAACTCTGCATACATTTAACGCGGGCTGTTAAACAAATCGCTGGCACCGTCGCCATAACTGCTTTGTGGTGCAGTTTGGTCATAGTCCATAATTTGGTTGTTACGTTGCTTTAATTTTATTTGCCAACGGTCGTCACGAATTTCTCCGCGCGCATCACTATGTAATAAGGTAAAACATTTTCCATCTAAAGTAGGGTTATAAAAAACAAACTTTTTATTGGTTTGATACGAGCCTGTTGAAGGGTTTTGTATTCTATAATATTGCCATATTTCGTACGGATACGAGTCGGGTTCGCTGGGTACTTGTTGTGCTGCGCCAGGCGCACCATACTGTAAGTAAACTCTTCCTCTATCACTCATATAACCAGGCTGACCACCGCAAGGATATATTTTATTTACTTTTTTTACTTCTTCATGATATACTTTCCATGCTGCTTCCGGGTTTTTTGGGTTTCTGTTCAACCAAAAAGCATATATATATTGTTGCATTAACTTAACATTATTGCTGCCCATTTGGTTACTCTGCCAATCGCGTTCGCTGGTGCTGGATATGGGCCACAAACAAGCAATATACTCTACAAGGGTGTCGGGGTTTGTGACATGGCTAATAAATGTTCCGGTTGTATCAACTGATTTTAAATTGCTTAAAGCAATTTCTACATGAGGTGCAGCACGTGTAAAAGCAAGTTTTTTTTGAACTTTAAGCTCGTTGTTACTGTTACGAATTTCAATAACCAAATTATAGTTTCCGGTGGCTAATTTTGTAATATCAAACTGACCTATAAGTGGTACAACTTCTTCCGATTTATGTTTGGCAAATGTATGAAAGCCTGTAATAATTTCTTTCATTTCGGCAGCCTCAATATAATAGGTAAACAAAAATTTAGAATCGGCTCCCAGTTGCTTTAATGTATTGTAAGCCTCTACATAAAAATTTAGTTTATTTACTTTTTCCGGAAAATGGGTTAGGGGATATGGCACAATATCGTAGCCGCTTTTTGTTACAACCGATGGTTGTACGGATTTTGTTACAGATTCTGCCAACTCAATATCTGAAATTTTCAGGCTGTCGTTTTGCTCGGCAATTACAATAGTTAGTTTGCCTTTTGTAGGTTCTTCTTTTGGGTTGTTTGCATCGCTTATTTTTATTTCTGCCTGGTAGGTGCCCGGTTTTAGCACGTAACGCTGTAAATCAATAAAATTTGGTTTATTTAGTGTATCTAATATTTCGGGACTAAGTAAATTATATGCGTTTGCTGTAACAGGTTTACCATCTTGCAAAAAGCTAATTTCTACATGCACTTTACCTTGATATTTGGGTTTTTGCTTTTTAAAAATTACAGAAGAACCCGTTACAGATAAGTAGGTTTCAATATAACTGCCTTTACCCGGTGCGTAAAATATGGCATAATTAAAGTTAGCTCTAACATTACTGTATGCGCTTAAACCAAAAAAGGTTGTAAAAACAACCAAATAAAAAAACTTTTTCATGTTTTAAGATGATTTTTAACGAGTAGGGACGCACCACGAAGTTACAAAATTTAACCTAAATACATAAATAAAGTGGCTCAATTTAAAAAAAATACTAATTTTGCGCCCGGAGAGATGGCAGAGTGGTCGATTGCGGCAGTCTTGAAAACTGTTGAGGGTCAAACCTCCGGGGGTTCGAATCCCTCTCTCTCCGCTTAAAAATACGAAAGCCGTTAAGTTTAATCTTAGCGGCTTTTTTGTTTTTATACATTTGTAAATAGTATGGCAACAATGTATCATTTAGAAGATAAAGTAAGTTATTTGTTTGGCGATGCCCTTGCCTATAAAGTTGTGGCAACTAAAGAACAACCCAGAGTTAGAGATTTGGGGTTATATGGAGCAGAGCTTCCTGAAGGGTTTGATTACTTACTGATTAAACTACCGTTGGTAGAAGGCACAAACCCTTTTATACCGGTGCGAGAAGCTCATATTGAATTAATAAAATAGTAAAGTACAAGGTTTTAAAAATGTTAGACCACAGCAAATCGAATCTCGAAAAAGTATCTGTTCACTACGTGGGCAACAAAAATAATGAAGATGAACTTCGCTTATCAAAAACACTGCTTGATACAGATGACCTAAAAGCTAGGGAATTACTGAGTAAATTTTTTCTAAGTCCGTTTACTGTTCCGGAGTTTTATTCGTTTACATTCTCTAATCAGGATTTTACCATGAATCCATTGTTTATGTATTCTTCTAAAATATTTGATAGCACAAAAACACTACACACCAACGCTAAAGATATAGCCAAACATTTGTTTGAGTTATCGGTTCATCCACAAATTAAAGGCGGAGATTTATTTGTTGCCTATTTTACCAATATAATTATTGATGAGGAGCATACAGATGCAATAGGAATATTTAAATCGGAAACCAGACAAGAATTTTTAAAATTGGATAATGCCCAAGATGATTTTTTGATTCATTATGAGGATGGCATTAATATAGACAAGCTGGATAAGGGTTGCTTAATAATAAACACAAGTAAAGATGAAGGGTATAAAGTTTGTGTAGTTGATAAGGCGAACAAAGCTGTAGAGGCTCAATATTGGAAAGATAATTTTTTGCAACTAAAACCTTGTAAAGATGAGTATCATCAAACCAAAGAGTTTTTAACTATTACAAAAAACTATGTAACCAAGCAACTTGCTGAAGAGTTTGAAGTAAGTAAAACAGACCAAATTGATTTACTGAATCGTTCGGTTGAGTATTTTAAAACACACGATACGTTTGATAAAAAGGATTTTGAAAAAGAAGTATTTCATAATAAAGAAATAATTAAATCGTTTCAAAATTTTGATGAAACTTATAGAGAGAGCCATGATTTAGAACTGGAGGATAGTTTTGAAATTTCTGCCCAAGCAGTTAAAAAGCAAGCAAGGGTTTTTAAAAGTGTTTTAAAACTGGATAAAAACTTTCATATTTATATACATGGTAATAGAGAGCTTATTGAACAAGGTGTTGAAAAGGATGGAAGAAAATATTACAAAATTTATTTTGAACAGGAAGTTTAGTTTTGCTTAAACAGATAGCTTTAGCATTAAAGCCTGCAGGTTTTGATTAATTGACCTTACCTCGGCTTTAAGTTGGTTTAGCATACTGGTGCGTGTATGTAAATCATCTGCTTGGTACTTGCCTCCAACACCAAAAAGTAAATCGGCTGTTTTTGTATTTTTAGTAGTATCTATAAGTCCTTCATTTACCCAACGGTTTTTAAGGTTTAGCACCGTTGAATTTACTTTACGGTTAGTAAACTCCTTGGTGTTTAAAACATACCAAATAAATGGCGGGTATAAGGTGGATGTTTTACTTTCGTACCAAACATCGGCAAGTAAGTTATGCTCATGTTTAAATACAACACTACGCCTTGATGATATGGCAGCCAAGCCACCAAACACAGCACTAACAATACTGCCGCCTACACCAACTGCTACTTGCGCAGCATGATTGTTAATTACCGATGTGCCAACGGCGGTAGCTGCCCCAATAACTACTGATAGAATGGTAAAACGCTGAATGCGAGTGTCATTAATTTGATCTAACGAATTGGCTAGTTGTTTTGAGCGTTCCGATTCGCAATCGAGTTCGGCGGCTAAACTGGCTACTTCGGTTGAGGCTAATAATAAGCGATTAAATATTTGCTGTTTTTTTACCAGTTGAAAAACTAAACTATCATCATCAGGGTTTTTATTTTGTTGCATGTGCACATAATCCTGTAATAAAAAAAGAGCACCGCTGGCATTTGCCAAAAGCAAATCCTCGTACGAATATTTTTTTAATAGTAGCGGATCTTTTTTTGTAATAGGCGTGATGTCAGCTAAAGGCAGATAGGTAGAATCATATACGTACTGGCTTGGTGGTGCGCAGTAACTCATTTGAGATACATGAAGATTAGACTTTAGTGAGGTACAGGAGCTAATAAAAAACAGGAGTGAAATTTGAAGTAGTAATTTTAATTTTTTAATCTCTTTCATCTTTAAAATATTGGTATAAATATCGATAATATATATTAGAGAACAAAAGCAATCTCAATTTTAAGATTATTTAAAAAACCTGTAATTATCACATAAAAATTACAATTTGATTTCTAATGTTTAACCCTTATTTTTATTTTTTCTTACTTATTTAAATATTTATCGTAATATTGCGATATATATTTGAATAATGGGAATTACAAAATCAGAAGAATTTACAGTTAAAGACAATAAAATTGCCGCTTATGCTAAGGCATTGGCACATCCTGCACGGGTTGCTATACTTCAAATACTAATTAAACAACAATCGTGCATTTGTGGCGACATAGTAGATGAGCTTCCCTTATCACAATCAACCGTATCGCAGCATTTAAAAGAATTAAAAGAATCGGGGTTGATAAAGGGTGATATAGAAGGGGCAAAAGTTTGCTATTGCATTGATGAAAAAGAGTGGGCGTTGGCAAAGACTTATTTAACCGGATTGTTTGATGGCTATAAGATGATGAACGGAAAGTGCTGCTAAAAAAATTTAAAAATAATAATCGCAATATAACGATATAATATAAAAATAAAAACCATGAAACTATCAGATTTAAAAAAACAGTTAAACAACATCCAAGAGTTAACTTTTGTTTTGCCAAACGGAACAAATGTTCCTCAACACTTTCATGTAACAGAGGTGGGGCAAATAACTAAAAACTTTATCGATTGCGGCGGTACGGTTCGCAACGAAAAAACGGTGAACTTCCAGTTATGGGAGGCAGGCGATTTAGACCACCGTTTAGAGCCAAAAAAATTGGCAAACATAATTACACTTTCTGAAAAAATATTAAGTGTAGAAGATGCGGAAATTGAAGTTGAGTATCAAAGTACAACTATTGGCAAATACGGCTTAGAATTTAATGGTGACCATTTTATACTAACTGCAAAACAAACAGCTTGTTTAGCAAGCGATTGGTGTGGCAGTCCATCGAAAAAAAAGAAGGTAAATTTAGCTGAATTGTCTGATGAAAAACAAGCTTACTGCGCACCGGGTGGCGGGTGCTGTTAATTTAAAATATAACTATGAAAAAAATATTAGTGTTATGTACAGGTAATAGTTGCCGGAGTCAAATGGCACATGGTTACTTAAACTATTTTGCAGCCAATAAAGCTGAGGTTTATAGCGCAGGCATAGAAACGCATGGCGTAAACTCAAGGGCAATTGCCAGTATGAAAGAAGATGGGGTTGATATATCGCATCACACATCTAATAATGTAGATGAATATAAAAACATAGACTTTGATTTTGTGATAACTGTTTGCGATAATGCAAAAGAAAACTGCCCTTACTTTCCTACTAAAGCAAAAAAGTTTCATCAAAATTTTCCTGACCCCGCAAAAGTAACCGGAACGGAAGAGCAAATAATGAATGAGTTTAGACAAGTAAGAGAAATGATAAAAGATTATTGTAAAAAATTTGTAGCAGAAAATGTATGAGAAAATATTTAGCAGAATTAATTGGAACATTTGCCCTTGTTTTTTGCTGCACAGGTGCCGGTATTATTAATCAAGAAAGCGGAGGTGTTACCACACACGTTGG